>ENA-ORXD01000440-ORXD01000440.1-sediment-metagenome-genome-assembly--contig:-NODE-440-length-54144-cov-4.642573_pt1 | contig 54144 bp, 49 predicted proteins | sample MGYA00237862_ERZ511471 | MGnify/ENA metagenome assembly ERZ511471
AAAATTTTTCATTAGCAAAATGTGGCACCCTCAGCTAGGGGGTGCGAAGGAACGTTTTAATAAGGCAACGGCGGCAGCTTTTGCAGCGGAGGACCATAATTGTCAGACAAGGTCTTCAAGAAAGCCACCAAGTCTGCTTCTTCCTGTTGGGTCAACCCAAGGTTCCCGAGCTCATCAACATTGACTGTCTCAGGAACTTCAGCAGGAGCCCAACCTTCAGCCACAACATCGCGGGTATTGTAAAAATGAACGATATCTTCGAGAGTAGCGAAGAACCCATTATGCCCGTAAGGTGCCGTGAGCGCGATGTTACGCAGAGAAGATACTTTGAACTTGCCATATTCCTCAGGATCGCCAACGACAGCGCCTAAACCGAGATCGACAGGATTATCTTCGATCAGATAGTTTTCGCTTTTCGGAATCCCCAGGTTATCGTAAGTAAAATCAGTGAACAGGGCCGGAACAACCTTTTTGCCAATGACGGTCGCTTCGCTCGGGTGACAGAGAAAGCACTGTGCCTTGCCGTTGAACAGATCAAAACCACTCTGCTCTTGAGGAGTAAAGGTGGCCTTGCCGGCCATCACATAATCAAACTTGGAGTTAAATCGGTTGAAAAAGATCGTCTGTTCGAATGCCTGAATAGCATCAGCCATCTGGTCATAGACTTGATCGACCATTGCGCTGTCCCAATTGTAAACGCCACCAAGCCGAACCTTGTAGACGACCAGGAAAAGCAGTCGATATTTGAGAAAGTTGGGATTCCCGGGATCAGCCAAGGCTTCCAGCACAGCTGCTTTGCTCGGCATGGCCATTTCGACCGGGTTCAGGAACGGGCCTTTAGCCTGATCAGCGAGGGTTGGAGCTCGGCCATCCCAGAATTGGCCACCAATGTACAATCCCGACATTGTTTTGAATCGATTTTTTAATAAGGAGGTGAATTACGGAAACCAGACAAAAAAAGCCAGGCAGAACGCCTGGCTTTGGAAGTTTTAGTTAGATATTACAGGTTAATCTTTGCCTGGTGCGTATGCCACCCATTCGATTTCCACCCCTACCCCTTTGGGCAAGGCGGCAACCTGAACCGTAGCCCGAGCAGGAAAAGGTTCCTCGAAATAGCGTCCGTATATTTCGTTGACCACCCCAAAATCCTGCAGATCGGTAAGAAAGATGGTGGTTTTGACGATGTTGGCAAAGGTGCAGCCGGCAGCCTGGAGAACGGCGTGCATATTCGCCATGACACGTTCAGTCTGTTGGGCAATATCGTCAGTGACCACCGCGCCGGTTTCAGGAACAAGAGGAATCTGGCCGGAAAAGAAGACGTAATCTCCGGCTCGAACAGCTTGGGAATAAGGTCCGATGGCGGCAGGGGCCTGGGAGCTGTGAATACCTTGTTTACTCATAAACCCTCCTGTTATCAGAGTGCTACTCTCGCTCAGTGTGTACCGGGTAGCTAACAACCATCAACTACGCAGGCGTTCAACCCGGTAGACCCCTTTGACGTTGCGGATGGCATTGATGACCCGATTGAGGTGATCAAGGTCCTGGACATCAATCTGGAAAATATTGACACCCTGCTGGTCTTCGGTGGAATGAATGCTGGCACTGACAATATTGGCTTCGGATTCAGTGATGGCCGCGGTAATGCCAGCGAGAATCCCCTTCTGATCCACGCAATAAGCACGAATCTTGGCTGGACGCGAGGATTTCCGCTTCAGGTCCCATTCCACCTCGACACGACGTTCCGGATCGGATTCGAGTACCGAGGGGCAATCCCTGGTATGCAGGGTGAGGCCACGGCCTCGTGTAATAAAGCCCACCACGGGATCTCCGGGCACAGGATTGCAGCACTTGGCAAAACGGAACATGATATCTTCCACGCCTTGGATCTTAATGGCACTGGAAGGACGACGTTTACCCTTATCCGGCTCTTTGCCAATTTGTGGTGCAGGAGGCGCTTCGGCTTTAAGTTTTTCCTGCGGAACAACTCTAGTAATCACCTGCCCTAAAGAGACTTTGCCATAACCGACGGCCGCTAGGATATCTTCAGCTGTCCTGAAACCAAGTTCTTCAATAGCTGGAGCCAATTGGTCCTGGGTGAGAAGCTTTTTCAGACTGAACCCGTATTTGCGGAATTCCTTATCCAGCAAATCCTTACCCAAAGCCACGCTTTTTTCACGCTGCTCGGCCTTGACCCACTGGCGGATTTTATTACGTGCTTTGGAGGTCCGAACAAACTTCAACCAGTCTTTGCTGGGTGTCTGGTTCTGGGAAGTGAGGACTTCGATGATATCCCCATTGTGCAACTCAGTGCGCAACGGCACAAGCTTGCCGTTGACTCGTGCCCCGACACATCTGGATCCGACATCGGTGTGGATGCCGTAGGCAAAATCGATCGGCGTGGCTCCTCGAGGAAGTTCCATAACGTCCCCCCGTGGAGTAAAAACATAAACCTCTTCAGGGAACAGGTCGAGTTTTAAAGAGCTCATGAACTCCCTGGAGTCCTTAAGCTCTTTCTGCCATTCCACAACCTGTCGCAACCAGCGGAACCGGCGGTCATCCTGGCTAAGGCCATCACCGGAAGATTTGCCTTCTTTATACTTCCAGTGGGCTGCGATGCCGTCTTCGGCAACACGGTGCATATCTTCAGTACGGATCTGGATTTCAATCCTTTGTCCTTGGGGGCCGACGACAGTGGTGTGCAAGGACTGGTACATATTCGGCTTGGGCATGGCGATATAGTCTTTAAATCGCCCGGGAACAGGTTTCCAGGCAGCATGCACAATACCGAGAACCGCATAACAATCCTTTACGGAAGGCACAATGATGCGGAAAGCGATAAGGTCGTAAACCTGCTCAAAACCGATCCCCTGCCGCGACATTTTACGGTAGATCGAAAAAATATGTTTGGAACGACCGGAGACATCCCCCTGGATTTCATTCTGCTTCAGTTTGGAACGAATGTTCCGTTTGACTTCTTCAATATATGTTTCGCGTTCTTTTTTCTGCCGTTCCACACGAATTTGAAGATCGGAGAAGATTTCCGGTTCGATATAACGCAGGGATAAATCTTCAAGCTCGCTTTTGAGCCAACTGATACCTAAACGGTTGGCCAATGGAGCATAGATGTCCAGGGTTTCCCGGGCAATTTTTCTCTGCTGCCCAACGGGTTGCAGATATAGGGTCCGCATATCTTGCAAGCGGTCAGCGAGCTTGATCAGAATAACCCGGATGTCACGGGCCATAGCCAGGAGCATCTTGCGAAAGTTTTCGGCCTGCCGTTCCTCGTTATTGCGGAAGAACATTTTATTGAGCCGCGTCACACTCTCAACAAGGCCGGCAATTTCCTCACCGAATTCATTGCGCAACACCTCGTTGCGCAATAACTCATCTTCGCTGAAATGGTGCAGAATACCAGCGATAATGGTAGCCGGATCCATCTTCAGATCCGCCAGAATAAAAGCGACTTGCTGGCAATGATCGAGGATCTGTCCGGCCTTTTCGGAATCAGCAGGCTGTCCAAGCTCCCCCGAAACATGGCAAGCCTTTTCGAGCAAAGACAGATCAGCGTCGGCGTAATAAGAGATGATTTTTTTAGCGAGGTTTTGCAGAGTCTTCATGTATCGTCCGGGAACCAGAAGCTGGACGTTGGAGGGACCGGGCCTCACGAGGCCCGGTTGAGAGGCAATAAAGAGACAAACAGGCGACCTCTACGTCGCCTGTTTCTTAACCGCGTTTGCGTACCGGAATTTCGTACTCCACTTTGCTTGCGGCAATTTCACGCAGAGAGAGAACGACCTTCTTGTTATTGCTTTTATTTTCGATCAGAGGCTGCGCCCCCTTGTAAAGCTGTTTTGCCCGCTTGGCAGCAACCATAACAAGCAAGAAACGGTTAGGAATCTGACGCAGACAGTCTTCAACGGTAATTCTCGCCATATTTCATGAACTCCTGGAGAAATGTGTTATTGATAAAACTGGCTCAAGCAGCCGAAAAAGGACCGAAAATCGATTCGACATCGCGCCGGCAGCGACTGGCGCGGACTCCTTCGGCTCGGATAATTGCTTTGAAATTATCAGCGGCAACAGAAAAGTCATCGTTGATAATCAGATAATCGTACCAGCCTGCCTGGGTAATTTCACCAGCGGCATTTTTAAGACGCCGCTCGATAACGTCGGCGCTGTCCGTTCCTCTCTTTTCAAGTCGCTTGCGTAACTCGCTATAATCAGGAGGAAGGATAAAAATAAAAACCGCTTCAGGACAATTCTGTTTGATCTGCACTGCACCTTGGCAGTCGATCTCAAGCAAAAGGTCCTGTCCAGCGGCCTTGGCCTGCTCTATGATATTAAGGCTGGTCCCGTAAAAATTATCGTGGACTTGAGCCCATTCGGCGAAAGCACCATCATCAACCATGCTGCGGAAAACTTCTTCCGAAACGAAATGGTAATCAATTCCATCTCGCTCCCCCCCCCGACGAGCACGGGTCGTGTACGACACAGAATGCCCCAGGCTAGGGTAAAAGTCAACGATTTCCTTGCACAAACTGGTCTTTCCAGCCCCGGAAGGCGCTGAAACGACGAACAAAATTCCATCTCTCATACTAAACCTCAAGCCTGCCGTCTATTCAATATTCTGCACCTGTTCACGAATCTTTTCCAACTCGGACTTGATTGCGACGACTGTGCGGGTCAATAGGGCATCGTTGGATTTAGATCCCATGGTATTGGTTTCGCGATTGAGCTCTTGCACCAGGAAATCCATCTGCCGTCCTACGGGCTCTGTTAACTCAAAAAGCGCGCGGAATTGTTCCAAGTGACTCCGGAAACGGGTCAATTCTTCGCTGATATCACAGCGGTCGGCAAAAATGACGACTTCCTGGGCCAGGCGTTGCGGATCACAGGCGATGTCCGGTGCCTGACGATCCAGACGTTCTTGAAGTTTAGCGCGCCACTCGGTCACAACGCTCGGCGCCCGTTGTGCAACTTCATCGACCAGTCCCGCAACCAAATCAAGGCGACTGGCCATATCTCGCTGGGTGGCATCCCCTTCCGCCTGGCGCATCTTCTCGAGGGCCTGCAAAGCGTTATCGAGAGCTTCGCCGACGCAGTCCCGCAGAGCCTGATCATCGATCTGTTGTTCTTGAACGGTAATGACTTCCTTTTGATTTGCGACCATTGCAAGGGGAATATCACTGGACAAGTCGAACCGCTGAGCCATGGCTCGGAAGAGATCGGCATAGGCTTCGGCTAATGGTTCGTTGAGGACAGGAACCATGCTGGCGCTGGCACCGAATTCCTGGTTGATAAAGACGTCGATCTTGCCGCGTTTCAGGCGCTCACCGACTTTTTTCTTCAGTTCGTGTTCAAAAACCAGCAAATTGCGCGGCGCCTTGACCGACACATCGCAATAGCGGTGGTTGACCGATTTGATTTCGACCGTCATGGTCAGGTTGTCGCGTTCGGCAATTCCCTTGCCGTAGCCGGTCATACTTTTCAGCATGTCGCCTTGACTCCTCAAATAAATCAACGCCAGTAGGACCAATGATCCTCCTGGCGTTGTTGGATAATTGGTTCAGAAATTTAGAGACACCAGTAACCCAGCCCGGCAGCCTCAATCTGCTCCCGGTTAAGAACACTTTTCACATCGACCACAACCCCACGGCCGTTACCAAAGGAGGCGAGTTTCTTCAAACGTTGCACGGTCAAGTGGCTGAACGCTTGATGGGAAACAGCCCATACCACTGCATCGTAGGTTTCGCCGTCGTCAATGGAAGTGAGTTCCAATCCGTATTCATGTCTGGTTTCGTCCGCATCTGCAAAAGGATCGTGCACAGCCACGTCAACTCCATATTCACGCAACTCTGCAACAATATCGACAACCTTGCTGTTACGGATATCAGGAACGTTTTCTTTAAAAGTCAAACCGAGGATAAGAACTCGAGCTCCTTTAACCGCCTTGTCGGCTTGAATCATTTTTTTGACGGTCATTTCGGCGACGTATTTGCCCATATTATCATTGATTCGGCGACCTGCCAGGATAACCTGAGGATTGTAGCCGACAGCCTCCGCCTTGAAGGTCAGATAATAGGGGTCGACCCCGATGCAGTGGCCACCGACCAGCCCCGGGGTGAATTTGAGAAAATTCCACTTGGTGCCGGCGGCGGCCAACACGTCCATGGTCGGGATGCCGAGCCGGTTGAAAATCAGCGCCAGTTCGTTCATAAGAGCGATGTTCAGGTCACGCTGGGTGTTTTCAATAACCTTGGCAGCTTCGGCGACCTTGATGCTCGAGGCCCGATGCACACCAGCGGTTACAATCATTTCATAGACCTGAGCTACGGTTTCAAGGGTTTCATCATCCTGACCGGAAACGACCTTGACGATCTTGTCCACCGTATGGACTTTATCGCCAGGATTAATCCGTTCCGGGGAATAACCGACCGTGAAATCCTTGCCGCAGACCAGCCCTGATTCCTGCTCCAGAATCGGCACACAGACCTCTTCCGTAACGCCAGGGTAAACCGTCGACTCGTAAACAACGATACTGCCAGGGCTGAGATTTTTTCCAACGGTCTGGGACGCCTTGACCACCGGACCAAGATCAGGCCGATTGTGCGCGTCGATGGGGGTTGGAACGGTCACGACAAAAAAGCTGGCATCGCGCAAGCGAGCCGGGTCCAAGGTATATTCGATGCGGGTGCTGGCCAAATCATCTTTGGTCAATTCGCCAGTTGAATCAAAGCCCTTGGTCAATTCCTCAATTTTTTTCCGGCTGATATCAAAGCCAATGACCTCTGTTTTTCGACCAAACGCAGCGGCAAGAGGTAAACCGACATAACCGAGACCAATCACTGCAATACGTGCCTGGCGTTGGATAATTGCCGAATAAGTCACCATGAAAATTTCCCTCCCAAGAATGTGGGGACATTTGAGTTATTGTTGCAATACCTTGTTCTTAAGGGCATGCGGTGGGGAAAGAGCCTGTCACAAACTTGGTATCAAATCACCAATTCCGCTAACTGTCAAATAAGTTTATGATAACTCGACACCGGGATCATCGTTGGTTGTCAAAATAAAATCGACGCTCTCACACAGGCTGGGGAAAATCTGCACAACCCCCGGAGCAATCTTTTGGGCGGCTTTTTCTCCATACCCTGTGAGAACCAGCAGGGGCTGGCAGCCGGCATTACGGCCAGCCTCCATATCGGCCACCTTGTCACCTACCATGTAGGAATCAGCCAAACAAATGCCGAAATCATTGGCCGCCTGCAGGAGCATCCCAGGTTCGCCTTTACGGCAGGAGCATTCGCGAGTGAACTCCCCCTCTCCTTCCGATGGATGATGAGGGCAGATATAAAAAGCGTCGATCCAGGCGCCGTATTTCTCCAATTCCTTTTGAATGTGGCTATGCAGTTGTTCAACCTGGTCAACGCTAAAAAAGCCGCGTGCCACACCGGATTGGTTGGAGACCACAATGACCAGCAGACCAGCCTGATTCAGGCGGCGAATCGACTCCGGCACGCCTGGAATGAACTCGAAATCCTCAATTCGGTAAAGGTAATCCTTTTCGACATTGATTGTGCCGTCCCGGTCGACAAAAACCGCCACCTTTTGAGATTCAACGGCGGTTGTCATTCCTCAGATGTTCCGTCCTGATAACGCTGCAAAATCTTTTCAACGATATTGGTTGTCGATTTGCCATCAACAAACTGGATAATCTCCACTCTGCCGCCATAACTTTCCACGACATTCCGGCCGACCACTCCGTCCGGGGCATAATCTCCGCCTTTAACCAAAATATGCGGGCGCAGGGTCTGAATCAATTCGAGAGGGGTATCCTCGTCAAACACCACCACGAAATCGATGCAACTCAGAGCGGCCATTAGATGCGCCCGTTCTTCCTGATCAATCAGCGGCCGCGAAGGGCCCTTAAGACGCTGCACCGAAGCATCGGAGTTCAACCCAAGCACGAGCAAATCGCCGAGACGACGGGCTTTCTGTAGATACTTGACGTGACCGGCATGCAGCAGGTCGAAACAGCCATTGGTGAAAACAATTGTCTTGCCCAGTTCCCGCATGTCATCGAGAATTCGCCGCAGTGACTCACGGTCCTTGATCTTGCGGTCTCCATCATGCGGCCTGCTGTCAAGAGCAGCCAGAATTTCATCAGGCGACACGGTAGAGGTGCCGACCTTGCCGACCACGATGCCAGCAGCAATATTGGAAATGCGTGCAGCATCCTCCAGAGCTAATCCAGCACCAAGCCCTGCGCCAAGAACAGCCAGGACGGTATCGCCTGCACCGGAGACGTCGAACACCTCACGGGCGGCAGTAGGCAAATGAACCTCACGGCCGGAACGGAAGAACAGGCTCATCCCTTCTTCGCTGCGGGTTAAGACCAGCGCGTCGAGCTCCAGGTCGTCGCGCAACCGCCGGCCGGCTTCTGTCAGGGACGCTTCGTCACGGATGGTCACGCCGGAGGCAATCTGTGCCTCTTTGCGATTCGGGGTCAACAGAGTTGCGCCTCGATATTTGAGGAAATCATTCCCTTTGGGATCGACCACCACGGGAATGCCAGCCTTACGGCCTGATTCGATCACCCGGCGCAGCAGACGGTCGGTCAGCACGCCTTTGAGGTAATCGGACACCAGGACCACCTGAAAATCGCCGATGATGCCTTCTATATGGCTGGCCAACTGTTCCTCCAGGTCGGAAGAAATCAGTTCCCGACTTTCCCGATCGATACGCAGCATCTGCTGGTTGCTGGCCAGGATACGGGTTTTCCTGCTGGTAGTACGTCCGGAAGATAACAACACGCCGTCACTTGTAACCGCCTTGTCCTTCAATTTCTGCTGCAACAGACGCCCATCGGAATCATCCCCGACGACACTGGCAACATGCACCTGACAACCAAGCGTGAGAAGGTTGTTAATGACATTCCCAGCACCGCCAAGGCGCAAATCTTCGCGCAATACGTCAACGACCTGGACGGGCGCCTCTGGCGAAATCCGTTCGGTACGGCCCCACAGATATTCGTCAAGCATCAGATCGCCGACAACCAAAGCCTTTATTTGCGGAAGCTGTTGAAGAAAGATTTCGATTCCTGTCTGATTCATTTTCTATTGCCCTGCCCTGGCTGCAGGCGACTAAGAACGGCCGCCGCCAGCAGAGGGATATTGATTTCATGGTGACCGGTGATGGAATAGCCGCGGCCGGCAGTGGAGGTGGGACGTTTCACCACGTTCTGCAGCGGCCGATAATGCTGAATCATATCAAAATTGGCGGTGGTCAGGTCTTCGACCTGATGACCAAGATTCTGCGCAATGGACAGCGCCTTCAGAAAGACTTCCGGCAGGATGACCGCTGAGCCGAAATTGAGCCACACGCCTCCTTTGCCGAGGTCCGCAACCACTGATGTCAGCAGACGGAAATCCCGAAAGGTCATTTCGCCGATCGTTGCACCATCAGCTGTCGGATGCTGATGAATGATATCTGTGCCGACAGCGACATGCACGGTAGCGGGAATCCCGGCGCGCACGCAAGTCGCCAGCAGGCTGTAATCGGCAAACGGATTCTCTGCGTCGATAATACTCCGGCCGATGGCCTCGCCAAATCCGATGTTTTGCTTAAGTCCACGGTCCAGAGCTTGATTCATACCGTTTCCGGTTTCTTCCGCAAAACCGAAATCGCCGGAATGAAGGACAGCTGCCACGTCTTCGGATGTTGCGCCGACCAGGGAGACCTCATAATCGTGAATTGCAGCAGACCCATTCATTGCAACGGCAGTGATGACCTGGGCGTCAATCAATGCCTTCAATACAGGCTGCAGTCCGCATTTGATCACATGCCCGCCAATGGCGGCGATCACAGGCCTATCCGATTCATGTGCCCGCACCAAGGCGTCGACAACACCCCGTAACTGGTCAGCGCCAAGAAGCCGCGGCAAGCCGTCAAAAAACTCAGAAAAAGACATCTCGCCACGAGGGGGGGTAGAAAAATGCTCCCGCACATTGACCTTGTTGTTTCGAGTGCGGATCGAATAGGTTTTGATGTCCTTCAGATCGATGGGCTGGTAGGTCTTTTTTTTCATGCGGGTTTCTGGAACAGTCGTTGTTCCACCAAGTCACAAAGAAGGTGAATGATTGCGATGTGCGCTTCCTGAATGTGCGGAGTTGCTGGAGCAGGCACGGTTATGGCCAATTCCACCAGGGAGGCGATAGTGCCACCGTCACGACCAAGCAGTCCGACCGTATGACAGCCGAGTTCTTTCGCAAGCAGCAGAGCTTCTTTCACATTCGGGGAATTGCCGCTGGTGGATATCCCGAAAACAATGTCCCCGGGTTGAGCAAGAGCTTCGACTTGACGGCGAAACACCTCATCAAAGCCAAAATCATTCCCAACCGCAGTAAGGAGCGAGGTGTCTGTGGTTAAAGCAATCGCGGGCAAGGGACGCCGATTCAGCAGGAAACGCCCCACCAATTCTGCCGCAAAATGCTGGGCGTCAGCCGCCGAGCCACCGTTACCCAGAACCAACAGCTTATTTCCTTGCTGAAACGCCTGAATCAAGCCTTCTGCGCAGGCGGCAATCTTGTCGCTCAACTGCTGCCGCACCGATTCAATGGCGTTAGCGTGTTCAACCCAATACTGATCGATTTTGTTCAGCATAGACTTCCTAAACGGCCTGACCAAAGGACTGTCGGTACCAATCGAGAGCAAGGGCCAATCCTTCCTCCAATTGAATTGCTCCCTGGTAGCCGAGTAAACGCCGCGCCTTGTCAATATTCGCCAGACTGTCGCGCACATCTCCGGCCCTTGGCGATCCATAAACAGGGGCAATATCACGCCCCAACAGACGCTGTAAAGCAGCGTAAAGCTGATTCAACGAAGCACGCGCGCCACAGGCAACATTGAACACCTCCCCCACGGCTTCAGCCGCAGCGGTACAGGCGCGGAGATTGGCGTCGACGGCGTTGGCCACATAGGTAAAATCCCGGGTCTGCTCACCGTCCCCGTTGATGGTGGGTGACTCCCCATTTAACAAAGCCTTGACGAACAACGGGATGACCGCCGCGTAGGCTGAAAAAGGGTCCTGGCGCGGGCCGAAGACATTGAAATAACGCAAGCCGATAGTTTCCAGGCCATAGCAACGACCGAAGATTTTGGCATACATCTCGTCAGCAGCCTTGGTCGCCGCATAGGGAGAAAGGGGTTGGCCGATGTTCTCTTCCACCTTGGGCAACACCGGATGATCACCATAAACCGAGGAAGAGGACGCATAAACAAAACGCCTGACCCCAGCCTCGTGCGCCGCATGAAGCATATTCAGAGTGCCGGTGACGTTTACTTCATGGCTGGTCAAAGGATCAGCAAGTGAACGCGGAACACTGCCGAGGGCAGCCTGGTGAAGGACATAATCGACCCCTGCACAGACCTGCCCACAGGTCGTCCGGTCACGAATATCCCCTTCGATGAATTCGATACGTCCGTGAACATGGGCAAGGTTTTCCCGTTTGCCGGTTGCCAGGTTGTCCAGCACGCGAACCTGATGATCCTGTTCCAGCAGGGCATCGACAATATGCGATCCGATAAATCCGGCCCCGCCGGTGACAAGGTAAAACGCCAAGGTGGTTCTCCTCTTTTCAATTATTCAAAGGTATAACCGAACATCTCGATATCACGTTTGAAATGCTCCGCAACAAGCTGTTTGGTCTCTTCATTATAATAGCTGTGATAGGTTTTGCGGTCTTTGGCTTGCCGCTTGTGTGCCAGCGAAGGAACAGGAATGCCGATCTTCTGGCAGATATGCCGAAAATCCTCTTCCAGGTTCTCGAATCGACCGATGAAATCGACCAGCACATTGCCGTGCAGATCGATCAGGTAATCACTCTGTAGCTCAATCGAAGTGTCAATATGAAACTGGTAGGGCCGTTGGGGGTCGAGCTTATAACGTAAAAAGGACTCGAAATCCCGGTCACCAACCAGGTGAGGGCGTTCCCGTTTCAGGTGATGATATGAACTGACCTGCAAATCCCAAGGATTACGCACAAAGGCAAATTTAAACAAAGAATCGAAGACATCGCGCGGCAGCATTTCGTAAGCAGCGATCACCTTGGCATGTCGAGGAATTTTACAACCGATGCGATGTCCGGTCAAATGGCTGATTCGGCTACAAATGAACTGGGCTGCAAAGAGCGGGTCACGCCATCGATAGCGCTCCAGGGTGGAGCGGATACTGGTCCCTGCGGTCTTGGCGATATGAACAAACAAAAATTTATATTTATTTGAGATGACCATATTATTTCCTTCTTGTTAATCAAACATGAGCGGTGAGCACACCAAGGTAATGCCTGCTACTCTGCTCCACCGTGTATTCCTTGACCGCCTCGCGCAAGGTTTCCGGGGCAAGACTTTTATCTAAAACCTGCAGCATTGCTTCAGCAAGGCCGTCGACGTCCCCAACTTTAACCAGTGGCCCATATTTACCCCCCTGGAGGATTTCCTGCGGACCACTCGGACAATTGGTGGCGACGACAGGGATACCAAGAGCAAGGGCTTCGGTCAAAACATTGGGGGAACCTTCCCAGCCAGAGGATAACACAAACAAATTAGCGCGGTTGAGATACTTGTAAGGGTTGCTCACAAAACCGGGCAGATAAACATCTTCACGGACCCCGAGTTCAACGGCCTGTTGCTCCAGCTTTTGTCGATCAGCCCCTTCGCCAAGAATCACCAACCGACAGGGGCGATTTTGCCGAACCTTGGCAAAGGCTTGCAGCAGAGAGGGAAAATCTTTCTGACGAGTCAGGCGTCCCACTCCCATGATCAATGGAACAGTCGAATCCTCAATCCAGGGATCGACCAATTTTTCCGCGGTCAGTTCAGCAAGTTTCGGAGTGATAACCGGGTTGCGGATCACCAGAATCTTATTCCCGGTTATCCCGGTAATGCGGCGCAGATCATCAGCGACCCCTCCAGAAACCGCAACAATCGCGTCGGCTTGAGGATAAATCAGACGCATGGGTAGGTACCAGGCAAGTTTACGGAGTGCGCCCTTCCCTTCCAAAGCAGCTGAAACAGTGGTACCGATGCGAAACACCAAGCGGGTTTTGACGCAGGCCAAGCGTCGAGCGAAAACGGCGACCCGACCGGCCCGATCCTTGGCAGCCAATAACGCAAAAGGTTTTTCACGACGCAAATAGCTGACCAGTTCAAATAGACTGGCTAACGTATGCTTACCCTTAAATTGAATCACCCGCACCGACTCTGGCAGATGTTCGAGATGAGCACTTTGGGATTTCACCAAAACCAAGTCAAGCTGGCAATCCAGTTGAACAAGGCCATGGCACAAGTTGACAATCATCCGCTCTACGCCGCCCTGTCCGGAAAACGAAGCAAAAATGGCGATTTTTTTATTTGAAAAATTATGGGTTGTCTTTGGTTCAGAAGTCATTGGTTCTCGGGCGTTAGTCCCAGCGCAGAAAGATAGCGGGATGTGCTGTTGGCAACGGTAAACGGCTCAACCGCCTGTTTTAGAAAATCAGGGTCGACTGGCTTGGCAAGAGCTTCGGCCATGGCTTGTGCTAATCCTTGAGGATCCTTCATGGCGACCAACCTGCCAAATCGGCCATCACCCAAAATCTCGCTCGGGCCACTGGGGCAGTCGGTGGAAACCGCAGGGGTTCCAAGGGCTAAGGCCTCGGCAAGAACCAACCCAAACCCTTCACAAATCGAAGACAAAACGAACAGATTTGCGTTTTTCATGTAAGGATAAGGGTTGGATACGAATCCGGGCATTTCAACTTGCCCCTGCAGCCCAAGAGATTCAGCCAATCCTTCCAGAACCGCACGTTGCTTCCCTTCCCCGAGAATCATCAAGCGGGCCGAACTCTGGTTCCTCAAAATGGCAAACGCCTGAATCAGTGTGGAAAAATCTTTCCGCGCAGACAATTCGCCAACCCCGAGAATCACAGGCGGCTCACCTGGTTTGAACCATGGGTGGTCTAGTCTTTCTTCAGCCAGAGCATGAAAATCGTTTCCGACAACCGGATTGGGCAAAACGCTTATCCGCTCCAACGGGAAGCGCCCCAGGGTGGCAAGATCTTTGGCGGCACCGGCCGAAGGAACTATCACAGCATCAGCCCAAGGGTAAAGGCAACGAATCGAAGAAAATTGCAGGGTGCGATCCAGCCAGCTGCGTTTGGCGAGGTTTTCCGAGACCGTTGTTCCCAAACGCACACCGATTCGGGTCTCAACCCCAGCAACCCGACGAGCCAGGAGAGCGATCCGGTTCAGACGATCCTTGTCACTCAACAGCGCTTTGGGCCGGGTTTTCCGCAGATATCGAACCAACGGCAGAAAACTGCTGTTCACATGGGACGTTCCCAGCTCCACCAATCGGACATTTTCAGGAGTCTGTTTCAGGTAGGGGCCGTGTTTGGCAATTCGAAGCAGATCGATCCGCAGCCCCTGCCGGGACATTTCGCCGATGAGATTGCCCATAATGCGATCAACACCGCTGTGTCCGGACGTGGCAAGGAAAAAGGCGATATCTGTTTCCGTCGACGGGTTCATCAACCCAGCCCCATAGCAGCAAGATAAGCTTGTGCACAGCGATCGGCACGAAAACGTTCCGCAGCCTTTTGCAACTCAGCGGCAGGCAAAGGATTGCTCAGGGTCCTTTTCATTGCTTCAAAAAGCGCTACGTAGTCGCCTACAGGGACCAGAGCTCCATATTTACCATCAGCGAGAATTTCTCTCGCTCCTCCAGGACAATCGGTAGAAACAGAGGGGACGCCGAGAGCCAATGCCTGAATCAGAACATTGGGGGACCCTTCCCAAGCAGAGGATAAAACAAAAAGGGCAGCGCGACTCATGTACTGAAACGGATTCGCTACGAAACCAAAAAAATCAACATCCTTGGACATTCCAGCTTCTTCAGCAAGAGTTTCCAAAGCATCGCGTTCCTTACCCTCTCCGAGGATAAGAAGCCGGCAATCCATCTCGCTGCGCAGCAGCTTGAACGCTTTGAGCAACGTCGGGAAATCCTTTTGCCGAGCAAGTCTTCCAACGCCAATAACAACAGGGGGCATTCCGGATGCCAGCCATGGATGCTCCACAGGCTCTTGAGCCTGCAGCAGCATGTCTGGAATAACTGTTGGATTCTCCAAAACGGATATTCGCTCGAGCGGTAAACCTGTAACGTCTCGGATATCTTTAGCCACCCCTTCAGCGTTAGCGATGATGACATCAGCACGGCGGTAACAGACGACCATCCCCCATTTTCGCAACACCCGCTTCAACCAAGAGCGACGCTCCAGAGCGGTCGAAATGGCCATGCCGACACGGATAACGATTTTGACAGAGGATTTGCTTATCCAGCGGGCCAGGGTCGCAATACGATTAGCCGGCTCACGATTGGTGAGGATTGCATCAGGCTGTTCCTGCTGCAAATATTTGGACACCGCCAAGACTCGGCTCAGCCCTTTTGCTTCACCAAGTTCAACCTTTTTGATTTGCGGATTGAGTCGAGCTAGTTCCGGGATGTTGGTGGAATGCAGCAGGATATGAACGTTGACCCCTTGTTCGACGGTCGCATTCATGAGGTTGAGCATCACATGACTTAATCCGCCGTCGCCACCACGAAAACCGTAATAGGCGATAAGCGGAGTCTGCTGTTTCGTTGATTCGGGCATGAGGTCCTAACTGAACGATCGAGAAAATCAGAAATCATAGAAAGTTTATCGACAAAAATCAAATCACTTTTTCGATCGCGTCAAGAACCCTGGCCAAGGAATGACCATCGAGTGGCCCTGCATAATCCTGTAAAAATTTGCGTTGCCCGGCCTTTAGGTTCTTTTGCAAATCAAGATTTCCGGAACGCAAGGCGTGCAGAGAACTTTTGATATTGTCAGCGTTGAACCCGGGAAGCGCCGCCCCGTATTCGACAAAGGGTAGCGATGGCGGAGCTTCGGAAAAGTGGGTATGAATAACAGGTTTACCAAAAAACATTGCTTCCATGCCGGATGTGCTGTCTTCACTGAAAACGACGCCGGCTTGTTCGATCAATTCATTGACCCCGCCTCGCCCTTCCACAAACAAAACCCTTCCCGCCAATTGAAACTGGTCAACAAGAGCCTTGTAAGGGCGAATATCATCTCGAGGGTGGGCTTTGACAACGAGTTGCTCAGCATCAAAAAAGATCAAGGCCTCAAGCAGCGCTTTAAAAATAGCTGGGCCTTCATCAGGGTAACGGGACGGCTCACAACATTTTACCGGCTCATGAGGTCGAGTCAGCCACAACCAATTCCCGAGATTTCCTGGCTGGCTCCAGATGGGCCGGATATCATCGAATTCAGGACACCCAGTGATAAAAATTTCTTTGGGTTGGAAACGGGAGTTCTTCCGGCAGCGCTCCGCGCGAGCCTCACCCCAGGCGCAGAAATAATCCGAATAGATCTGTTCATGAAAGAATCGTTCGCAGTCAAGCCCATGCTGGAGACAAAACGTTGGGATTTGAAGATTCTTCGCAACCAGAACAAACGCCACCGCCGGTAGAAAATTGTCTCCGCCGACAATCAACAAATCAGGTCGATAGGTTTGAAGAGAACGGTAGGCGCGGTTAATACTGTAAATGCCCTCAACAACGTCATGTTCAAAAAAAGTCCAATCCTCTTCCAAAAACTGGACTTTCCCTTTCAAAAGATCTTTGATTTTGGGTACAAAGTTCCCTGAATTCCGGTAACTGGACAGAAGATCCGGGGTAGAAAAAACAGGAGCCCACGTGGAGCGTTTGGTAAAGTTCCTTTTGTTTGAAAAAGAAACAATGTCATCCTTCGAGCCCAAGAGATCAGCGACTCTTTTGAGTTTGGTCGATTGGAGGAGAAAGATCTTTTTTTTGGGGGTACGCCGGGCAACCCGGCTGGACGCTAAATAATTGATCAGCTTCTTGGAATCCTCGCCACAGGTATTCAGGCACTGATTCAACCGGCTATCATATTCACTGGCTAGGTTCCCTTCGGTAGCAAAACACTCTGGTGACAAACCTGCCCGAAGACTCCTGGCAAGCCGGAGCCCGATATCGTTTCTGAGAACATCAAGCAGGTTGACGTTTCGAAACAAGATTGGGTTGTCCTCACTCAAACTGTTGAGAAGACTGAACTGCTCAAAATCTAGGTCACAAGGATTAGACATAGCATTCCGAATGTAAAAAGATAGTGTTTCAGAAAAGAATTCAAGATCTAAAAATTATATTTTTCGGAAAGGAATCCAACACCTTTTTTTAGGATTTTCATTGGGAAGCGTCTTTTTATAAAATTTTTCAAGAAGAGGTTTCCCCTCTACTTTCCCGTCGGTCTTTAAATTGGACATAATCCTCGCCAGCTCTTTGTGATTATGAAGATCATAATCTGAGAATTTAGAAGTGTTCCAACTTTTATCGTCCCCAAGATGAAAAGTCAAATGACAATCTTCAAATATTTTGAAATTATCAGAATATGCATAGAGATTAGCTAGAAGGACCCTTCCTATCCAGTTTGCTCCAATACAAGCACTTCCAAAATCGTAATGAGGATAACACTCCCGTTTGAAAATAAAACAATCATAACCAGGATGTTTTTCTCCAAGCTGAGACCACATAAGTGGCAATGATTCTGGAGTGTCTGGCAGTTTAGAAATCGTCCTACGATTAATGACAAAAGCATCAAAACCAGACTCGACAAATTGACTTAATGATCGATAAAAATGTGGCATGAGAGATATATCAACGTTGCTGTAGATAAAATAATCTGCGTTTGAATTTTCATAAAGCCGATCAAGAATATCTTTAATCAATGGAAGCTTTCTCATCTGCAAAAAACAGCCAACGTCAAGCACTGACCGGTAAAGATTTTTTGTTTTAAAAAACCATTCTGGAATTATTTCAACATCTTCCTCATACTGTGCAGTAAAAAGTTCAATCTTTATTCCAGGAAAGGAAAATTCTTTCGCAATCCTCATTGACGCAAAAGTCACAGGTTGGGCTACAAACAAATCGGAATTTCGGTCAACAATTACAGGATTAACAATATGCGCAAATGAAATCACAAAATCCCCTCAACTGAAAAACAATATAATATTCAACAAATCATATCCAAAAGTTCGCCATAACATTTTTCTTCACTGAAGTTATCTAAAGCAAATTGGTATGATTTATTTGACAGTTCATCCCTTCTATCAAAATTCTCGATAAGTTCGGAGATTTTTTCAATTTGTTCGGCGTCAGTTCTGCAGCAGAGAAAAACGCCCAAATCGACTGCTCGTTCGAGACCTTGCGCACCACATGTTGTTGTGACCAAGGGCATTGAATGGCACAAGGCTTCAACGTTCTTGATTTTAAGTCCCCCACCTGAACGTACCGGATTTATGACTATATCAAGGTTGTCATAAACGGTCTGTAAGTCGTCAAACCTTCCTTGCAATCGAATACCAGCTATATTTGTAATTTTATCTAAAGATGAACAGATAGACCCATAAATATCAAGGCTTATAGAATTTTCATATTTGTGTCGTAAAGAGCCCCAGATATTATCAACAAAATTTGAAATAGCATCAATATTTTCAGAACTTGAAGTACCAATATAGCCAATCTTTATAGGTGATTTATTGGCGCTAATGTGGGGGACAACTTTATTGGGGTAAGAAACATTGATAACCCTCTTCCCAGGCAACATTTTTTGAAATATTTTCTGTTCATTCTCCTGAATAGAAATAATAAAATCAAATTTATTTAAATAATTAACTTCTTGTTCTTTTGTTATGTCAACCCAATGTTTTAACCCGGACGACTTAAAAGAAAAATTCCTAAGATAAAGGACATCATGAGTATCAACGATTAATAATGGCCTATTAATTTTGTTGGAATAAACATCTACAATGAGATAGGCAAGGCTTATATATTCAATAATTATACTGTCTGGTTTAATTTTTTTTACTAGATTATTGAAAATATTTTTTCTATAAAACTTGTATTTTGAAGCAAACCCTTCAGGCTGGCTAACACCAAAAAATTCACCATACCTATATTTTGAACTAAATTTACATAAAATTTTTGACAAAATTTTGTTTATATATTTGTTTCTTTTTATTTTTAAATAATAGTTATCTGCATAAAATTTTATAGATTGAAAATCCTTTGAAATTCTTTCGGCGACATCCTTATTTACAAAACCTGAATAATATACATTAACTTCTAGCCCGGATTTTGACAGAAATTTTATCAGAGAAGAAATCCTTTTTGCACTTCCTTTGTCTTCAAGCCAAAATTTTACATGTGTCGCAATAATAATTTTTTTCATTCAAAAAACTCTATAAAAAATTAATATTTATATTTTGATGAAACATCTTTTGTATATTTTTTGATGATGAATCGATCAACTAACCCAATTTTATAGTCATCCCCTTGAGAGAGACTGCCTTTTTCCACATCTGTTTTCCAAGATTCGCCTTGGGAGATCACCCCCTTTGCCTCTTTTCCAAAATCCTTAAATTTTTCAACATTACATTTCATATCAAGAAAACCGCACAATGCGACAAGAGTCCCTTGCATATCGTACTGAAGATCTTCCAAATGTAATATTTTAATTTTTTCCTGCAGATCTTCAGAATAGTTAAAAATCCCTCCATAAAGGTTTGCCCAAGATTTAGCCAAACTCTTAATGGATCGGTTTCTGTCATCTGGAATTTTAATTTTTCGTGAAAATATTGCCTGTTCCGGTTTCCTGATCATTACTACAAATTTTGCATTAGGGTAAAGCGCTGATATTTCATTCAAACGCTTTGCATGAGATGGTGTTTTCTCAATCCATCGCAAAGGTTTTTGACCCATAATCTTACCGGCTGAAAATTCCAATATTGATTGACATACAACAAAATCAAAAACATTTTTTTTGAAAATTTTTCCATCCATTGCACTATCTAAAAATGCAGACAATGCCTCAGGTTTTATCTGAAAGCACATCTTTTCTTGAACTTTCCGAAGAATTTGTTCGATTGTCCTGACGGATAAGACAATATCTGACGGAATATCTTTGGCACAAAAGTCGAAAAAATGGGTTTCTGGGAATGATACAACTTCTGGTTGAGTTGCAAGAAGAGATTGAATCAAAGTAGTACCAGAACGTGGATAGCCGGCTATAAAAATTGGCCTCGAGTCAAGATTCAAATCGTTAAACTTTTGAATAGCCTGCTCCGATTGTTTCTTTCCAGAAAACTCGGAACTGGATGTCTGCACTATGACCCTCCTTAATTTCTCTTGTACTCGTGGAAGTCCGGAAAGAGATAAACATATCGGGATGCGATTTATATCTTTCGGAATTTTTCGTAACAATTCATGTTGCTTGAAACCATCGCGTCAATGGAGAACCATTTCTGGACTATCTCTCGACCTTGCTGTCCCATGTTTGAATTATCATCGGGATTTAAAAGCAATTGCGTAACAGGAATGATCAATTCCTCACTGTTACCAGGTTCTACCAAATAACCGTTTACCCCATCCTCGACGATTTCTGGAATCCCCCCTGCCCGTCCAGCGACGATAGGAATGCCGCAGGCAGCAGCCTGCAACAGGGAAACGCCTAACCCTTCCATCAGCGCTGGATGAACGACAAGATCAAGGCAAGGCATGATGCGTTGCAAGTCGTCGCGAAACCCGGCGAAGATGACATGGGATTCAATCTGAAGCGTTTTACAAAGCTCTTTCAATTCAGTTTCAAGGGGGCCTTTCCCGAGAACCAGAAAGTAGGCATTGGGAACTTTTTCAAGAATCCTTGGAATAGCTTCGAATAGAAACCGATGACCCTTCCGTTCAATTAATTGGGCAATGACCGCTACAACCTGGCTATCGTCAGGCAAATTGAATTCCCTATTAATCCAGGCCCTGTCAGGCTCGCCCTGCCAGGCGTCAATATCGACGGCGCTATGGACGCACGTCACATGGTCCGCAGGGACCCCTTCGCCCAACAACACATCACGAATTCCTTGGGAAATTGTAATGACATGGGCAAACTGCCGGTATTTGAGTCGAGCCAGCCAAGGAGCTTCAGGGTTGTCGACCCGGCGCGTTACCAGCGCCGGAATGCCAGCTATCCGCGCAGCGATCGCCCCCCACAGGTCAGCTCCACGCCGGCTGTGAGCATGGACAAGGTCCGGCCGTTCACGACGCAGGGTTTGCAATAAGCGCCAGCCGAAAATCAAGTCAACCTCCCCGCGCATGGGGAGTTCAATCACTTTAGCGTAAGGCCTGGCCTCTACGGCGATGGCGCTGCCGCAGGGGCAGACCAGCAGATTATCAACACCCCGTGCATGCAGGCCGCGCAAGAGGTAGAAAACCTGCAGGGCACCGCCGTAAAGATTCATTCCGGTTTCGATATGCAAAACCCGCATCGGCTAAAATTCCTTGGCAAGCAACGCGGTTGCCTCAGCAAAGACATCATCAACCGTCAATGCCAGCATACAATCAAATCGATTGTCACAGCTTGGGCTTCGCTTACAGGGAGAACACTCCTGTTTCCGATACAGAACCCTGGTTCCTTGCCATGGGGTTTCAAGATACGGGCAAGTGGCGCCAAACAATGCCAAGGTGCGTCGCTGAAAAGCAGTTCCCATATGAGTCAAACCGGTGTCCACCCCGATGACCAATTCCGCTTGTGACAGAACTGCGGAGCTTTGGGGGAGACTTAGTTGGCCGGCGAGATCAAAACAGCTGCTGCCGATACCAGCAGCAATACGAGCCGACTCTGGTTTATCAGCAGGAGCACCAAGCAAAATCACCGGCATGCCTGTTTCCTGGGTCAACCTCTGCCCTAATGCAATCCATCGTTCACTGAACCAATGCTTTTGCGGTCGGGTCGTGAACGGGGCGAAGAGTAGGAATCGATCGGCACATCCAATCTCTTTCAGTTTGGATGCGGCCCCCTGATGATCCGTTTCCGCAAGTTGCAGATAGGGTTGAAACAGGCCTGGATCTAAACCGAGTTCCTGCGCCATGAAGCGGTATTCGGAGCTGATCATTTTCGAATCCGGACCCCGAGAAATCATGCGGGTCAGCAAAAAACCTCCCGGCTCCTTTGAATCGAAACCGACCCGTTGTTTGGCACCGGACAACCAGCAGAGCAATCTGCTGCGCAACAACCCTTGGCAATCCAGGACAAGATCAAAGTCCCGAGAACGTAACTCGCGAGCCAAATTCAAGATTTCCTTGCTTAAAGTTAGATACTTATGATCCTTCCTCAGCTGATCCAAAGCATTTTTGGAAAAACAAATAACTTCGTTCAGGTCTTGATTGGAACGCAGCAAGCCGGCTAAAGCGGGGTCGGCAAGCCAGGCGATATGAGCCGTAGGATAAGTCTGCCGCAAAGCTTTGAGCAGAGGGGAAGACATGACAATGTCGCCAATGGCGCTGGGTCGAACAATGAGGATGCGCTGGTATGCCATGCGGATTAACGTCTCCCTTGCAGCAATTGCCGGTACATATTCTGATAAGCGCTGACCACGGCTTCTTCGGTATGATCACGGATCAGAGTCTCCTGGCCTGCCTTGGCTAATTTCTTAAGTTCGGATGCCCCTTGCCGGAGCAAGTCGGTACAAACGGCAGCCAGTTGCTCGTGGTTTTCGCGCGGCGCCAGCAATCCGTTGTCCCCCTCGACAATCAATTCTTTTCCGCCAGGAGTATCCGTGGAGATGACCGGCAAACCGTGAGCCCACCCCTCAAGAATAACATTGCCCAGAGTCTCCACCCGCGACGGACAGACAAACAGATCGGCAGCCCGGAAAAAACAGACCGGGTCCTTGAGCCAGCCTGGCCAGCGCACCCGGGCTTCAATTCCAAGTTCGGCGGCCAAACTGTGCAGCGAGTCGCGCAAAGGGCCTTCACCACCAATCATCAAAAAGACCGGACGCCCACCGATCTGTCCCGGGATTTTAGCAAAAGCCCGCAGCATATCATCGAATCCTTTGATATCGATGAATCGCCCCAGAGTGAAAAGAACCAGGGCATCGGCAGGAATATCATGGTGCTGTCTCAGACCAACCAACTCTTCCTCGCGTGGAATACGAGGTGTCGGGACAAAATTGCTGATATGAAAAACCTTGTCCGCGGGCAGGCCTTCACGCACCAGATAATCGCACAATTGGCGAGTATTGCCGACCCAAGCGTGGGCGTGACGGTAGTAGCCATCAATTTTGTAAAAACCGCCGAGGCGGGCCACATGAACGGCGCTGCCGGAACGCGTCAGACGCGTCAGACGCGTTCCGCGTCCCATATAGGTCTGAACGATCTGCACACCGGTTTGGCGCACCAAGGAACGAATTCGGAAAATCGACGGGATATCCCAGCCGTTTCGCAACGGCACGAAGTGCAGCGGAATTCCAGCCTGGCGCAGCGGTTCCAGCAATGGGTTCTGCGGACGAATGGCAGCTTCCGGCTGATGATCCTCACGTTTTGCCAAAGACTGAACCAAGCGGAGGAAGAAGTTTTCCGCGCCACCGAATTGGCGGCTACCGATCAGATGCAGAGAACGAATCATATCCATAGAATCAGCAGCAGCCCTTGTCTTTGTCAGACTTGGCCGAGATTTTCTTTTCGTGTTTCATATGCAGTTTCCACCAGAACCCGGCCAGGCTGTCACCATAGGAAATCGCCTTGCGCGGCAGAAGAAACAAGTCGTCGCCAGGAACTGCAGCACCGCGGATACAGCTGAAGGCGGCTTGGAAGCCAGCCTGCTTGACAACCTCGACAACAGCATCGTCGTAATCGCCATAAGGATAGCAGAAATAAGGGATCTCCTCACCGAGCATGTCCTGCAGTTGCTTACGGCTTTCCATTATTTCCTGAATCATTTGCTCCCTGGGAATCCGGCTCAACCGTGGGTGGCTCAAGGTGTGGGCACCGATACTGACTCCCGCCCGACGCAACTGCCGTAATTGCTCCACATTCAATAACGGAGGTGTCTCCCGGCCATCTTTAGCAAACCAAGAGGAAGGCTGACCGGCCAAAGCGCTGACCATGAAGACCGTGGCGGGGAAACGGTAACGGTTCAGAATCGGCCAGGCCAGATCAAGAAAATCCTGGTAGCCATCATCGAAAGTCAGCACGACGGCATGGCCGTCCAAACGCAACTCTCCACGCGTCACAGCAACGGCATCCTCTGCGCTGATAACCTTGTAATTCAGGTAGTGCAGAAGTGCCATCTGGGCGCGGAAACGGCGGATATGACAGTAAGTGGATCGATGGGCGGAAGGCCGCTCGAATTCACCAACCTGGTGATACATCAAAATGGAAATTTTCGACATGATCTCGGTTCAAATGGTCGGGGCCGAGCTGCGCAAACCGAAACAGCGGGCCCCAAAGATTAAGAAAGAGGCTGAGCCTCATCGACCAGCATGACGGGAATACCGTCACGGATCGGATACGCCAACCGACACTGGTCACAAATCAACAGATCACTGCTTTGTTCATAGCGAATCGGCGCCTTGCACTGCGGACAGGCGAGAATCTTCAACAGCTCTTCTTTAACAGGCATGGTATGACCTCCGGGCAGAAGATGCCCCAGGGCCTGCAACAGCGGCTCCGGGTTATCAATCTGTAATTCTAATGGAATTTGATAACAAGGGATCGGGAAATCAATTCCCTGCAACTTTACCCCATCCTTTTCCGTCGTGACCAAATAATCTGCATCCCGGCAATAGCTTTTCAGCTGTTCCAAAGCTGCGCCAGCATAATCGAAATGATCCTGAAAAGCCACCTCTTGCAACAAAATCAAACCACGATCGCGCAAGTCAGCAAAAAAAGAATCGGGTTCAGCGATCCCGGCAAAAGCGACCCCCTTTTGGGAATGCAGGTTTTCAAGAGGGATATTGTGCCCGTCCAACGCAACGGCACGATCAGCCAGAACATGGCGACTGATACAGATCGGGCCAGCGTATGGGATGGGTGAAACGGAACCATGGCTTCGCGTCATAATCACGAGGTCAGCACGTTCCAACGCTGTTGCCGGCTCCCGCAGGATTCCAGCAGGTAGGACCTGGCCGTTACCAAAAGGGGCGCGAGAGTCCAGCAACACAATATCCAGGTCACGCGCTACTGCCAGGTGTTGAAAACCATCATCCAGCAGAACCACTTCTGCCTTAAATGTCTCAATAGCTTCAGCAACTCCAGCAGCACGCTTGGCCGAAGCAATAATCACACTGTGCGGGTTGCGACGTGCGAGCAGATAAGGTTCATCGCCGCTGATTTCAGGCGGCAGGAGCGGCCCGGTACCTGCACAGACCACACGCACGCCGGCTTTAACGTCCCCGCCATAGCCACGGCTCACCACAGCGACACGAACCCCCTGTTGCTGCAAATGACGCAACAGCCACTCGGTCACCGGGGTTTTGCCAGTACCACCAACGCTTAAGTTGCCGACTGAAATGACCGGGATTCCTGATCGAAAGCGACGAAAAACACCTGCGGTATAGAGTTTGACACGGAGGACAACAAGAGAAGAATAGAGGCGCCCGAGGGGCCAGAGAGCCAGATACAGCAAATTTTCTAAAGGAGAATGCGGCCCACGGATTGCCAGACGGCGATATAGGACGGCCAATCGTTCCATATCAGGTGTTCAGAAACCCGTCAATAACATCAAGAGTCCGGCGGGTTGCTCCGGTGTTTTTCTCCACCAAGGCAAACCCCTTTTCTCCAAGACTTTTTCTAGCGGCAGGGTCACTAAGCAAAGAATGGAGAGCGTCGGATAAAGCGGCAGCATCGGCGACCTGAATACCTCCTCCGGAGTTTAGTACCAAGCTGGAGATTTCCTTGAAGTTGGTCATGTGCGGGCCGAACACAACCGGTTTTGCCAAGGCAGAAGCCTCCAGGATGTTATGTCCGCCAGTCTCAACCAGACTGCCACCAACAAAAACCACATCTGCTAAGGCATAGAATTTAACCAGCTCGCCAATGGTATCAACCAGAAGAATTTCACCCGCCTGCAATGGTTCGTCGACCTCATCAACCTGACTGCGTAAAACGACCCGAAATCCCATTTTTTCCAGGACATCGCGAACCGTACGGCAACGCCCCGGGTGACGCGGAGCCAGAACAAGGACACAGGGGCAATCGTGGTTGAGCAAATAGCGGAAAGAGTCTGCCACCATCTCTTCTTCACCGGCGTGGGTACTCCCTGCCACCCAAACCAGAGCCTCCCCAGGAAGCTGAAAACGCTGGCGAAGTTGCTCTGCCCTGCCCTTTTGTTGGGGCTCGATCACCATATCGAACTTGAGGTTGCCACTTACGCTGGTAACGGCAGGGTCAGCGCCCAGTTCACGAATCCTCTGAGCATCAACACTGGTCTGCATGCAGAAAGCAGAGAACTGACGCAGCACAGGTTCCAGAAGACGTCGGACAAACAGATAGCGAGGATAAGAGCGATCGGAGATGCGGCCGTTAACCAGCATCACCGGGACCCCTGATTCACGGGCAATCCGTACGAAGTTGGGCCAAATTTCTGTTTCGACAATAACCATCAAAGACGGCTTGACCTGACGGAAAACCCGCCGCACAACCCAGGATAAGTCGAACGGGAAGAATAAACAGATATCTACCTCGGGGATGTCCTGTGCCACGGCATGACCGGTCTCGGTGACATTGGACAAGACCAGCGCTTTATCAGGATGCGCATCTTTGAGGGCCTTGAGCAATGGAATGGCGGCCTTGGTTTCACCAACCGAAACGGCATGGACCCAGATGACCCCCTGGCGGCCCTGCAGCAGATCGAGACGACCGGCAGCATAGAAGCTCAGACGTTCACGGATTCCGCGCCGCACCTTTCCCTGCCGGATGCCACGAATCAGATAATATGGGACCAGCAGCAAAGCTGAACAAAACAGAATCAGATCATACAGCAGATACACCACAACCCTCCAGATGTGCCTGAGCTCGGCGCAAATTTTCATCCATAGCGGCCTGAATACGTTGGCGAAAAACGTCCATGTCCTCACCCGATTCGTGGCGCACTGCGTTACCGAAACTAAATACCCCGCGGCAGAATGGGAACGGCAAAAGAAAACGATCCCATGAAGCAAAACGATGACCACGGCTGCAACAGAAAGTCATAGGGACGACTGGCCGGCCGGTAAGGCGGGCCAGTTGAGCGACCCCCCCCTTGACTTCATGGGGTGGCCCTTTCGGACCATCCGGCGTAATCACCAGATCAAACGGTTCCCGAGCCATCCGCACCAGTCCCATCAAAGCCTTGCCACCATCACGGCTTGAAGAACCGCGAACAGCCTGATGGCCAAAACAGGCCATGGTGCGGGCAATAAGTTCGCCGTCAGTGGATGGGCTGATCAGGATGCGTGCTCCTTGTCCCGGATAACCTTGTGCCATCAACAACAGCTGGTCATGCCAAAACGCAAGGATAACATTTTCGCCCTGTTGCCAGACAGCCTGCAAATCTTCCAAGCCGAGCCAATCAATCCGCAACGACCTGGATAATGATCGTATTACCCCGGCAGCAAGCGGTGGTGCAAATTTCAGCAGTAACCGGTCGGACAAGGAACGAGCCATGCTTTAACCTTTGAACTGCATCTCAAAAAGTTTTTTATAAATGCCGCCTTGCTCAAGCAATTCCTGATGCCGGCCGACTTGGTGCACCCGACCGTTGTCGAGCACCACGATTTTGTCCGCATGCATGATGGTCGAAAGCCGGTGAGCAATGACAAAAGTGGTGCGGTTGGCCATCAGGTTGTTGAGAGCTTTCTGCACCATGGCTTCGCTTTCAGTATCCAGAGCGCTGGTCGCTTCATCCAGAACCAGAATCGGGGTATTGCGCAACAACGCACGGGCAATGCAGATTCGTTGCCGCTGCCCTCCGGACAGCCTGACACCGCGATCGCCGATGCGGGTTTCGTATTGCATGGGAAGTTCATTGATGAAATCGTCGGCAAAAGCCAACCGTGCGGCTTCGAGCATTTCCTCATGACTTGCATGGCTGCGGCCATAACGAATGTTGTTGGCGATGGTATCGTTGAACAAGAACGTATCCTGATCGACCAGGGAAATATTCTGATGCAAGGTGGCCAAGGTCAAGTCACGGATTTCGTGACCGTCGATCAAAATCTCACCCAGCTGCGGTTCATAAAACCGGTTGAGCAATGACGAAATGGTCGATTTTCCGGCCCCGCTGGAACCAACCAGAGCAACGACTTCTCCCGGGTCCGCCGTAATGGAAACCCCCTGTAAAATCGGACCGTCACCATAGGAAAAATGCACATCCTTAAGTTCGACACGTCCATCAACCTTGGACAGGCTGATGGCTCCCGGCTTGTCGGTGATTTGAGGGGCCTCATCCATAAGCTCAAAGACCCGCTCCGCCGCACCAAGGGCTTCCTGAACCGTATTATAAACCTTGGTCAGGCGTTTAACCGGAGTGTACATAAGGAGAATCGAAGCCGTAGTAGAGATCAGTTCCCCGCTGGTCATTTGCCCGGAAAGAACCCGGTGTACACCGAACCACATGACCCCAGCACCACCGAAAGAGGCGAGAAGCTCAATGACCGGTGCGGACACGGCATTGTATTTGATGGTCTTGCGAATAAACCGATAATACCCAAAGTTTTCCTCCCGAAACCGATCCTCTTCCTTTTGGTCAGTGCCAAACGCCTTGATGACCTTGACCCCGGAGAAAGTCTGTTCCAGCACGGAGGTCAAAACCCCCATAGCACCCTGGCCACGCTTGGAGTAGCTTTTAATCTTTTTACCTATGATCTTGGCGGGCCCGAAGGACAGAGGCAAGGCCGTAAATGCCACAGCAGCCAATTTCCAGTCAAAATAGAAAGCCAGGCCGATGTAACCGATTAAGGTGGTCGTTTCCCGCAGGGCGTCGACCAGTACGGAAGAACCGGCCTTTTGGATTTTCCCAACGTCATTAAGAATCCGCGACATCAGATTACCGGAAGTCGCTTTGGAGAAAAAACCTAATGACTGCCTGATAGTACGTGCGTAAAGATCGTTACGAATCTCCTGAATCACCAACTGACCGGAGGTACGAATGAAATATTCCTGGAAATAGCGTCCTGCCCCCTTGATAACCGTCAGGCCAATAACGAAAATCGGAATCAGGTGGATCAGGTGTTTTGCACCACTTCCAAGGATTTTGTCGATCAAGGGCTGGATCAGGCGCACCAAAGCAACGTCACAGCCTGCCACAAGCAAGCTGGCGATCATGGCAATAAGAATCCGCCCCTTGTAGGGACGAATATAAAGGAACAAACGTTTATAAATATCGACGGAGGAGGTTTTCAAAAAAGAAATCCTTAATCTCTTGAAAGCATAGCTGAAGCCATGCGAGCCACATTTTCCGAACAGCCTGGGCCGCCCATCTTATGTTTGACTTCAGATAAACCTGCACGCATCTCAGAGGCATATTCGGCGTCGTCTATGAGCTGAAGCATTTCGCCTGCAATTGCCTCAGGCGAAGCCTGATTTTGGATGAATTCCTTGACCACCCTGCGCCCGGCAACGATATTTACCAAACCGATAAAAGGGACTTTGATCAAACGTTTGCCAATGGCGAAGGTCAAGGGATTCATTTTATAGATGATGGCCAAAGGTGTTCCAACAAGGGCAATCTGTAAAGTGACTGTCCCTGAAACAGAGACCACGGCATCACAGGCTTGAGCAGTGTCATAAATATTGTCTTGGACCAAATGGATCGGGAGCTTTGCTGCGGAAACCTGAGTTTCAAAAAAGCTTAAATCCAGAGACGGCGCAACGGGCAGAAGAAATTGCACCTCGGGCCTGGATTGATTGAGCAAACGAGCCGTATCAAGAATGGTGGCAAAGATATATTTCAATTCGCTGCGCCGGCTGCCAGGGAAAAGCCCAATCACCGGTCGATCAGGATCGAGCCCGTGTTGAACTTTATATGCCTGGGGCTCAACCGTGGTTTTCACATCGGCCACCAAAGGGTGTCCGACGTATTCAACGTGGATATCCTGTCCGCGGTATAGATCCGGTTCAAAAGGAAAAACAGCTGCCAGACGATCAACCACCCGGGCAATCTTCTTAACCCGGCCACGGCGCCAGGCCCAGACCTGCGGGCTGACATAATACAGAACCGGAATTCCGGCAGCCTTGGCATGCCGGGCCAGCCGCAAATTGAAGTCAGGAAAGTCAATAAGGATCAACAGATCGGGACGGTCCGGACCACGCAACAGATCCCGCAATGAACAGAATGCTTTGTAGATTGCAGGGAAATGCCAAAGGACTTCGACCAGACCCATAACCGCCAGCTCTTCTCCGGCAAACAACAATTCGCATCCCTCGGCCTGCATCCGGCTTCCGCCGACGCCGAAAAAGCTCAAGGATGGATTGATCTGCCTAGAAGCACGGATCAAATTGGCTGCCAGTAGATCTCCGGAGGCCTCCCCGGTGACGATCATGGCACGATACTGTTTGGGTTCAGCAGAATCCAAAGGTTACAACGCCCCCTTGATCGTCGTGCAAATACGGTTGATCTGGTCCGAGGTCAATTCAGGGAACATGGGAAGGCTCAAAACTTCCTGAGCAACAGCTTCGGCCCTAGGTAATGATAGTCCGGCATAGCGCTCACAGAAAACCTCCTGCCGGTGCAGGGGAATTGGATAGTAAACAGCAGAAGCGATGCCAGCCGCATTCAGACTCTGTTGAATCTTGTCACGTTGAGGGCTCTTGATGGTGTATTGATGGTAGACATGCATGCCCTTGCCGTCTTCCAGGGGTGGGATAACCCCGCTGTCAAGCAATTGCTCGGTGTAAAGACGTGCATTGCGGCGCCGCAGCCGATTGAATTCATCGATATGCTGCAGCTTGACACGGAGGATCGCTGCTTGCATTTCGTCCAGCCGGCTGTTGAAACCGATCATATTGTGATGATAACGCTCGCGACTGCCATGGTTGCGCAAGGTCCGGATATCGGCAGCGAGTTGATCGTCATCACAGATGATCATGCCGCCATCGCCATAACACCCCAGATTTTTGCTCGGGAAAAAGGAAAAGCAGCCGGCATCGCCGAAGGCACCGGACTTAATTCCTCCATATTCAGCACCGAAGGACTGGGCGCAGTCCTCGATCAGCTTGAGGTTGTATTTGCTGCACAGATCACGAATCGGACCCAGATCCGCTGGTTGGCCGAAAAGATGGACCGGCAAAATGGCTTTGGTTTTAGAAGTAATGGCCTTCTCGATCAGCGAAACGTCGAGATTAAAGGTATCCGGGTCAATATCGACGAATACCGGCTCAGCCCCCTGATAGCAAACGGCTTCAGCCGTGGCGATAAAGGTGAACGGGCTGGTGATAACCTCATCTCCAGGACCGATTCCTGCAGCTCGCAAGGCCAGATGCAGGGCATCTGTCCCGGAGGCAACACTGATGGCATGACGTACACTGCAGTAGGCAGCGACTTCATCCTCAAGCGCCTTCACATTGGGGCCGAGAATAAATTGAGTACTGTCCAGAACGCCCTGCAGACCGGCGTTGATCTCCTCCTGCAAGGCCAGATATTGCTGTTTTAAATCCACCATCGGGATGTTCATAGTTGTAATCTCCAGTTTTCCGTTAAAAAAACGACAGGCGAAGACGGCCTTCCGCCCCTCGCCCGCAATATTCGTCATGAGTGGAAAACCTACTCCGTTACTTCATGCCACAATTTACGATTAATCTGCAGAGCGAGCTCAAGAGCGCGTTTGCCGTCTTCACCGGTCACCATGGGTGTCGACCCAGTTGCGACGACATGGACGAAATCTCGAATTTCGGCCAACAGGGCATCGCTCTCCTCGAACGCCTTGTGGCTCATGGTCACCTCGGGCATAACCGGAATCGGCATCCCCTCCCCCCCTTTGCGGTAAAGGGCGATCTTGCGTGCCTGGTAATCGATAGAGATATAGGAATCAGCCTGAAAAATGCGAATCTTCCGCATCCCTTCCAAACTGACCCGGGATGCGGTGACATTGGCCACGCAACCATTTTCAAATTGAATACGGGCGTTAGCGATATCGACCTGATCGGAGAGAACAGGGACGCCAACGGAGTTGATGAGCTTAACCGGGGAACGGACGATGCTTAGAATGATGTCGATATCGTGGATCATCAGATCCAACACCACGTTAACGTCGGTACCGCGTGGTTTGAACGGGGCCAGTCGATGGGATTCAACGAACAGGGGCTTTTTCAGAATCCCTTTCAATGCCAAAATCGCTGGATTGAACCGTTCCAGATGACCGACCTGAAAAACCAGGTTACGTTCCTTGGCAAGGGCGATCAGTTCCTCAGCTTCTTCAACTGTGCGAGTGATCGGTTTTTCAAGCAGGATGTGACAGTTGGCCAGCAAACAGGCTTTAGCAACAGCAAAGTGGTGCTGGGTCGGAACGACGATCGATACCATGTCGACCAGCGGCAAAACGTCATGCAGATTGTTAAAAGCCTGACAACCGACTTCGGTCGCAACTTGAGTGGCGCGGTCGTGATCCGAATCGACCACTCCGACCAATTCAACGTCTTCAAGCGCAGCAAATTTCTGAGCATGGAAACGCCCTAGATAGCCGACGCCAATAACCGCAGCACGGAGTTTCTGCATAATGACCTATTCTACCGGGCAATGCCCCGGCCACGATCCTTAAGAAACGCGAGGAAAGGTTCAACCTCAGGGCAAACACACTCGGCCTCAATCCGGGCAATGGCCTCCTCCAGCTTGAGGTTGGCACGAAAGACCAGTTTGTAAGCTTGCTTGATCTTGCGCAATGCCTCTTCAGAGTAGCCGCGGCGTTTCAAACCGATAAGATTGATGCCGACCGTTTTGGCCCGGTCTCCCTGAGCAATCGTGTAAGGAACGATATCCTGGGCAACCATGGATCCGCCACTGATCATGACATGGCAGCCGATGCGGGTGAACTGGTGAACCGCAGATAACCCACCGAGAATGGCATGATCATCGACCGTGACATGGCCGGCCAATGTGGCACCATTAGCCAGAATCACACGGTTGCCAACGATACAATCGTGAGCGACATGGGAGTAAGCCATGAACAGGTTATTGTTGCCAATAACCGTTTCGCCATTGCCGTCTTGAGTGCCACGATGCAAGGTCACGAATTCCCGCACGGTATTGCTGTCGCCAAGGCGCAAAAACGATTTCTCTCCGCGGAATTTCAAGTCCTGAGGGTCGGCACCGACCGAGGCGAATTGAAATATCCGATTATTTTTGCCGATCTCGGTCCACCCCTCAATGACAGCATGAGGGCCAACCCAGGTCCCATCACCAAGAGTGACATTTTCACCAATGACGGCAAACGGGCCGATTTCGACATCTGCACCGATCCGGGCGCCAGGATGGACAATAGCTTGCGGGTGAATCATGGCGGTTTAGATTTCTCCCTTGTCAACAAAGGTGGCCTTCAGTTCGGCCTCTGCCACCAGGTTGCCGTCGACATAAGCATTGCCCTGGAAACAGTAAATACCCCGCCGACATTTGAGCAGCTCCAATTCAAAACGCAACACGTCACCAGGAACCACAGGGCGACGAAATTTGGCATTGTCGATGCCTGTGAAGTAAGTCACCTTGTCGTTGCCCAGTTCATCATTGATCGTTGCAAAGACGCCGCCGACCTGCGCCATGGCCTCAATAATCAGAACGCCGGGCATGATCGGATGGCCGGGAAAATGCCCCTGAAAAAAGGGTTCATTGACGGTGACATTCTTGATGCCGACAATTTTCTTGTTTGCTTCGAATTCAATAATCTTGTCCACCAGCAAAAACGGATAACGGTGGGGGAGCCGCTTCATAATCTCCAGAACATTCAACACCATGGCAATTACCTCTCCTTGAGAATTTCTTCCAGCTCTTCCAGACGCTTTTTCATCTTGCCGAGTTCTTTACGCATCTCGGGCAAGCGGGCAAAGGACATGGAAGCTTTAAGCCATTCTTTGTGGGGCATCAACGGCAGTCCTGAAAGAGTCTGATTCCCTTCAACACTGTTGGTCACGCCACCTCTGCCGCCGATGGTGACATTGTCACCAATCTTGATATGTCCAGCCACCCCGGCTTGACCGCCGAAAGTGCAATGCTGACCGATTTGGGTACTTCCGGCTACACCGACTTGAGACACCATAATGGTGTCTTCGCCAACGACCACGTTATGGGCAATCTGCACAAGATTGTCAAGTTTAACACCCCTTTTAACGATGGTCGCACCGAGCGTTGCACGATCAACGCAGGTCGCCGCGCCAATTTCAACGTCATCCTCGAGGATAACGTTGCCCACCTGGGGAATCTTGAAATAACGGGAGCCATCCGGCGCATAACCGAAACCGTCGCTACCAATCACAGCATTGGGTTGAATGATCACCCGATTGCCAAGGCGACAGTTTTCACGCACCACCACTCCACCATGAAGAATACAGTCCTCGCCGACGACAACATTGGCATAAAGAACCACTCCCGGATAGAGAATGGTGCCTTGGCCGACGACAACATTGTCCCCAACGCAGCAGCCCGGATGGATCGTGACATCAGCTCCCAAACGGGCACTTGCGGAAACGTGTGCGCCGGCCAGGACCCCTTGGGGTGCAGGCTTCTGCGCCTGAAGCTTGGTCAAGACTTTGGCGAAAGCAAGATACGGATTCCGACAGACCACTAATGGCAGTTTGTCGTTGCTGACGCCGGGTGCGACGATGGCCGCAGAAGCCTTGGTATTGGCCAGATGTGCCAAATATTTAGGATTGGCGACAAAGGTGATGTCGCCGGCAACTGCGGCGTCAATAGGCGCGACCCGCCTGATTTCAACCTCGCCATCCCCATGCAGTTCGCCGCCAATCAGCTCGGCCAGCTCTTTGAGTTTGATCAAAGCGACCCCCGTTTCGCTGATTATTTTTTCTGAGCCTTGGAATCATAGGCCTGAATGACTTTGTCCGTCAGGTCAATGCTTTCGTCGGCAAACAGAAGCGAACTTTCAGAAGGCTCGAAAATAACCGTGTACCCTTCACTTTTGCCAAGATCCTTAACGACTTTCAGCAGTTCTTCGAGAATCCCGCGAGTAAAGTCGGCATCCTGCTGCTTCAACTCGTCCTCGGCATCCTTGGTCATGCGCTGGAAGTCTTTCAGCTTCTGCTGATACTCGCGCTCTTTAGTACTGCGAGCGTCTTCGGACAGCAGCATGGCCTGCTTTTCAAGCTCATCCTTGAGGGTTTTCAGTTCTTTCTGCTTGCCTTGGAAGGTCCCTTCGTATTCCTTGACCTTTTGACCGATCTTATCCTTGGCCGCCTTTCCGGCAGCCGACATGTTCAGGGCTTTTTGCAAATCGACATAGCCGATTTTCAATTCAGCGGCCTGGGCAGTGAAACCAAGAAAGAAAAGACCAGCCAAAACCAGGACCAAAATCCGTTTCATAACAAACTCCTTGTATGGTGACTTGGGTTAGAAGAACTTACCGAGAGAAAATTCAAATTGGGAACTTTCCTCGCCATCGAGGGGATCAAGATTGTACCCCCACTCCAGGCGTAGTGGCCCCATGGGACTGAACCAGCGAATACCGGTGCCGACACTGTAGCGCATGTCTTCGAAGAAACTCCCATCTTCGCCCCAGGCATTACCGGTATCAAAGAAGACCAAGCCTTTCAACCCCATTTCCTTTATCAAAGGGAAATAGTATTCGAAATTGAAGAAGGCTTCTTTATCGCCGCCAATATATTCGTAATCATCTTCATAGACCGTATTGACTGAGCCATCGGCGTTGACCAGGGTCGAACGCACCCTCACCCTGGGGCCGACTTCACGAGAGTTGAAGCCACGCAGGCTGTTGATGCCGCCCAGATAGAAGCGCTCATCGATGGGAATCTCATCACCAGTGGTCTTCTGAGCATAACCGAGCTGACCATGGACCGAGAAATAAGTCCCCCATTTAAATGGCCAGAAATGGCGATGATCGACAATGTATTTGGCGAAGTTTTCGGTTCCGCCGATGCCGGCATACTCGACCGACATTTCAGAGCGATAGCCACTGGTGGGATCGGGCCGGTAATCGGTGGTGTTCCAGCTGATGGAAGCAAAGAGGGACGACAGAGTCGATGTCCCTTCCTGATCCTTGATGTAACGGGAGGCAAAGGCGTCGACATCGTAGATTTCTTTTTCCTCATAGCGATAGACCAAAAACAGCCGGGTCTTGTAGCTTAAAGGATAGCCAAATTTAAGATCTCCACCGGTGGTCTTTTTGGAGAATTCGGTGTACTCGCGCTCGGTTTTATAGACATCAAAGCCGAGGCTAACCTTGGTATCAAGGAAATAAGGATCAAGGATGCCGACCTGATACGTGGTGCTGCTGCCGCCAAAAGTGCCGGCCAGATTGAGACGTAGGGCGCGACCCAGGAAGTTATCCTGACTTATTGAGCCCTGGCCGATAAAACCGTCCACGGACGAATAGCCGAAGCCGATGCTGAAGGTGCCGGTAGGACGCTCCTTGACCTCGACGTCCACATCCATCTTGGTTTCGTCCGAACCTTTGTTGGTGGTGACGTTGACTTCGTCAAAGAAGCCGAGGTTATTGATTTTGCCACGGCTCGATTTAATTTTGGAGGCGCTGTAAAGCTCGCCTTCTACCATGTCCATCTCGCGGCGGATAACCTTGTCGCGGGTTCGGGTGTTCCCCTTGATCTCAATGCGTTCAATATTGACCTGAACGCCTTTTTCAATTTCCAGGGTCAAGTTGATAAGTTTTTCATCGGTCCGCAGCCGGGTCAGAGGGGCAACGTTGACATAAGCATACCCCTGATCAGCGTACAGATCGTTGACGGCATAGACTCCTTTGCGCAACAGTTCCCGACTGAAGACATCCCCCGGTTTCAGTTTGACCAGAGTGAGAATTTCGTCAGCAGGCTTGATTAGGTCGCCACGCACCCCCATGTCGCCGACCTTGAATTGCTCCCCCTCATCAATCTCGATCAACAGATTCATGAAACGCTTGTCATCAGTCAAGGTCACCAACGGCTGCTTGACCCGCACCTGAACATAACCCTTGTTGTAGTACTGGTCGGCGATGATTTCCAGGTCGTTCTGAATCAGGTCTTCATTATAAGCCCCCCGGCCAGTCAGCCAGGACAACCACCATTTTTCCTTGGTTTCTATGGCCTTACGCAGTTCCTTGGCGGTAAAGACCGTGTTCCCTTCAAAATTGATGGACTGGATCAGAACCTTGTCGTTCTCCGTCACGACAAAATTGACGGTCGCCTCGTGCTCAGCGTTGACATCAACTTTCGCTTCGACCTCCGCGGCATAATAGCCTTCGTCCCGATAAGCTTTTTTTATGGCCTCAACGCTTTCGCGCAGGTCTTTTTGATTGTAAATTCCAGGGGTTTTTAAAGTGATCAGAGGAAGGAGCTTATCGTTTTTCAGTTCCTTGTTGCCCTCCAGGTTGTATTTGCGCACCAGAGGACGTTCTTCAAGACGAAACGTCAGCAAATAGCCGTCACCACGTTGTTCCAAGTCGGCAAAAACATTTTCAAACCGTCCCAGCCCAAACAAGGCACGAATATCCTTGTCGATGTCGGCATCATTAATGGTCGTTCCCGGCTTGATGGAGATCACGGAGAAAATGGCGCTCCGCTCGACCCGGCGGTTGCCATCGATCTGCACCTCGTCGATTTTATATGGATTGGAAAATGCCAGGGCAGGGAGCCAAAGGCATAACAGAAGAGCGACGGATAACCATTTAGGCATGTATGAATACACTCCGTTGGGAGACCCTGTTAAAGGCACACATTATAGGCAATGCGGCCCCGGGTGTAAACCTAAAACTGGTGGCCAGCAAAGGGGCAACTGCGCCTTAATCCTACAAGATTAAAACACTGCCCCTCGGTACCTGACCGGCGAAAAATCATCTTTTAATCTTGCCGTCAACCATATGCACAATTCGGTCAAGCCGGCCAGCCAAGCGTTCGCTGTGAGTCACAATAACCATGGTCAGCCCTCGGTTCTGATGTAGTCGATCCAACAGCCGAAAGATATCATCCGAGGTCCCGCTGTCCAGGTTCCCGGTCGGCTCGTCTGCCAGCAAAAGCTGCGGGCCCATGATCAGGGCTCGGGCGATAGCCACCCGTTGTTGTTCACCGCCGGAGAGTTGACCGGGCTTGTGGCTAAGACGATGTCCGAGGCCAACCTCGTTGAGCAATTCGTTGGCGGCAGCAGTTGCCTCTGTTTTGGATTGCCCAGCAATGAGAGCCGGCATCATGACATTTTCCAGGGCAGAAAATTCAGGAAGCAGTTGGTGAAACTGAAATACGAACCCGATGGTGCTATTACGGAAACGATCCAGCTCCTGCCCTTTTAAACAGAGGATGTCCTGGCCTTCAAAAAACACCTCGCCACTCGTGGGACGATCCAATCCACCCAAGATATGCATGAAAGTGGTCTTCCCGGCGCCGGAGGCGCCGACCACAGCCACACGTTCGCCGCGAGCGATATCAAGGTCAATACCGCGCAGCACGGCCACTTCGCCTACCCCGCCGCTAAAGCTTTTGTTCAGACCACGGACTTGAATCATAGCTGCCTCTATTCGTAGCGTAATGCCTCGGCGGGGTCCATGCGTGAGGCCCGCCAGGCAGGATAGATGGTAGCCAGGAGAGAAATCGACATGGCAACGACGACGACCGATACAACATCTCCGGGGTTAACGACAGAAGGGAATCGCTCCATGCCATACACGGCCTGATCAAAAATCTTCACGTGCAGGCTGGACTCCAACCCTTTGATAATCGGATCGGCGTTATGTGCCAGGAACAAGCCGAGAAGACTGCCGAGGCTCGTCCCCAGAGTCCCAATGACGAACCCTTCCAGAACAAAGATCTTCATGACGCTCCGTGAGGTTGCCCCCATAGACCGCAGGATGGCAATATCCTTATGCTTTTCCATAACCACCATGATCAGTGTGGTGGCGATATTGAATGCCGCGACCAGTACGATAATGGCCAAAACGATGAAGAGTCCGAGCTTTTCGAGTTTTAGGGCAGAAAGGAAAGAACCGAACAGATCCTCCCAGGATCGAACCACAAAGGGGTAACCGAGTTCCTGGCGTAATTGAATGGTTATTGCCGGGGCATGATCAAAAGCATCGACTTCGATTTCAAGCCCGCTGACGCCATTGCGGGAGTCGAAAAACCGTTGTGCTTCGGACAGGCTTATATAGGCAAAATAGGTATCGAGGAACCCACGTCTTTTGCTGGCGACGCCGACCACCCGAAAGGGTTTCATCTTGGGGATCATTCCGAACGGGGTGATATTGAACATGGGCGGGATGACATTCACCGAGTCACCGACCCCGACTCCCAAAGCCGCCGCCGTATCAAGGCCAATAACGATTCCAGGAGTAGCGGAATCGGAATTGAACAACAGATTGCGCAGATCAGCGCGGTCCAGTGTCAGAAAATCCTGGGTCAACACTTTGTGATCCGGCTCTATCCCTTTAACCGTGACCGCAGAAACATTCCCTCGGGAAAGGAGCATGGCTTCTTTGGAAACAAATGGCGCAACCGCGGTTATTTTGGGTGAAGACGTTTTGATGCGCTCTACCACAGCCTGATAGTCGCCGATATCCTCGCCATGGCGTTGCACCAGAATGTGAGGGATATTCCCAAGAATCTGCTGCCTCACCCCGTCATGGAAGCCGGTCATGACTGCCAGTACCACGATAAGAGCGGCAACCCCCAGCGTCACCCCGGCAATGGAGATAAAAGAAATAACCGAGATGAAGGTCTGCTTGCGCTTCGCTCTCAGGTAGCGCAGACTGACAAACCATTCGTAACCCATGACTAACCTTAATGAAAAAAGGCAGGGCTAGCCCTGCCCTGAGTACAAGAATACCGGGAAGTCCGGCTATTTGCTTTCGGGCCGCAATTGGGGGAAGAGGATAACGTCGCGGATAGATGCCGAATCTGTCAGCAGCATGACCAACCGGTCGATACCGATCCCCTCTCCTGCCGTAGGAGGCAGACCGAATTCCAGCGCGCGGACATAATCCTCATCCATAGCATGCGCTTCTTCGTCGCCGGCCTCTTTTTCAGCCAGTTGCTTGAGGAAACGATCTTTCTGGTCGACCGGATCATTTAACTCAGAAAAGGCGTTAGCTAATTCGCGACCGACCATAAAGAGCTCAAAACGATCGACGACATCAGGATTTTCATCATTTTTTCGTGACAGCGGCGAGACTTCGGTCGGATATTCAGTAATGAACGTCGGTTGCCACAGGTTAGGTTCTACCACTTCATCGAAAAGTTCAGTGAGGAGTTTGCCGTGGCCGATATTCTTATCAAGTTCCAGACCGAGACCCTGGGCATAAGCAAAAGCCTGCTCCCGGTCTTCCAAGATGGCCGCATCAATCTTGCCATACTTGACAATCGATTCACGTACGGTGAGACGATCCCAAGGCGGGGTCAAATCGACCTCCTTGCCACCGTAAGTGATTTTCAGGCTGCCGCAGACCTTTTCTGCCACATGGCAGATCAGCTCCTCAGTAAAATCCATCAAATCATGATAGGTGGCGTAGGCACGGTAGAACTCCATCATGGTGAATTCGGGATTGTGCTGAATGGAAATTCCTTCGTTACGGAAATTTCGATTGATTTCAAAAACCCGATCAAAACCCCCAACCACCAGGCGTTTCAGGTAGAGTTCCGGCGCAATGCGCAAGAACAGGTCCATCTTCAAGGTGTTATGATGGGTTACGAAAGGACGAGCCGTAGCACCGCCGGCAATCGGCTGCATCATGGGAGTTTCGACTTCGAGGAAGTCCTCGTTGATCATGTACTCACGGATCAGACTGATAATCTGGCTTCGCTTGCGAAAGACTTCGCGCACATCGGGATTGACGATCAGGTCCAGGTACCGCTGCCGATAGCGAGTCTCGACGTCGGTCAGGCCATGCCACTTTTCAGGCAGAGGCTGCAGCGACTTGGTCAGTAAGCGCAAGCTGTCAGCCCGCAGCGAGAGCTCATCGGTTTTGGTACGAAAAGGCCGCCCGGAAAGGCCGACGATATCCCCCAAATCCATCTTACGAAACAGTTCGAAAGCTTCTGCGCCGATATTGTCACGGCCGATATAGACCTGCAGTCGGCCTTTACGGTCCTGCACCTGAATAAAAGCGGCTTTGCCAAAATCCCGCCGGGCCATGATGCGACCGGCAATCGTATAGTGTGCAGCGCTGTTTTCCAAAGCGGCAGCATCATGCTCGGCATGGGCGGTCATGACATCGGCGGTGGTATGAGCGACCCGAAAGTCATTGGCATAAGGGTTTTCCCCCTGCTGCCGCAACTCTTCGACTTTCTGGTGACGCTGCTGCACCAACGCGTTGACTTCTTCCATAATTTCAACACCTTTCAATCTTTTTCTAAAACCGGGGTACCTTAACGCCGAAGCTCAAAACAAGTCAAGGGAAAAGCCTGGCGGTTGGGTTGCCGGATTCAGCAGTCATCAGTACCTGCTAAACCTAATTTTCTCGCAAAATGGCTGTCTGGGCTGATGCAGTCACATCGGTGGATTGAACATATTTGACCAGAATTCTGGTCAATCCCAATTTCAGATTGCTGACATTCACAGACCAAACAGATGTTACACTGTCATAGCTGACTATCCCAACCGTCGGCCAGTTAGCTTCATCTGTTCCCAAGGTCGGAAAAGAAATATCAAAATTTTCGATATCAACGTCTGCTGACGCCACAAGAGTGCCATATAAAGTGACATTGTCCGCAGTCTGGACGAGTGGGGAATTGTCTATGGTCAGATCCGGTTTTGTCTCATAACGGGTGAATGTCAGAGACGAGGTTTTGTACTCGGTGGTCCCACCGTCGGCTTTGACGTAAACAATCAATGCGACAGAACTATCTGGCATGGAAAGATCGTATTCCCAAGTACTAACGCCAGTGGAAGCAGTCGGAAACGGAGAACCATCCTCAACCCCATCCACCGTGATTCTGCTGATATACATCCCCGGGGCAATCAACCCGCGTACAATTTGGGTATCGGTTTGGGGAGTCTTGTTGAAATTTTCGATGGTCAGCCGAACGTACTGCGGAACGAACAGCAGGGTATTGGTGTTGCCCGTCTTATCTTCAGCGGTAATGAAGATATTGTTGCTACCGGATGCGAGATTGGTCAGGTTAAAATTCCATTGATCCCAGATTTCGTCGCCCACTGGCACCGAGGAAGCAGTCTGCGCAAGACTGTCAACCAATGCCGTCGATTCAGTTTCAACCGTCACGCTTGCACCGGGTTCGACCAACACCGTGATATCGGAAATTTCCGGTTCGAAAACAGGGCTGTATATCCGGTCACTGGCCATCTGAATGGATGGTGGGTTCAAATCCCCTTCGTCGGTACCGCCGCAGCCAGCCAACAGCAAGCCACAGACCAGCAGTACAGTCCCCAACGAAAAGATGTGTTTAATTGACAAACGATTCATCCAAGTCATGCGATATTCTCCGATGCCGGACGTTTTACCGGCCGTAGAAAAAGGCATCCCTGAGTCGGCATGCCCGCAGAATATAAGTTTATGGGTTCCACGCCCTATCAGCTCTGACTGAGCAGGTAGGCCTCGACAAAACTTTCCAGGTCACCATCCAAAACGGCATCGGTATTGCCGACCTCGTAACCGGTACGATGGTCCTTGACCAACCGGTAAGGATGCAACACATAAGAACGAATCTGGCTCCCCCAGGCTATCTCTTTTTTCTCGCCAGTAAGGACAACAGCTTCCTCTTCTTTTTTCTGCCGCTCCAGTTCATACAACCGCGCCTTGAGTTGTTTCATGGCCACGGCACGGTTCTTATGCTGAGACCGCTCGTTCTGACAGGACACAATAGTGTTGGTGGGAATGTGGGTAATGCGAATAGCCGAATCGGTCTTATTGACGTGCTGGCCGCCTGCACCGCTGGAACGGAAAGTGTCGACCCTGAGATCCTTCTCGTTGATCTCCACTTCAATATCCTCAGACAATTCGGGAAAAACGAAAACCGAACTGAATGAGGTATGGCGCTTGCCGTTAGCATCAAAGGGCGAAATGCGCACCAATCGATGAATCCCTTTTTCCGACCGTAACCAGCCAAAGGCGAAGTCACCTTCGGCAGTAAAGGTCACGCTTTTGATACCGGCCTCTTCAGCCGGTTGATAATCGGTAATCTCAGTGCGAAAGCCTTTTTTCTCGCAGAAACGCAGATACATGCGCATCAGCATTTCAGCCCAATCCTGAGCCTCGGTCCCGCCGGCTCCGGCATTTATACTGACAATGGCATTACTGGAATCATGTTCACCAGACAGCATGCGAGCAAATTCCATCTTGGCCACAATTTTTTCAAGCTCAGGCAACAGGGTGCGAATCTCATCAAGGGTCGCTTCGTCATCACCTTCGGCGCCGAGTTCTGCCAACACCTTGAGATCATCCAACTCTTGAAAGGCTTTTTCCCACCCTTCGACAATTTTCTGCAGACTCGTGCGTTCCCGTAAAGCATCCTGGGCCTTGTCGCCCTGGTCCCAGAACCCTGGCTTAGCAATCTCCGCCTCAAGTTCGGCAACCCGCTCTTTCTTGGAGTCTATGTCAAAGATACCTCCTCAGCTCATCGAGCTTGCCTTGGAGTTCATCAAGTCTTTCCATTTCTTCGCGAAACATGCGGTCACCTCATAATCGAATTGGGGCGGAATTATAGCCTTTGCAAAACGATAAGACAAGTGCGGCGAAAAAAAACGCCCCAAAGGTATTTTTCTAGGAAGAGCGAAAGCGTCTACGGGTCTGAACCAGCCAGACGACACTAATGATCAGGCAGAGGGTAGGACCGACATCTCCAAAGCGGGTGTACAGCGTTGGGACGGCTCCGACACCGATCTGGCCGCGCAGAAAACGCTCCTCAAAAATTGCAGTAGCGGCTTTGACCTCGCCGGTCGGAGCGATAAAGGCGGAAATGCCGGTGTTGGCAGCGCGCGCAACCCAGACCCGATTTTCAACAGCACGAAAGCAAGTCATGGCCAGATGCTGATAGGGGGCGGAAGAACGCCCAAACCAAGCATCGTTGGTGATGTTGATCAGCACATCGCTCCCTTCCCGGACAAAAGAACGAGCCAACTCTGGGAAAATTCCTTCAAAACAAACCAAAACCCCAAGTCGGGCACCATTGGCCGGCAAGGGTGCAACCACCCCCGGGGAAAAATCACCAATTCCGGCCACCAGCTTGTCGATAAAGGGGAGAAAGGTTGCCAAAGGGACATATTCGCCAAACGGCACCAAGTGTACTTTATCACTGCGGCCGAGAACCTTGCCCTGCTTGGAAAGGAGAAAAGCGCTGTTCAAATAACGCACCTGACGGTTGACGACCTCGTAAGCTGGGCTGCCGAAAAGCAGATAACTGGCGCTTTCAACGGCCGTCTCCCGAACCAGGGCCGCCAACGGGCCACCATCCTGGAAATAGAAAGGGGTGGCGCTCTCCGGCCATATCAACAAGTCAGTGGGACCTTCTTGAGCGCCTTGCAACGATAGACGTCGGTAAATCTCTATGGTTTTGGTTTGATAGGCGGGGTTCCACTTCACGCCTTGATCGATATTCCCCTGTCCCAACACGGTGGTCATGACTTGATCACGCACTTCGAGCGGCTGCTGCAGCCGCCACCAACCATAGCTGCAGTTCCCGAGCAGAAACAAACTGAGAACAATCAGACCAAGGCGTGGAACAGGGCCTTTTCGACCGAATCTCACCCGCACAGTTTCTGCCAAAACGATGTTGGTCAGAACCAACAAGAAACTAAGGCCGTAAACACCAGCGAGGTCGGCGGACTGAATCAACATCGGATGTGGCTGTAACGCATAGCCTAATGTGGCCCAGGGGAACCCGCTGAGCAAAAAGGAACGCAGGAACTCCAAGCCTACCCAGGCTATCGGCAACACCCAAATGGGCGACCAGCCGAGTTTTTCCTGAACCCGGCATGTCAGCCAGGTCGAGGTCCCGAAGAACAGGGCGAGATAACAGACTAAAATGAGATAGGCAGCCACGGAAAAAAATGGCGCCATGTGGCCATAGGTGGTCATGACAATATTGAGCCAGTAAAGGACTGTGCCGAAAAAAGCGAATCCGGCCAGAAAGCCGGAAAGGAATGGTCGCTTTTGCATGACCAGCAGCACAGGGATCAGGCCGACCCAGGCCAGCGCTGTCAGACTGGGTCTGGGAAATGCCAGTGCAGCCAGAAATCCTGACAGGAGGCTGCACAGGACAACCGGGTCGAAATACTTCGGCAAGCGGATCTTCAAGTCCCGGACTCCTGGGAGGCTGCAGGAAGAGTCTTGCGAATCCGCACCTTCTGGATCTTGCGGTCCTCACTTTCGATTACCGTCATGTGCAGGGGACCGTCAACGATCTCTTCGCCGGGGCGTGGCACGTAACCGAACAGGTCCAGCAGGTATCCGCCGACGGTGTCGAACTTTTCGCGAGGGACAACAATATCGAAATGCTCTTCCAATTCTTCAATATTTAACCGGCCGTCAACCAGCACGTTGCCATCTTCTTCTTCAACCAGTTCCTCTTCCTCAAGGTCATATTCATCCTGAATGTCACCGACGATTTCTTCGAGCAAATCTTCGATAGTAATCAGGCCTGACGTGCCCCCGTACTCATCAATGGCAATAGCAAGGTGCACCCGCCGGGTACGGAAATCCTGCAACAGGTCTTCGATGTTTTTGGTTTCAGGAACGAAGAAGGGGCTGCGCATGACGCGAGGAATGGAAATATCTTCAGCTTTACGGCCCCAGAATCGAAGCAGGTCTTTGGCATAAACGATGCCGACAATGTGGTCGGTGCTTTTGTCGTAAATGGGAATCCGGGAATGCCCGGAAGAAATAATCGCCTTGAGCAATTCTTCGAGAGTTGCGGTGATGCTGCAGCAGACCATGTCGGTTCGCGGCACCATAACTTCCCGGACGATGGTTTCACCAAACTCGAAGATAGAATGGAGCATGTCTCCTTCTTCTTCGTTGATTATTCCATCCTCCTCCGACTCTTCGATAATGTCCTGCAGGTCTTTTTCCGTCAAGACCCGCCTTTTGCGGAAAAACAGACGTTGAACAATCATCAACAGGGACGACTTTGAGTTGGAATTGGAACTGTCACTTTCCAAAAACCGGTTCCTCCTTCGGTAACGAAAATTTCATTAGCTCTTGTTTTAGCCTATCCTCAGAAAAATGTCCAATAGAGGATGACTGTCACACCAAAACCGAGCATGGCGCCAGCCAGCACTTCGCGCAAGGTATGAATTTTCATCAAAAGTCGACTATGGCTGACCATCACGGCCAGAGCCACGACCATCAACGCGATCAAAGGTCCAACCTTAGAAAAAATAACCGAGGTAGCAATGGAACAGGCAACCGCAGCATGACCGCTCGGCATCCCGCCATACAGAGGGGTACCACGACCGAACAGGGCTTTAAGAAGTACCACCAGGATCGTAACGATCAACACTGCCATTACAGCCAGAGATCCTTGTGGATGACCGAAACGGTTCAACCCATCCCCTAAAATTGGCAGACAAAAGCGGGAAAAACCAAGGTAACCGATAAAAGCTGCACCAATGCTGGCGATCAGGACTGCACCAGCAGCAACGTCTTTAACCCGGCCGGCAAGAGGATGGTATTCGGGGGACACCAGATCGACCAAGACCTCCAAAGCGGTATTGACCAATTCGGCAAACAGTACCAGGGTGATTGCCAAAGAAAGAAGAATCAGCTCCAGAGCCGAAACATTGAAAATCAACGCCAGCACCAACACGCACAAGGCGGCGAGGAAGTGATAGCGCATATGACGTTGGGTTTTAGCAGCCCACAGGATCCCTTCAATCGCGCAATTCACGCTTTCGATCCAGTTGGATGGTTTCACCCGGTCCTTGTTCACGATGCCAGAAATTCCTCTTTGATCAAGGCAAACAATTCGCGTTCTCTCTCTTCCATGCGTTCGGCATCTTCGGCCGAGCCACGCTCATGATCAAAACCGAGCAGATGGAGAATTCCATGCAGCAGCAGGAAGTACAACTCGCTTTCAAATGGAACACCGGCCTCTGCGGCATCACGGGCAGCGGTGTCGGCGGAAATGACCACGTCACCGAGCAGTTCAGGGATCAATCCGGCCCCCTCTCCTTCCTGCATGGCAAAAGAGATGACGTTGGTCGGCTTGTCTCTGTCCAGGTAGTCGCGATTGATGACCTGAATCTGGTCATCATCCACAATCACGACAGAAAGCTCGGCATCAGGACATCCCGAGGCGCTTAAGATCCTCTGTGCTACCTTTCGGAGGGGGAGTTTCCTTATCTTTTGACTCTTTTGGCGGTTCTCGATTTGTATCTTCACCGGTTTTCCTCTTGGTAGGGTCTTTTTCCTTGTATGCGGGTTCAGGGTAATCGATACGATTATGGAAAATACCGGCCAGAACCCGGTTGAAACTCTTGGCTATATTATGAAGGTCCTTGAGGGTCAGTTCACACTCGTCCAACTGGCCGTCGATAAAGATATTATTGATGATCTTCTGCACCAGACCCTGGATTCGGGCCGGCGATGAATCGGTCAGAGTGCGACTTGCGGCCTCGACTGCGTCGGCCAACATGATCAAAGCTGCCTCACGGGTCTGCGGCTTAGGGCCAGGATAGCGATAATCACGCTCGTCAACCTGCTGCACGTCAGCATCCTCTTTACTCTTGGCCTTATCAAAAAAGAATTTGATCAGTGCGGTGCCATGATGCTCGCGAATGATATCAACCAACGGGTCACCCAGTTTGTGCTCGCGAGCCATCTCTACCCCATCCTTGACGTGGGACATAAGGATCAGGGCACTCATGGAAGGCGCCAGCTTGTCGTGCTTGTTTTCCATACCGCGGATGTTTTCAACAAAATAAAGCGGCTTACGGATCTTACCGATGTCGTGGTAATACGCAGCAACCCTTGCGAGCAGAGGGTTGGCATTGATGGTCTCAGCAGCAGATTCCACCAGATTGCCGACAATGATGGAATGATGATAGGTCCCGGGCGCCTGGACCATCAACTCGCGCAGCAGCGGGTTGTTCATGTTGGCCAGTTCAAGCAGCTTAATATCCGTAGTGTATTTGAACAGATACTCCACCAGCGGGATGGTCCCGGTCACGATCACGGCACAAAAGAAACCACCAGCCAAACCGAAACCGAGTTTATAAAGAAGTTGCATGTCAAAGGCTCGTCCCGCCATCAAATGAACACCGAGGATGACCAGAACGTTGATCATAGATATCCTCAGACCAGCATAGTAAAGGGTCGTTCTCTGCTTGCATTGTTTGACCCAATGAGCGCCGGTGAGACTACTGACCAAAGCATAAAAAGTGATTAGCAGGCTGTTGCCGAACAAAACCCCCAGGAACAGAGAGGACAACAGGGCGAACATGAAGGCAATTTCGGAATTGAGGACGATGCGAACCAGCATAGCCCCCACAGCAAAGGGAAACACATAGAAATAAGAAGCGGAATCGATATAAGGAAAAGCACTTTCCAAAGCCGTGGAGATAAAAATTGCAATCTTGATCAGGACAAACAGGCCGATGAGGCTGCACACCAAAAACAGCAAATCACGGTTTTTGGGATGATATTTGCGAATATTCTGCCGAGCGAACCGATGGGTACAAAAAACCAGAATTAGAATGGAGACGAGCAACCCGACGGCGGTGCGCAACGTGCTGGTGTCACTACCGATATCCCTTAGGGCCTTGAGTTTCTTGATCTGCTCCTCAGTCACCCGCGAACCTTCGCGGACAATCATCTCCCCTTTTTTCACCTGGAACAGGACCGGCTTCACCGCTTCACGGGCCTGCTGCTTGCGCGCCTCGGTTTCATTTTTATTGAAGGTCAGGGATGGCCGCAGTTGCTTCTTAAGAATGCTGTCCAGAACCTTGCGCTGGCTTGAGTTGAATCCCTCGACTCCTTTGAGCCGACTCGAGAGCAATTGCTGGGCTTCATCAAGGCCGATAACGGTGGAAAGTTCGGTGAGAGTGGTTTCCTTCTGACTCACCAGATCACGCAACACAATGCCGCGCTCACGTTCAGCCTGAAACAGCTCCAGATTACCAACGATCTTACGATTGAAGACGTCGATAATCACCCGCCCAATGCTGATCATCGCCTCTTTCTGGTTGGCAATATCCAACAACCCACTGAACTCATCCTGGCTGACATCCGTACCGAGAATCTCGCCGACATGTGCAACCTGGCTTTCCGGCAGGGGCCCGACCTGGGATTCGGTTCGAATCAATTCAAGAGTCTGCTCCCAGCGCTCTGCCACCCCCTGCCCGGCCTTGGCGTCGAAATCATAGAGAGGGAGAACCGCATCCTGAGCCTGCTGACGTTTCTTCTCTGTAAGAGGCAGGTCGGGAATCAGTAAATCCTTGGGCGCTTTGATATCGCGGGATACGATATCTCCAGGCTCGTAATAATCCGGAATCAACCCACCCTTGGGAACGATAATAAGAGTCAGGACCAGGCCCAACAACAACAGAAGCAGTCGGCGCTGATAACGATCTTCTCCCATCCGTTCCGGTCCGGTACGAACCACCGCCTTTTTGGATTTTTTTGCTGTTGAAGAATCCGCTTTTTTATCGATTTTGTTCATAAGGATCTTTCACTGAAGGGAGAGCCGGCAGTTAATTCTTTGCCTGGCGGGCGGCGGATTTTTCATAAGCTTGCACGATCCGCTGCACGATGGGATGACGAACCACATCCCGATCGGTGAAATGATTGATATTGATCCCATCCACCCCCTTAAGGACCTGCAGGGCTTCAACCAGGCCCGAAACACGTCCCCCGGGCAGGTCGATCTGGGTGATATCTCCAGTGATGACAGCCTTGCTGCCGAAACCGAGCCGGGTCAGGAACATTTTCATTTGCTCGGCTGTCGTGTTTTGAGCTTCATCAAGGATGATAAAGGCATCATTGAGGGTCCGCCCGCGCATGAAAGCCAGCGGAGCCAGCTCGACAATCCCTTGGGCAATCATCTCCTGCCCTTTGTCGAAACCGACCATGTCAAACAGGGCATCATAGAGCGGCCGCAGATAGGGATTGACCTTTTCCGCAATGTCACCAGGAAGAAAGCCCAATTTTTCACCGGCTTCCACTGCCGGCCGTACCAATAAGATACGGTTGACCTCTTTCTTGGTCAGACAAGCTACGGCCATGGCCATGGCCAGATAGGTTTTGCCCGTTCCGGCCGGACCGACACCGAACACCACATCGTTGGAACGAATGGCATCGACATAGTTTTTTTGTGCGAGACTTTTCGGTGAAATGATTTTTTTGCGCGATGAAATAAAAACCGTATCGAGAAAGATATCCTTCAGACGGGCAGATTTCGAGGCATTGAGGACACGAATGGAGTAATCGATATCCGCGGAATAGAGCGGGTAGCCCTCCCGGATAAGGAGAAACAGCTGATCGAGCAGACCTTTGACAAACAGGGCCTGCTCAGGCTCTCCCTGGATGTGCAATTCCGTTCCCTTGGAATTGATTTTGACCCCGAGAGTGCCCTCGATCTGCTTGAGGTGTTTGTTATGTTGGCCGAAAAGAAGATTCGCCCAGTGGGGGTCGCCCACATCGAATCGTTCGCCAGGATATTGTTGACTCAATAAACACGACCTTTTTCAAACGGCAGATTAACCGGTTGTGAATTCTAACAGCATGATTTGTCAAATGCAATTTCTTTTCATCCGCCGCGGACCAGATGGGGCGATAAATGGGTTCCAATTTCAGACTTTTGTGCTATATATATGCCCCGATGGCCGTACAGACGGTACATCCAAATATCAACTGTCCAGGGGGGCGACATGAGCGAAATTATCGATATCTACGCAAGAGAAATTCTCGATTCCCGCGGGAATCCCACCGTTGAGGTAGAAGTATACCTCGAAAGTGGCGTCATGGGCAGAGCAGCCGTGCCGAGCGGAGCATCGACGGGTGAACGGGAAGCCCTGGAACTGCGCGATGGCGACAAGACCCGCTACCTTGGCAAAGGGGTCCTGCAGGCCGTAGAAAACGTCAATGAAACCATCAGTGAAGCCCTGATCGGCTGGGAAGCCAGTGACCAGGTCGGTATCGACCGTAAGCTGCTGGAGCTTGACGGGACCGATTTCAAGAGCAAGCTTGGCGCCAATGCCCTGCTTGGGGTTTCCATGGCCTGTGCCAAAGCAGCGGCTGAAGAAGCCGGACTGCCTCTCTATCAATATATCGGCGGCTCCAATGCCAAAGAACTTCCACTGCCGATGATGAACATCATCAATGGTGGAGCCCACGCTGACAACAACGTGGACATTCAGGAGTTCATGGTCATGCCGGCCGGTGCCCTCTCCTTCAAGGAAGCACTTCGCATGGGCGCCGAAATCTTCCATGCCCTGAAGAAGGTTCTCAAGGGTAAAGGCTACAACACCGCCGTCGGTGACGAAGGCGGGTTCGCTCCGAACCTGAAGAGTAACGAGGAAGCCTTGCAGGTTATCATGGAAGCCATCAAGGAAGCCGGCTACAAACCGGGTGATGATGTTTTGCTGGCGCTGGATGTTGCCGCCTCCGAACTGTATGCCGACGGCAAATACAATCTGGCCAACGAAGCTCAGCCTCTCAAGAGCGCAGCTGAACTGGTCGCATTCTACGAAGATCTGGTCAACCGCTACCCCATCGTCTCCATTGAAGACGGCATGGCAGAGAATGATTGGGACGGCTGGAAACTCCTCACCGACAAGTTGGGCAAGCGTATTCAGATCGTCGGCGATGACCTGTTCGTCACCAACACCAAGATTCTCAAAGAAGGGATCAACAAGGGGATCGCCAACTCGATCCTGATCAAGGTGAATCAGATCGGCACCCTGACAGAGACTCTCGAAGCCATTGAAATGGCAAAACGGGCTGGTTACACTGCCGTCGTTTCTCACCGCAGCGGTGAAACCGAAGACACCACCATCGCCGACCTCGCCGTCGCGACCAATGCAGGTCAGATCAAAACCGGTTCCTTGTGCCGTACCGACCGCGTTTGCAAATACAACCAGCTGCTGCGCATCGAAGACGAACTGGGAGAAACCGCTGTCTTCTCCGGCAAGGAAGTGTTCTACAACCTTCGCAACAAGTAGTCTTAGCTAGTAGCGGAGGTCGAGCATAAAAAAGGCCGGTGCATCTGCACCGGCCTTTTTGCATTAGGCGGGATAGACTAAATAGGAACCTTTGTCCTTTTCTCGCCGCAATTTTCCGGCCTTGTCCAATTGAAGCAGGATAGCCTGCAGGCCGCGCCGGTCTTCCCCGGGGAACAAACTGTAGAGCTCCGTCTGCTTGAGCCCAGGTTGAGCTGCAATCTGCTGCAACAGACGTCCTTCCAAATCAGACTCAACGACTGCCTCTTTCACTGGCTCCGCTGCCTTGGCAGCAGTTTTTTTTGCGGCAGCTGCCGGCTTGGTCTCTGCAGGTTTGGGGGCTTTTTTCTCAGGCGTTTTTTTTGTTGGCTTAGGGGTCGCAGTCTTCTCGGGAACTGTTTTGGCAACCGCTGGTTTGGTTGGTGCAGGCTTTATTTCAACTGGGTTCGGTTTGTCCGCTTTTTCCTCTTTAACCCGGCGGATATCACGTTCCAGTTCCCTTATTTTCTGATAGCCGAAGTAACAGATGACAGCAACTATAAGCAACGACAATACAAAACTCATGCAAGCCTCCCTCTTCTCTCTTTAGTTCTGATGAGACACCTGCGGGGCCTCATCTCTTCCTCCGTGAACAATGGTTTCAACCCGGTCACGATCCAATACTTCTTCTTCCAGCAATGCTGCAACCAAACGTTCCAGCGTCGGCCGATTCTCACGAATGATAGCATCCGCTGCATCCTCGCCCTGACGAAGTAATTTCTCAATTTCCAAATCGATACGCCACGCCATTCGTTCACTGAAACTTTTGTCCGAGGCGAGTTTTCGACCAAGAAAGGGGTGTTCTTCCCCACGATTGAAGGTTACCGGGCCAACTCTTTCGCTCATTCCCCATTGGCAAACCATCTTTTCCGCCAATTCTGTTGCTTGTTTGAGGTCGTTCTGAGCCCCGGTGGAAAAATCATTGAATACCGCTTTTTCAGCGGCACGCCCGCCCAGACTGACAGCAATCCGCGTCGCAAGGTAGGAGCGAGAATAATGATAGCGATCATCAAGAGGGAGTTGTTGCGTTACGCCTAGAGCTTGACCACGAGGAATAATGGAGACTTTGTGGATCGGGTCGGCATTGGGAGACAATAGTGCCACCAAAGTATGTCCGGCCTCGTGGTAAGCAGTGAGCTGAACTTCATCTGCCGTGAGGGCAATTTTACGTTCTGCCCCCATGAGAATGCGGTCCTTGGCTCGTTCCATTTGATTCATAGAAACCTGCGACACATCTTCCCGCGCCGCCAAAAGAGCAGCTTCATTCACAAGGTTCTCCAGGTCGGCACCACACATGCCCGGAGTGCCCCGCGCGATGACCTGCAGATCAACGTCATCACTAAGGGGGACCTTACGCGTATGAACCTTGAGAATCGCCTCTCTGGCGTGCCAGTCAGGCCGATCAAGGAGCACCTGGCGGTCAAACCGACCCGGGCGCAACAGTGCAGTATCCAAAACATCCGGGCGATTGGTGGCGGCTAGGACGATGACCTCATCATGTGATTCAAAGCCATCCATCTCGGACAGCAACTGATTCAAGGTTTGCTCGCGTTCATCATGCCCACCGCCCAAACCGGTACCGCGCGCCCGGCCAACGGCATCAAGTTCGTCAATGAAGATTATACAGGGAGACATCTCTTCTGCCTTGTCATAGAGCTGGTGTATCTGCCGGGCTCCGTCCCCGACATATTCTCCTATTAGCTGGGTAGCCTTGACCGGAATGATCGGCACGTCGGTCTTGTTTGCAAGGGCTTTTGCAAGCATGGTTTTTCCGGTGCCTGATGGTCCGAAGAACAGGATGTTTCTCGGTGCCCATTTACCGAAACGTTCGGGCTCTTCCAGAAAGCGTTCGATCAGCCTGCACTTCTGTTTTGCAAGTTCCTGCCCTATCACGTCTTCAAATATGACATCACTTTTTATCTCTGCAGAAGAAGAA
>ENA-ORXD01000444-ORXD01000444.1-sediment-metagenome-genome-assembly--contig:-NODE-444-length-53838-cov-97.162553_pt1 | contig 53838 bp, 54 predicted proteins | sample MGYA00237862_ERZ511471 | MGnify/ENA metagenome assembly ERZ511471
AAGTACCTCAACGGTGCGAAGGACATGAAGATCGCCGTCACCGTCAAGGGCTGCGACGCGATGGGCATGTACGAACTGGCCAAGCGCAAGCAGATCAACCTCGACAACGTCATCATGATCGGCCTGAACTGTGGCGGATCGGTCTCCCCGGTGACTGCCAGGAAGATGATCGCGGACAAGTTCGAGACCGACCCCGACACCGTTGTCAAGGAAGAGATCGATAAGGGTCAGTTCATCATCATGACCGCCGATGGTCAGCACAAGGGCATCTCCATCGACGTCCTCGAAGAGGAAGGCTACGGCCGCAGGTCCAACTGCCGCCGGTGCAAGATGAAGGTCCCGCGTCAGGCCGACCTCGCCTGCGGCAACTGGGGCGTCATCGGTGACAAGGCCGGCAAGGCGACCTTTGTCGAAGTCTGCTCCGAGAAGGGTGCAGCGCTCCTCGACGCCGCCACGAAGGCCGGCAAACTCGCCACCGAGGCACCGAACCCGAAGGGTATCGAGATCCGCGGCAAGGTAGAGGGTGCCATGCTCAAGCTCGGCGACAAGTGGCGTGCAAAGGACTTTGCAGGCCTCGGCGAGGGCAAGGACCGGCTGAAGAAGATCGTGGAAGAGACCTCCCGGTGCATCAAGTGCTACCAGTGCATTGATAACTGTCCGATCTGCTACTGTGAGGAATGCTCGACGAAGAAGCCCTACCTGGTCAAGCCCGGTGAGGTTCCGCCGAACTTCATGTTCCACCTGATCAGGTTCGCCCACATCTCTGATTCCTGCATCAACTGCGGCCAGTGCCAGGAACTCTGTGCGATGGACATCCCCAACGCCCTGTTCATGCACGCCCTGCAGGTCGACCTCCAGGAGATGTTCGGCTTTGTGCCGGGTGTCGACATGACCCTGCCGGTGCTCGCACTGGTTGAAGAGAACGAAGAGAGGTCTCGCCTTTCCGCTACCGGCAGCGACCAGATCTACAATATCTTCAACAAATAACCCTTTTTTCTCTGGTGTTTCCCGTGTGCATGGGTTGTCCCGCTCCCGGTCTGCCCGCGTCAACGCCTTCGTCCTGAGACGATCTCCGCGGTCAATCGCACTCTATCGTGTACGATCATCCCTGTTGCCTGAGCAGTGTCAGATAATGGTGTCATAACAAACCCCACACAAGAGAGAAGAGCCATATTTTGCTCGCTCTTTCCAGGATCAGTCTCAAGTCGGCAGCCCGGGGGCGTCAGTCCCCCGGTGATCTATGGGGGAAGGAAGGCGGCAGATCCGCGCGGCTCCTCCTCAGGGGGATGCATCGACATTTGCATGAAGCATTCTAAAGGGCCGAAAAAAGAGAATCTCCTGGCAGCGGTCGATATCCCACCTCTGTCCTTCGTAATGGGGCAAGAAGGAGATAGGGGTCTAATGGCCTGCCGGCACGAATATCGGCACCCAGTGGCCTGAACCATCCGGGCATGTTTTTGGTGCAAGGTCGGGGAGACGCTCATGCCCGGCCATCGGGTGAAGGACGATCACGGTTGCCGGCGATCCGTCGCCGCATTTCATCGGGGCTGTATGGACGCTGTAGTCTCTGTACGCATGGCGTATCGTCCCCCCCGAGATGACCGAGAAGTCTGCGGTTCTCCCGACCAGTTTTTTCAGGCTGAGGGCGATGCCGGTGGGGAATGCGTCCTCAATCGTCTCTCCGACGGCATCGTTGGGGTCAATGCCGAAGAGCGACGCTGCCAGCGGGTTCATATAGTAGATGCTGCCGGTGCCAGACACTGTCATCACAGGGACAGGAAGGGCGTCGAGTATGCAGAGGGGTGTGGTGCTTTCCGATTTCTGCATGGTTATGCGTGTGTCGGTGCCGGGTTTCATCAGGTCTCCGGTGATCAGTGGTTCCATCAGATCCATCTCCGGATGTAGGGTTTGTTTAATTTTATATAAATGTATCTTTCAGTGATTATCACTGGGGATTATCGCTGGCCCCTCACCCGGTGAGGTGGCCGGTGCCAACATTCAAGAGTAAACAGATGAAACCCTTTCCCATGGGAGAAGAGAGGAGGGAACTGGTGGCAATCAGAGAACTCCTCAAGAAAAATCCTCGCGGCATGTCGGTCACCCAGATCGCGGAGGCGATCGGGATGAACCGGATCACGGTGGCTCGCTACCTCGATGTGATGCGTGCCTCCGGCCAGGTCGAGATGGAACCGTACGGTCAGGCGAAGGTGTTTTTCATCTCCCGGCGGATCCCGGTGACGGCGATCCTGGACTTTTTCTCGGACGGCGTCGCTGCCCTCGACAGAGAGGGGCGGATCATTGATACAAACCGGAAATTCCGGGAAGTTGCCGGATGCCGCGATACCGATCTCTCTGGCACCCATGTCGCCGGTCTGCTCTCGCCCCTGGACGATGGCGGTCGTCTGGTGGATGCGATCAGGAGGGCCGGTGACGGCGCCGAAGACTATTTCGAGAGCGCCCTGTCTGTGCATGGTGAAAACCGAAGATTTTTCAGAGTGAGGTTTGTTCCCACGGTTTTTACCGATAGTTCGCCGGGCAGCATTCTGATCCTCCAGGACATCACCGAATGGAAACGGGGTGAAGAGCAGATGGTCGCACAGCGCGACCTTGCATGGACCCTTTCCGCAGCGCAGACCCTTTTCGAGGCGATGCCGCCCTGTGTTGATACGGCGCTCAGGCTCTCCGGCATGGACGCGGGCGGTGCGTACGTCGCCGATCCGGAGACCGGGGTATTCGAGCTCGTCCATGCCACCGGGATCTCGCAGCGGTTTGCCCGCTCCTTCTCACATATCTCTCCCTCTTCGCCTCTGGGTGAACGGATCTGTTCCGGCACGCCCTATTATGCAGAGAACTTGAAGATCGGGGATGAAGAGAGCATGGGCGGCGCTTTTGCTCTCCGCTCCTATGCGGTGGTTCCGGTGTACGAAGGAGGGCAGGTGATCGCCTGTTTTCTGGTGGGTTCGCATATCCGTGACCGGATCGATCCCGGAAGCAGGAAAGCGCTTGAAACGGTCGCAGCCTCTATCGGGAATATGATCCAGCGGATTCGGGCACAGCAGGACCTGCGGGAGAGCGAGGAGAAGTACCGGATACTCTTCAACAACCTTGACGACGCAATCTTCCTCCACCTGATCGAAAACGGGCTGCCCGGCCGGATCATCGAGGTGAACGACACCACCTGCACCCGTCTTGGCTATACGAGGGAGGAACTCCTCGCCCTCACCCCCCTCCAGATCAACGACCCGGCATATCCGGGGGACCTGGGGGAGATCATGCGCCGGCTCCTTGAGGAGAAGCATGTGTTTTTCGAGTGGGCGCACCTGACGAAAGACGGCACGAGGATCCCGGTGGAGATCAACGCCCATCTCTTCACGCTCAGGGGTGAGGAGGTGGTCATTTCGATCGTCAGGGATCTCAGGCTGAGGGGGGGCACCTGATCGCCGTTGCATGCGCCGAACGCGGTGCTAAAAGCATCCACCTTGCGGCCCCTTCCGTCGTGTGATGGTTTTGTCCCTTTCTATCAGGGGGACTTTGATGAGGTGGGGCGCGGGGACGGTCAGGGAGACGCAGGGTGTCTTCGAAGAGCCGACACATCTGCTCTCCGTTATACCTCTCCAACCGGGCGGGACAGAAGCCACAGGTCTATCAGGATGCCCGTCATACCGGAAGTATCTGATTCCATGGATCCACTCCACCTCCTCGGCCTTGCGGCCGGTTCTCTCACGACCCTCTCCTTCATTCCGCAGGTGGCGAAGACCCTGCGGACCCGATCGGCGCATGACTTCTCCTATGCGATGCTCGTCTGCTTCCTCGCCGGGCTCATTCTCTGGCTCGCCTACGGCGTGGTGCGGGACGATCCCGCGATCATGATTGCGAACGCAGTGACGGCGGTCCTTCTGCTCTGCATCCTTGTGGTGAAGATCAGGTCGCCCTGATGATCCCGGGGAAGACCATCGCCGTCTAAAAGTGGTTATTATTCTGTCCCGCCTGTTCTGAGAAGCGCTTCGAGGAGTGCGTTCGTCCTCCTCTGCTCGGCGAGCATCTCCCCCTCCGTTTTCAGGATCTCCTTCAGCAGATCGAGGGCAAGCCCGCTTCGCCTGAAAAACTCCTCCTGCCGATCGCCGAACCGCGCCTCGAAACGGTTGAATTCGCCGGTCGGTTCGATGACCGAGACGGCGATCTCGCCGACGCCGATCACCGGTTCGTCCCGCGCCCATGCCTCCTCCAGAAAGGCTGCAAGGTCCCCTACCTCTCCTTCGGCGACGAACTCCACCGTCCCGTCAGGGAGGTTCTGCACGTAGCCCGCAAGACCTCGGGCGGCCGCCCTGCCGGCCAGATAGCCGCGGTAGCCGACGCCCTGCACCCGGCCGCGGGCGATGCCCGCAAGGCGCCAGACCCCGGTCTGTCCTGAAAAGGGGTTTTCTCCATCCATGAACGAAGATAGGGTTGACAGGGATAATTGAGTAGCGATCAGGGCCTCTCTGGAATGACCCGGACCGCGCTCGCCTTGATCGATGCTTCAACGTTCATGCCCGGCATGAGATCGAGGTCTTCAGCCGATCGTCTGGTGACAAGCGCCACAAGGGGGAAGCCTGCGTCAAGATACACCTCGGTGAGAGGGCCGCCGAGCGGGACGACGGTGGTGATCACGGCCTCGAACCGGTTTCTGGCGGTGCTCTCCTCCCTGTCCCTGAGGTAGAGCGTCACATCGGCGGCCCTGAAGACGACGGCTGCGGCAGTGCCCGGAGCGGCATCCGAGACGGCGATGATCCTCTGCTTCCCCACGTCGATCGAGGCGAGTCCGTCTGCACTGGTGGCGACGACGCCGTTGAGTATGTTCTCCATGCCAACGAAGCGTGCGACCACCGTGCTCTTCGGGGTCTGAAAAACCTGATCGGCCTGCCCCTCCTGGACCATTCTGCCCTCGATGATCACGGCGCACCTCGTCGCCATGCGCAGGATCTCCTCCCTCGCATGGGTCACCTGGACAATGGTGAGGCCCCTCTCACGGTGGATCCGCTGGAGATCGGCGATCAGGTGTTCCCGCGTGACAGGGTCGAGTGCGGCGAAGGGTTCGTCGAGGAGGAGGATCTCAGGGTCGGAGGCAAGAGCGCGGGCGATCGCTGTCCGCTGCTGTTCGCCGCCGCTCATCGTCCCCGGAAAACGATTTCTGAGATGCTCGATCCCGAATGTCCCGAGCAAGTCGCTCACCCGTTTTCTGACCTCGTCCTTCGGTCGTTTCTGCATCATGAGGCCAAACCCGATATTCTCCTCCACGGTCATATGCGGGAAGAGGGAGTAGTCCTGGTACACCAGGGCGATCCGCCGTTTCTCCGGGGGGCTATGGGAGGCATCCTCACCGTCGATGAGAATATCCCCTTCGTCGGGAAGGTGGAGTCCGGCGATCGCCTCCAGGAGAACGGTCTTTCCGGCCCCTGACGGCCCGATGATGAAGTAGTAGTCCCCCTTCCTGACCGTGAGGGAGACTTCCTGCAGGGCGAAGTTCCCGAGGGTGAGGGAGACGCGCCTAAACTCGATCATCGTGCCTCCCGATGAAGCGCGAAAGATAGCGCAGCGTCAAAAACACAGCGAAACAGGCGAGGATCATCACAAAAGCAACGGTGCTGCTCTCTTTGATCCCGCCTGTCGTGAACCGGTAGTAGATCAGGGTTGAGATCACCATCGGGTAGTAGGCGATCATGATAATGGCGGCGAACTCGCCGATTGCCCTCCCCCATGCAAGGATTGCCCCGTTGTATATATCCCGCGCTGAGAGCGGGAGGACGATATGGCGGAAGGCGGCGAACCGGCTTGCTCCAAGGGTACGCGCCACGTTCTCAAGGTGGACGGGAACCTTTTCGAACCCTTCACGCGTCGAGTTGATGAAATACGGGGACGCCACAAAGAGCATGGCGATGACAATGCCGGGATAGGCGTCCTCGAAGGAAAAACCCATGCTGTAGAAGGGAGCACCGATCAGCCCCCGTTTCATGAAGAGGATATAGACCAGGATGCCGGCCACGGTGTGCGGGAGCATCAGAGGGATGTCCACGATGCTCTCCACGATCCCTTTCCCCCTGAAATCGGCCCTGGCAAGCACATATGCGAGCGGGATCCCGAAGAGCATCAGGATCGCGATCGCGTTTGCGCCGGCCGCCATCGTGAGGACGATCGAGTCGATCACCTTTGCATCGGCGGCAACCTGCAGGAGGTGGGGGATATCGGCGAGTTCCTTCGCCGTCATGTTCAGCAGGGCGAGGATGGTGAAGCCGAGGATGACACCGCCGAGGAGAGAGAAGGAGACAAGGCAGCGGTCGCGGAGTATTGATATCTGGGCCATGATCTGTCAAAAAAAGAGGAGATCAGGAGGATGCTGTGAGACTCTTCAGCGCTGTCGGGACATTTCCGTAGCCGCCGGCCGGCACGATCGGGGGCTGACCCTGTCCGTCCATGGCCGCCTGCCCCTCAGCACCGATGAGCAGTTTGACAAACGCCAGACCTGCATCAGGGTTCCCGGCGTTCTTCGGGACGGTCGCACCGTAAACGATGGGCTTGCCGGTCATCATGCCGCCCTCGGTGTCGATCTGGACCGTTGCATAATCGTCAGCATACTTCACCGACGAGAGGTCGATCGCCTCAGGGAGTTCGATGAACTTCAGGTTGTTCTGGGCAGCGACCGAGCGGTACTCCCATGCGTAGTCAAGACCGCCGCTCTCGAGCATCTGGACGAGTTCAACTGACTTCGGCCTGACCTGCAGGGGGGCCTTCGGCTCCGGGGATTTGGCGTGGATCGTGAAGACGCCGTTTTCTTCGGTCACCGTGATGTTCGAGTTCGCCATGACGACCCGCTCGAAGATCTGATCGTCGCCGTAGTGAGCCTCGGCGAGCTGGATCACCATGGGCGAGCGGTAGCCGCAGGGGTCGAGGTTCGGGTCGGAGAAGGCCCATGCCACATCGGACTTTCCGAGGATCTCGTACCAGTTCTCTGCGGTGATCTCATCGGCGTATTTGCTCTCGTTTGTGTAACAGAGGACCATCTGGTTCTTGGCGAAGGTGACGTACCAGTCGGCAGCGTCCGGGATCATCAGGTCAGGGATGAGTGTGTAGTCTGCCGAAGCAAGGACATCGGCGCTCTTGTCGAGTTCGGTGATGTCCTTGACGATCTTTGTCGAACCGCCGGCTACCAGCTGGACGTCGGTGCCTGGATATTTCGCTTCAAACTGCTTTTCGAGGTCTTCGAATGGCGCCGTGAGGCTGCCCGCGTTGAAGACGGTGACAACGCCGCTGATCGCGGCGGGGGCGGTCGTTGCCGGCGTTGTGGCCGGTGTCGTTTCTCCTGGGGTGGTGGTGCACCCGCACAGGAATACCGCGGCGCAGACGAGCAGCGCAGTGATAAGAACGGCTTTACTCAGTTTCATACCATGGCTATTAGGAGGAATTGATAGATAACACTGTTGATACGTGTTTTGAGTTAAATTATATTGGTTAACTCCGGCTATGGCAAGTCTTAATGGTGCCGCCACCAACCTATCTGCACCATGTGGAAGGCGCTGGATATTGAGGAATGGCAGGAGCGGCGGCGCTCAGACCTTGCAGGCGTGGGCGCGGCCGTCGCTGCGATCGTCGAGGGTGTGCGGAAAGATGGCGACGAAGCGCTCTACCGGTTCACGAAAGAATTCGACCGGATCGTTCTCGAAGACCTCGCCGTCACCCCGGAAGAGTTCGAGGGGGCGTACGAGGAGGTTGAGGACTCTCTGATCGAGAGCCTCGCCGAAGCCGAGGCGCATATCAGGAGGTTCCACGAGCTCCAGCGCAACCGTTCGCTCTGGCTTGAGGAGGTGGAGCCCGGCGTCATCGTCGGCGTCAAGACCACACCGCTCGACCGGATCGGCGCCTATGTCCCGGGTGGACGGGCGGCCTACCCCTCAACGGCCCTGATGACCACCGTTCCGGCGCAGGTGGCTGGCGTCCCTGAGATCTGTGTCTGCACCCCGCCGCCGGTCCACCCCCTCACCCTCGTCGCTCTCGACATCGCCGGTGTGGACGAGTGCTACCGCGTCGGCGGCGCCCAGGCGATCGCGGCGATGGCCCTCGGGACCGAGAGCATCGATCCGGTCCAGAAGATCGTCGGACCAGGCAACGTTTACGTCACCGCCGCCAAGATGATGCTGCGGGAGCATGCCGAGATCGACTTTCCAGCCGGCCCATCGGAGATCGGCATCCTCGCCGACGGGACGGCAGATCCAGCCTTCGTCGCCGCGGATATCCTTGCCCAGGCCGAGCACGACCCCCATGCGGGATGCGTTCTCATCACCACCGACGCGGCGCTGCCCGCAAAGGTCGGCGCCGAGATCAAACGCCAGATGAAGAACGCCCCGCGCCGCTCGATCATCGAGGCCGCCCTCGGGAACTCGGGCTATGTCGTCGCCGCCGATCTCGACGAGGCGATCGCCGCCATGGACTACGTCGCCCCTGAGCACCTCTCCATCCAGGTCGCCGACCCGCTCTCGACCCTCAACGCCGTCCACAACGCCGGATCGATCTTCGTCGGGCCGTATACCGCCGTCGCATTCGGCGACTACGCCTCGGGGACCAACCACGTCCTTCCCACGGCAGGCTTCGCCCGGGTCTTCTCGGGTCTTGACGTCCACCACTTCTGCAAGACCTCCTCGGTCCAGATGATCGACAGGGAGGGCCTTGAGTGGCTTGGCGGGGTCGTCGAGACGCTTGCCACCGCCGAGGGGCTCCATGCCCATGCAGAGTCGGTCAGGATCCGCAGGCGGAAAAAAGACTGAATACTTTTTTCTGGTGGCTTGGGGGGGCCGGCAGGGGGTGGGGGATTTTTTACAACTTCACGCGAAGACGCGAAGGACGCGAAAAAATAATAAAACAGCTTTGTAGAAATCTTCACTTTTCCGGATGCACGCGTGATTCATTCGCCTTCCCCCACCTTCGCACCGTGGGTGATTGCCCCTGACCCCCGCGTGCGATTGCCCTGGATATGCGAGGAGGGGGAGGGCGGAATACCTGTCGATGAAAAATGATGGACGGGCGTGCCTGAGTGGTCTGTCTATCCCCCCCCCAATCGCAGTCTGACGGGGCAGCAGGCCACCTGGCAGAGGCGTTCCCGCATTCCCATCCCTGCACACGAGAGAACGCCACAGCCCTGAAAAATCTTCATCTCTTCGCGTCTTTTCGTGAGACTATCCTGGAATACCCCTCAAAACCGCCACACCGGCCCGCCGCACTTTCTGCCGGTCCGCGTCCCTGACCCAGGCTCGAGGGCAGCCTGATCGTCCGCCACCTCCCGCAGGGTGGCGCTGGCATAGTCGGCGATGTGGACGGTCCATGCCTCTGGCGTCTGGCAGGCCACCTCGCCGTGGGGGCCGTGGTGCGACTGGACGATGTGCGTGAGGTGGGAGAAGATGTCGGATGGGAGGCGGGATCTGAACCGCTCCAGGTAGGTGACGCCGAGGCTGACATGCCCGACCAGATCATACTCGGGCCGCGCAACAAAGCACAGGCCTGATCGTTCGAAAGAAAACGCCTTGCCGATGTCGTGGAGGAGCGCGCCGGCGATGATCAGGTCCCGATTGGATCCGACATCGATGGCGTCGCATCCGGCCGCTGCAATCCTCGCCGTTTCAAGGGTGTGCTCGGCAAGCCCGCCCGGGTATTCATGATGCCGCCCTTTTGCTGCAGGTTTCTCGAAAAAACCATCTGCACCCGAGATCGCCTCCAGCACCACATCTTTCAGGGTGGGATTGGCAATCGTTGCGATCAGGTCCAGGACCCCGCGTTTCAGGGTGTCAATGTCGGTATTCATCCTGACATAATCTGCCGGTTCGATCGTTGATTCCGGAACCGGCTGCCCCAGGTACTCGACGCCTTCATTCACGCTGATCTGCAGGGAACTATTAAAGGCGGAGACCTTTCCTGATATGCGAAACACCCTGCCCACTTCGAGGGCCGCGCAAGTTTCAAGCAGCGTTTCGCCGCAGGTTGCTGTTCCCCAGATAGTGCAGGGCGCCGTCCCGGAGCGGTCGGCGACGATGGCGAAAATATAGGGGTTTCCGTCTTTCTTCCGCTTCACTTCTCGTCTCAGGACGAGGAAGAGATCGTCGACCCGGTCCCCGTCGGCGATCTCTGAAAGATAGACCTGTTTATTCCTGGCGTCGGTCATCAGAAGAGATGGGAACCGCGGGCTATAAACGCCCTCCCTTTACAACTCGACCTCGAGGAATGCCTCTTCCTCCTCCCGCAGTTCTCCCTTCACCTTCCCGGCGTCGAAGGCATAGGCCGAAGACGGATCATAGTCCGGATAGAGTTCGCACTTGTCCAGGATGTCCACGAACTCCCGCAGGAAGATTCTCGGGATCACATCGACACGCCCGCCGAAGCGCGAGGTGATCCGGTCGATCATCGACCTGATAAACCGGTGAGAGATCCGGCTCCGGTCCACCGGCGATGCGGCGTCGGCGTAGATGCCAGATACGTTCAGTGCCGCTTCCTCCAGTTTGTCCATGTCGAAGGGCCGCAGAACGATCTGCGCCTGCAGTGGGTTTGCGACGCCGTCGGTACCGACTACCCGCAGGCGGTCGTAGAGCGGAGGGAGCGACCTGATCCCCTTCGAGCCCTCGAAGAAAGCCGGCGTACCGGTGAAGAGGAAGTAACAGTGGGGCATCTCCCCGCGGTCGACGGCGTCGACGATCTGGCGGAGGTTGTTATACCCCTTCTCGCGGAGGTTCGAGGGCAGGGCCTGCACGGTCTCGACCTCGTCGACGGCGACGGCAATCCCGGCGTATCCGGCCGCCCTGACGATCCGCACGATCCCCTGCAGGAAGACAAAGGCCGATATGTCGTCCACCTCCCCCTTCACACCGGCCGCCCGCCTGAAGTCCCGGCCGATATGGGGTTCGCCCGAGAGCCAGCCGAGCGCCGCCTGGGCGAGGGGAAAGTCCCCGGCGTTGTTCGCCGTATAATAGACGCGCAATGCGGCAGCAAGGGCCGGGTTCACCGTCGATATGTCGGCGAGCGCGGCCTCGATCCGCTCCACCGTTCCTGCTTCGAGGGCCTCGTCCTCCTCGGCAGCGCCTTCCACCTCGATGATCCGCTCCTCGATGGAGAAGATCCAGTTGTCCACGATCTCCTTGAGGGCGTGTTCGTGCTCGGCCGTCCGCAGGGAGGAGAGGATGCGGAAGTACAGGGCGCTGAGTTTGTGGAGGGGCGTGTCCCCGGAGATCATTACATGGGCTGTCGCAAACCCCTTACTCCGGGCGATCTCAAGGGCGCGCGCCACCAGAAATGTCTTTCCGCTCCCGTATTCTCCGCGGACGAACTTTACGTCGGCCCCGCCGGAGGCTGTATAGTCAAGCTGCCCACCGATCACCCGCTCTTCCACCGCAAGACCGACAGCGAGCCGTTCAAGCCCGGACGCCGGGACGGTTCCCCTTCTGAGGGCGTTGACGATCCCGATGCTTTCTGCTTTGTTTCCGTCCATCGTTTCACTTTCCGCAGTAGATATAGACCTCGCCGTGCTCTCCCATCCCTCTCTTCTCGATGAGCGTGACGCCGGCGTCGGAGGCTTTTCTGATCAGGCGGTTAATCGCCCCGCTCACGCGGCGCGTGCCGAGCACCTTGCGGAGCTCCTCCTCATTGCTCTCGCGGTGCTGCCGTAAAAAGGCGACGAGTGCCTCTTCTCGCTCGTCCAGTCCAAGATCGGGCGCTGTCTCATCCACAGGCCCGGAAGGCTTCATGTTTCGGAGAGGGAGGGCCGGCCTCTCGGCGACGGTCGCCTCCTTGCAGCGCCTGATCAGGTCGAAGAATGTTTCCGGGTTCTTCCGCGCCATATCAAGGCCGCGGAGCGAGCATTCCTTGCATCTGGCATACTCCCCGACTGAAAACGCCTCTTCTGCCGCGCGGAGATATATGCGTGCAAAGACCTCGATCCCGCCCGGGCCAAGCGATCTGACGGCGGCGGAGAAGCGGTCGATGAGGGCATCGATCAACCGGCGCATACCCTTCCAGTCGGTGCCGGCGTCGATGACCGCTTCGGCCACCCTCACCAGGTCTGCGTCCCGTTTAATATTGGCGAGGATGTGCATGAGCACCTTCTCGCACTCACGCATCTCCCCCTGCCCGGCGAGGAACCGGGCGTATTCGATGCCGCCGTTGAGGAAGTCGATCCGGTATGCGCGGTACAGCCACTCCGCAGCCTCTGTTGTATGCCCGAACGAGGCATAGAACAGCCCTGTCCTGATGAGGCTGACCACGTTTGCGTCAGACGAGACCGTGGCCAGGTAACACGGGGGGACGGTCGTAGGGTTTAATGTCTTTCTCAAAAATCCCTCATATGCTTCGATAACCATGCCCAGGCTTTCCGGATCGTCCATACGGTGCATCTCCTCTCCGATCAGCCCTTCGTAGCCCTGACGGGCGAGGTCGGTACTTCCGGTGGCGGCGATGAGTTCGCAGGCCACAAGTTGGTAGATCGGGTGGGGGTTCCGGGCGATGAGTTCCTCGCACCCTTCCAGTGCCTCCCTGCAGCGTCCTTCCGACTTTAAGAGGAGGACATGGTCGAAGGCGAGGTCGTCGTCCGGGCAGTCCTTTAAGAAGTGGGGGAAGAGTTTCAATGCGCCCTTCCTGTCGAATGCGGCCACGGCGGCAAGGTACTGGCGCAGAAACGTCGGGTCCTTTCTCTCCCTGAAGGCGTTGATCGATGCTGCTGCGGCTTCCCGGTGGCGGCCGGCCACCATCAGGGCGTCGATATAATCCACGTCGGCCCCTGTGCTCCCGAGAAGTTCTTCATATGCGACAAGCGCCTCTTCTCCTTCTCCCGCCTCGATCAGACAGCGCACCAGCGCTATGGCATCCTCGCGCTTTCCCGAGAGGCGGGCAAGCGCCGAGAGCAGGGGGATGGCTGAGCGGTGATCGCCGGAGCCGGTGAAATAGGCCGAGTAGGCGCGAAGCGCCTCTTCGTTTCCCGGATCGAGCTGGATTGCCTCTGCGTACTCTGCGATTGCGCCGTCCGCACCCCTGGCGGCGAGCACCCCGCCGAGAAAGCTGTGAAGATAGGAAGACTCGGGCATTTTCACCAGGAGATCTCGCACCTGTGCCTCTGCCTCTTCGTATTCGCCGAGCGCAACAAGGTTTTTGGCGACGAGGACGGCAAGAGAGGCGTCCCCTGGCGTCCTGGTGCACACGCCGATCGACTCCTGGTACCGCCCCTCTTCATAGAGGGCAAACGCCTCCTTCCGGGGATCATCTGATGGTTCGTCTGTCATTCGCGCAAGGACACATGTACTCCCCGGCGCAATAAGGATGATGAAAAAAGTTCAGATGGAGAGTACTTCCTGGAGCACTCTGCCCAGTTCATGGACCATATAGGGCTTGCAGATGCTTGCGGCAAACCCATATTTCTCAGGTTTTCTGATGATCGGATCGTTCAGGTAGCCGCTTGACACCACGACTTTTATCCCGGAATCCCGTTCTTTGAGGCGTTCCAGCGTCTCCAGACCACCCATTTTACCCGGAACCGTGAGATCCAGAATCACGCCGTCAAAGTGCGTTCCTGCTTCCAGTGCCTCTTCAAAGCGTCTCACGGCCTCCTCGCCGTCCTGTGCTGTCGTGACGGTATAGCCGAGATATCTGAGGATGTCGCTCGTTGTGTCAAGAATTCCTGCCTCGTCATCCATCAGGAGAATCGATCCCATCCCGGTCGAGGGGACCGCCTCTGGCTTGGCCTTCACATCTATATCTTTTGCCGATGCTGGCAGATAAAGGAAGAAGTTCGTACCCTCCCCGGGTGTGGAGGCGACGTCGAGCCAGCCCCCATGGTTCTTGATGATCGGCAGGGCCACGGCGAGACCGAGACCTGTGCCGTGCTCCTTGGTGGTGAAGTAGGGATCGAAGATCCGCCCCAGGTGCTCGGGCCGGATGCCGGTGCCATGGTCCTGCACGGTGACCCTCACATAGGTGCCTGCCGGCAGAGGAATGGGGTCGTCCCCTGCTACCTCGAAAGGCGCGGCAGCGACGGTCACCACACCCCCTCCGGGCATCGCCTGTTCGGCGTTGACGATCAGGGCCTGGAGCACCTGGAGCACCTGGGCGGCGTCGACGTGCACCGGCATCGCCGCGGCTTCGAGATCGAGTCTGCACCTGCTCTTCGAGCCGCGCAGAGAGTAGGAGACCGCTTCATGGATGAGGTCGGCCATATCGACCGTCTCTTTTTCAGGCGTGGAGCGGTCTGAGAAACTGAAGAGCTGCTTCGTGATCTCCCCGGCGCGTGCCGTGGCCGTTTCGGCCTCGCTCAGACGGCGGTATATGAAATCATCAGGCGCGACTTTCATCTTGGCCAGGTTCAGGTTGCCCATGATCGAGGTTAAGGCGTTGTTGAAGTCGTGGGCGATCCCGCCGGCAAGATCTGAGAGAGAAAGGAGTTTTTCTGTTCGGACAAACTCTTCCTCAGCAATCTTCACCTCGGTGACGTCTCTCCCGATCGCCTGGTACTCGGCGATCGACCCGTCGGATGCGGGGATGGCGCGGACACTCCACTGGTGCCAGCGCTCTTTCTGGCCGTCGCGTCTTACCTTCCCCTCAATCCTGACAATCTGTCCGCTTTGCAATGAACTACTCTCAAGAGAGGCGAGCAGGTCGTCAAAACCGGCAGGCAGAATGTCTCTGAAGGATCCCGGGGATCGAGTGGATGTTTTGAGACCGAACGAGCGGGAGAACGCCGCGTTCCTGAAGGTCAACTGTAGATCTGGCCCGAAGCGGCAGATCCATTCGGTCTGATCCTCGACGACGGCGCGGTAGCGTGCCTCGCTCTCCCTGATTGTCCTCTCCATCCGCCGCCGTATGGTGACGTCCTGTGCGATGTGAACCGCGCCGATGGGCTGGCCTGCGGCGTCCTCCAGGATCCGCGCCCCCCACTGGAGAATCTTCTCGTCGCCGTTTCTTGCACGGATCCTCGTCTCGAAACTCTCGACATGCCCCTCTGTTTTGAGTTCGGCCAGTATCGTCGAGATCATATGCTGGCCGTTCTCATCTTCGGGCACGAGGAGATTCCAGACTCTATCGCCGCCCACCACATCGTCCCTGCCATAACCGCTGATCTCCTCGGCGGCACGGTTCCACACCGTCACGTTCCCGTCCAGATCGGTGACGGTAAGCAGCATGGTGGTGTTCTCGATGACGCTCTCCCTGAAGGTGCTGAGCGCCCTGATCTCCTCTTCCGCACGTTTTCGTTCGGTCACTTCGGCCCTGAGCCTTTCGTTTGACTCGGTCAGTTTCTCTGTGCGCTCGATCACCAGTTCCTCTAGATGACCGCGGTAGCGCGCCAGCTCCTCCTCGATCTCGACTTTCTCGGTGATGTCAACGAAGGAGAGCATGATACAGAGGGGATCGTTCTCCTCGTCGGAGACCATGCTCGCCGCAACGCTTGCATTGAATCTTTTTCCTCCCTTCTTTTTGCCGACGAGCTCTCCCATCCATCCGCCGTCCTGATCGATCTTCTCCAGGATCCTGGCGATCTTCTTCTTTGGCAGCCAGAAGCGATCGAGAGGTTTGCCGATCACTCTTTTGATGTCGTCATATTCCCAGAGCCTCAGGGCCGAATTATTGGCAAAGACGAGGTCGCCTTCAAGATCGGTGATGATGATCGCATTGATGGACGAGGTGATCGCGCTGTCCATCACCCTGAGCGCCTCTTCGATCCGCTTCCTCTCAGAGATGTCGATCGCAGAGCCGATCACCTCGGAGGGGTTCCCGTCCTCGTCCCGAAGAAGTTTCACTTCAGAGTGGAGCCACCGATACTTCCCGTCTTTGTGTCTGATCCGGTATTCCAGTGTCAGACGCCCCTCGTCCGGGAGCGTTGATACTTCCTCTTCCAGGATGCGCTGCCGGTCTGAGGGGTGTATCCGGCCCGTCCAGAACGACGAATCATAGATCACCTCCTGCGGCTCGTAGCCGAGCAGCGTCGTGATGTTGTCGGTGACAAACGTGATCGGGCCCATGCCGCTCTCTCCGTTCGATGGGGCCTCCGAGGCGTAGATCACGACCGGGCTTGAGGAGAGGATGTGCTTGAGATGGGAGCGCTCGGACTCCAGTTCGGTTTCAAGCCGCCGCCGCTGGAGTACGACTGATGAGAGGTGAGCGAAGGTCTCGATCGTCGATATCTTCTCTATCTGGATCTCGTTTTTCTGGACAAGGACCACACACCCGAAGAGCGTCTCACCCCGTGCAATCCCGATCGCCGCATACTGCACCTGGCCCCCTCCGACAAACGTCCGGGCAAGCGACCATGCGGGGCTGCCGAGGGTGCTGGATACTGCTCCTTCACTCAACGGGATCAGCATCCCTCCTTTTAACTCGACCTTTACCTCTTCAGGGAGAGCGAGCCTCATCCCTTTGATGCTCCGTGAAAGAGAGTACAGACGCGGGTGTTCGTCCTCATCGACACCTGAGATCGCCCTCAGGGAGAACGAGTCGTCCACCTCATCATAATCAGCCACAAATACGAGCGTTTCATCCAGGATCTCGCAGAGATGTTCGCTGATAAACCGATAGATCTCCTCTTCAGGCGGGAGCTCGACAAAACTCATCGCCGCACTGGAGAGGAAAGAAAGTTCGCTGACATACCTGATCTCCCGTTCTTCAGCGTTTTTTCTCTCGCTGATCTCGCGCATCACGCCCATCAGGCCGACCTCGGATCCGTTCTCTTCCCTGAGGGCGTTGATCTGTACTTCCATCCAGGCACTCTCTCCATCGGCCCGGATCGCCTCCACCTCCAGCACCTGTGATGCCGCCGACTCATCGGGGCTGATCGGTGCGAGGATCCCCTGTACGGCATCTGAGAAGACGGACGAAGATTGAGGGCTTATAAATTCTGTGATCGGGTGGGCGATCACTCCTGCGGCTGGTCTTCCGATAAGCCGCTCGAAGGAGGGACTGACATAGGTGAAGGTAAGATCAGAACCCAGCGTGAATATGATGTCGGTTGCATTCTCCGCAATCAACCGGTAGCGCTGCTCGCTCTCCCTAAGTTCGAACTCTGTCTCTTTCTTCGCCGTTATGTCGAGCAGAGAGATCACCGACCGCTCGGTCCCCGGGATCAGAGAGACGTTGACCACCACGTCTCTTGACATGCCGTCCCCCGCGATCACCCTGCACTCGTAGGTCGAAGGGACACTGCCCGGATCGGCACGCCTGAGCTCGTGGTATTGTCTGATCCGTGAGCGTTCTTCTTCAGGGACGAGGGCTGTCCATTCGATCCCCTTCTGGATATCTTCGGGCTTCAGGTTGAAAAACCGATGAAACTCCCGGTTTGCCATGACCACCCTGAGGGAGGGTTCTAGCATGAAGGAAACTGTGCCTGTGGTCTCAAACACGGTCAGATAGTATTTTTCCTGGGATTTTGCTGCTTTATTTGCAATATTTCTGCTGAGGTATCCTGATACACCCTCGGCGATCGCTTTAAGGACATCGGTCTGGGCTGTGGGCTCGCCCGCGTCTCTGGTTATATGAAAGACCATTTCTCCTGCGGGTGCCCCACGTCCGAGCAGGAAGACTGCCTTTTCCCCTTCTGTTGCCCCTGCAGAGACAGTGAAGCCCTCCTCTACCTGGATGCTGACTCCCTGGATCCACGGCACACCGCTGCAGATCATCGTCGCCGCACCTGATAGGAGCACTTTTTCTGATGTTTCTTCGTCCTGCAGGAGTTGCAGCAGCGCTTTGAGGCACCTGATCTCGCCCCGGGCAGAACGTGCCTTCCCTACAGAGGGCATGTTCCCGGAGCGCGTGCTGACCCTGTCACCTGTAGGGCGAGCGATCCAAAGGAATCCGTCAGGGTATTCTTCTCGGTCTTTCACAGGGGAGATCTGCACGACGAACAGGAGCGCCTCTCCTCTGGATGCTGGCAGCGAGAGGTGGCATGCACACTCCACCGAAAGAAACTGGCCTGAGCTGATGGCCTGACGGGCCCGGGATATCGCCTCCCTCTCGGCGGGAGAGACGATGGAAAGGATCGCCGTACCCTGCAACTCTTCGGGAACGATGCCGGTCATATGCCGGTATGTCCCGTCGACAGACACGATCATGCCGTTTTTGTCTTCTCTGAATATCAAAGACTCTTCGTTCTGTGTCGGTTGTTGAACGCCTGTTTCTATGCTTCTGCCGCCCGGTGCCTGCCAGGACCATTCAAGCTCTGAGAGGATACCCTCATCATCAAAAAGACCGTATACCCTCCACTCTCCCCGCTCTTCCGGAATTCTGGTTTCCGGGGCTGACGGTGTGAGGGCGGCCAGGCGCTGTCCGAGATCCCCGCCGATGGATGGGGATATGAGGTCGGTAATGGTGCTTGCCCCTGTTCTGATCCCGAACAATCGTTGAAACGGTTCGTCCGCTGAGACGATCGCCAGATTGGGAGTGGTCCTGCATCCGGGAAGGCCATGGGTGGCGGTGAGCGCTTCGTTGAGTTGTCTGGAGATATGGAGCGCAGCTTCAACGTCCTTTGTCCGGGAGAGGTTCCTGAAAAGGTCGATTCTGGAACCCTTCAGAGGGCCGTGCCTGACGATCTCGCTGGAGTAAGCGATCCACCTGATCTTCTCTCCCCGCATCGCCCACTCCAGTCCTCCCGCATCGCGCCCCTTTCGATAGGTGGCCTCTATTTTTGTTATGAAGCCTTCGGGGTTGTGGAAGAGTGGAGCGATTTCAGACTCGATCACTTCGATAGCATCTCTTCCGATGAACGCTTCGGGTGAAAGGCCGTAATCCTCCCGGAACACCTCGTTGACATAGATAACCACGCCCTCCTGATCGATCAGCAGCACACCGTCGCTGGCCGGGTCAATGGCCTGGTGCAGGTGTGCGATCTCCTGATTACGAATGTTCAGTTTTGAACTCTCCAAGGCATATCCGCTCCCACGTCCCGTTTAATTTCATAATCAACAAGACATATATTTGTTATGGAATAATCAAGAATTGCAGCAGAGATACATTTCGTTAAAAAAATATCGCCTGCCATGATATCAGCAAAGGGTATTTTTCCATTCCCTGTGCGGGGGTGGGAGGGTATGACGTCCCTGACGGCAAAAAAAAGGATCAAATGGAGAGAAGTCCTATAATCGCTTTTGCAAAGTTTTCTGATGCAGATGGCCCGTTTGCCGTCACGATCCTGCCGTCAGTCACCACATCATTGTCCACCTGTGTCGCCCCGCCCCGCTTCATCTCCATCGTGGAGCCAGGACTGCAAAATACTGTTGCCTTTCTCCCCGAAAGAACGCCGGCCCGTGCAAGGACGACCGGAGAGAGGCAAATCGCCGCGACAACTTTTCCGGCAGAGGCGAAGGACCGCACGAGAGCGATCAGATCGCTGTTCCCCCAGAGATGGTCCTGAGAACCGATGCCGCCGGCGATGACGATGCCGTCGTAATCGTCTGGAGATATCGCCATAAAGGGCACTGACGCCTCTACCGAGGCCCCGAGCATCCCTTCGCAGGTACCCGCGCGGGTCGATGCGATCACCGTCTCAATGCCGGCATCTGCAAAGAGGCGCAGAGGGATCAGCACCTCTTCATCCCGAAATTTGTCCGGCGCGATTGCACATACGAGCTTCATAGCAGTAGGTGGGTGACCGCGCCGGATAACAGTATCTTCACCGGTGACCCTGAAGGTGGGGGCCGAGTGCGGTGTTCGGTCTGTATTTCTCCGCGATACCGAGTGCGGTCTCCCTCAGGCTCTGGTGGTCGGCAAGACAGGCGGCGGGCGGTGGCTGCTGTCTGAGGATCTGTGAAGTGTTCTCGGTGATCTGGATCAGTTCGGTTGCGATCACGGCGTTGAGCCAGATGAGATCTTTCAGCATCTCTTTTTCATCGTTGTCCATGAAAGATCCCATATCGCAAGAACATAAAGGCGTTTCTCCCGCAGAAAGCAACAGTTATGGCGAAGCCGGATAAAATACCTGGGTATGGGATATCTGGAGGAAATATCTGCAAAGGGGCAGAAAGCAAACCCATTTTTTGTCATGATGGGGATTGAGCCGGTCTCTTTCGGCGATGGGGCGGCCGTTCTTTCGATGCAGGTGAGGCCCGATATGCTGAACGGCGACGGCTGGCTGCAGGGCGGGGTCTATACGGCGCTTGTGGACGAAGCAATGGCCCTCGCCCTCATTACCGTGCTGGGAGACGGGGAGCGTATCGCCACCATCTCTGAGGCGACGTCGTTCCTCTCGGGCGTGCAGGACGGGACGATCTGTGCGTCCGGCCGTGTGATCCGCAAAGGCAGGTCTGTCGCCTTTACAGAGGGAGAAGTCACCCGCGACGACGGTAGGGTGCTGACCAGGACAACAGCGTCCTTTGCTGTTCTGCAGCCCGGGAGATAGGAGAGGCCGGTCCCTCCTCAGGTAAATGCCCTGAAAAGAGTGGTTCTGGACAGATGCCGTATCCGATCTGCCAACCCCCTCCCGAACAACTATAATCCACCGGTGAGATATATTTCAGCAGACGATGATCCGCGGGGAATTGTTTTGAAGTATATATTTGTTACTGGCGGCGTAATGAGCGGCCTTGGCAAGGGGATTACGGCGGCTTCTATGGGAAGGATCCTCAAAAACCGTGGTTATCAGGTCACGGCGATCAAGATCGATCCCTATCTCAACATCGATGCCGGCACGATGAATCCCGCACAGCACGGCGAGGTCTTCGTCCTCAACGACGGCGGCGAGGTCGACCTCGATCTCGGCAACTACGAGCGATTTCTCGATATCGAACTCACCCGGTCTCACAACATCACCACGGGGAAGATCTATCGCAGCGTCATAGAAAAAGAGCGGCGGGGTGATTTCCTGGGGAGCACCGTTCAGATCATCCCGCATATCACCGACGAGATCAAAAGTTGCATCACGAGGACTGCGGAGGCGTTCGAGAACAACGGCCATAAGGCCGAGGTCTGCCTCGTAGAGGTCGGCGGGACGGTCGGCGACATCGAGAGCATGCCCTTCCTTGAGGCGGTGCGGCAGATGCGGGGCGAGTTCCCCCAGCACGACACCTCGCTCGTCCATGTGACCCTGGTGCCGGCCGATACGATGGGCGACCTCAAGACGAAACCGACCCAGCACTCGGTGAAGGCCCTGCGCGAACTCGGTCTGCGGCCGGACATGATCGTCTGCAGGAGCGACCGCGTCCTGCCGGTGCATTCGCGCAAGAAGATCTCCGAGTTCTGTGACGTGCCGCTCAATGCGGTGATCAGCGCTGCAGATGCCCCGGACATCTATCAGGTGCCGATGGAGCTTGAGAAGGAAGGGGCGGCGAACGTCATTCTCGATCTGCTCGGGCTTGAAAAGCGCGGTGTGGACACCGAGTGGTACCGGACGGTGACGGCAGAGTACACGAGCCGGGTGACGATCGGGCTGATCACGAAGTACGGGGTCGAAGACGTCTATCTCTCCATAAAAGAGGCGCTGAAGCACGCGGGCCGCGCCCTCTCCACCGAGGTGCAGATCCGGTGGCTGGACGCGGAGACCTATAGCGCCGAAGATCTCAGCGAGGTCGACGGCGTCCTGATCCCGGGCGGCTTCGGGATGAGGGGCATTCCCGGCAAGATCCGGGCGATCCAGTACGCCCGGGAGCACCAGATCCCCTTCCTCGGGATCTGTCTCGGGTTCCAGATGGCGGTAGTCGAGTACGCCCGTGATGTTCTTGGTTACCAGGACGCAATATCTGAGGAGTTCGGGCCGGGAACGCATGTGATTGCCATCCTGCCCGAACAGGAAGAAGTGATCAACCTCGGCGGCACGATGCGCCTTGGCGGCTATCCGATCGAGGTGGCCCCGGAGACGATGGCTCTGGATCTGTACGGCAGCGGCGAGATCACAGAGCGGCACCGCCACCGGTATGAGGTGAATCCGGATTATATCGGTGCGCTCGAAACTGCAGGTCTCGTATTCTCCGGGAAGAACGGCAACAGGATGGAGATTCTGGAACTGCCCGGACATCCGTTCTTCTTTGCGACCCAGTTCCATCCTGAGTTCAGGTCACGGCCGACGCGGCCGTCTCCGCCCTATCTCGGCTTTGTAAATGCATGCAGGGAGAACAAGAACCGGCGGAACCAGAGGTGATCAGTATGGTAAAAGTTGAAGCGTTCATCGAGAGTGCAATCGAGGAGATCCGGCGCGAGGCAGGCGACGAGAAGGTCGTTGTCGCCCTTTCGGGCGGTGTCGACTCGTCGGTCTGCGCCATGCTTGCGGCCCGTGCGATCGGGAAGAATCTCATTCCCATCTACGTCGACACCGGGCTGATGCGGAAAGGGGAGAGTGAGCGGATCTGCGAACTCTTCTGTGACATCGGGGTAAAGCGGGTCAACGCAGCCGAAGAATTTTTTGCGGCGCTGAAGGGCATCGTCGACCCGGAGGAGAAACGGAAAGCGATTGGAGAGCGTTTCGTCAGGATATTCGAACGGGAGGCGAAGGCGACCGGGGCGAAGTTCCTTCTGCAGGGGACGATCTATCCTGACCGGATAGAGAGCGAGGGCGGGATCAAGAGCCACCACAATGTCGGCGGGATGCCCATCGACATGATGTTCCAGAAGGTAATCGAACCGCTCCGCGACCTGTACAAAGATGAGGTGCGCGAGGTCGCCGGGGGCGTCGGGCTGCCGCTGGAGATCCAGCACCGGATGCCCTTCCCGGGTCCGGGGCTTGCGGTCAGGGTGCTTGGCGAGGTGACGCCCGAGGCGATCGCCGTCGTGCGCGAGGCGAATGCGATCGTCGAGGAGGAGCTTGTCGAGGCCTACCGTCCCTGGCAGTGCTTTGCCGCTCTTCTCGGGCGGGGCACCGGCGTCAAGGGCGACATCCGCTGTTTCGGCTGGGTCGTTGCCGTCAGGGCGGTGAACTCCAGGGACGGCATGACCGCTGATCCCCTTGAACTGCCGTTTACGGTCCTTGGCGAGATCGCCGGACGGATCACCTCCGAGATCGCCGAGGTCTCGCGGGTCGTCTATGACGTTACGCCCAAACCCCCCGCAACGATTGAATATGAGTAAATGATTGTATCCCGAGATGATGACAGGATGGAATTAACACAGGACTATCGCGCACTGGACGCCCGCTATTATATGCCCGCGTTCAGCCGCACCATGAAGATCGTGCGCGGGAAGGGCGCACGCGTCTGGGACGCTGAAGGCAGGGAATATATCGACTGTGTGGCCGGTATTGCCGTCTGTAGCACCGGCCACTGCCACCCGGCCGTGGTGAAGGCAATCTGCGACCAGGCGCACGACCTGATCCACTGCTCGAACCTCTACTATGTTCCTCACCAGGCCGAGTTTGCCGAGAAGATCGTCGAGATATCGGGCCTTGACGGAGGGAAGACGTTCTTCTCGAACTCCGGCGCCGAGGCGAACGAGGGGGCGATCAAACTCGCTCGCCTCGCAACCGGAAAGAAAAAATTCGTCTCGTTTACCCATGGTTTCCACGGGCGGACGCTCGGGTCCCTTGCTGTCACCCACAAGCCCGCGATACGCGAGCCCTTTGAGCCCCTTGAGCCGAAGTGCACGTTCATCGATTATGGTGATGTCGAGGCGCTGAAGCGGGCGGTGGACGAAGACACCGCCGGCGTCTTCGTGGAGGCGATCCAGGGCGAGGCCGGGGTTTTACCCGCACCCCGCGGTTTCTTCGAGGAAATCAGGGAGATCTGCGAGAAAAAGGGCGCCCTGATGATCGCTGACGAGGTCCAGACAGGGATGGGCAGGACCGGACGGTGGTTCGCCTACCAGCACACCGGCGTTGCCCCTGATATTATCACGATGGCGAAGGGAATAGCATCAGGTTTCCCCATGGGTGCGCTCGTCGCCCGCGAGGGGCTTGAGTTTAAGAAGAGCGAGCACGGCAGCACCTTTGCCGGCGGTCCCCTCGCCTGTGCTGCGGGCCGGGCGACCGTCAGGGTGATCGAGGAGATCCTGCCGTCTATACCCACGAAGGCAGAGCGGTTTGCAGCCGGGCTCGCCGCCCACAACCCGCGGGTGTTTGGTCTGATGATCGGCGTCACCGTCGGCGAACGGTGCGCGGAAGCGGCGGCGTACTGCGCCGAGCACGGCGTGCTGGTGAACTGCGCCGCGGACGGCAACCTCCGTCTGGTGCCGCCCCTCGTGATCACCGATGAGGAGATCGACACCGCCGTCGGGGTCATCAATGAAGCGCTTCGTTAGGCAGAATTACATCGGCGAGGGCGGATACGTCTTCGCACAGAGCCCTGAGGAGATTGCCCGGCAAAGCGGGCTCTCCCGCGTTGCCCGCCTTGCGAGCAACGAGAACCCTCTCCCACCCCCGGCGTCAGTCGTCGAGGCCGGTCTTTCGGCGCTCCGGGAGGGAAACCGCTACCCCGAGGCGCGGCCGGCCGCCCTGATCGATGCCCTGCGGCGCCACCACGGGGATTATTCCTTCATCATCGGGAACGGGATGGACGGGGTGATCGAGACCGTCGTCAGGACGGTCGTCAGTCCTGGGGACCGCGTCGTTGTCTCCACGCCGACGTTCTCGTTCTACGGCCTTGCCGCGGAGGCGCAGGGCGGCGTTGTCGTGCCGGTGCCCCGGGCGGCGGACTTCTCCGTCGATGCCGGTGCCTTCGTGGATGCCTGCCGGGGGGCGAAGATCGCCTTTCTCTGCTCGCCGAACAACCCGACCGGCAACGCCCTCTCTGTAGAGGCAGTCAGGGAGATCCTGGACGGGATCGACTGCCTGCTCTTCCTGGACAACGCCTATGTCGAGTTCTCGGGGCTCGACTACCGCCCCCTGATGGACGAGTACGACACCCTGATCGAGGGGCGCACGATGTCGAAGGCCTACTCCCTGGCCGGCCTCAGGTTCGGCTACGCCTTTGTTCCTGCCGGTCTCCTCTCGTACCTGAACCGGGCGGCGACGCCTTTTTCCGTGAACACGGTCGCACTTGCGGCGGCCGGGGCGGCGCTGGCCGACCAGGGTCATATCGATCAGACCGTTGCCCATGTGCGGAGATGGCGGGAGCGCTTCCTTGCCGAAATCGATCGTCCGGTCTCCCCTTCGGACGCTAACTTCGTCCTCGTCGACGTGGCGCCGATGACCGGGGACGAGGCGACCGCTCGGCTCGCTAAAAAAGGTGTGATCGTCCGGTCGTGCAGAAGTTTTTCCGGGCTGGCCGACCACTATATCAGGGTGAGTGTCGGTTCCGAACAGGAAAACGAACTTTTCCTCGAAGAGATCAACAGACTATGATGACGGTGGTGACCGGGACGCCGGGGACGGGAAAGAGCACGGTGGCTGAGGAACTTGAGCGACGGGGCTGGATGGTGGTCCGCGCAGCTGAGACCGTCGGCCCTTTCGTCCTGGGTGACGATCCCGATCGGGATACCAGCGTCGTCGACGAGGAGGCGTGGGTGCGCTCCTTTGCACCGGTGGATGGCATCGTCGAGGGTCACCTTGCCCATCTCCTCCCTTCGGACCGCGCCGTGGTGCTGCGCTGCAGGCCTGACGTCCTGGAAGGCCGCCTGCAGGCCCGGGGGTATGCCCGGGCAAAGGTCCGTGAGAACGCCGAGGCCGAGGCCCTCGACGTCATCCTTGTCGAGACGCTGGAGGTCCACCCGCAGGAAACGGTGCTGGAGATCGATACGACCAACCTGAGCCTTGCGGAGACTGCGGACCTGATCGAGGGCTTCATCAGGGGGACGGTCCCGCCGTCCTCGGGCTCCCTCGACTGGTCGGCATACCTGATGGAGGGGCTGTGACCCTCGACCGCTTCCGCCCATATGTGGGCGGTCTGCTTGACCCGGCGATCCGCATCTCGGTCAGGCTTGGGATTACCCCGAACGTCTACTCGATCGGGGCGCTGGTCGCCGCTTTCGCCGCCGGGGTCGCCTTCTACGAGGGGCAGATCGGGCTTGCCGTGCTTTTCGTGGCGATAAATGCTGTGTTCGACGCTATCGACGGTGCTCTGGCGCGGGAGCTGAAGGTCGCAAGCCTGCGCGGTGATTTCATCGATCATGTCTCTGACCGCTATGCCGATATCGTCATCATCACCGGGATCTTTGCCGGCGGCGCCGCCTCCTGGGAGATCGGGGTCTTCGCCCTCACCGGTGTTCTGATGTCCTCGTACATGGGAACGCAGGCACAGGCCCTCGGCGTGGGCCGCTACTATGGCGGAGTGCTCGGACGGGCCGACCGTCTGGTCCTCATCCTCCTTGCAGGCCTCCTCGACCTGATCGTGGCGGCGCCGATCTTCGGCCTCCCGTACCTTGGCTGGATCCTGGTCTTCTTCGGGGTGTTCGGGCACTATACCGCCCTCCAGAGGATCGCGTATATCTGGCGGCGGATCTGATCCCTGAATCATTTTTCCGGCCTGCTGCATCTTCGCGCGGGTGGTCAGGGATCTGGATCGATCCAGACCTGCCCCTTCCTCACCTCTGCCACCGGTCAGGTCGCCTCCATGCTCCTGGTTGAAGAAGATGGGGGAGGAAGAATTGGGGGGATCAACATCCCCGCTCAGAACCAGTCTCCAAGCGTCCTCTGCCCGGCCTTCGCCCCGATCTTCTGGAGGCCGGCGTCAATTCGCCCCTCTGAAAAGGTGTACTCGCCGCAGAGCATGGCGACGATCCCGTCGCGGTCTGGCTCCCGCCACTCGAGGCGGTAGTCGCCGGTCACCGGCGGGTTTAAGAAAAACTCCTGTACCGGCCCGGGATCGAAATCGGGCGCCTTCTCTTGAACTGTCTCCTGGAACTTCCCGCCCCTGACGATCTTCAAGGCCGTCTTCGCCCCGACTCCCCTGATCCCGGGATTGAAGTCGGTCCCGATCAGGATGCCGATCTCGACAAGTTCCTCCCGAGAGAGCCCGAGGCCGGCGAGCACCGCGGCAAGGTCGATCCGCTCGGGCCGCACCGTCACCGACCGCCCCCGCACCTTCCGCTTCCCCGATACTGTAAGGTTCCTGACCAGGCGGGGCGCCCCGAAGAGCAGGGCATCGTAGTCCTGCGAGGCAGCGGCACCGACATCGCCCTGCCGCGCCATGAACGCCGCCTGCGCCTCACCCTCGCTCGGCGCCACCATCCAGGGGATCCCCATCAGGTCGAGCAGGCGCTTCGACGAGGCGATCATCGCATCGTCGATCCTGGTCGAGGCGCGCGCCTGTTTATACGCCTCCTCAATGTCGCCCCGTTCGACCGCCTCCTTCCACCGCTCCCCGGCGGCCTCTCTCACCCCCCGGCGCCTGGCGACCGTCTCTGTCTTCAGGTCCGGTGGAGCGCCGTCGAAGATATACGCCGGACGGATCCCCTTTTCGAGAAAGTTCAGGTTCCGGAAAAAGATCCCTGAGAGGTGCGAGGTGACTCGCCCATCCTTGTCCATCAGCGGCGTACCGTCGGGCTGCCTGATGATCGTGAGGAACTGGTACAGGGCGTTGAAGGCGTCCACCGCAATGGTGCCGCGCAGCTCTTCAAGCTCAACCTCCTCCCGGTATTCGCCGAGGATCTCCCTGAGTGCGACACCCATAGACGATCAAAAAGAGGTTTACCGGTACATCCTGCGGGTGATATCGTTCACCGTCGCATCGATGTGCTGGACCGTATTGTCATATTTCTGTTCCATTGTCCTGGAAATTTCCTCCAGGTTCACCCGCATGGTGCGCTCCCGTGCAATGACGCTGGCGTCGAGCTGCTGGATCTTGTAATTGAGCGAGAGAAACAGCCCGCCAAGGGAGAGCATCATCAGGGTTGTCGCCACCGCCATGGTAAGATCCTGCCATACCCGCCAGACCAGGGTGAGGGTAGAGACGACAAGAATAATGGTGAGAACTACGTCCACGAGGACTTCACGGATCTCCATGCTTTTAGATGATAAGGAACCATTAATTAATCTAACGATATCAGAAGAGGTTTGAAATGGATATCAGGAATAACACACCCGTCCTGGCGATGCCTGCGATGCTCCTCGTCGTCGAGGTGATCGCGATCCTCCTCGCCCTCCCCATGCAGGAGGCCGGCGTCGCCGCCTTCGAAGACCCCACCTCGGTCGCGAACCCCTTCATCTTCCTCGGCATGCTCCTCGTCTTCACCCTCATCATGCTCGCCCTGATAAAACTGGGGGGGAAGAAAGTGATCCTGGGGCTGATTGCCCTGTCCATCCTGTTCACCTTCTACTATGTCTTCTGGACGCTTTGCACCCTGTTCTTTGGCTTTTCGCTTACCGGTGGGGTCGCCGCTTTCGCCGTCGCCGTCCTTGCGACCGCTCTTCTCTTCCTGTACCCCGAGTGGTACGTCATCGATGGTCTTGGCCTCCTGATCGCAGGCGGGGTCGCCTCCATCTTTGGCATCTCCCTCTCGGTCCTGCCGGTGATCCTCCTCCTGGTGATGCTCGCCGTCTATGATGCCATCTCGGTCTACAAGACCGGGCATATGATCGCCCTTGCCGAGGGGATCATGGACCTCAAAACGCCGATCCTCTTTGTGATACCCAAACGGAGGGATTACTCGTTCAGGACCGAAGGCGTTGAGATTTCAAAAGAGAAAGAGGAACGGGGAGCCTTCATCATGGGCATGGGAGACCTGATCATGCCCTCCATCCTCGTCGTCTCGGCGCAGGTCTTCCTGCCCGGGGCAAAGGTCTGGCTCCTCTCGGTACCGGCGCTCGGCGCGATGGCCGGCTCAATCGTCGGGATGGTCCTGCTCATCCATTTCGTCCTCTCCGGAAGACCCCAGGCCGGTCTCCCACCCCTCAACGGCGGCGCCATCCTCGGCTTCCTCGCCGGCTGCGTCCTTAGCGGGAGCTGGGGCTGGCTCGCGATACTGTGAGAGTATCAGGGCGAGGACCTCGTCCACCCCTTCGCCGGTCGCCGTCGACATCGAAAGACCGTCCCCGCCTTTGATATCGGCCTTGTTCGAGACGACGATCACCGGCACCGTCACCATCGCCCTGACGGTTTCGAGGAGACGGTACTGGTCCTCGATCGGGTACCCGCAGTACTCGCTCGGGTCCAGAATAAAGAGGATCAGATGGGCCGAATTGACGACGGCCGAGATCGCCTGCTCCTCGATGGCGTTTCGCTCCTCTTCAGGCCGGTCCAGAAGTCCGGGCGTGTCAAGGAACTGGATCCTCTTGCGCCCCATGTAACGGTGGCCGAGGATTACCCCCTTCGTGGTGAAGGGATAGGACGCCACTTCAGGCTCGGCAGAGGAGACGAGCTTGATGAACGACGACTTGCCGACGTTCGGGTAGCCCGCGATCACCACTGTGAACTCGTCGTCCTTGACCTCAGGGAGTTTTCGCAGCACGTTGCGCACATCGTTGAGGAACCGGAGATCTTTGTCGACCTGGTGTACGATCGAGGCGATTCTTGCCACGGCTTTCTTCCGCATGGCAGCGGTGTCCTCAGCCCACCGGATCCTCTTTCCGCCGTGCTCAAAACCCATTCTCTTGGTGTGCATTGCCGCCCAGCCTACGTTGCCCAGGGCCATTTTCAGTCGTTCGATCCCGAAGAGGGCCTCGACGGTGTCCCGATAAAAGGGCGCCTGGTCTTCGAAGATCGGAAAGGACTGGATGACATGGACAAGGCGATCGTGGACGGCGCTTGAGACCGCTTTGACGAAATCCTCGTTTGCTCTGTTTTTGTTGGCCTTCAGCCTCATCTTCGCTGCGGCCCGCCGGAAACTTCTGTCCAGCACTTCGTCTGCCGTTGGTACGGTTGGAATCCGCTCAAACTCCACAGCACCCACAACCCTGATATTTATAGAGGTTCATAAGATTCTCTACTATGGATTTGTCCCTCATCCAGAAAGAGATACTCATCACCCTCATCACCCTCTATCACCGGCACTCCCGCGCGATCAAGGGTGAGGAGATCGCGGATGTGCTCAAACGCAATCCGGGGACGGTCCGGAATCAGATGCAGTCGCTTAAGGCCCTCGAACTCGTCGACGGTGTTCCCGGTCCGAAAGGCGGTTACAATCCCTCGGAGAAGGCTTACCGGGAATTGAACGTCAGTGGTTACGATCAGGGCTCTCATGTGATGATCTCCCGGAATGATGAGGAGGTCGAAGGGGCAAATGTTTCAGAGATCGATTTCACCACGCTCTGTCATCCTGATATCTGCCATGCCCTGATCAGGATCATCGGGAGCGTGAAGATCTTTGAGATCGGGGATGAGGTCACCATCGGGCCGACGCCGGTGAACAAACTTCTCCTCAGGGGCGAGGTCTTCGGCAAGGACGAGGCGAAGAGTTCTCTTCTCATCTCGATCAGCGAGATGATCTCGCTCCCCAAGAAATCGATCAGGCATTATATGAGCGCCCCTCTCATCTCCCTCCTGCCGGGTACCACCCTCAAGGAGGCAACCCACCTCTTTGCCAGAAGCCGTATTCATGGAGCACCCGTTATGGACGGGGAGAGGCTCCTTGGCATCGTCACCCTCACGGATCTTGCAAAAGCCTATGCAAAAGGGTTTCCATCCACCACCCCGGTCAGCGAGGCGATGACCTCGGATGTAATCGAAGCAGACGCCGAAACACATCTTTACGAGGTTATCCGGCGTTTTAAGGAGAGAGAAATCGGACGGCTGATCGTTGTCGATGGCGGCAAACCCGTCGGAATCATTACGCAGTCCGACATCATTGGTGTCTTCCCCGCGCTATAAGGGGTACCATAACCGGCTGTACGCTGATCTGGGCACCCACAAATATAAATAGGGGTATCTCTATCTACAAATGTGTTCTTTCAATCCTCTGTCCCGGTATGGGTCATGATTGACAGGAGAGGTGATTGAAAATGGGCGAACTACCGATTGCACCTGTTGGCAGGATTATTAAAAATGCCGGCGCTGAGAGGGTGAGCGCCGACGGAAGCGAGGCTCTTGCCGTCCTTATGGAAGCGTATGGGACCGCGATGGCAAAAGAAGCGATTAAACTCACGCGTCATGCCGGGCGCAAGACCGTGAAGGCCGTCGATATCAAGATGGCAAATGAGATCCTTAAGTGAACACCCGCTTTAAATTGGCGGGATACCAAATTCTCCTTCTTTTCAACAATTTTATATATCGAGGAAGCGCACTGAGTGACTATGAGTAAGATCTTCTCGCGGAGCCTTGCGCGCAAGCGGGTGATGAGCAATGACGGGATGATTATCGGCCAGATCAAGAATCTGATGGTCGACCTCGACACAGGAGAGGTGATCGACCTCCTTGTCAAACCGGAGGCCTCTTTTGACACGTCAGGTTATCGAATGGACGGCGACCAGATGTTGATACCCTTCGAAGCGGTCAAGGATGCGCGCGACTATATTGTGGTCGATCGTTACCGCTCAAAAAAATAAGGCTGATATTTCTGGATAATTTCAACAAATCCGTTCCCATACTTCTTTTCTGATACATAGTCGGCCGCATCGCGCATCTCTTCTGTGGCATTGCCCACCGCCGCCCCGATACCGGCGCGTCTGATCATCTCGGTGTCGTTTCCTGAGTCGCCGACGGCAAGTATCTCGTCGGTCGAGACGCCCATCAGCGCCGCAAGGTCGGAAAGGGCTGTCCCTTTCGAGACTCCTTCATACTGCAGATGGATGGCGAACCCGGTATCGATGACCCTTACCGGCATATCCGAGATTACCTCTGCCGTCTCGGCGGGGTCGACGCTCCGTGCAAAGGCCACATCGGCGAAGCGGTTCTCAGGGGAGTATAGGGTGAGGCGCTCCCCCTTCGCGGCAAAATGCTCCTCGATCCGGTGGTATGCGTCCCAGCAGATCGGTTGGCGGCCGGGGATCTGGATCTGACCGTCAAACCTGAATCGGTAAACCCCGCCGTTCTCGCAGATAATGGTGCCATCGGTACCGATCATCTTGCAGAGGATGTCCAGAGAACAGACGGTGTTTCCGCTGGCGAGGACGACCAGGACGCCGGCGTCCACGAGATCCCGTATCGTCTCGATGGCGACGGTGGAGATCCGCCGCCTCTCGTCGGTCAGCGTCCCGTCCAGATCTGTTACGACCGCCTTGAGCACCTGAACATCTCCCTCAGGGCTTGAGCCCGCTCGTCTCGACCACGAATGCCGCCTCGCCGTCGGGCAGGTTCGGACTGTCGACGAGTTTTGCGATCCGGCGTCCGCCCTTGCTCTTGCGGAGGTACAGCCTGAACTTCGCCGCATGCCCGACGATGTTTCCGCCGATCGGCTTTGTCGGGTCGCCGAAGAAGACGCCGGGGTTCGACTGGACCTGATTTGTGACGAGGGCCACGGCATTAAACTCCTCTGCGATCTTCGCCAGGTCGTACATGTGCCGGTTCAACTTCTGCTGGCGTACCGAGAGCGTGCCCCGGCCCGCATATTCGGCCCTGAAGTGGGCGGTGAGCGAGTCGACGATAATCAGCCTGACCGGGTGGTCACTCTCCTTCATTTCTGTTGCAAGGTCGCGGGCGCTTTCGAGGAGGAGCATCTGGTGGTCGGAGGTGTAGCCTTTCGCCACGTGAATCCGTTCCAGGAACTCGGTGAACGGTGGCACCTCGTAGCCGGGGATGTCGAGCCCTTCCACCATCTGCTCGATACGCTCGGGGCGGAAGGTGTTCTCGGTGTCAATGTAGACGCACGACCCGTTGAGACCGCCGAGCTCCAGGGGTATCTGGCAGTTGACCGCCATCTGGTGCGAGATCTGGCTTTTACCCGAACCGAACTCGCCATAGACCTCAGTGATGGATTTCGTCTCCATGCCGCCTCCCAGAAGTGCGTCGAACTCTGGAACGAGAGTCTGGAGTTTCTTTACCTCTTTTCTGTCCTCAAGAACGGCAATGCCCGTTTTGAACCCGCCGATGTCGGCGATCTCCCGTGCCGCCTTGATGATCTTCTTGGCGCTTGATTCTCCGATCTCGGCTGCTTCGGCAAGATCGGCTGGAGAGGCCGTGGCGATGCTCTCGACGGTGGCATATCCGGCTTCGCGGAGCTTTTCGGCAGTGGTCGGCCCAACGCCGGGGAGATCTTCGAGATCTAGTGAACCTGATGGCATATTTTTACCTCACTCCATGAATCTGTGGTCACACCCCGGTGGAAAGAGGTGCGGGGCCCAGAAATGCGACACGGGATCGTGGGCATCGGGCACACATAGCATTTTCGTCATGGACATATCCATTCTTTCCGTGCGCGGGGTGAAAGTGTAATTTCGCGCGTTTTTTCACCTTGCCGTGTTCAGAAACTTTTTTCAGTCTTTTTAAGGCGCTGGAGGAGTGCTTCCAGCCTCCGCTCAAGGGACTCCCTGCTGATCTCAATGGTCTCCACGGTGTAGGGGGTGATCTGCGTGCCTGAACGCCTCCCTTCTACCCGCACTTCGGATCCCGGGAGGAGATCGCGGGCGAGGATAAAAGCCTCGGTGCCGTTGTCGATCGTCGGACCGAGGGTGGAGGGGACGATCGTCCCTTCGAATGATATGTCGCTGCAGTCAGGCTGTGGGAGGACAAGATGGCTTCCCGCCCCGACGGAAACCTCGATTCCCCCCGAACGCCCCTCCTTTGCGATGGCATGGTACACGGTGATCTCTTCGTCGGCCGCAAGCGCGGCGAGGGCGTGCTCCCCCCACAGTACAAGTCTGATCGTCCCTGAATCGTCGGCCATGTCGAGGTTTCTGACCCAGGATCGCCCGCCGTCCCGCGTCGTAAAACCACGTGGCCGTCCGGGATCGGTGATTCTGCCTCTGAGCGATACGGTCTCCCCGGCCTTCACCCCGGCGGCCGCGGCGAACCTGACCTCCACCGCCTCGTCTGCCGGCGCCACCGTCCCCTTCTCGTCGAGGGAGAACTCGACGCCCCTGCCGCGCGTGGTGGTGCGAGCGCCGTCGATCCGCACGCTCGCCCCTGCACAATATCCCTGGAGCAGCGCGGGCTCCCAGCAGACGAGCCGCGCTGTCCCGGTGGCGTCGCCGACAAGGGCGGAGGTCCGCATCCCTTCGCTTCCGTCTCTGCGGGTGAAAGCCTTCGGTTCGTCGATGGCAAGGATCCGTACTGTCAGGTCGCCGGTGCCCGCCGGATCGGCGCACCGCCGCTCCGTCTCCATCGGGCAATCGATGCTCACCCTGGATTTGCGCAGGGCAAGGGCCGAGAGGCTCGGGCCTCCGCGCTGCGAGCGCCTCCCGATCACTTCGAGCACCTCGCCGACCTCGATCTCGGCCACGGCCTCGGCCTGATCGTCCCAGAGCACGACCTCGACCCTTCCGGTAGCATCGCCGAGGAGAAGGGAAGCCCGCCGCCCCTCCTCGCCGTCCTGTCGTGAGAAAGGCGTTGGTTCGCCTACCGAAAGCACTTTGCCGAAAAAAGAGAGCAAGGTCGGGCCAGGTCCGAGATCCCTGATCTGCAGGTGCTGCCTCCCGCAGTCGCCGACGACCAGGAGTGCGGCGGCGTCCTCGTCCAGCAGTCCTCCGGCCCCTTCTATACGTTCCTGGACGCGCTGCTCGAACTCATCGCGGCTGATGAGGTCGTCTACGAGGGCGTAGTGAAACTGCACGGCAGATCACGCGGTCCAGTCCGGGGTCTCCATCGTGGCGGTGAGGTCGTCGAGGCGTTCGGCGCGGCGCATAATGGCATGCTTCCCGCCGCGTACCGCCACTTCGGCACAGCGCGGGCGGCTGTTGTACTGCGAGGACATCGCAAAACCGTACGCCCCTGCATCGAGGACGGCGATGGTGTCGCCTGTCTTCGGGGCCGGAAGTTCCCGGTCCTGCGCCAGCAGGTCGCCGGTCTCGCAGATCGGGCCGGCCACCGTGTAGGTGCCGTCGGCGGCCGCATCGGCCCGGTCGGCCACGACCACCTCATGGTAGGAGTCGTACATCGCCGGTCTCACCAGGAGGTTGAAACCTGCATCGACGTTGACAAAGGTCCGGTGGGCGCGCTTCACCGAGTTCACGCCGACGAGCAGGACAGACGAGTCGCCGACAAGCCAGCGGCCGGGTTCCACCCAGAGCGCCGGGTCGATCCCGCACTCCCTGATCCCCTGCAGGAAGACCGGCATGACGGCTGCCGCATACTCCTCGGGTGTCGGGGCCGGATCGGTGTCGTGGTGGTACGGGATCCCGAGACCGCCGCCAATATCGATGAACTCGAGGTTGACGCCGATGTCGGTGATCTCGCGGGCCACTCTGACCATCACCCCGGCAGCGCGGGCAAAGGGCTCGACCTCCAGGATCTGCGAACCGATGTGGCAGTGGATGCCGACCGGTTCGATATGTTCTGCGGCAAGGGCCTCGGCGTAGGCGGCGACGATCTCCTCAGCCGGGATGCCGAACTTGCTCGTCTTCAGGCCGGTGGCGATCTTCGGGTGGGTCGGCACCTCGAGGGCCGGGTTCACCCGGAAGGCGATTGCGGCCGTTCTGCCGGCCTCTGCTGCTACGGCATTGAGCTGCCTGAGCTCTTCGATGGAGTCGACCGAGACGCGCACCCCGGTTTCTACGGCGAGCGCAAGGTCGGCCGGGCTCTTCGAGCTCCCGTTGAAGAGCAGGCGTTCGGGCTTCATGCCGGCGCGCAGGGCGAGTTCGAGTTCTCCTGAGGAGAAGACGTCTGCTCCAGCCCCTTCAGCCGCAAGCGTCCTGATCACGGTCAGGTTCCCGTTTGCTTTCGCCGCAAAGAGCACCTGGGTTTCGGGATAATGGGCCGCGAGGGCGGCACGGAACCGCCTGAAGTTACCGGCGATCCGGTCGAGGTCGGTGACGTACAGCGGCGTGCCGTAGGCTGCTGCAAGGGCGGTGCAGTCGTGGCCGCCGATGTGGAGGCGGCCGTTTTTGATGCCCAGGTGAGATGGGAGTTTCATCGGCGAAGCCTCCCGATCCGCTCGATCGCCTCTTCGATCCGCTCCACCGATCGGGTGACCGCAAACCTGACGTAGCCGTCGCCGCTCTCACCAAACCCGACGCCTGGCGTCACGACGATCCCGGCCTCGTTCAGGAACTGCGTCGCCGTGGCCATGCAGTCTTCGACCGGCATCCAGACATAGAAGGTTGCCTTCGGTGCCCTGACATCGTAGCCAAGTTCGGAAAGCCCTTTCACGAGGGTGTCGCGCCGCTCCTGGTAGACGGCGCAGGCGTCGGCGACACACTGCTGCGGGCCAGTGAGAGCGGTGATCGCCGCCTCCTGAACGGCATCGAAGACGCCGGAGTCCACGTTGGACTTTACGCGGCCAAGGCCGGCGAGGATCTCGGGATTGCCGACGGCCATGCCGATCCGCCATCCAGTCATGTTGTAGGTCTTCGAGAGCGAGTGCATCTCCACGCCGACTTCCTTTGCCCCGTCTGCCTGGAGGAACGAGGGCGCCCGGTATCCGTCGAAGGTGATCTCGGAGTAGGCGTTGTCGTGCACGACGACGAGGTCGTGCTCGCGTGCAAACTCCACAACTTCATCGAAGAAGCGTTCGGGCGCAATCGCCGCCGTCGGGTTGTTCGGGTAGTTGAAGAAGAGGAGTTTCGACCGCTTGAGCACCTCTGCCGGGATATCCTCGAGCACCGGAAGGAAGTTGTTCTCCTCGAGAAGGGGCATCAGGTGCGCTTTTCCCTCGGCAAAGAGCGTTGAGGTTTTATAGACCGGGTATCCCGGGTCGGGGACGAGGACATAGTCGCCCGGGTTTACAAATGCCTCCGGTATATGTGCGATACCGTCCTTCGAGCCCATCAGTGCGACGACCTCTGATGCCGGGTCGAGGGAGACCGAGAAACGGTTGTCGTACCACGCCGCCACGGCATCGCGATAAGCGGCTATCCCCTCGTAGGCCGGATAGTGGTGGTTTTTCGGGTCTTTTACGGCCCTGATCATTGCCTCGACGATGTGGTCGGGTGTCGGCAGGTCCGGGTCACCGACACCGAGATCGATAACGTCGACGCCCTCCCTCCTTTTCTGGCCTTTCAATGCGTCTATTCTGGCAAAAAGGTAGGGCGGCAGATTCTCCAGTCTCTGCGAGTACATCGCTCTAGGTATTGCAGGACAAGAATAAATTACGTTCGCACCCTGCCAGAAAAGAGGGATATTTCCGGTATTTGCGGGGCCGGAGTGCCCGGGTCGTTGCCGTCACGTCGCCTTCAGGTGGCGTGGTGTCTGCCATCCGGGGAAGAGAGGTTGCAGACCAGGTCCCTGATGCACGGTCCGTCCTCTCCCTCGTCGAGAACTCCCTGCGACCTGACCTGCATGCAGATGTCGCACATCCGCAGTCCCATGTGTTCGACGTTATCGGTGATGAGGTCGTCGGCAAGTTGCTGGATGGAGGCGATCGCATCGTTGCACAGTTCGATCGTACATCCCCGTTTTTTTGAGGTGTACTGGGAGACTGACGCCGGTGTAATCCCGAGCATCGTCGAGACTTTTTTCTGGGAGAGGCCCTTTGCCGTCAGTTCCTGAACAAGGCACGCACGGATGCAGGGCAGAATGATCCAGACGCCGGTTTCACAGGGGAGTTTCATGGTATCACAATCCATAAATCGAGAGACTACTGATTAACAATTGTTAATCCGAAATGATATAAGAGTTCGGAATGTGCCAATGCCGCCATTATGACGGTGGTGAGGGAGGGAAAGCCATGGATCTCTATACGTACAGAGGTATTCAGGTAAAGGGGGGGGAGCCGCGCGAGATAATGGATGAGGTCTGTATCGAGAGCAGGTTCCGTCTTCTGGTCAACGGCGAGGAGGTTACGGGAATGGTCGCCTCGGCCGAGCAACTCAGGGAACTCGGGGCGGGTTTTATCGTCTCTGAGGGCCTTGCAGAGAGAGTACAGGGTGTCGAGGTGAGCGGTAACGACATTCTCGTTGGTGCTGAGGTGAAACCCGGCGGTGAACGGGTGCTTGAGACCTCAGGCGGGACGGCCTATCTGCGGCAGGTCCGGCGTGTCGGGGCCGGACCGCGGATCACCATCGACGATGTCTACCGGATGACCGCCGCCATCGAGTCTGAGGACTGGAGGAAGACTGGGGGCCTGCATTGCTCTGTCCTCTTCTATGATGGCGCTCTTGAGGCAAAGGCCTGTGACATCGGAAGGCACAACACTGTTGACAAAGTGATCGGGCATGCCGTTCTTGCCGGGCTCGACCGCTCCCGCTGTGTGATCGGCTGTACAGGGCGGCAGCCGGCCGGCATGGTGGCCAAGGCAGCGAGTGCCGGCATACCGGTGATCATCTCCAGGGCGGCCTCGACTGACCAGGGGATAAAAACGGCCGAAGAAGCCGGGATCACTCTGATCTGCTTCTCGCGCGGCGACCGGTTCACGGTCTACACGCATCCCTGGCGGGTGGAGGGTATTTCTGTCCCGGGTGAAGGGGAAAAAATACGGTGATTATGGATATGTCTGAAAAAGAAGATGAAGGGCTGATCGTCCTCGGGTGTCCTGAGGCACCGGTACAGGTGAGTCTTGCGATCCACCTTGCGCATGGTCTTAGAAAGGCTGGTAAAACGCCAGTTATTACAGGAAACCCGTCTGCACGGGCGCTTGTGGCGATGGCCGACCCCGAAGGCCGGTATGTGGGCGAGATGATCGATCTGGACCGCTGCATTGAGGCGATGGCCGGAAAAGAGCGGGACTTTGCTGTCTCGTTCGTGCTGGTCCATGTAGAGAGTGGGGTCAGTTTTGCCGGGACGATCAGCGCCATCTCCGGTGGGAAGGTGATCGTTGTAGTCTTCGGGAAAGATGCGGAGAGTCTCTCCGCGCTGATCGACTTCCCGTGCGAGAAGGTGATGGTCAGGACTGCCCATAAGGCCGGTCCGCTGAAGGCCGCGATTGCGGAGGTGACAGGATGGGGTGCGTAGAGGCGCTGAAGTATGAGGTACTCCTGCGGAACTGCAGTTTCCGGGAGTACAGGGATTATATCCGAAAAAATTACCGCGAGTTTTACGATGTGATGCCCGGTTACAGGATCTTCGATCTCGCACTGATCGGGGTGCCGCCCATCCCCATCGGCGTCGATGGGGACTATGTGATCTTTCCATACACCAAACCCTGCCATGGAACCTTCGTGCTGAAGGTTGAGGGAAAGGACGAGGTGTTGAGGTTGAGATCGCAGAAGAAATGATGGTGACTGTCAGGACCTGAGCCTGCGCTCACAGAGCAGATGAATCTGGCCTGAAGATGGAAAGAACGTGATGATCGCACGGGCTGAAAAGCAGGTGGCATCAAAAAATGAAGTCAGGTGAGGTTGGGCAGAGGCAGGAATGGGTTGCGGTCCATGCCCCCCCAGAACGGACCGTATCCTTTTCCTGCCAGCAGGGCAGAGGGTGCCTGAAAAGATCCTCTTCCTGCTGAGATCGTGCGCCGCCGTGACGGGCGGCGCTGTGATGAACTCCGGCAACCAGCATGTTTGACCGTTTGCCAGGCCGCAGAGGCGCGAGTGTTCAACCATACGCGCTCCGTCCCGTTCATGGGATGGCATGGCAGGAACGGCAGGCCTGTACTTCTCTTCGTACCTGTTAAGTGCCCCATCATAGCTGTTGAATTGTGTCCCCCCATGTTCACAATTCATCTCCCCTCAGGGGCAATGGTTTCTATTACAGATTCAATATATAAATGTTTTGTATAGCGTATGTGGAGATGTGGGTTCAGGATCCTAAAATCTTACTGATTTTTTTATCCCTTTCCACGGTGTCAGGTATATTCTATGCGTTTTAATCCATTTTTTTCTCCTATGGGGCCGGTTCTTCAGTTTTCTGGTCCGGTGTGGTCGCGGGAGTGGCAGGGAAATATTTAAATATTTGTGCTGGTATAATAATCGGTTTGAGATCATGGGTCTTCCCGTGGGCGCCAATTCCATGCATTCTTTCAATTCCTGATTAATTTCTGTGAAACTTCTTTTTATCCCTGAAATATCGGTGAAACCTCTATCCTGACGGCTGAAGATCTCTGGTCTGGCTGATCTTTTTTCCGGGGCTTAACGCGGTGTCCATCCTCTGAGAGCGTATTCAGACCTCTGACGTCTTTTTAGATCTCCGCGCATGATCCTCTCTTCCAGTGCGGTTCTCACATATACCCCTCAGAAAACCTCTATCGTGTGAAAGGATCAGATAATCCTGTGATCCTATGATCGGGACTGCCCTTCTTCTCACGCTGATCTTCACCGGGCTGCTGGTGGGGATACTCTCCGGCCTGCTTGGCGTCGGCGGCGGATTTATTATGGTCCCGATCCTGCTGTGGCTCTTTGTGGCGATGGGCCTGCCCGAAGAGATCTCCCTGCGCCTCGCCCTCGGGACAAGCCTTGTTGCGATCATCCCGACGGCGCTCTCCGGCGCTCTTGCCCATCTCCGGCGCGGCTCTCTTGTCTGGCGGGCTGGCTATCTCCTCGGGATCTCGGCTGCGGCCGGTGGCGTCGTCGGTGCCGTTCTCGCCGTATATCTCCCCGCGGAAATGGTCAGGATCTTCTTTGGTCTCGTCGTGCTCGCTGCCGGCTTCCGGATCCTTCTCCCGCAGACGGACGCAGGAGAGGATGTCCCTGAGATTGACGGCAGCCGGTACCTTCTCTGGGGCTTTCCGGTCGGCGTGGTTTCCGGGATGGCCGGTATCGGCGGCGGCGTCATCCTGGTCCCCATCCTTACGGCGGTCCTGCGTTTTGGTATGCTCCGCGCCGTTGCCACTTCGACGGTGGTGATGATCTTCGCCGCCACCGCGGGAACGCTCTCGTATATGATCGCCGGCACCGGGGTGTCTGGCCTGCCTCCCGGCACCGTCGGCTATGTGGGGCTGTTGCAGGCTGCGGTGATTGTTGCGGTCTCCATTCCGGCCGCTCGCTTCGGCGTTGCCGCAGCCCACCGCCTGCCGCCGGCAGCCCTCAGGGCGGCGTTCGTGCTGCTCACCGGCTATATCGGCATCAGCATGCTCGGGATCTTCTCTCTTCCGGGTTTCCCCTTCTGAGACAAGGGGTTATATGCTTCCGGGTTCATTTCCCCCCATGGACTCCAGCAGATATCAGGACGCCGTGCGGCTGGTTGCGGCGATCATCCTCACCAATATGGCCGGCATCATCGGGTCGCTTTTCACCGCCCCGAATATCCCGGGCTGGTATGCGGGGCTCGTCAAACCCCCGCTCAACCCTCCCTCGTGGGTCTTCGCCCCGGTCTGGACCACGCTCTTTGTGCTGATGGGCGTCTCTTTGTTTCTCCTGTGGCGGGAGGGGACTGACAGACCTCCGGTCAGGGCGGCGCTTCTCGTCTTCGGGCTGCAACTCGTGCTCAACCTCCTCTGGTCGGTGCTCTTCTTCGGGCTTCAGTCACCGCTTCTTGGCCTGATCGAGATCTTCGCCCTCTGGTTTGCCATCGTGGCGACGATCCTCCTTGCATACCGTGTTTCGCGGCCGGCGGCATATCTCCTGGTCCCCTATCTGGTCTGGGTGAGTTTCGCCACCTACCTCACCTGGGCGATCTGGACCCTCAACCCCTGACCCGATTTTTCCGGAACAGAGAAATAGGACCGTGAGCCACCTCCCTTCACGCACATCTCGCTCCTCATCCTCCTGGCGGTCGTCCTTCTCATCGCCTTCAGACAGACCGCAGGGCTTCGTATCGCCATCTGGCAGATCATGCTCCTCGGTGCCGTCGGGATGCTTATCACCGGCGAGGTTGCTCTGGTGGACGCCCTCCACTCCGTCGACGTCGGGATCATGGTCTTTCTCTTCTGTATGTTCGTTGTCGGTGCGGCGCTTGAGGAGAGCGGGCTTCTCGTCCGGATGAGCGGTGCCGTGCTCGGTCGGTTCGGGACCGGCCCCTGTTTCATACTTGCCCTCGTCTTTGCCGCGGGCATCGGATCTGCAATCCTGATGAACGACACCCTTGCCGTTATCGGGACGCCTCTTGTCCTTGGCTATGCCCGCATGACCGGCGCCAGCCCGAAAGTGCTTCTTCTCGCCCTTGCGTTCTCGGTCACCACCGGCAGCGTTGCAAGCCCGATCGGAAATCCGCAGAACCTCCTGGTCGCCACCGCGGGCGGCTTTTCCGACCCGGTCGTGACATTTTTTATCGCTCTTGCACCGCCGACCGCAATCGCCCTCCTCCTTGTATGCGTTTTTCTCCTCCTGATCGACCCCACACTCCTGCACCTGCATATCGACCGGACGATTTCCGAGGTGAGCGTTGCCGATCCCGGCCTCTCGCGCCTCGCATGCCTTTCTCTCATCGTCATCGCCGTCCTCATCGCCGCAACCGTTCTCCTCTCTCTTTGCGGCGGGGCAGGTATCCCTCTGCCCGCGATTGCGATGGTCGCCGCCTTCCCTCTTCTCCTCTTCTCCAGCCGCCGTCTCGACCTGCTCAGGCAGGTGGACTGGCCTACCCTCATCTTTTTTGCCGCGATGTTCGTCGTCATGGAGGGTGTGAGGGAGAGCGGCGCCGTTGCCGGAATCTTCCAGGATCTCGGGCCGGCGGCGATCGGTATCCCGGCGATCATCACGCTCGGGATCGTCCTCAGCCAGTTTGTCTCCAATGTCCCCTTTGTTGCTCTTGCCCTTCCTATTCTCATAGATGCCGGCGTCGGGGAGGCTGAAATGCTCGCTCTTGCGGCCGGAAGCACGATTGCTGGCAACCTCTCTGTTATCGGGGCGGCGAGCAACGTGATCATTGTCCAGGGGGCCGAACGCCGCGGGGTCCACCTGGGATTTTTCGCGTTCATGAAGGTCGGTCTGCCGCTCACCCTGATGCAGGCGACGGTCTATATCGCATGGTTGGCCCTGTTGTAATCCTCTGTAGCCTCTATCGGTAAAAATATAAGATATTAAACGCCAGAAGAGTTCAGGTGCATCATGGATCGGTATCAGTGCATGGTATGCGGGTATATCTATGACCCGGAAAAAGGAGACCCCGATGCCGGGATCGCTCCGGGAACAGCATTTGACGATCTCCCGGACGACTGGTCTTGCCCGGTCTGCGGGGCGGCGAAGAGCAATTTTGTACGGATGGACTGAACAGACGGGGGCGGGCGTATGGGGGCATCACCTCTTTATCCCCTCATACACAATTTCTGACCTCTACGCGAAGAGTTAATACTGGATAACGACGACTGAGGGGATGATACCATGGAGAAATTCAAGTGCATGATCTGCGGGCATGTGTATGACCCGGCAAAAGGAGAGCCGAAACAGGGCCTCAAAGCAGGTATCGATTTTGCCGATCTCCCGGGTGACTGGATCTGCCCGATCTGTGGGGCGGCAAAGGATCGCTTTAAAGCGGTGGTGTGAAATGGCTGTCCGTACCATCTCTCCCGATGTCTATTCGATCGGGGCGATTGACTGGAACCTCCGTCTCTTCGATGCCCTGATCGGCACCCCGGAGGGGACGAGTTACAACGCTTTTGTGGTGAAGGGAACCGAGAAAACGGCGCTGATCGATACCGTGGACCCGGCGTTTGAAGAGCCTCTGCTGAAGAACCTGATGAGGATAGGGATCTCCTCGCTCGACTACATCGTCATCAACCATGCCGAGCAGGACCATGCGGGCTCTCTCCCCCTGCTCCTGGATATGTTCCCCGGGGCGAAGGTGGTCGCCGACGAAAAATGCCGTGACCTCCTTGGCCGTCTTCTCGACGTCCCCGAAGACCGTGTCACGGTCGTGAAGGACGGCGACACGATCGATCTCGGGGGAAAGACACTTGAGTTCATCATTGCTCCGTGGGTCCACTGGCCCGAGACGATGATGACCTATCTGAAGGAAGACGGCATCCTCTTCTCCTGCGATCTTTTTGGATCCCATCTTGCGACGAGCGAACTCTTTGTCAGGGACTTTACAAAGGTCGAGCGCATGGCGAAACGCTATTTCGCTGAGATCATGATGCCGTTCCGTTCAAGCGTTCTGGCGGCGATGCAGAAGGTGGCGGAGCGGGAGGTCAGGATCATTGCCCCGAGCCACGGCCCCTTCTACGACGACCCCTCGCTCATCCTCGATGTCTATGCGGAATGGACCTCGGATACGGTGAAAAACCTGGTCCTCCTCCCCTATGTCTCGATGCACGGGAGCACGGCGAAGATGGTCTCATACCTCACCGACGCCCTGATCGAGCGGGGGATCGAGGTGCAGCCCTACGATCTTTCGAAGTCCGACCTCGGGGATATCGCCATGACCACGCTCGATGCGGCGACGATCGTCATCGCCACGCCGACCGTGCTCTTCGGCCCGCACCCGGTAGCGCTCAACGCCGCCTACATCCTCTCAGCCCTCAAGCCGAAGACGAAGTTCATCTCTGTCATCGGATCCTTTGGCTGGGGCGGCAAGACCGTCCAGACCCTTGTAGATACGCTCTCACACCTCAGTGCCGAGGTGATCGATCCGGTCTACATCAGGGGCTACCCGACGGGGGAAGATCTTGCGGCGCTCAACGCCCTTGCCGACACAATTGTTAAGAAGCATGAGGGACTACTGACCCGATCAGAGGAGGGATCTGGATGACCGAACTGCTTGAAGTCTACAAATGTGAGAAATGCGGGAATGTCGTGAAGATTGCGCATGCTGGAGACGGTGAGCTCGTCTGTTGCGGCGTTCCGATGGTCAGGATGGAGGAGAAGACCGCAGACGTCGGAAAGGAGAAGCACGTTCCGGTGCTGGAGAAGGTCGAGGGCGGCGTTAAGGTGAAGGTCGGCGATGTGCCGCATCCGATGGAGGAGAAACACTACATCGAGTGGATCGAAGTGAGGAAGGGGCGCAAACTCTATGTGCACAAACTCAACCCCGGCGACGCACCCGAGGCCGTCTTCCCGATCGACGACGTCAACGCCAAAGCCCGGATCTACTGCAATATCCATGGGCTCTGGACAAACCGAAAATAACCTTTTTTTCTGCCTGTCTCTCTCCGGGTAACCTTTAACTCCTCCGGCACCGCATCCCCAGACTGATGGACACGCCTGTCTTCAGGGATCTGATCTCCGGGTCCAATTCGGTCTTTGTGATCGGTGTCGCAGGAGACAGTGGATCGGGCAAAACAACCTTTACCCGCGCAATACGGGAGATCGTCGGCGCCGACCTCGTCGCCACCGTCACCCTCGACGACTATCACCGCTACGATCGAAAAGAGCGGAAAGACCTGGGGATTACGCCGCTCGTCCCCGAGGCAAATAACCTCGACCTGCTTGCCGATCATATCCGCGCCCTGAAAAGCGGCAATACGGTTATGAAGCCGGTGTACAACCATTCGGACGGGACGTTCGACCCCCCGGTCACGTTCAGGCCGGCGCGGGTGCTTATCCTCGAGGGGCTGCACACGCTCTTTACGCCTGAACTCCGCTCCCTCCTTGACTTCTCACTCTTTGTGGATCCCGACCCTGCCGTCAAGACTCTCTGGAAGATACGGCGGGACATGCAACGGCGCGGCTACAGCCGTGCCGAGGTGCTGGCCGAGATGGAGGAGCGAAAACCCGATTATGAGCGGTATATCGCCCCGCAGCGTGCGTATGCCGACGCGGTGATCCAGATCGCGTGCTCGGGCTACGGCGAGGAGGCGAGCGAGGAGAAAAACGTCTACCGGGTCACCATCCTCCAGAAAAAACTTCTGCAACAGATGGTGGAGATCGGCCTCTCCATCGATCTCGGCGAGATCTTCAGGCTCTGCGAACGCCCATTCCTTCTGGAGTTCGGGTTATCGTCCCTGGACGGGAGGGAACTGAGTGCTCTCGTTCTTGACGGAGAACTGGCCGCCTCTGCGATCCGGCGACTTGCCCGCACCATCGGCCGTGAAACCCGATCGGAGGCCGTGAACCTCTTCGCCGATCGGCAGTATGTGACCGCCGGGGAGATCGCCGAGTTGATCCTGGCCTGGCGGATCCTCAACCGCTGGCATGTGCTGGAGGCGGCGAGGTCGGCGCACGCAAAAGGATAAGAACTCAGCGGCCTTACCTTTTTTCAAATGGACCGGCTTGAGTATTTCTCGATTATCGCTCCTGATATCGGGCAGATATTTCGGTTCATGGCGGTGGTCACTTCTCTCCCCCTCGCCGTCACCGTCATCTACGGTGAGTGGGAGATGTTTGTGCCGATGGCGCTCGTACCCCTGATCTTCCTGCTCGTCGGCAGTCTTCTCGTGCGGGTGCCGCATCCGGCCCGTGAGGCCCGCCTTTCCATCGCCCTGACGGCGGTGGCGCTCATCTGGTTCTCGTCCGCCCTCATCGGTTCGGTGCCGTTCATCGTCGGCCTTCAGATGCCGGTGACCGACGCGATCTTCGAGGCGATGTCGGGATGGACCGATACCGGCCTCACCCTCCTGACTGACGTTGAGCATACGCCAAAGACCCTACTCTTCTGGCGCTCGTTCATGCAGTGGCTTGGCGGTATCGGAATCGTCGCATTCACCGTTGCCCTCGCCAGCCGCTCCGGCCTGATCCAGCGCGGTCTCTACCGCTCGGAAGGACGCTCTGAAGCCTTCATGCCGAGCGTCGTCGGCACCGGCATGGCGATGTGGCGGATCTATATCATCATCACCCTCGCCTCCATCGGGCTTGTCCTCCTCTCCGGGGTGCCGCTCTGGGACGCCGTGAACCTCGCCCTCACAGCGATCGCCACCGGCGGTTTCTCTGTCCACTCCGCGGGGATCCCGTATTATCAGAACCATCTTCTCGAACTCCTCCTCGTCCCGGTGATGCTCGCGGGCGCCATGCCCTTCAAGCTCTATTACCTGATGTACTCTCACCGGAAGGTCAGCTTCTTCGGGGACCGCCAGGCCGTCGCTCTTCTTGCTTTTACCCTCATCGGGTTTCTCGTCCTCACCGCCGACTTCGTCTTCCTGATGGGACGCGATCTCTTCACCGCCCTGCGCGAGGGGATCTTCATGGCAACGGCAGGGATCACGAGTACCGGTTTCCAGAACACCTCCCTGCACGTCTGGCCGGCGGTGACCACCCTCTTTCTCGTGATGTTCATGTTCATCGGGGGATCGTCGGGTTCGACGGCCGGCGGCCTGAAGATCTCGAAGGTGATCCTGGGGCTGGAGGGGCTTGCCTGGTGGTTCAGGCGGATCTTCGTATCGGGAAAGGCGATCGTCCCCTTCAGGCATGAGGGGAGAACCGTGCAGAAGAACATCGCCGAGATCGAGGTCTCAAAGAATATGCTCGTCATAATCCTCTATTTTGTCAGCGTCTTCTTCTGTACGATCGCCATCCTCCACTTCGAGGCCCAGACGACCGTCGATTCCTCGAAGGTGATCTTCGAGGTCGTCTCGGCGTTCTGCAACAACGGGATTTCAACGGGCTTTGTCAATCCTGACATGAGCTTCGGCTCGAAATGGGCGTTTATCTTTCTGATGTGGTTCGGAAGGCTGGAGATCGTCCCGGTCCTCGTCCTGTTTATGGGCCTGATCAAGGGTTTCGACTGAGTCGGGGCCAAATATTTTTGCGTTAATATCAATGCACTATATATCGGATGCACGCCCATGAGAGATGACATGAAACAGATCGCCCTCTACGGGAAGGGCGGGATTGGCAAGTCCACCACCTCCGCGAACCTCTCCGCTGCTCTGGGTGAGACCGGACTCGACATCCTGCAGATCGGCTGCGACCCCAAGCACGATTCTACGCGGATGCTGATGCACGGTGCCTGGATACCAACCGTTCTCGACCTGGTCAGGGAGCGGGGTGACGCTGCGATCGCCACCGACGACGTCGTCTTTAATGGGTATGCCGGTGTCCGCTGCGTCGAAGCCGGCGGCCCTGAACCCGGTATCGGCTGTGCGGGTCGGGGGATCATCGCCACCTTCCAGCTCCTCGAACGTCTCGGTGCGCTGAACGGCGACGTGATCGTGTACGATGTCCTCGGCGACGTCGTCTGCGGGGGGTTTGCGATGCCGATGCGCGAGGGGTATGCAGAGGAGGTGTACCTGATCACCTCGGGTGAGTTGATGTCCCTGTATGCGGCGAACAACATCGCAAAGGCGATCGCCAGGCTCGCAAAGCGGTCGAGGCAAACCTGCGCCCTCGCCGGCGTGATCTGCAACTCAAAGAACATGGAAGGGGAGGAAGACCTCGTCCGGGAGTTTGCCGCCCGGATCAACTCCGCGATGGTGGCCTATATCCCGCGGTCCCGCACCGTGACCCTCGCCGAGCTGAACCGGCAGACGGTGATGGAATACGCCCCTGAATCCGAGCAGGCAGGCGTGTACCGTCGCCTTGCCGAAGATATCATGAAGAATACGCGGACGTCGATACCGACACCCCTTGAAATTGATGAACTCGAAGAACTCGCCCGCAGGTTCGCTCAGGTATGAGGGGTGCACCCTCACCGGCGCACTCTCTGTTCTGACGCAGGTACGGGACGCTGTCACGGTCGTCCACGGGCCAAGCGGGTGCACACACCATAATTTCTCTCTTCTCCATGCGATCGCCGCAGAGCAGGACGATTGTGCCCTCCCCCCGCTGGTCTCGACCGGTCTTGCCGAGAGCGAGATCATCTTCGGGGGCGAGGAGATGCTCGCCAGGACTCTTCAGCGCGTCGCCGACGACGGGCCGGCGGCGATCTTCGTGCTCTCCACCTGCATCACCGAGACGATCGGGGACGATCTCTCGTCTGTCTGCTCCCGTGACTTCGGACTGCCGGTGATACCGGTCCCGACGGCCGGGTTTCTCGGCGGCGCATTCTCTGACGGCCTGAACGCGGCGCTGAATACTCTTGCCGCCCTCGCCGGAGATGGGGGCGTGCGGGAGCGGACGGTCACCGTCATCGGGGAGAAAAACCTGGAGTTCGAGGTCGAGGAGAATTTTGCCGAGGTGGAACGACTGCTCGGGCTGCTCGGGCTCAGGGTCGGTGTTCGGTTTGTGCGGAAGATGCGGTTCGCCGACTTTGCGCGTCTCGGCTCGGGAAGTCTCAATATCCTCAGGGAACCGGCCCTCAGGCCAGTCGGCGAGGCGCTGAAGCAGCGCTTCGGGACGCCGTATATCGATTCATTTCCTATCGGGCTTGAGGGTGGGGTGGCGTTTCTGGAGGAGGCCGCCGCGATCATGGGCATCGATCCCGAAGGCGTGGTCGAGGCTGAGCGAGTTCATCAGGCCGAGATGCTCTCGTCTTTTGCCGACCTGCGCGGGGCGGCGGTCTCCCCTGACCCCCTGACCCTGGGGTCGCTGGAGTACGCCCCGGTCAGGCGCGTGATGGCGGCGCTTGACCTGAAGGCCGATACCGGCGGCGCCGGTCTTTCCCTGCCGTACAGTCCTCCGGTGGGGACTGCCGGGATCAGGCGTCTGCTCCACCGCTGGAGGCGGCGGATCCATGCCTGAACACCCCTGTGCCAACCCGATATGGCCGTGTGCCATGTGCGGGGCGGTCTCCTGCCTCTCCGGATTTTCCGGGATCGACGTGGTCATCCACGGTTCGTCGGGCTGCTACTTTTATCCGGCATCGCTCATCCAGAGGCCGGTTCACGCGACCATGATCCTGGAAGAGGAGGTGATCTTTGGCTCAGAGGAGCGGCTTCGTCAGGTGGTCGACGAGATCAGAGGGAGGGAGAAGCGTGTGGCAGTCGTCCTGACCTGCGTCCCGTCGGTGACCGGCGAGGACATCGCCGCGATACTCGACGATGAGGACGTGATCGTCATCGACAGCCCGGGGTTTGCCGGCGGGATGGAGGAGGGATACCGGCGGGCGATGGCGGCGCTCGGCCCCGCAGTGGGCGAGGATGCAGCCGGGATCACGGTCGATGGCCTCAACCCGATCGACCCCTTCTACCGGGGAAATCTGCTTGAAGCCGAACGGCTGATCAGGATGGCGGGTGGGACGGTGGCGGCGGCGCTTGCGGCCGGGCTGGTAGAGCGGGTGAAGGTGTGCGGCCGCTTCTCGGTCGGCACCAACCCTGGCCTTTCCGCCGGCGTCGGTCGATCTGCTGGCGACCTGCTCGGCCTGGATGCGACGAGGGCGACGTTCTCTCGTCTCTCCGATCTCTGCAGTCTTGATGTGGGGCCGGTCCTGCAGGACGCGGATGAAGCCGCCGAGCAGATCGACCGGGCCTGTGACAAATATCTCTCCCGCTTCGATCCCCCGGCGGTGGCGGTATTTGCAGAGGCTTCCTATGCAGCGTTTGCCGCCGCCTCGCTGAAACGCTTCCTCGACGCCGAGATCGTTGTCTCTGCCCCCAGGACCGGGAAGGGGGCGGTCACCTCTCTGGAGGAGATCGGGGCGTTGATCGCTGAGGCTGGACCCGACCTGATCCTGGGCTCGTCGTACGAGCAGGCCCTGGCGCCTGAGATCCCGTCTGTGGGATTGACGTTTCCGCAGCGGGGCAGGGTGCGCCTCCGTGCCCGTCCGATCGCGGGCATCGAGGGCTCTCTTGCCTTCATCGAGGACGTGCTCACGGCGTGCCGCTCCCGCCGCCCGTCAGGGGCATAGGAGGGCGAACGGGATGCAGAGGGCGGCGACGAGAACGAGCAGGGCGTCGGCCGCATCGAAGGGGTGCCGCCGGTAACAGGTCGGCCGGTCGGTGCACCCGAAGCCCCGGCACTGCATCGCATCGGCAACCTGCCGCGCACGCGAGAGGACCGAGACGGTCGCCGGGATGAAGAGCGCCAGAATGGTGTGCCTGTTTTTGAGGAGAGTGTTGCGGTCGATGGAGAAGGCGCGGGACCGCTGGGCGTCCATGATGTTTCCGATGTCTTCGGTCAGCGCCGAGACTGACCTGAGGGCGTAGCCGAGGGAGAACGAGAGGGTGGCCGGAAGGCCGAGCGCCCGCAGGCTCCTGACGAAGTCGGCGTAGCGCGTTGTCATGATGAAGAGGAAGGACGCCCCACCGACGGTGAGGAGGCGCAGGCCCATCGCGAGGGAGAAGAGCACGCCCGCTGCGGAGAGGGTGGGGTGGAAGATCCAGATCTCGGCGGAGAACCAGACCGGGCCGCCGGCAATGCGGGGGAAAAAGGCATCGATGATCAGGATGAAGACGAGGAGGGGGATCAGGAGGCGAAATGACCGGAGGAGCGGCATTACGATGCCGGAGAGCGTTGCGGCGGCGAGGGTCAGGAGCAGGATGCAGAAGATCGGGACCGGCCTGGCGGTCACCAGCACCGCCGCACTGAGGAGGACGAGGGCTGCAGCCTTCGCCGCCGGGTTGAGGCGGTGAAGCGGCGATTCGCCCGGGACGAACCTGACACCGGTCTTCTGCTTCACCGTTCTTCCTCCTCTGAGGCGATCCGGCCGTTTCTGAGGGAGACCTGCCGGCCGCCGAGGAGGGATGCAAAACCGGCGTCGTGGGTTGAGACCAGGACGCCTCTCCCCTGCTCTGCATACCCTCTCAGGATCGCCGCGAGTTCTCTCTTTCTCCCTGCATCGAGGCCGAGTGTCGGTTCGTCGAGGACGATGGCCGGCGTTTCCATGGCAAGGATGCTCGCGATGGCGACACGCTGCTTCTCGCCGACCGAGAGGGCGAGGGGCATCGCCTGCCTGCCGATTGCGGCGAGGCCGAGACCTTCAATCGCCCGTGCGATGCAGTCCTCTTTTTTCTTGCTGGAAAACCCGAGGTTTTTCGGGGCGAAGGCGATCTCCTCCTCCACTGTTTCGGCGAAGAGATGGGTGTCGGCGTGCTGGGGGAGGTAGCCGACCTCTGCGGCAACGGCGGCCACCGGCTGTCCCGCGATCGCCCGGCCCATGACGATCACCCGCCCGCGGTCGGGCTGAAGCAGCCCGTTTGCGTGGCGCAACAGCGTGGTTTTTCCTGAACCGTTCGGCCCGGTGAGGACAACGATCTCGCCCGCTCTGACAGTGAGGCTGACGCCGTCGAGGGCCGGGCGGTCTTTCTCCGGGTAGGTGAAGGCGATCTCCTCGAAGACGAGGGCGGGCGTTCCGTGTCCTCCCGGCAGGGTGAGGTCCGGGGCAGGGTGCGGCTGGTTTGCCCGGGCAAATCCCGCCGGCGGGCCGTCGTAGACGATCGCGCCCGCTTCGAGGGCGATGAGCCGGCTGCACGCGGGGAGGAAGCGATCGAACCGGTGCTCAGCAACGATCACGGTCAGCCCCTCCTCCTGGTTGAGGCGGGTGAGGGTGGCGATGAGGCGCCCCGCCCCATCCGCGTCGAGCCCGGATACTGGTTCGTCGAGCAGGAGGATTGTGGGCTCCATCGCCAGCACCGAGGCGATGGCGAGGCGCTGGCGTTCTCCCCACGAGAGCTCGCTCTCCTCGCGGCCCATGAGGTGGCCGATCCCGGTCGCCTCTGCGGCGCAGGCGATCCTCTCCCTGATGAGCGCCGCATCGACGCCGAGGTGTTCGGGGCCGAAGGCGAGTTCGCTCTCGACGTCCCCGGAAAAGAGCTGGTGCTCCGGGTTCTGGAAAACGGTGCCGACCTTCCGTGCGATATCGCAGACCTCGCGCTGCCGCGTGTCCATCCCGGCGACGACCACCGTTCCGTCCATCCGGCCACGGTGGGAATGTGGAATGAGCCCGTTGACGCAGCGCAGCAGGGTGGATTTGCCCGAACCCGATTGCCCGACCAGCAGGACAAACTCGCCGGGCCGGATCGCCAGGGAGAGGTCGCGGAGGGCCGGAGGCTGCGGCCCCCTGCGCCCGGGTGGATAGGTGCAGGTGAGCCCCTCGATCCTGACCGCCGGTTCAGGTCCTGTCATCTCCGATCACCCCGGCCCTCATCAGACGGGCGATGATCAGGGCGGCGATCACTCCGCCTATCCCGCCGAATATCAGGTGCGTCACCGATGTGAGGCCGATGCCGATGAGGATGAAGGTGGCGGGAACACCGAGGAGGAAGTGGACGGCGTAGTTCACCACCATCTTCACGACACTCCCGGCGGCGCCGGCGATGAAGCCGACGGCCGGGTGATCGAAGCGGTGGGAGAAGGTGACGCCGACAATATCGATGGTCAAGCCCATCGCCAGGTACTTGAAGACGTCGAGAAGGTGGAGGGCTTCAAAGCCGAAGAAGGATGCCAGGAGTCCGCCGATAAGCCCCATATAGGTGCCGGCTCCGGCTTTCTTGACGATGCCGCAGCCCACGACGAAGGGGATGGCGACGAAGAGGTACGAATGGCCGGGGAGGTGGAGGGAGAGGGTGATGAATGCCTTTGAGAGGAAGACGAGGGCGCCGCAGAGGGAGAGCACCGCCGTCTCGTAGAGGGTGAAATAAGATCTGGTCACCATGCCGCCTCCGCAGGCTGCGTCTCCAGCCGTAAGCAGAAGGTGTCGGGCTGTGGACGGTCGACGGCGATCAGCAGGCAGACGAGGTTGAGGCGGCTTCCGCCGGTGTGGGTGACATAAAATTGGCCTGAGGCCGGGGCGCCGGTGACGATCTCCCCTTTCCGTTTGTCCAGGTCGGTGGTGAGGTGGAGGGCGTCCTGCCCGCCCCCTTCGGATGGGAACCAGAGGTCGATCGTCCCGGCGGCGATCTCGTCGGGGCCGAGGCCTTTGGTGTTCGCGAGCCTGACCCTCACCAGGTTGCTCCGTTCCAGGGGGGCAGCCTTCGGCGCTGCATCGCCGGCCGGGGCGGTTCCGGTCACGGTGTATCCGCTGCTGCCGTAGCCGTCCTGCCTGGATGTTCTGGAGGTGACCGGGAGGGTCGTGGTCCCGTAGGGATAAAAGGCTGCGGTTCCGGCGAGGTTCTCGAAGGTATAGTTCACGGAGACCGCCTGTCTCCTGAAGAGGGCCGGGTTGCCCCCGTACGGGGTGTCGTTGAGGAGGACGAAGCAGAAGTACCACTCGTGCCCCTCCGGCGTACCTGGCAGGGTGTTGAGGGAGAGCGGCACCGCATAGGGGCGCCAGTCCTGCGGGCCGTACAGGAAGTCGGCCCCGGCGAGGGTGATCACCGATTGGGCGAGGGGGAGGGGGGTCGCTTCGCCTGTCACCGCCATGGTCTCCCCCTCGATATAGACCTGGAGCCCGAATGCAATGATGGTAAAGAGGGTAAGCAGGGCGAATGCGGTGATTATCCTCTTTCTAAAATCCATCTCAGTCTCTCTTCACCGCGATCAGG
>ENA-ORXD01000446-ORXD01000446.1-sediment-metagenome-genome-assembly--contig:-NODE-446-length-53775-cov-4.880703_pt1 | contig 53775 bp, 42 predicted proteins | sample MGYA00237862_ERZ511471 | MGnify/ENA metagenome assembly ERZ511471
TTTCATCTTCGAGGTACTTCTGAATAGCCCGCTTCAACGGACGTGCACCAAACTGCGGATCGAAACCTTTATCGGCAATAAAGTCTTTCGCTTTTGTAGTAATTTTCAGTTTGTAATTCAATGCTTCCACACGTTCGTACAATCCCTTCAGCTCGATATCGATAATCTTGCCAATATGCTCTTTTGACAGAGTGTTGAAGAGAACCACATCGTCCACACGGTTGAGAAATTCCGGTGCAAATGCACGTTTCAATGCTTTCTGAATAATATACTTAGCATGCTCGTTCTCATCTTCAGGCGTTTTCCTGATGTTGAATCCCAGTCCTTGACCGAAGTCTTTCAACTGGCGGGTTCCAATATTGGAAGTCATGATGATAATGGTATTCCTGAAATCGATTTTACGGCCCAGACTATCTGTCAAACGACCTTCATCCAATACCTGCAGTAACAGGTTAAACACATCCGGGTGAGCTTTTTCGATTTCATCGAGTAAAACCACAGCATACGGTTTTCTCCTGACTTTTTCCGTTAACTGACCGCCTTCTTCATACCCCACATATCCGGGAGGAGCTCCAACTAGACGCGAAACAGAGAATTTCTCCATGTATTCGCTCATATCGATCCGGATAAGCGCTTCGCTGGAATCGAATAGATACTCTGCAAGTACTTTTGCAAGCTGGGTTTTTCCTACACCAGTAGGCCCCAGAAAAATGAAGGTTCCAATCGGTTTATTCGGATCTTTCAATCCTGCGCGATTTCTCTGAATAGCTTTGGTGATCTTCTGAAGGGCTTCATCCTGACCAATCACATTGGCTCGTAAATCAGCCAACATATTTTTCAGTTTTTTACCTTCTGCCTCGGCGATACGTTGCACCGGAATACCCGACATCATGGAAACAACATCGGCAACTTGCTCTTCACCAACAGTTTCGCGATGACTTTCAAGTTCCTTTTCCCAATCTTCTTTCTCTTTATCGAGTTTGGCCAACAGGTTTTTCTCCTTATCACGGAAACTGGCTGCTAATTCAAAATTCTGACTCTTAACAGCCTGAATTTTTTCATTGCGCGTGTTCTCAATTTCATCCTCCAGTTTCACAATCCTGTCCGGAACAGTAATATTGGAGATATGAACCCTGGAACCTGATTCATCCAAAGCATCAATCGCCTTATCAGGAAGATGCCGATCCGTAATGTACCGGGTTGTGAGTTTTACGCAGGCGTCGATCGCTTCAGGTGTGTACATCACATTATGGTGATCCTCATAGCGTTCTTTAATATTATTGAGAATTTCGATGGTCTCCTCAATGCTGGTTGGTTCAACCATTACTTTTTGGAACCGACGTTCCAAAGCACCGTCTTTTTCAATGTGCTGGCGATATTCATCGAGCGTAGTGGCTCCAATACATTGAATATCGCCACGGGCCAGGGCAGGCTTCAGCATATTGGCTGCATCCAACGAACCGGTTGCACCTCCGGCTCCCACAATGGTGTGAATCTCGTCGATAAACAGAATGACATTATCAACCTTCGACAACTCATTCAGAATCGCTTTCATACGTTCCTCAAACTGTCCCCGGTACTTAGTGCCAGCCACAATCGAGGCTAAATCAAGACTCACGACGCGTTTGTCAAACAACACACGTGATACCTTCTTCTGAGCGATACGCAAAGCTAAACCTTCCACTATGGCCGATTTGCCAACACCCGGTTCACCAATCAAAACTGGATTATTTTTCTTCCGTCGGCTTAAAACCTGGGCAATCCGTTCTATTTCTTTCTGTCTCCCAACAATCGGATCTAAACTTCCTTCGATCGCTGCCTTGGTAATATCAATACCAAAATTATCGAGAACGGGAGTTTCGGTTTTGGGTGATGACCCTTTGGCACTTCCTGATCCACCAGGACCACTTCCACGGCCATACATCTCATCCTGATCATCGCTGTCTTCAGGAAAATCGGATTTGTTCTCTGTCTTCGAAAGATGTTCCAGCTCGGTTTTAACATCGTCATAACCAAGTCCATAGTCGTTAAATAACTGGCTGACAAGGCTAGTTTGATCTTTTAAAATAGCAAGCAGTAAATGCCCGGTACTGATGGTTTGTTCGTTTAGCGATCGAGCTTCGAGATAAACGATTTTCAGTACTTTCTCGGTGCTTTTCATCAACGGAACAGATGCATCAGGTTCGAGTGGTTTATCATTAATAACTGCTTTTTCCACGTCCTTTTTAATGCCTGAAAAATCAATACCTAACTGGGTCATGATATCAATGGCAACACCCTCACCATCCCTGAGAATTCCAAGAAAAAGGTGTTCTGTTCCAATGTGATCATTCCCCAACCGGATTGCTTCTTCTCGGCTGTAAGAGAGGACATCTTTTATTCTGGGTGAAAATTTTGAATCCATACTCATCAGCTAACTGTGTTTGCAATTGCTTATCAAATATTATTCCGGGTATTTCAGAATTACTAAAATAGCTAATATTTCAGTTTTTCCATGGTGTTTTAGCCAAATTAACAACCGACCATATCTGCATGTTCAGTCGATTTGTGCTGGAAACGAGAAAGTTTACCACATAATATTTTATTATCTGTCAAAATAGGTCTTTTTTCTGCCTTTTCGTCATTTTTATTGATAAATAATATGTAAAGCAAGTACTTGAATCTGTCAGGAAATTGAAGGGCAAATAATTCTCTGAGAAACCTATATTTTACTATTTTTGTGTGACCTTAAAAGACACGTTAGAAATTTTTAATTTAAAATAAATGGCTGACGGAGAAAAGATAATTAAGATAAATATCGAAGAGCAGATGAAATCTGCCTACATCGACTACTCGATGTCGGTAATTGTTTCAAGAGCTCTTCCGGATGTTCGTGATGGGTTAAAGCCTGTTCACCGAAGAATCTTGTTTGGGATGGGAGAGTTGGGAATTTACTCCAACCGCTCCTATAAGAAATCTGCCAGAATAGTTGGAGAAGTGTTGGGTAAATACCACCCGCATGGTGATTCTTCGGTTTACTTTGCCATGGTTCGCATGGCACAGGATTGGTCGATGAGGTACCGTCTGGTTGACGGTCAGGGTAACTTTGGTTCCGTTGATGGAGACAGTCCTGCCGCAATGCGTTATACTGAGGCCCGTTTGCAAAAACTGGCGGAAGAAGCATTGTCCGATTTGGATAAAAATACGGTTGATTTTGCACCAAACTTTGATGAATCGTTAAAAGAGCCGACAGTTCTTCCGGCCAAGTTTCCCAATCTATTGGTGAATGGTGCATCGGGTATTGCTGTGGGAATGGCCACCAATATGCCACCTCACAACCTTACCGACACTATCGAAGCCATCAATGCATACATCGATAATCCCGATATTAGTATTGATGAACTGATTGACATCATCAAAGCTCCTGATTTCCCAACCGGAGGAATTATCTATGGATATGCTGGTGTGCGGGAAGCTTACGAAACCGGTCGTGGTCGCGTAGTTATGCGTGGTCGTTCTGAAATAGAAGTGACTCCAAACGGAAGGGAAAAACTGATCATTACGGAAATTCCATATTTAGTTAACAAGGCCGAGCTGATTATGAAAATCGCTGACTTGGTTAACGAGAAGAAAATTGATGGAATTGCCAATATTAATGATGAGTCTGATCGAAAAGGAATGCGCATTGTCGTCGATATTAAACGTGACGACATGGCCAGCGTTGTATTGAATAAACTGTATAAGTATACTCAATTACAATCTGCTTTCAGTGTTAACAACATTGCACTGGTGAAAGGCCGGCCGCGCATGCTGAATCTTCGTGACCTCATTCACTATTTTGTTGAACACCGTCATGAGGTGGTCGTCCGGCGTACACAGTATGAATTGGACCAGGCTGAGAAAAAAGCGCACGTTTTACGTGGTTTAATCATTGCCATCGACAATTTGGATGCAGTGATTAGTCTGATTCGTGCATCCAAAACACCTGAAGAAGCGCGGGAAGGATTGATTGCCAATTTTGAACTCGATGACATTCAGGCCAGGGCCATTCTTGACATGCGTTTGCAGAAACTGACCGGACTGGAACGAGATAAACTGCATCAGGAATATGATGAACTGATGAAGCAGATCGAATACCTGAAAGAAATTTTGGCGAACGAACCGCTTCGGATGCAGATCATTAAAGACGAATTGCTTGACATCCAAAGTCGTTATGGTGATGAGCGGAAGACGGAAATCATCCATTCCGCTGAAGAGTTCAATCCGGAAGATTTTTATGCCGACGATGAGATGGTGATTACCATTTCGCATATGGGTTACATCAAGAGGACACCGCTTACCGAATTCCGTACTCAGTCCAGAGGTGGTGTTGGTTCGCGCGGTTCAACTACCCGTGATGAGGACTTCCTGGAACACATGTTCATTGCCACAATGCACAATACAATTCTTTTGTTTACGGAAAAAGGAAAATGCTTCTGGCTGAAGGTTTATGAAATACCTGAAGGTGCGAAAGCTTCTAAAGGTCGCGCTATTCAGAACCTGTTGAACATTGAACCGGATGACAACGTCAAGGCGTTCATCAACGTTGAAAATCTGAAAGACGAAGAATATATCAATAACAATTATATCATTCTTTGTACCCGGAAAGGGGTAATTAAAAAGACTTCGCTTGAAGCCTATTCACGTCCTCGTCAAAACGGCGTAAATGCCATTACAGTTCGTGAGAACGATCAACTGCTCGAGGCACGACTTACCAACGGAAACAATGAAATCATGATGGCCGTCCGTACCGGAAAGGCTATCCGTTTCCCGGAAGAAAAGGTTCGTGCCATTGGCCGAACAGGAGCCGGAGTCCGCGGTATTACGCTGGGAGGAGAGAAGGATGAACTGGTTGGTATGGTTTGTGTAGAGAATGAAAGTGAGGATATCCTTGTTGTTTCTGAAAACGGTTTCGGAAAGCGTTCTAAAATTGAGGATTATCGGGTAACCAACAGGGGTGGTAAAGGGGTAAAGACCCTGAACGTAACACCCAAAACAGGTTCATTGGTTGCCATCAAAGGTGTTAGTAACGACGACGATTTGATGATCATTACACAATCAGGTGTGACCATCCGTCTTCCCGTACAGGATATCCGGATGACCGGAAGAGCTGCGCAGGGAGTAAAACTCATTAATTTGAGAGAAGATGACATGATTGCATCGGTTGCCAGAGTGAAAGCTGCCGAAACAGAAATTGAAGGTTCAGATGACACAATACAGACTGATAATGAATCTAATACGGAAGTATCAGAATAAATTGTCGGAAAGTTTGTACTTTCTAAAAAATCAAGCAAATTTGTAAGTAGCAAAATGATAATCAATTCAAACATGAAAAAAGTATTTTTTGTAGCCATCCTTCTACTTGCCGGAACTACTGTTTTCGCACAGAAAGGAAAAGTATCCAGCGCGCAGAATTTCAAAGACAGCGGAAAGCTGGACAAAGCGTTGGAAGATATTGAAGAAGCAGTTAATCCGAATAACCCGAAAGCAGAAAAATCTCTTGACTGGCCGCGCACATGGGAAGTACGTGGTGAAATCTATCAGGCGATTTATGCTTCGAAGGATGAAAATTATAAAAAACTGAGCGACAAACCTTTGGAAGAAGCCTACAAGTCATATATGAAGGCTTTATCATTGGATGATAAAGATCGCTATACCAACAGCATCAAAATTAAGATGACTTTCCTGATTCAGGATCTGACGCAAGCTGCTGTTAATGCTTTCCAGAGTGATGCATATGACAAAGCAACTCAGTACTTTGAAAACATATTGGATATTGAAAAAACCGATATGTTCAAAAAAGATACTCCTGTTGATACGGTCATTATTTACAACACTGGTTTGGCTGCAACCAATGCCAAGCAGTACAAGAAAGCCATTGACTACTTTAAAGAATGTATTAAATATAATTACAATGGCGGCGCTTCTTATGGTCAGATTATCAGCGCATACGAAGCAATGGGCGATACGACTTCAGCAGTTAATTCAATGAAAGAGGGCTTCGAAGCATATCCGGAAAGTCAGAATATCCTGGTTTCGCTGATTAACTATTACATGTCGAAGAACAAATCGGAAGATGCTATTGAATATTTGGATAAAGCCATTGAGAAAGATCCAAAGAATGCAACATTCTATTTTGCTAAGGGAGCTGCTCTTGATAAACTTGGTCGTTCTGATGAAGCGTTGAAAGCATACCAGCAGGCAACGGAAGTGAATCCCAAATTTGCCGATGCATTTTATAACATGGGTGTGGTTTATTTTAACCGTGGTGTAAAACAGCTGGAAGTTGCTGCTAAGGTACCGCCGACAGAACAAGACAAGTATGAAGCTGAAAAGGGAAAAGCTGACGTAGAATTCAAAAAGGCAATTCCTTATATGGAAAAAGCAAGTGAGCTGAATCCGAAAGATCGTTTCATTCTTGAGCACCTGAAGAATTTATATTACCGTCTGAAAATGATGGATAAATTCAATGAAGTATCAGCTAAGCTCGATAGTCTGAAATAGCAAGATAAACGTATGAAGAAAGGGAGGCAATTTTGCTTCCCTTTTCTTGAACTAACTAAAATAACATAATATTAATTATAAGACAGATGTGATTTTATAACAGGACACATAATATATTAAATATTAACTCATTATCACATTAAAGAAATTACTAGTTTAAGCTTTGGACGTTACTGCCCGGTGAATAAAACAAAATTAAATATGAAAATCTCAGTGAGATAAAAACGCTGCGAATAAACAAAATGCGTTGAGTTTCGTATGTAGTAGCATGAGAAGGACAATTTACATCATCGGTTTGATTTTGTTCGGAGCAATAACATGCCAGGCACAAAACACGAAATCAAAAGAAAGCAAACAGCAAATGGTGAAAAAAACAGACAAGGAATGGAAAGAGACCTTAACACCACTTCAATATGAGGTGACACGAAAATCGGCTACTGAAAGACCGTTTACCGGTACATATTACGATTTTTATCAAAAAGGGACCTACCATTGTATTTGCTGCGGAGCTCTGCTTTTTGATTCGAATTCAAAATTCCAATCCGGATGCGGATGGCCAAGTTTCAGTGATATTGCTAAGAATAAAAACATCAAAGAGGTTGTTGATACCAGCCATGGAATGGTTCGAACCGAAGTTCGGTGTGCACACTGTGATGCACATTTGGGACACGTTTTTAACGACGGACCACCACCTACAGGACTTCGCTATTGCATTAATTCGGCAGCATTAAAATTTGTTCCGGATACAACAGCAACAAAGTCCGCTAAATAAAAAAAACATCGTCTCAGAAATCTGTGGCGATGTTTTCATTTTGCGTTTAGTAAAAACATTTTCTTCATCAGGATAAATTTGTCGAATAATAATCTTCAAGGCTTAAATCAATAATCTCGTTGAGATCGGCAATGATTTTCTTCTTAGGTGTTTGCCTGAACGACACATCATTTTCCTGTTTCTCGCCTATGATATCTTTCAGCAGATACATGGCTTTAATCATCTTTCTTAATTTCTCTCTGTTTCTTTTCATATTCCATGGGAATGGAGGTTAACAATATAAAGTTACGGCCTTTCCATCAGAGAGAAACGAATAAAATTGTTATGTAAAAGTTAAATAAATATCATACAGACTTCTACTCCATATCAATGGAACGGGTGATATAGCCTGAATAATCTTTTATGATGGGCTTATAATCCTTATGGAACAATTCCGAAGAGATGAGAAAATCAGCAGTGGACCGATTCGAAGCCGTTGGTACATTATAAAGCACAGAAATTCGCAATAATGCTTTTACATCTACATCATGTGGCTGAGGCTGCATTGGGTCCCAGAAAAAAATAACCATGTCGATTAAGCCTTCGCAAATCATAGAACCCAATTGCTGATCACCACCTAACGGACCCGACTTCAAGCGGGTTACTTCGGGCGGAACCGAATCATTTTCAACACATTTCTGTTTAATAGTATCTTCAACCAGTTTACCGGTCGTCCCGGTACCAACCAGTGAATGTTGGGCCAACTCGTTCCAATTGTAGCTCACCCATTCCATCATATCTTTCTTCCGGTTGTCATGGGCAACCAGCGCAATTCTTTTTTTCTTTTTCATTCCTTCTGTCATTATATCCTGATTTAGTGCCTGAACAAATTTTAGTAAGGAGTTAAATCCTGATATTATTTTGTGGTAAAGCTAATAAATAAACATAACGTAAGAAGAGAATAAATACTTACCAAAACTTCAATTTATCCTGAATAAGCAACATAATGCCTGATTTGTGTTCATATTCCCTTAATGAGAAATCGTCATATTTTTGGATGTTATTATCCTGTATGATAGAACCAGCCAGCTGGGCATATTGACTTTTTTCCGAATATCGACTGAGAAAGGGTAATAAATCCATCGAACTTGCACCATTCCATCGCTTCAACCGGAATTTTTTGTAATACGGAACTCTGGCAATTGTTAAGTAATAATTCCGAATTGATTGAATGTAAGACGAATAACTCTTCAGATAAACAGTACGCCCATTTCGCTTGTATTTGGAAGGAATACGCGAATCGTCACTGTCGAATGACCACACACCAAATATATTGTTTCCTTCACGAAAAAAACGGGAGGTTCCCCAACCGGATTCCAATGCAGCCTGTGCAATAACCAGGCTTATCGGATGCGGATAAATTCGTCGTTTAAGTACGGAGATTGAATCCGTATGGTATTTATTAAACATCTGGCTAAGGAAAACCGTATCTGAGGTAGCAATTCGTTCTCCACCATCCATCCGTTTCTCAATGAATTCCACATGACGCAAATCATCCATCAACTGATGACGTACCACCAATACGGCCGGAAGCATAAATTGAATAAATTTTTCTTTACGTACCTGAGGATCAAGGTCGGTAAAATCGGGTACACCATGATATCTGACGGGAACAATTGTTGAATCACCGGGCGGAATGATGCTGTCGACACTGGAGATATTCATCTCCAGTAAATGTAATTGTTGAGTTTTAAATTCAGGCGTTCGGGTTAGTAAAGCAACCATTATCACTACTCCGGTAACGACAATAACTTGAAAAAGTCTGTTCCTTTGCCTTATTTTCATAAATTACGAATGTGCTACAAATGTAGCCTAAAAATACGAATACCACGCCAGGGAGTAATTTCCCCGGCATGGTACCGTTTAATAGTATAATAAAAGTAATTAATTATCAGGCAAATGCTTTCTTAAGGTCAGCTACCCAATCCTCAATACGTTTATTTGTTTTTCGTGCCTGATTTTCCTGGTCAAGCGCAAGTCCCGTGAATTTGTCACCCCGAAGGGCCTTTGAGCTTTCGAAGTTGTACTCGTCAGCCGAAACAAAACCGACCAATTCGGCACCTTGCTTTTCCATCAGTCTACTCATAATGCCGATTCCATCACAGAAGTTTTCTGAATAGTTAACCTGGTCACCCAATCCATAAATGGCCACTTTTTTGCCCTTTAAATCCATATCTTCAATGGCAGGTACAAATTCGTCCCAGTAATTGGGCAACTCACCATCAAACCAGGTAGGAACACCAAGTATCATATTATCATAACCGAGAAAAGATTTCTCATCAACTTCTTCCACATTAATAGCCACTACATCTTTCTCACCAAAAGCTTTCTGTATCTTTTCGGCCACTTTAGCGGTTTTCTGTGTATGGAAACTATAGAATAATCCTATTTTCTTCATTGCTAAATGGTTAATCTTCAACTAAAGTTTTAGTACTTGAGTAATGCGGCCATCCCGTTGTATATCTTCTCATCGTTCGGAAGAATCGCTTTTTCGAGAATACGGTTGAAACCTACCGGCGTAAAGGTCGAACCCAAACGCTGTACCGGTCCGTCAAGATATTCAAAAGCCTCAGCCATAATAGTCGCAGCTACTTCTGCACCAAACCCTGAGAATACTTTATCTTCATGGACAACCAGCACTTTGCCGGTTTTCTTTGCCGATTCCAGAATGGTTTCCTTGTCCAGCGGAATGAGTGAACGCAAATCAATCACTTCAACACTATGACCTTCTTCTTCCAGCTTTTGGGCAACACTAATGCACATATGGGTTGTATTACCATACGTAATGACAGTCAAATCAGAACCCTCTTTACGTATACGTGCCTTTCCAAAAGGAACTTCAAATTCTTCAGGAATAGGTGTTGCTGCAACAGGTGAATTATACAATGCTTTCGGTTCCAGGAACAAAGTTGGTCCTTTGGAACGAATTGATGTACGCAATAAACCTGCAGCATCATCAGCAAATGAAGGATACACTATCCGGATTCCCGGGAAAGAAGTCAGCGCTCCTTCAATATTTTGTGAGTGGTAAAGACCACCACCGATATATCCACCTGAAGCCAGACGAATGGTCACATTCGGTGAAAATTTACCATTCGTGCGCCAGTATTCGTGTGTCATTTCGACAAACTGTTCCATTGCTGGCCAGAAATAATCAGCAAATTCAGCACCTTCAACTACAATACGTATTTTGTCATTAAAGCGCGACATGCCATTCGCTGTACCGGTAATGTAGTCTTCAGCAATCGGGCCGTTAAATACGCGCTCAACACCGAATTCCTGTTGCATTCCTTTGGAAACATTAAAGATACCACCTTTGTCCTTGTTGGCCATATCCTGCCCCCAGATGAATGTATCCGGATTGTGACGGAACTCCTCTTTCAGCGTACCGTTTAGCGCCTCAATTAATTTCTTCTTTTCACCTTCCTCATTATGAATTCCTTCCGGAAATTTTTCCGAAACGTAAGGTTCAGGAAGAACAAAATCAAAGATCGATTCCGGATCAGGATCCGGAGCTTTCAGTGCTTTTTTGTGCACATCCTTAACTTCCTGCAATGCTTTGCTGGTCAATTCATCCAATTCCTGTTCCGTGAACCGGTTGTAACGGAGTAACATACGGCGGAATTTACCCAGAGGATCGTATTCTGAGACGTAATTCAATTCGTAATCGTTACGATACAATTCGTGACGATCGGAGTTTGAGTGCGAATGAATACGTACACAGTTGGCCTGAACAATCACCGGTTTCTGATTTTCAATAGCCCAGGCTTTTGCCTCAGACATGGCGTTCATCGAATCGAACACATCCTTACCATTACAATGAATAATGCGGAGGTTCTTAAATCCTGTAAAGTTATTCGCCACTTTCCGATTGGCCGTCTGGTCACGTTTCGGAACAGAAATTCCATATCCGTTATCCTGGAAAACAAAAACTACCGGAAGCTGCTCATTTGATGCGCCGTTAATGGCTTCATAAACGTAACCTTCCGATACAGATGATTCACCTTGCGAACTGATGGAAACACCTTTGTGTTTGTAGTATCGAATGGCCCGAGCAACACCTACGGCATGAAGCGTATGGTTACCGGTACAAGATGATACGTTGTGGATGTTCCATTCGGGCTTGGCAAAGTGGTTCGACATGTGACGACCACCCGAACCAACATCAGTCGCTTTGGAAATTCCGTTCAGGATCAGCTCTTCGGCAGTCAGCCCAGCTGAAAGGTTGGTGAGCATATCACGATAGTACGGAAAAAGGTGGTCAGTCTCTTTCTTGAAAACCTGACCAATAGCCAGCTGAATTCCATCGTGACCGGCATACGGAGCGTGGTAAGACCACCCAATTGCTTGTTTCAGGTAATTGGGTGCCTTCTCATCGATGGCACGGCCTACGGTCATCAGGTAAAACCAGTTGGCTAAGGTCTCCTTATCGGTTTTCTTAATATGGTATTTCTTGGGAACTTCAAGTTCGTGAAGATTCTCTTTCATTTTCTCTCCTTTTGTAATAATCTTTAATCCGTTTGTCAATTAGATTTCGCGGTTGGGATCATGTTCTTCCAGAATATCGGCCACACGGCGCAGAAATTTACCACCCAACATTCCGTCAATCACACGGTGATCGTATGACAGAGACAGGAACATTTTATGACGAACTACAATAGCGTCGCCAGTTGGTGTTTCCATTACAGCTGGTTTCTTTTCAATAGTACCTACAGCCAGGATAGCTGTTTGCGGCTGATTGATAATCGGTGTTCCGATGATGTTTCCAAATGAACCGAAATTGGTGATGGCAAATGTGCCTCCCTGCAAATCATCAGGGCCAAGGTTGTTCTTACGTCCCAAAGCAGCCAAACGATTAATATCCTTAGTCAGACCAAGCAGGTTCTTCATGTCGGCATCTTTAATCACCGGAACCACGAGGTTGTTATTCTCGGTGGCCACTGCCATACCAACATTAACATGCTTACGCAGAACAATATTATAGCCGTCAACTGAAGAATTTACATACGGAAATTCGGTCAACGCTTTCGCAACAGCTTCTGTAATCAGCGGCATGAAAGTCAGCTTTTCTCCGTATTTCTCAAGATACTCACCTTTGATTTTGTTGCGCCAGAGCACCATATTAGTCATATCAGCCTCGACAACTGATGTTACGTGAGGTGCCACATGTTTGGATGTAACCATGTGATCGGCAATCAATTTGCGAACACGGTCCATTTCTACAATGGTATCTTCTGCACCAATGGAAACTGATACTTTGTGTTGTGGTGCCTGAGGAGCAGCCTTTGCCTGTTGTGCAGGAGCACTGGCAGCTGCCGGTTTAGTGGTCTTTTCTGAACCACGGTTTTCGAGATAGGTCAGAATATCTTTCTTCTGTACCCGGCCTCCCTGACCACTTCCTTCAATCGACTCGAGTTCCTCGAACGAAACGCCTTCTTTATCGGCGATGCTGCGAACCAGCGGTGAATAGAACCGTCCCGATTGTTTGTTTACATTTCCTTGTACTGCACCAGATTCTTTCGGTGTATCCGATGCCTTTTCTTTGGCAGCAGGTTGTTCTGCAGCCCCTTTGTCAGTTATTTCTTCCGAAGAGATATCCTCTTCTTCGTCTTCCCCATCCATTGAAATCAACATAACAACTTCCCCAACCGCAACCAGGTCATCTTCGTTGTATCTAATTTCTTTTACCTTACCGGCAACCGGCGAGGGAATTTCCGAATCCACCTTGTCGGTGGCAATTTCGAAAAGAACATCGTCCTCTTCAACAGTATCGCCCTTTTTGACAAACATTTTGGTGATTGTAGCCTCCTGGACACTTTCACCCATTTTGGGCATCATCACTTGAAAATCAGACATTGTAATTAAACGGTTTTATGGTGAATGATTATAATTCGATTTTTAATTTCACCTCCTTTAACACACTAAAGTCTGAAAAGTTTGAAAAGGGTTCATCGGACTTTAAAAATAATGCAAGAAAATGTAATGTTCAGATATCAATTACAAAAAAGAGCACCACATTCCGGTGCTCTTTTTTGTAATATAGCGTTGTAAATTAGTTAATTGCCAACATGTCTTTCGGACGGTAATATTCGAACAAATTCTGGTCGGGCCATTGATTTACTCTGCGACAAATTCGATCCATCAGGTTATTTAAGTCACGTGTAAAATTAGGTCCCTTCCAGCTACTGGTATTGGTTATAATCACATAGGAAAGACCATCGGGGCGCCTTTTCATAATAGCAGCAGTTCCTGGCATGCTACCTGTACGCCACCAATAACCGGAAGCTGTAGTTCCGCGCCATCCCAGCGGTTCAAAGCCGCGAGGACTTGGAGTTGTCATTTCCTTGATACTTTCCTGCGAGAGAATATCCGGTACTCCGGGAAAACCGTCAATAACCACCAACAGCTTCATTAACTCCACCGGAGAGGCCACCCATCCACCAGCCGAGCTTAAGAGGCTAATATCATTACCGCCATTCGATTTAGGCAGCAGTAATCCGGAGCCATCACAAGCCATAACCGGAAGTGAACCCCGCTGCTCATAATATTTTACTTCATTCGGATATTTGTTCTTATATAAATTGTGCCCAATGTGCATGTCGGTAATTCCGGCAGGCAATAATACATTGGCACGAACATAATCCTCATAAGGCATTCCGGAAGCCCGGGCAATCACTTCACCAAGCAAAACGAAACCCAGATTAGAATATGAACTCATTGTACCCGGACGGAAATGCAATCGGTGACTGGTTACAAATTTCAGATAAGTATCAATGGTGGCAGGAAGAGGATCGCCTTCTTTGCGGGCAATAACATCAGGCATAAACATCGGGTCGCCATATTTCTGCGTCCAGCCCCCCGAGTGGTTTAACAGTTCACGCACCGTGATCTCCGTCATGCGGCGATCGCGGTAAGGCATATATTTTTCGTCGTTGATAATTCCGTCCTTGCCGAATACTTTTGAGTCGAGCGATAATTTGCCACTCTCAACGAGTTTCATGATGGCAACTGCAGTAATTAATTTGGAAACACTGGCAATTCTGAAAATATTACGAGGTTCGGTGATGACATTGTTTTCCTTGTCAGCATAGCCATAGCCATGGGCAAAAACCAGCCTTTCGTCTTTTACCACAGCAATGGAAACACCGCGCAATTCATTCCGTTCCATAAACCGGTCGATTGTCCGTTCGATGTAAGCAGAATAATCAAATGTCGACAGATCATTAGTTAACCGCTCGTTAAGCGGCTTCATGTCAGGAACAGAAAAACTGTGCTTGGCAACACCCAGATCGGAAAAGCCGGGTGTAAAATCAGATAAGATAAATAGTAATACAAAAATAAATCCCAATAAATACCTCATAGGCACTGTTCTGGAGAATAATGTTGAGAAAATTCACTGAAAAATTGAAGCAATCTCAGATGAACGCCGCAATTTTATAAACAAAAGCCTGTTCAAAAAACAGGCTACATGTTATATAACGTTAAAATTCATTAATTCGTATGTTTACAAGTGTATTTACATTTGTAAACTACCGATTAGGTCAGTTACCGATTCAATTTTGTGTCGTTTCAGATAATCCTCAATTCCATCCACAATCTTTACCGGTGCAAGTGGATCAATAAAACCAGCTGTTCCCACCTGTACAGCAGAAGCACCTGCCAGTATAAATTCAATCGCATCTGCAGCATTCATGATACCTCCCATACCAACAACCGGAATTTTCACGGCTTGGGCAACCTGCCAAACCATGCGAAGCGCAACAGGTTTAACCGCTGGGCCTGATAAGCCACCAGTAATCGTTGACAGTAGCGGTTTACGCTTTTCAGCGTCAATGGCCATAGCCAACAGTGTATTGATGAGAGAAACACTATCGGCACCGACAGCTTCCACCGCCCGGGCGATTTCGTCAATAGCTGTTACATTTGGCGACAACTTTACCATCAAATGCTTATTGTAAACCTGGCGAACAGCACGTACAACAGCTTCCGCAGAAGGACAACTGGTGCCGAATGTCATACCACCTTCCTTTACATTTGGACAGGAAATATTCAATTCAATACCAGGAATATGTTCCAGTTCATTAATCAGTTCTGCACATTCAACATATTCTTCCACGGTAGAACCCGATACATTAACCAGAATATTGGTTTGAAATTTCACCAATTTCGGGTAAATATTATCTGCAAAATGCTTCACTCCGCCATTCTGCAGGCCAACGGCATTCAACATTCCCGAAGGCGTCTCAGCCATGCGGGGATAAGGATTTCCCTGGCGTGCATGCAAGGTTGTTCCCTTGACAACAAAGCCTCCCAACCGGTTTAAATCGAAAAAATCCTCGAATTCAAGTCCGTATCCAAATGTCCCGGAAGCAGTCATGACCGGGTTTTTTAGGTCGAGATTGCCTATTTTAACACGTAAATCTACCATTTCAAGTCCTTTATATTAAACACCGGTCCGTCCGTACAAACACACTGATGTCCACTAGTGGTGTCTGTCACACAACACAGACAAACGCCAAAGCCGCAGGCCATCATATTCTCCAGTGAGACTTCACAAAAAACGTCTGCAGCCGCGGCTTTAGCAGCTACAGCTTTCATCATCGGCTCCGGTCCACAAGTGTAAACTCGGTCGAAATCTTGTAAATTATCTCTCAAAACCGGGTGATCTGTAACACGGCCTTTCACCCCGTGGGTTCCATCTTCGCTAGTGGTATATACCTGTCCGTACAGCGAAAATGAATCCAGTTGCATCAGATCATCAGCTGTGCGGGCACCTACCAGCGAATGAATTTCAGCCGTGAGATTGCGTTTTTTCAGCTCCTTTGCGAAGAAAAGTAAGGGAGCGATACCAAAACCACCCCCCACCAGTAAAACACGTTCGTTGTTTTTGGGGAATGAGAATCCGTTTCCAAGTGGAAAAACCACGTCAACTTCCTCATCTTCAGGTGTTGATGTAAGCACATGTGAGCCTGGCCCCACGTCCTTAATAAACAACGAGATGGTATTCTTCTCATAATTGACATCGTAAATGGAAAACGGCCGGCGAAGGAAAGTACTCTGCGATTTATCGACACGGACATTCACAAACTGACCAGGAGCAATTTGTTCCAACTTGACGGGAGCCTGCAACTCCAGGAGATGATGGTCCCGGTTGAGTTGGATATTAGAGAGAACCCTGAGGTTCTGAACAGTCTTATTCATCATCTTAAGCCACTATTTGAAGGGCAAAGATAGCCTAAAAAACTATTTTGAGGGTTTGTATGCTTTAAAAGTTTTATCGGAGTAAAACACCACGATACGTTCAATTTCATCAGGACCATCGCCCCAAATATTCTCTACAGCATTTTTCGACATATAGGCAGCCGGTTCCTCCGATTGCACCGAAGTTGGTTCATTGGTTTGTTTCGGTAGCGTTTCCAATGTCTCAGACTTTTGCTGAGCAGGTGGTTCAGGTAGAATACTTCTAACAGGTTCAACTTCCCTGGTTTCTGCAAATAAATCCTTATTTATCCGATTCGATTGTTCGGTCATCTCACCCTCACCAAGCAGTAACCACCGGGTATTTAGCCGGGGAAAAGCAGCAATCATCTTTTGAATAAAGGAAGCACTGGGATTATTTCTTCCGTTTAATACATGAGAAACACTGGAGCGCTGTACCCCAATCTGGTCAGCAAATTCAGCCGGCGACAGACGCTCATTGGTTAAAAACTGATTGATTCGATCTTTCATACGATGAATACTTGATTTATAATGGTCGTATGGAATATGCAAAAGTCACTCGAATGATGTCGCACAAATATTTCAATGATGCTCATTTCATATATGTGAATTATGAATATGACAAATGTAACAAAAACAAATGTTAACCACAAGAGATTTGAGTTACATAGGTAAATTTACAATTGTGTGATCGTGTTTTTCATACTGACACTATTAAATTCACTTGTAATAGTTGAATGAGCTACTCACTATTTATAATTTCCATTCTATAACATCGATTATTCAACAGATTTCAGTTCTGTTAATTGTTTACTAAAGCCCTTAGTACATCCCAATATTAATACTTTAAGCATAACATGAGCTGAGCAATGCAATGCACTGGTATAGAATAGTATGCAATATAATTTTTACGCTTAGCTGCCTTTTTTTTACCAATCAGATACATTTGTACTCATTTGATTGAATAATTACTTCATAAATACATCGTAAATAATTGATTTAATGAACTTAACAACTCAATAATACGGGTAGTTTATTTGTACTTTTATGGTTTACAAATATTAATTTTGATGTTGATTTTTCTGTAAATTATTAATTGATATTTGTGAAATATCCAATTCACTTATGTGAGGCCTCTATGTGATCCACAAATGTAATTAGTGTATTTGTGTCGATTTGTCAACTAGTTCGTAATTGACATTTGTAGTAAAGGAATATTTTCAGGAAAGCACTAATGGTGATTGTATCGGGTCTACAAAACAGGTTCTGAAAATTGAAAAGGCATTTTTCAATGAAGCAGTCAATTAATTCCATTAATATTAGACGATCAAACGGATATTGTCAGTCTTTTGTGGTTACGACGGTAGAAAATTTGCCGTTACTCACACAAATTGCAATACGGCTACCATTGGTTAAGTAATAGATTCTCAGATCAAAATAGTTCAATTACCATGAATTTAACTTGCTGAGAATTTCGTGTATGGACGAAGAACATACAATCACCCGGTCTGAAGGCTGTATGAATAGGTATTTTATTCACGAGAATCAATCCGCCAAAATAAATTATTCGTCAACGTTAAACTCTACCATATCGGAAGAAAATAATAACTCCCATGATGGGCTGTGGCAGGATTTCACCCAAACCTATAGTGCCGAGAAATTGACTGAAAACAAAATATCGAAACGGTAATCATTCATATCTGGCATATAACTATATCTTACCCCCAGGTTGGCCGGTGCTTTAAATCGTAAGAAATGGCAATTGGTCATCAGCTCTGCTCCGTATGATGAAAAACTAAAGTTATAGTTGATTATTTGATTATTTTGCGAAGCGAGGGCTTCGGCCCAGCCATAGTCATAAAAACCACGCAAATTGATTCTCTTCATGTAAATCCACCTCCCAATGTTCCAATCCGGATAAAGTACCGGTAGTGTATAATCCGTTCGCAAGGTAAACAGCTGACGATTGGTGAAACTTTTGTAACCACGTGGATACAAGATCATGTCAGACAATAAATTGCCAGTTGATGAAAGCTCTTTTTGCTGGTACCCTCCGTACACACGAATGCCATGATGGCGGAAAAATCCCGGAAGATATTCATACCCTTCAGCCGACCACTCGGTTCCGTAATCCAGATTTCCAAACGGCGTATGCCGGAATTTCAGATCCATAATCTGTCCCCACAGTGGTTGCAAGTCACGCTGACTTTGCCTTAGTAGGTTGTGAAAATATAACCGGTATGTGATGGGAACTATATTTCCGTCAAAAAACTGAGAAGGTGTAGATGCATTATGCAGGATACCCGTAAACTCCATCTTTGCTTCGGGTTGTAATAACCGGTACCATTTTCCGTATGAAAGATCCAACGGAATACGCGCATCTAAATCAACATTCCACTGATTCCATGAAAAATCGACCAGCGATGTATCTACCCGAACCACTTCACCAGCCTGATTGGTGTAATTTGTAATCTGATAATATTGTGACTTCTGCTTACCGTAACTCGTCTCCAGTTTAATAATGGGAAGCCATCCCTGGTACTCCAGATTCGCATACCACTTTCCGGTTTTGTCATTCACCGAATAATCATAACCAAATTGAGACACCATGCTACTCAGTTTGTTTTGCGACATGATGGAAAACCCCGGGTGAATGGCATAGTCAGTGCTATTCACATATATTGGAGCCCAACTGTGAATATTAAACAGATGCTCCAGTTTGTTGTATTTAGTCGAAAGATATATTGAAGAATCCGGCTCCGTTATCTCCACAGCCCCAGGTCCCTGTTGTGCAATGGTTTCGGCTGGTTCCATATGCACCTCTTGAAGTTGATGAGTTTTTTTCCAGAGCAACTCTTTTTCACTGGTCTCAACTATTCGGAAACCATCGGCAGAATAATCGCCATAAAGCAATTTCTTATCATCAGGAGAAACCTGGATGTCTCGAATACCAAATCTCGAAGATGACAATTGGTAATTATCGCCGGTCGTCAAATTCAGTGCAAAAACATTATCAATACCGGTTTGAGCCGATGCATAAAGTAAATAGTTGCCCTGTTGAACCGGTCGCCTGATTTCTACATACGAAAAAGGCATAAGATACTTGACCTTACCCGTAGTCACATCCAGTTCAGCCAGCGTTTTCCCCTTGTCACCAAGCACTACCGCGAAAATATTTTTCCCGTCTTCACTCCACGAAGGAGTTAGAAACAGCATACCATTGGGAGCCGGAAAAGACTTAATAATATCACCATTTGAAGGCGAAAGAAGTACAATGGAACTGCGATTTTCGGCACCAACTTCCACCGCGCATAATTGTTTTCCATCCCGTGAAACAGAAGGTGCCAGCACTTTTTCGTGATAACGGCGCTGCCAAGCCATACCATGTTCAATATCGTATACCCGAAGCAACGAAAATTCACGATGTTCCCATCGCACATCCGATTGTTGCTCTATCCAGTAAATCCGGTCATTTCCATAGGTTACTGATTCACGGAACCAGGGTCCAGGAGCTACCAGATTCCGTTCTTTCCCATTGAATGAAAGCAAAACAAACCGGTCGATATCATCGATGGATGTTTTCAACGCTACAATCGTTGTATCATTCACATAATATGGGAACCGATAACTGGTAAAATATTTCGGGTGAGAAGAAATTACCTGCACCGGAGTCGGATGATTCAGACTATCCTGATGTTGCCACTTCGCTTTCAGTTCATCGAAAATTTCGTGGTACAGGCCAATTTTGTTTTTCCCGGTCGCCATTTTCAATCCTTTATCAAATGCCGTTAGCGATAAAGGCTGTCTCGCGACCCTATCCAGCACACCCGCCCACACATCGGCACCATACCTACTCCGTATACCGGCAACCAGCTGATACCCTAATGCATAATGATCGGGCACAAAATTTTTGTAGGAACCCAAATACGCTTTATCATATGAGTAGATCTTCTTTTGCAGAACCTGTGCCCGAAGTGGCATTTCGAACGATGGCAACCGTCCCCGACCGGCGTGAGAAAGTGCCGTTTCAGTCGTCACGGCATCTCCTTCCAGAAACCAGAACGGAAGGTAAGCTCCTACGACCACGGCCGCAGCCTGTTGTCCTAAAATCACTTTAAAAATCCCGGGAAGCTCCTCACCAATCTTATCAATCTGTACCACATGTCTGAACTCATGAATGGCTAGTTGTTCCAGCCATTTCTGCGGGTAAATATCCTGTGAAGGAGTGGGAAACATTTCTACCCGGGCAGGCGCCCAGGCTGCAAAACCATTAGCATGAACAGTTTTGGTATGCAAAATCACCGAGATTTTTCGTGGCTGATGCTGCAATGTTTCACTGGCATAACCGTATACCTTTTCCAGAATGAAAGCAACCTGTTGTGCTTTCTGCTCAAAATCTGCAGGATAAATTACCTGGAAATTAGGCGTATTGATTTGCCGCCAGTGAATGGAGGCAGGGTCCTGTCCGTTAACGTAATACTGACCATACGAAGTCAACCCGCTAGCCAGCAGGACAATCAACACAAAAAATCTTCTCATATGCAATATGAATTAAAACAAGGTTCCACTTTGTGAAACCTATATCTAATTGAATTATATCCGGGCACACTTGTCCGTCAACCACTCCCGCGCCGGTGTTGAAACCATTGGCCCTACCTCAATGAGAACAGCATGATGATAATCATTCAGCCATTTGCGCTCCTCAGTTGTTAATAATTCCGGTAGTACAGCCTTCGTATCGATGGGACAACGGGTTAATGTTTCAAATTTCAAAAAACGCCCAAACTCTGATAGCTCTCCTGACGCACAGAGAATCATATTTTCCGTCCGCACCCCGTATTTACCAGTCCGGTAAAGACCTGGTTCATTTGACAATATCTGGCCAGGTTGAATAAACTCAGGATTCAAATCCTGACGAATACTCATTGGACCTTCGTGAACATTCAAAAAATGTCCCACACCGTGTCCTGTTCCGTGACCATAATCCATATCGTTATCCCACAAAGGTTTTCGGGCCAGAATATCGAGAGCAACACCGCGCGTTCCTTCCGGGAACCTGGCCATACTCAGGCCGATCATTCCTTTTAGCACCAGTGTAAAATCACGTTTTTGTTGTTCCGAAAGCGGGCCAACTGCAACTGTTCTGGTAATGTCGGTTGTACCATCAAGGTACTGTCCGCCAGAATCAATTAGTAGAAATCCTTCCGGCTGCACTTCCCGATCGGTTTCTTCGGTTACACTATAATGAACAACCGCACCATGGTCAGCATACCCTACAATTGAATGAAAACTTTCGCCAGCAAACAAATCCTGTTCAGCCCTGAACTCTCGTAGTTTTCTGTCAACAGTCAGTTCGGTTATTTTCTCTTTTCCCAGCTGATGTTCCAACCAATACAGAAAATTTACCATGGCTGCACCATCCCGCACATGAGCCTTCTTCATTCCCTCAATCTCTACCGGGTCTTTTATCGATTTCAGCAATGTTGCCAAAGACGGTGCATCCAAAATCCGGCACGATTCAGGAACTGCCTCATACAATAGTGCACTGGTTTTGTCCGGATCGAGCAACAGTGATTTATCATCTAGGCTTCCGATAAACGAAAGAAACTCTTCATATTTATGGATACGGATTCCCTCCGCATCCAGTTTTTCTGCCAATACCCGATCAACTTTACCTTCCGGAACAAACAAATGCGCTTCCTCCTTGTCGATATATCCATATCCAATAAACACGGGATTATAATCGATATCGTTACCACGAAGATTAAAGGTCCAGGCCAGCTCATCGAGCGCTGTAATTAAGATAGCGTCTGCTTCCTTTTCCTCCAGACTTTTTCTCAACTTCGAAAGTTTCTCGTCACGTCCGGTCCCTGCAAATTCGGGCATTAATTCATAAGCAGACACATTAGGTAGCGGCGGACGGTCACTCCACAATTCGCTGACCAGATCAACGTCAATATCCAAAGCGATGCCCTTCGCACCCAATAAGGCTGCTAATCTCCTCTTTTCGCTCATCGAAATGGTCAGACCATTTATGGCCACTTTGCTATCTGTCGGTAACACCTTCTTCAGCCAAACATCATAAGGTATTGTATCAGTTTGCCGGTCTTTGAACATTTGAATTCCACTACCGGCCAGTTGAGTTTCAGCCTGCAAAAAATAACGGGAATCAGTCCAGAGAATGGCTTCATCCTGGGTAACCACTACCCTTCCATATGAGCCGGTAAAACCAGAAATCCACTCTCTTGTATACCAATGCTTAGGCAAATATTCGCTCATATGCGAATCGGTGCCGGTTATAATCCAGGCATCAATGCCTCGTTGCTTCATTAAATCTCTTGCTGCTGCAAGACGTTCAGGTACAGTCATTTTATTTCGTTGTCAATATAAAATTCAATAATTTTTCGCATGCTGTCGGAACAGAGTTCTTTGAGTGGAACAGCTGACAAATCGTAAAATTCGATGGACGAAATATCATCTTTAGGATTAGCCTTGTCTAAGTCAGCTGCCTCGCAAACAAAAGCCAGATCGAGTGTAAACACACTATACCCCGAAAAGACATACTCATTCGGAAACGAAGTAAGATATTTCATGCTCGTAACCGATATGCCTAACTCTTCATTGATTTCCCTCTGAACGGCTTCTTCAGCAGTCTCCATCACATTCACAAAACCTCCCGGCAAATCGAGCATACCATGATTGGGCTCAATCGCTCTTCGGGACAGCATTAATTCACCCTTAGGATTAAATATAAGACAGGCTACTGCGGCCGAATTATTAATAAAATAAACAAAACCACAATCTTCGCAGGAAAATGAAACCCCCTCTTCCCGCGCATAAAAATGAGGTGAGCCACATTTAAGACAATGATTTACAACGTTTCTTGGATGCGTATCATTCATATTTTACTGGTAACAAATTAGAAATGGAAAAACAGGTCGAAAAATTTTTCATAATCAGGGAATCAAACGTCTGGTGCGCATCCAGTCGATTAATAAATTCCTCCACTGATCGTGAGGCTTTCCACTAATGTGCATCCCGAATCCATGTCCTCCTTCCGCAAAAATGTGCATTTCAGCAGGAATGTGATTTTTCTTTAAAGCCATGTAAAATTCGATACTGTTTTTCGGAAGAACCGTATCGTCATCATCAGCTAAGAAGAGAAAAGTTGGCGGCGTTTGTGGAGTCACATGCAATTCGTTCGAATACTTTAGAACTAGCTCCATTGATGGATTTTTCCCCAGCAGATTTTCCCGTGACCCCATATGTGTCCATTCCTTGTTCATGGTAACTACCGGATACCCCAAAATGGCAAAATCGGGTCGACAACTCTCCTTTTCAATTGAATCGGGAGCATTCGGATTTCCATTATCGAAATGGGTTTCAGCGGTCGAAGCCAGATGGCCACCGGCTGAAAAACCGGCAATACCTATTTTATCAGGACTGATGCCCCACTTAATTGCATTCGCCCGAACTATTCTTATAGCCCTTTGAGCATCCTGCAACGGAATTTCGTTATGACCGTACGGCAACCTGTATTTCAACACAATGCCAGCCACTCCGTGTTCCCTGAGATATTTGGCAAAATCGTATCCCTCGTGATCCATGGCCTCAATCCAATAACCACCTCCGGGGCAAATCACCACAGCAGTTCCGGTATTTTTCTCCTTTTCGGGAAGGTAAATCGTTAACGTTGGTTTTGAGACAAAACGGACCCGCACTCCATCAAACGTTTCTTCTGGTTTGGGTGAAACATTGGGTCCGGGGGTGCCGTCGGGCCAGAGTGGGATTGTTTCCTGAGAGAATATAGGCTGGTGCATACACATGAGTAATAAAGACAGGAGAAGAAAATTTTTCATGAGAATGAATTCAGTATACAACAATACAAAATACTTAAATGTATGCCGCGTTGACCTTCAATTGCGAGATAACCAACCAGTGCCACCAGCATATTCAAAATTCCTTTAAAAATAGAAAATTCCATGGGAATCGCAGGAGTATTTTTCGTCAGTAAATCCGGGGGCATAACAATTTTTAACTTAATTTTGCGCCCATGGAACTGGAATTAATCTGGAAAGGATTTATTATTGGAATTGCTGTTTCCATTCCTCTCGGACCTATTGGAATGCTTTGTATTCAACGAACGGTGAATAAAAACTGGCGTTCGGGTATGTCTGCGGGATTGGGTGCTGCTACATCCGACACGATATACGCCATTATTGCCGGTTTCAGTATGACGATGATTATTGATTTTATCACGGCTCATTCCATCTATTTCGAGGTGTTCGGAGCCATCATCCTCATTTTGCTGGGCCTGCACATCTATCATTCCAATCCATCGCGGGAGTTGCAGAAGTTTAAAAAGAAAGGCTCCACTTATCTTCAGGATTACCTGTTTACTTTGCTGCTTACCATCTCCAATCCGATGGCTGTATTTGTATTCATCGCCGTATTTGCCGGTTCCGGCCTCGCCTTGAAGCTTTCGGATCCTATTAAATCATTGATGATTATCACCGGAGTATTTGGCGGAGCTGCAAGCTGGTGGTTTGTTCTGACCGGCATGGTCAACCTCTTCCGTCACAAGATTAATCTTCACATCTTGTGGTGGGCCAACAAAATAGTAGGTGTGATTATCATTCTCTTTGCCATTGCCTCCTTCTTGTATCTGCGCTTTACCTGATTACTCCGACAGTCTTTCACGCAAAATTTCTTCGAATTGATCCGGAATTTTGCAAGGCTTTCCTGTTCTGAAATCCATAAAAGCCAGTACTACTTTACCTTCATTAATCAGCTCGCCCGCCTCGTTGTAAATCTCTGATATCAGCGGAAATTTTACTTTGGGCATCTCTTTCACGATTGTGCGAATGGTAAGCAACTCGTCGTAATAAGCTGGTTTATGGTAATTGATTTGAAGCGATCGGGCTGGCAGGAAAATTCGATCTTCCTCTTCGAGTAAGCGGTACGACTTATAAATTTCCCGAATCATATCGGTCCGGCCGATTTCGTAAAAGCGGGGATAATTACCATAGTAGACTATCCCCATCTTGTCCGTGTCGCCGTAGCAAACGCGGTATTGTGAATCGAATGAATACATATCAGCGTTACTTAATAGGTGAATCCGGCTCCTTGGCCATGTGATTGTAAGTTAGTTTGTCGAGCAGTGACGGGAAAAACTTGCCCAGGAAAACGGTAAATTTTCCTTCTACAAAAGTGAGAATTAACTGACGTTTCCGTTTTTTCACTGCGTTGGCAATATGTAAGGCACACTCTTCTGCACTCATCATTTTCTCCTCATTACGCGGGGTTTCTCCCTGAGCTTCACCACTAGCTGTAAGAGCCGATTTGCGTACTTCGGAAGCGGTGAATCCGGGAGCAGCCACCAACACATGCAATCCTTTTTTTAGGTTCTCAATACGAATTGTATCCAGGAATCCCCGAACGGCAAATTTCGATGCGGAATATGCGGTTCTTCCCGGAAGGCCAACGTGCCCAGCAATGGAAATAACGCCCACCAGCGAGCCTTTGGATTGCAGCAGGTACGGCAAAGCAAATTTGGTGCAATACACTGTTCCGTAAAAGTTCACATCCATTACCCGATGCATCACCTCGAGATCCATCTCTTCAAAATTGGCACGCATTGAGATGCCCGCATTATTAATAAGCACGTCGATGCGACCGAACCGCGAAACGGCCTGTTTAATCAGGCTGCGACAGTCTTCTTCGACCGATACATCCGTTTTCACTGATAGGATTTCGGTACCCGGAAGTCCTTTTTCAAGTTCTTCCAGCCTGTCGGTACGCCGTGCGCCCAGCACCAACTTCGCTCCTCGTGAAGCAAATTCAACGGCTAAAGCCTTTCCTATGCCGGAAGAAGCGCCGGTAATGATGACAACTTTATTTTTCATGATAAATATCGAACATTTGGAAACCGAAACGTTCTTTCCCGGTTTATTTAAGGTGAACAAAAGTATGTTTTTTTAGTGAACCTGTTTTAGCCGAAAGGCAAATGTTAACGAATTACGGTAAGATAAAAGCGGCTGCATACTTTTAAACAACCGGAAAGCGTTGTATTTTTAGATGACATTAATACCCCGACATAAATCGTATAACCATAAAAAACAAGCACGTGAAAAAAATACTCTTAATTGTTTCGATGCTGGCGATGGTCTTTCCAGCTTTTGCTCAGTCGAGTGAGTTTGAAAAGAAAGCAGAAGAATTTCACAAAAAAATGGAATCGACAATGAAGGAGATGCAGGATAAGATGAATCAGGCCTCGGATGAACAGACTGATCCGGGCAACCTGGTTCAGGAACACAAACAACTGCAACACAACACGTCGCAAGATGAAATCGAATTCCGGGTTAACCGAAAAATCAAACAACTTGAACTTTCTATTAACGGTCACAGTACCATTGGCAATGTTGATATCGAATTGCTGACCCCAAAAGGAAGTACGATGGCTACGATTCACATGGAAAATGGAAATTATGCCAGTTGGTCACGTATGGTGCAGGTCCGGGAAGATCATGCAGATTACATCGGAACCTGGAAATTTACCATCAAAACAGAAAATACAACCGGTGAATTCACCTTGCGAGCCAATGGAAATTAGCGGGTTTACAGAAGGTTACCAAATCCTCCGAAATTCAAGGCTAAAAGAGTGGTAATTTTTTGTATTCATCTTTTGCATAAAAGAAAAATGCCCGTATATTTGCACCGCCTTTGAAAAACAAAGGCACTAAAGGATGACTGAGTAGCTCAGCTGGTAGAGCAACGCCCTTTTAAGGCGTGGGTCCTGGGTTCGAGCCCCAGCTCAGTCACTTTATAACAGAGCCTCCTCTATAGGGAGGCTTTTTTTGTTTCTCTCTCCCTGATAATTCAATACATACAACAGAAAACAGCTATCATAATTTGTATTTCTTTTCACAGGATGAAAATACTTTCCACGTATTTCCGCTTAAGGAAGCTGCATTAAATAATTTTTACAATCATTTAACACGCACATACACAGGATATTAAATTGGAATATTCAATTTTCCAAACGATAAAACACAACCCTATACCCCAAAGTGTATAAAAATGTTTCATCAAGCCCGTAATTTAGAATGAATCTTTGAACTTTTTTTATAAGAAAGTATATCAGTGATTTATGTCATATCTTATTTAGAATAAGTTCAATTTAATGAAAAGAATACCTTCCATTCGTTTGCTAAAACAAAAAACTTAGGATAATTTTGATAGTACATTTGATCAACCAAACACGCATTTTAGTCAATCAACACGAACTTTAATCATCAAAAACCATGACACAGATTCAATTTCAAAACACCTTAATCAGTCTGGAAGACCGGTTGTATCATTTCGCGCTAAGTTTGACAAGCGATCCGGAAAAAGCGCAGGATTTGCTTCAGGAAACATACCTGAAAGCTTTGACTTACCGTGATAAGTTTCGCACTAATACCAATTTCAAAGCCTGGATTTACACCATTATGAAGAACACCTTCATTAATGACTACAGGCGCAATGTTAAGGCGAAAAAAACATTTGATTCAGCCAATAACAACTTTCATCTTACCCTTTCAAAGGATGTTCACTATCCGGCTCCTGATTCCATCCATGCGGAGAAGGAGATTTACAAGAAAATTGACATGCTCGAAAAGGAATTCAGAGAGCCCTTCCAGATGTTTCTGAGCGGTTACAAATACAAAGAAATTGCCGAAAAACTTGATTTACCGCTTGGTACGGTAAAAAGTCGCATTTTCTTTACCCGTAAAAAGCTCAGCAAATGGTTGAAAGATTATGCAGTTTAATTAGCTGAAAAAATAAGTCTTCAATTTATCCAAGGCCCGGTTTAACATTTGTTTTACCGGGCTTTTTGTGTCCAAACCATCTATTGACTAACTTTATTCAACGAAAAACCATACAACATATGAAAAGAATTGCAGTACATCTGGCCGATGGATTCGAAGAGATTGAAGCAGTCAGTATCATTGACGTTTTGAGACGTGCCGGTTTAAATGTAGTAACTGTTTCCGTCACCGGAGGAAAAGAGGTTCAGGGCAGCCATCACATACCCATTATTGCCGATCAGCTCTTTGAGGACATCAATTACGATGAAATTGAAATGATCGTATTACCCGGAGGAATGCCTGGTGCACGTCATCTAAATGAGCACAAGGGGCTTCTCCGTCAAATAAAAGCCTTTGCAAATGAAGACAAACCACTGGGAGCCATTTGTGCTGCACCACTGGTCTTTGGCGAACTGGGTTTACTGGAAGGCAAAAAAGCTGTTTGTTATCCCGGATTTGAAAAACATTTGAAGGGAGCTACCATCCTGATGGAACCGACCCTGCAAAGTGGTAACATTGTAATGGGTAGAGGTGCAGGTGTAGCCATTAAGTTTGCCCTGAAAATTGTGGAATTTCTCGAAGATAAAAAGGTGGCTGAAAAACTTGCTGAAGCCATGCTTGTTGAGTAACTGAAAAATTATATATCATCGATAAAAACGAATGGCATCTCACATGGGATGCCATCGTCATATCTACCACCATACATAAGTTAAATAATTGTAATAAATACAAATTGCTTATTAACGTTTTTTCACATTGCCTGGTCTTTTATTATTTTTCGGCAAATTTGTATCTCTTTTTTGAGCCTAATCAATACTAAACGCATCATGTTAAATCCTAACCAAAAACTTACCAATGCGCAGCTTTCTGCCTTGCTCATTCTTCGAGTAGTCATTGGCTGGCATTTCCTTTATGAAGGTATTACCAAATTGCTGAATCCCAACTGGACATCCGTAGGATATTTAATGGATTCCAAAGGATTTCTTTCCGGATTTTATCATTCATTGGCTGCTTCACCCAAATTACTTCCGGTTATCGATTCACTGAACGAATGGGGCCTCGTACTCATTGGAGTGGCATTGATAATGGGCCTGTTTACCCGGTGGGCCATATACGGAGGTATGCTCTTGTTAGCCATGTATTATTTCTCTCATCCTCCATTTATTGGGTTGAAATACGCACTTCCTTCCGAAGGAAGTTACCTGTTTTTCGACAAGGTTGTTATTGAATTTTTTGCCATGTGGGTCTTATCCCTTTTCCCTACCGGGAAAATTATCGGATTCGACCGGTTACTGGTTAAAACGAAGTAAAATTAATTTATCTGAGAGGAACGAGAAATGAGTGATAATAAGCAAAATAAGGAGCATCCAGAACAAAACGAGAATAAGAAAAATGTAGGTCGTCGCGATGTAATTAAAAGTCTGGCAACGGTGCCGGTACTTGGAGCATTTGCATATGGAGTCTACAAAAAGAAACAGTACGATCGACTGTTAAGTAATTCAATTGTCGATGAAGTCGGCATGAGTTATGAAGAACCAGCTGCAACTCCTCCATCCAACACCAGCGGAAAACCTCTCCGGGTTGGATTAATCGGGTACGGTATCCGCGGAAAAATGTTGGCTAAAGCCTTGGGCTTTGCTCATCCTACTATGATTGATGAGTGGAAGGAAGGTGCCATGAAGAACAAAGACGATAAGCGTTACGAAGAGTTTCTTCAGCAGGAAAACCTGGGACTTCAGATTACTGCAGTTTGCGACATTTTCAACACCTACGAAAAGATGTGTGCCGAAGCCGGAGCCAATGTTAATCGCGAAGGAACCGGTGGAACCATGGGGGCAATGCCCAAAATCTACAAGAACTACAAAGACCTTTGCGCTGCAGCAGATGTGGATGCCATTGTCATTGCAGCTCCCGATCACTGGCACGGACCAATGACTATTGAAGCGGCCAGAAACGGAAAACACGTTTACTGCGAAAAACCGATGACCTGGACGGTCGAAGAAACCTATGAGGTCAGAAAAGCAGTAAAAGAGAGCGGAATAACCTTCCAGCTCGGCCACCAGGGACGACAGACTGATAGTTACCAGAAAGCCAAAGAAGCCATTGAGAAAGGCGTTCTTGGACCAATTAACCTGGTGGAAGTAACGACCAACAGAAATACGCCAAACGGAGCATGGGTTTATCCAATACATGAAAACGCCAATCCAAGAACCATTGACTGGGAACAATTTATCGGACCAGCTCCATGGCATGAATTCAGTCTGGAACGTTTCTTCCGGTGGCGCTGTTGGTGGGATTACAGTACTGGTTTGTCAGGCGATTTGCTAACACACGAGTATGATGCCATCAATCAAATTATGAATGTCGGTATTCCGGATTCGGCCATGTCAACCGGCGGTATTTACTTTTACAAAGACGGGCGAACCGTACCGGATGTATTGCACACGGTGTTTGAATTCCCGAAACAGGATTTATCGCTGGTGTACAGCGCTACCCTTTCCAGCCAACATCAACGAGGAAAAGTGGTGATGGGACATGATGCCTGGATGGAGCTGGGACAAACCCTCACCATCAATGCCGATATGGAGTCGACAAAATATGCCGACAAAATCCAAAAAGGAATCATCGATCCGGAACTGCCCATTTATTCTTATATTCCCGGTAGGAAAAATGCAGATGCAGTAACATCGGCTACCGAAAAGTACTTTGCAGGAAGAGGGTTATTATACACGTACCGTGGCGGAAAACGAGTGGATACAACTCACCTCCATATGAAAGAATGGGTCGATTGCATTCGCGATGGCAAAGAGACAAGTTGTAATATCGATCAGGGTTTCGAAGAGGCCATTACTGCACACATGGGAACACTTTCGTATAAACATAACAAAAAAGTGTTCTGGGATGCTGAAAATGAAAAAATCATCGTGTAAATTTACATTCTAACTAACACATAAACCGATAACAAATGGGAACAAGACGCGATTTTCTTAAAAAATCAGCCATGCTCACAACTGCTGCATTGGTAGCTCCAACAGTACTTTCATCCTGTGGGAAAAAGCAAAAAGAGATTGGCCTGCAAATTTATACCGTTCGCGACCAACTGAACGAAGATTTGGAGGGAACGCTGAAACGTCTGGCTGAAATTGGTTATAATTCAGTTGAAGCTGCTGGTTTTGGCAATGGCCGTTTTTACGGAAAAGATCCAAAGGAATTTACGAAGATGCTCAATGATATGGGAATGAAATTCCTGTCAAGTCATACTGTATTTGAACCGGATGTAGCAGATGATGTATGTGCTGCTCATGCCGAAGCAGGTTGTAAATACATTGTTTATCCCTATCTTCCGGGACAATTCCGTGAAAATCTGGACGGGTATAAAAACACAGCCGACAAACTAAATACACTTGGCCAAATTGCCCAAAAACACGGTCTCCAGTTTGCTTATCACAACCACAATTTCGAGTTCGAACCCATGGAAGGACAAGTTCCAATGGATGTATTACTGAGTAATACTGACCCGCAATTGGTAAAAAGTGAGTTGGATTTGTATTGGATTACCAAGGGCGGACATACCCCAGTTGAGTATTTCAATAAATTCCCGGGTCGTTTCGAACTTTGGCATGTAAAAGACATGGATAACAGTCCTGAACAATTCTTTGCTGCTGTAGGTACCGGAACCATCGATTTCAAACCAATTTTTGCGGCCCGTGAAAAAGCAGGTATGAAGCATTTCTTTGTGGAAGAAGATCGCTGTAAAGGCGATATCTGGGAAGATCTGAATACCAGCTTTACGTATTTGAATAATGCAAGCTTTGTATAAATAAATTGAAGTCCCGCCGGATTTATTAAATCCTTCTACTCACCTTACAAAAAAACAAAAAGCCCGGCGGGGCTTTTTTTATGTCTTAAAATTAGCAGTTTACATACTACTTAGCTTATCCAGCTGTGTTTTAGGGTACGATTCGTCGGGCTTAAGAGCCAATGCTTTCCGGTAATAAAAACGGGCAACAGAAATATCTTTTTGGTCAAACGCTTCATCAGCCTTTTTTACGAAGGAACGGAACTGACTTTCCTGTTCTGCGGCGTGTTTTTGGCTAACAGCGTTCTCAACTTCAATCAGTTGGTGTTTAGGATAATCTTCCCAATCTTTAATTTTCAAGGCTTCCAGATAATAGAACTTTGCGAGTGTGAATTCTCCTGATTTCATACTCGCATCAGCTTTGCTGATGAAGCCTTGGTACTCCTTCTCTCTTTCCGCTGTGAGATTTGCTTCAATAGCCTTATCACAAGCATCAACCTGCTTTTGCGGATATTTTTCCGAGGGTTTGTACTTCTCTGCCTCATAATAAAAGAAACGGGCAACCGTCCATTTCGAACTGGCAAAAGCGGCATCCGCATTTTTAATATTCTTCAGATATAGATCTTCGACCACACCGGTATAATGAAAATTCAGTGTATCGGCCTTTTCTTTTATCGCTGTTCGTTTCCTGGCTTGATCAGCCATCTCCTTTTCCTGGTCTTCTTTTGTTTTCTGTGCTTGTTCAGCCAATAAGGCATTTATTTCGTTCACTCGCCGAATGGGATATGTTTCCTCCGGTTTAATTTTTCGTGCATCATTAAAAGACTGACGTGCCGCCATCAACTGATTAGCTTTTGCCTCCTGATCGGCTTTGGCTATTAAATCGGCATATTGCTTATCCTTTTCAGCCTGCTCTTTTGCCACCTGTTCGCGTTGTTGTTGCAATTGTTTCTGCTCAGCTATTGCCTTTTTAATTTTATCAAGCATGGTCGATGGATAAACAGCATCGGGTTGCAATTGCAATGCTTCATTAAACGCGGAGATGGAACCATCATATATTTTCAGCCGGAACAGACTATCACCCTTGGCAATAGCTGCCGAAAACCTACGTTGCTCTGCTTCTGCTTCCGTCTGTTTCTTTGCAGCTTCAGCCAAAGCTTGTTTTCTCTGTTTGTCCTGTTCAGCAATAACAGCCTGTATTTTGACAATCTGCTCTTTCGGATATTGAGCGTCGGATTGTATTTGCAATGCCTGTTGAAACGCCAGAATAGATTCCTGGTAAGATTTGATAGTAAACAAACTGTCTCCCCTTGCTACCACTGAATTATACTGTTTCTGTTTGGCTGCAGCCGATGCCTTTTGTTGGGCTGCTACTTCCGCTGCCCGCTTTTCGGCACTCATTGCAGCCTGTATTTTACTTAACATCTCTTGGGGATGTTGTGCATCCGGTTGCAACTGTAATGCATGATTAAACACTGCAGTCGCATCGGTATAGGATTGCAGGGCGAATAAACTGTCCCCTTTCGATACAGCAGCATTGAACTGGCGTTGAAGAGCATCAGCCAAGGCTTTTTGCCTCTCAGCATCTTCCTGAGCCTTCTCTTTCGCAGCAAGAGCGGCCTGTATTTTATCGAGCATTTCTTTAGGATGTTGAGCATCCGGTTGCAACTGCAAAGCCTGATTGAATGCTGCGGTCGCATCGGCATAAGACTGTTGTCCAAACAGCTGATCACCTTTGGCAACAGCATCATCAAATTGCTTTTGGCGAGCTCCGGCAAGTGCTTTCTGTTGGGCAGCCTCATCCGCAGCTTTCTTTTGAGCAGCTAAAGCTTCCTGAATTTTGTCAAGCATTTCCGTTGGATGTTGTGCACCAGGTTGCAACTGCAAAGCCTGATTAAATGCTGCAGTGGCATCGGCATAAGACTGTTGTCCAAACAGCTGATCACCTTTGGCAACAGCATCATCAAATTGCTTTTGACGGGCATCAGCCAATGCTTTTTGTTTTGCGGCCTCTTCCTGTGCTGCAATCAATCCGTTTACCTTATCAATCTTCGCTTTTACACCTGGATCGTCAGGCTTTATTTTTAGTGCCCTATTGTATGTATCAATGGCATTTTTGTATGCTTTATTGGTAACCTGCCCGTCAGCGTCAGCGATTAACCGCTTAAACTCGTCATTTTGTTTGGACTGTTCCTCTTTCAACCTGATTTGTTCTCCCAATAATTTTATCTTGTCCTTAACGAAATCATCCTTAGGCTTTAAATCTGCCGCCTGCTGATAAACAGCAATGGCTTCAGCCAATTTGCCGGCTTCTTCCAACGTTTTGGCCTCATCCAGCTTTTTCTGATATGATGCATCTGCAATCTTAGCAACTTCTTCGTCAAGTTTCTGACGTATCTGCATATCATTGAAGTACGATTCCGAATCAAAATTATCCACCTTAGCTGAATAGAATATTTTTCCGACAGGCTTTTTAGAAAATGATGGATCGACCTCCGGAATAACTTTGAATAATGTAACAACAAACTGAACCGGAGGAAAATACGGATCGCGTGCTAAAACATTATCAGGAATAACTGTTGTCAGAATCAACATCTTTGGATAAAATCCATTCTTCTTAAAAATGAGCTGATAATTATGCTGATATGGCAATTGGAAATCAAACTTTCCGGATACCGCTACATCTATCCGTTGTTCAATTTTATTGTTATCGGTATTGTGTACCTCAATGGTGGCCCCGTCAAACCTTCCTTCATCGAAACGTACTTTTCCTCCAATCTCTAGGATTTGCGGTTTCTTTTTTTGAGCATTGGCTACCACAGGAAGTGACATAAAAGTCATTACCAGTAGCAACGGAACCAAGATATTACGAAGCGACATACTGAAAGTATTCATTGATAACACCCAACCAGGTTATATATGAAACATAAAAATAAGGAAAACTTTAATTCTACCGAACAAAATATTATCAGGGATTTGAACCTTTGGTATCTTTTAAACATCAGGCAAAACACACTGAATACGTAAAAAATACCTTTTCTTTGTAACGGTAATTTGCAGGAGATATTATATTCCTGAGACCGAATATTCTAACCACTAACTAATTTTTTCGATTTTGAGTCAAGCACAAGAAGACCTAAATAAGCCGGCTTTGTGGCAGGCATTTCTCCCGATTATCTTTCTGATAGCCTTGCTCAGCATGAATGTATGGTTTTTTGAAGATACGCTGGCCGGAGCCAATCAGATTGCACTTTTGCTTTCTGCCGCGATAGCAGGCGTTATCTGTCACCGATTAAAACGCAGCTGGAATACGATTCAGGGCAGAGTCCTGAAAAACATCAGTTCCGCCATGCCTTCCATGTTAATTTTGTTACTCATTGGCTCATTGGCGGGGACCTGGATGATTAGCGGTGTTGTTCCGGCGATGATTTATTATGGTCTGGATATTATCTCTCCCAAGTTATTTCTTTTCTCAGCGGTAGTAGTATCAGCAATCGTTTCGGTTGCCACCGGAAGTTCCTGGTCCACTGTGGCAACCATTGGAGTTGCATTGCTGGGTATTGGAAAAACACTGGGATTCAGTGAACCCGTAGTGGCTGGTGCTATTATCAGCGGAGCTTATTTCGGTGATAAGATGTCTCCCCTCTCCGATACCACCAACCTTGCGCCAGCAATGGCGGGCACCGATATCTTCACCCACATCCGGTACATGATGTACACCACAGTCCCAACCATGACACTCACACTCATCATCTTTCTGGTCATGGGGTTCATGCAGGACTTTACACACATCACTATCAATGTGGATGATGTGAAATCAGCCATTGAAGGGAGTTTTAATACCACTCCGTTACTGTTCATTGTTCCGGTGACATTGCTAATTATCATTGTCAGGAAAATGCCATCGCTTCCTGCGTTGTTTATCGGAACCATGTTGGGTGCAGTATTTGCTGTCATATTTCAACCACAAATCATTCACAGTGTTTCCGGTGAATCCGGTGTCTATCTGAAGGATGCCTATATTGCTGTCATGCAATCAATGTTTGGAGATATTAGCCTAACGACTCGAGACGCTGCAGTAAATGAGCTTTTACATACGTCCGGGATGAGCGGTATGCTGGACACTATCTGGCTAATCTTATCTGCCATGGTTTTTGGCGGTTTTATGGAGGCAGGCGGATTGTTAAAACGCATCACCAGCGAAATTCTCAAATTTGCACACAGTACCGGCTCGCTGGTATTCTCAACCGTCAGTAGTTGTGTATTTTTCAATTTCACTGCGTCTGACCAATATTTAGCAATAGTTGTTCCGGGGCGAATGTTTTCACAAACCTACCGGGAAAACGGGTTAAAACCTGAACTGCTCAGTCGGACACTGGAAGATTCAGGAACTGTTGTCTCAGTGTTGATTCCCTGGAATACCTGCGGCGCCACGCAGTCGCGGGTTTTGGGCGTCCCTACACTAGCCTATCTGCCTTATGCGTTTTTCAATTTGATCAGTCCTGTCATGACCGTCCTTGTGGCTTACATGAATTATAAAATCAGGCGTTATTCACCCGCAGAGCTTCAAAAGGAAGGAATTGTGCTGACCGGCAAGTTAAAGCGATAATAGCCTTCAGTTCTATCGAAAAAACCACAAAAAAGGCTGCCCCAATCGAGGCAGCCTTCATATTATCTGTTCAGTGAGTTACTTAAATAACTTTTGCAGTTCATTCCCCAGTTTTTTCGCTGCATCCTGAATCTGTTTTTTCGATGACTTTTTAAATTCTTCTTCGACGAGCTTTTTGGCATCATCCAGATTTACTTTCACTTCAGGTTGCTTGAATGTGCCTCCAATGGTCACTCCCACCGGCAATTTTTGAATATTTTCCGTTCCCGGAACAAAGCCCAGGTATTTGTTGATATCACTGCTTAGATCGGTCTTATTGACTTTAAAATCGATGTTGTAGGCGAGATCCTGACTAACAGTTTGATGTCCTGAAACGACAGCTTCCTGTCCTGCAATCTTCGTTTTGAAAGGTGAAACATCCAAACCTCCATTGACAATTTTGAACTTTGTGGCAAAATTATCGATGTCGACTTTATCGAACGTATTCTTCTTGAAATACTTGCCGATTTCCTGGAAAACCTTTGCTCCCACTATCTGAATATCAGATGTAGAAATATCACCGTTTCCGTTAAATGATTGGAAAACAGGCTCCATATTCTTGTTTAAAAAACCGGAAATTGATAAACCGGTGCTGAATTCTCCTGTACTGTTCGAAGCTATCGGCAACATAGTTCGTACAGTCGATAAAGAACGATAGGCCTGTGGGATATCAAATCCCTTCACTTTCAGGTTGAAATCAAATTTAGGCTTTTGTGGTTGTGGTGTCTCATATGAACCAGCCATAGTCACCTGACCATTCAGCATATTCATCTGCAAACCATCCAGTAACAACTTTTTGTCCCGCACAATTACATCTCCTTTGGTCCCGGTAATCACCATTTTATCATACAGAATTTTATTGACGTTAGCCTGCATCACAAAATCGATATGATCAGGAACTTCAAACGCTTCCATTTTGGTGGTATCAGTCTTAGTGGTGTCGGTGGTTGCCATACTAGCCATCAATTGATTCACATCAAGCAGATTGGAACTTACTTTGAGATTCCCCTTCAGTGTCTCACTTTTTAGAATATAAGGCCAGTAATTGGAAAGTGAACCGGATGCTGAAAAGTCGGAATGTCCCATATTCCCCTTTAGGGAAGCAAGCGATATGGAACGGGAATTCATTGTCATATCTGCCGATGAAATGGTTACAGGCATAGGTAAATCTTTCGAAGCCATGCGGAATCCTTTCAACTGAACTTTTCCTTCGGTCTCAAATTTGTCGTACTGCTGCTTATCAATAGCCGAATAAGGTCCGTTAAACTGAACAGCAGCATCAAGCAGTCCACGAATATCAACTGAATCCATCGGTAATGCCTGTGATACGGTGGTAAAATCGATTTTCCCATTCAGTTTTCCTTTCAACTGCATATCACTCATCGGATGCGCAATGGAGAGATTAGCCGAAACGGGGTTTCCTGCAGCATTTGCTTCGAATTTGGTTACATCCACAGTCATCAAGTCCAAGTCGCCTTCCGGCTTTTTCACGCTGGCTGCCAAATTGATATTTTCTACCGCTTTAGGTAAATCAGGATATTTCAGCCAACCATTATCCAGCTTCAGATCAATGCCAAATGCAGGATAGTTTGTTTCGGTATAAGCACCTTTTACAAAGCCGCCAAATGTCACATCACCTTTGGTTTGGACACCTTTCAGATACGATTGGTATTCTTCAGGAACAAAGCCCAGTAACTCGTTAAATCCGGAGCCGGGAGAATTGAACTTTAAATCGAAATCATAACTGGAATCACCTAAGGCAAAGCTACCGTCGATTTTTACCGGCAATTTATTGATGTGCGTCTCATTTTCAGCAACGGTAAATTTCATTTTATCGAAGTCGGCCATCAATACAGTATTCATATCTACATTGATATTCTTCGCATACCGGCTCCCTTCATAATCGAAAGTGATATTTTGCACTTGTGCATCCGTTTTCAGTGTACTGTTGGCACCATCCATGGTTCCCGAAAGGTTGAATTCACCTTTTTCCATTGAGAAGAACATAGGAGTCGATTCGTCAGTATAGCTGAGTGATAAATTGTGGACTGAAATCTTATCCAGGTTCAATTGCATTTCGGAGGCGGTTGTATCGGTAGCTGCCGGTTGTTCACTCGGTGCAGTAATATTCCAGTTGCTTTTTCCAGTCTTATTTACTTTCAGGGCAACTTTGGGATTGTTGACAATAATCTCATTCACATCAATTCCCTTGTCCATGTGCCATAAACTGGAAAGATTGATGGTGGTGGCCACCGAACCTATACTCACCAATGTATCGTTGGCAAAATCGCCTTTCCCGATGATACGTAAACCGTCCAATTCGGCATACACTTTTGGAAAACTCTTGAACAGGGACAGATTTACCCCGTCGAGTTCAACGCGGGCATCAACCATCTCGTTGGCTTTGTCGAGCGCTTTTTGATAAATCTGATCTTTGAAAATCAGTGGAACGGCAATCATGGCAGCTAACAGAACCACCACGACGATGCCAATAATGATGAGTACTTTTTTCATATTGTAATTCTTTTATCTGTCCGTAATATTCTCATTCCGGTTAACCGGAAAACAAGTAAAGTATTGAGAGTTTAAAGAAATAAGTCTAAGGTTATTCCGCTGTCTTTCTTTTACTTCAACAAAGTATTGCGCAACAGGTTCAGGGCCGATTGCGACGAACGGATAATATTCCGTCCACGGTCGTTACCAAAGTTATATTTTTTTGAAACAACACCATCAGGGCCGGCGACCGCTATCCAAACCAGACCAACCGGTTTTTCCGGAGTACCACCCGATGGTCCCGCTACTCCTGAGGTAGCCACCACATAATCAACTCCCAATACTTTCCGGGCACCAGTTGCCATAGCTTCAACGACTTCGGCACTGACAGCACCATGCTCGATAAGCAGTTTTTCCGGTACACCGAGAATCTTTTCCTTTACTTCGTTGGAATAGGCGACCACGCTTCCGCGGAAATAATCTGAGCTACCAGCATCAGAAGTGAAGAAATGGGCAATATTTCCACCGGTACAACTTTCCGCTGTTCCAACAGTCAAATTTCTTTGTTTCAGCAGTTTGCCAATATTTCCGGTAAGGGTATCGTCTTCGTAACCGAAAATATGCTCCGGAATAATTTTCAGTAATTTTTCTACTTCATCGTCGAGCACACGATTCATCAAATCGCGGTCCTCGCCCGTTGCGCTCAGACGCAACCGAATATGCATCGGATTAGGTAAATATGCCAGTTTAATGAATGAAGGCAGATTGTCTTCCCAATCGGCAATCCGTTCAGCCAACATAGACTCCGGCAAGCCTTGCGAAAGTACTGTACGGTGAATGATAGGCATAGTTTTAAAACGGGTACGAACCCGAGGCAAAACCTGCTCGCTGACCAACGTCTTCATTTCGAAAGGTACACCCGGCATGAAAACAAAAACACATCCCTCTTTCTCCATCCAAAGTCCGGGAGCTGTTCCCATCCGGTTATGCAGCACAACCGCACTTTCAGGCACCAGCGCCTGGTCACGGTTAAGACCGTTCATTTGAACTCCACGCGGAGCAAGCAATGTTTTGATATGTTCCAGTACATTATCGTTATAAACCAGCTGTGTGCCAAAGAACTGACAAATAGCGTCTTTAGTTCTGTCATCTTTTGTCGGGCCTAATCCTCCTGTAATCAGCACTAAATCGACCTTAGCCGAAGCATCTGCCAGCGTTTCCAGCATATGGTCGTGTTCGTCTGATATGCTGGTAATCTGCCGGACAGCTATTCCTTCGTCATTAAGTTTTCTGGCCATCCAGGCCGAATTGGTATCAATAATCTGGCCGATGAGAATCTCATCGCCAATGGTAATTAAATCTGCTTTCATCAAATGTATAATCTGTTCTCGGGGCCATTGAAATCAACATAAATGATTTCATTCCCATGGGTTAAATTTCCGTCTAAATTACGGAAAACAACCTTGCGCACATCTTCAAGATGCCATAAAGTTGGACGATGGTTGCTTACTATTAACATCCTTTAGCATGAATGCACTAATTTCAGAATCCTTTCAATGATTCGTCTCCTTTTGGCATTAAAAAACCTGCCCGGAGATTCAGCCGGACAGGTTTTCGTGTTGAGCCAATACAACTAATCAACCCGGATGGCCGTACCGCCGCCCGGTTTTAATGTTATTTCAAGTGGCGTTTGGTTACTCACACGTTGCGAAATAACCATATAATCGTCTCCGCGTCGATCAGCATTCATTCCGTCGACAAACAGCTGTGCCTGATGCTGGCCTTCGCTAATAAAAGATAAGTCAATCTTAATGGTGCGTTCTGTCCAATTATTTAATGCACCAATATACCACGTACTTCCTTTTCTTCTGGCCAATACAACATATTCCCCAAGTTTACCGTCAAGCGCAATAGTTTCATCCCAGGTAACCGGCATTTCCGACAGGAACTTCAGAATATCAGGATATTTCTCAAACTCTGTCGGAGCGTCGCAAAGCATTTGTACCGGGGCGAAATAGCAAATATACATACCCAATTGCTGGCATCGCGTTCCGTAGCTCATCGGCATACTGTTCGATGTATAGAACTGCCCTTTGGCGGCGTTACGCATGGCACCGGGCGTATAATCCATTGGCCCGGCCAACATCCTGATAAAGGTAATATCGACGTTGTGTTCTGGTGTTTCAGGCGATGCAAACTTGTTATACTCATTACCCCGAACCGATTCAAAATTCAGCACATTCGGATAGGTTCTTTCCAAGCCGGTGGGTTTGGAACAACCGTGATAATCGACCAGTAAATGGTGTTTGGCAGCTTCCACGGCAAGTCTTTCATAAAAATTCACGGCTACTTGGTCATCCCGGTCGATAAAATCAACTTTTACACCCGCAACTCCCCATTTCTCAAACAAGGCAAGTGCCTCATTCATTTGCCGGTCAATGGTGTGCCAAACTGCCCACAACAGGATTTTAACGCCTCTTTTCTTTCCGTATTGAACTAATTCGGGTACATCAATACCCGGTTTCGGCAATAGAATATCAAATTGATCGGACCAACCTTCATCCATTAGTACATAATCGATGTGATGGCGGGCGGCGAAATCGATGTAATACTTGTAGGTATCCATATTGATGCCTGCTCTGAAATTGACACCTTCCAGATTCCAATCGTTCCACCACTCCCACGACACTTTGCCTGGCTTCACCCACGATGCATCGAATTGTGATTTTCGTGCCAGACGATAAACGATATCGTTTGCTGCCAAATCTTTGTCTTCCGGAGCGACAATCAGAACGCGCCAAGGAAATTCTCTTGTTCCGGTCGTTTGAGCCAAATATCCGGCCCGCTCAATTACCCGCAAATTAAAATTCCCGTGTCCTCCTTTTTCCACCTTTTCAGGATACTGAGGAAATAGTCCGGTAAGATAAGGGCGACCGGAGGCATTGTCGAAATGTGTCAGATACATTCCGGGATAATCGTACAAATCAGCCTCCGTAATGGCAACTTTGAGATTTTCTTCATCGACAACAACAGGAATGGATGTGAAATCCTTCTCCTTCAGTGATTGAATAGGTGCTTTGGTATAATTTTTCTCATAAGAGGTTTGAAAGTCACCAACCTGATGAGAAATCAGCTGGTAATTTTTTGGAAAGCGATATTCTACTTCTTCATTCTGAACCTTCACATTTCCACGGAAAACTGTTGTCCACCGATACGCTATTCCATCGTTATATGCTCTGAAAATGACTGAATACTTTCCTTCGAATACTATCTCCAACTCATTATAATCATCAGGAATTTCACTCCGAAACCACCAATATGGTTTAATCACAGAACTGTTCGAGCGAGTCAGTTGACTAACAACCTGATCGCGGAAACCAAGTTGTTGGTTGTCGACCGTTAGACTCAGTGGTGAGTACCAGAGAATATTCTGGTCGTTATAATCAACGGCATAATAAAGTTTATCGGTTTGCCGGAAAGTAACTCTAATTTTCCCGTCAGGTGAACGGAGTGATTGGATATCGGCAGCCTGCAACAGCGAAAAACTGCACAACAAAATAAAAGACAGCAGAATCTTACTCAACTTCATCACGTCAGGTTTAATTGGTTAGCAACAGTCACAAATTTAATGACTTCGCTTTAAACTAACGTGAATAGCTTGAAATAAATAGCTTATAAGTTATTTATCACCTTAATCCAATCCATTGAAATTATGTAGATAGTTTTCCAGTCGCCTCATCCCTTCTTCCAGGTTTTCCAAAGAATTGGCATAGGAAAAACGTAGATAGCCTTCACCATTTGCACCAAAATCGATACCGGGAGTAACACCAATGTGCGCTTTCTCGAGCATATCAAAAGCAAGCTTGTACGAATCGTTTGAAAGATGACTGGCATCTACAAAGATGTAAAATGCACCCGTTGGTTCCACAGGAATCGTAAATCCCAATTCCCGTAATCTCTTAATGAGAAATTTACGTCGTTTGTCGTAGGTTAGCCGCATTCGCTCGATATCCGGACCACTTTTCTCCAAAGCCGTGATCCCGGCCCGTTGCGCTACCGAATTTGCACAGATAAAAAGATTTTGTTGCAAAATCTGTAAATGACGCATGTATTTCTCCGGAGCAATTAAATACCCCAGTCGCAAACCCGTCATGGCATATAACTTCGAGAATCCGTTCAGTACAAAAGCTTTATCAGTATATTCCAGGATTGAATGTACTTTCTCGCCATACACCAATCCATGGTAAATTTCATCTGAAATGATGTACGGGGAATATTGAGCAATGGCTTTCATGGTTTCCGGGCTCAACAAATTCCCGGTAGGATTCATCGGTGAATTGATAAGAATGGCCTTGGTCCGTTCGGTTAGTTTCTCGCAAATGCCGTCAGGAGTATATTGAAATCCGTTCGCTCCATCAACAGGAACAGTTACCGGTTTTCCGCCAGCGTAGGTCACAAAATTAGCATAACAAGCATATCCCGGATCAGAAAGAATTACCTCGTCTCCTGCATTTAGCAGAACGGATAAAGCCAATAAAATTCCGGGAGAAGTTCCCGAAGTAACCAGAATTTGTTCCGGTTTAACCGAAACGCCGTACTCTTTTTGGTAATGAAGACTAATGGCTTCACGCAGTTCCGGATCGCCAAGGCTGTGCGTATAATGAGTATAACCGCTCCGAATTCCTACTTCACAAGCTTCTTTCACACACTCCGGCACGTCGAAGTCGGGCTCTCCCACTTCCATATGAATGATATTGATGCCTTGTTTTTGCAATTCATTGGCTCGTTCGAGCACCTCCATGACGATAAATGGCGTTATCTGGTCAAGCAGCCTGGCTTCCATGTTTCAACGGTTTTGATTGGGTTTGATATGGCTAAAGTTACCCAACTTTCCTGCATGGAGAATAGATTATCATAATTTTCTTACCGGAATTTTCAGCAATTACCTACATTAATTCAGATGATTATATCCGAATATTAGTCGAATTGCTAGTCATCACGTTTGAAAAGCCGTAAATTTAATCGACGACATTCATTACAGCACATTAACACCTGGCTACCGAGGCCTCCGCAGCTCTACTTCTTTACTAATCTAAAATTAAACCGGCCATGATAAAGAAAATCGCTATCGTACAAGTCCCTCCGATATTCATGGATTTGAAAAAGACCATTGCGCTCAGTTGTGAATTAATTGCTAAAGCTGCAACTAACAATGCCGGTCTCATCATGTTTCCGGAGGCTTATATTCCCGGTTATCCGGCATGGATATGGCGATTAAGGCCTAGTGCCGATTTTGAAAAAGCCAAAGTGATGCATCGCCTACTAATCGAAAATTCGGTTGATTTATCCAAAGATGGATTAAAACAAATCCGGAAAGCAGCAAAAGACAATAACATTACTGTTGCCATTGGCATAAACGAACTTAATATGGAGGACTCAGGAACAACGCTCTACAACAGCTTTGCTATTATCGGTGCAGATGGGAAACTCGCGAATGTTCACCGGAAATTGGTTCCAACGGTAGCTGAACGGATGACCTGGGGAAGAGGTGATGCATCAGGAATGAATGTACTGGAAACACCTGCCGGGAAAATTGGTAGTCTTATTTGCTGGGAAAACTACATGCCCTTATCCCGATATGCACTCTATACGCAGGGCATTGAACTTTATCTCGCACCCACCTGGGATTATGGTGAAAACTGGATTGGTACCATGGGACACATCGCCAGGGAAAGCGGATGTTGGGTAGCTAGTTGCGCTACGCCTTTTCAGGGAAATGATGTTCCTCAAAGCTTTCCTTACAAAAACGAAGTTTTTCCGAACGAAGATGAATGGTTTACCGATGGCGACGCTGTTTTGATAAATCCCTTTGGAAAGATTATGGCTGGACCCATGAACAGAGAAAAGGCCATTCTCTATGGAGATTACGATTTACAGGACATAACCGACCGACGGCGTTCTCTGGATGTGGCAGGCCATTATTCACGACCTGATATTTTCAATCTTACTGTGAGAAAGTCGAAACAACCACTCATCAATATCACTTAAAAAAAGCGTTGAAATTACCTTCAACGCTATAAATAGTTTAAACTGTTTATCGTAAATCGTACCCAAACGGATAAAAGCCCAGTCGCATCAGTTTAAAATGCTGCAATCCGAATGGTATTCCGATGATGGTAACACAGAAGATAATGCCCCAAAGAAGATGTGTCAAAGCAATCCAGAAACCGGCAAAGATGATCCAGATAACATTCAGCACAAATGATATGACCGGAATACTTCCACCGGTTGGTACCACATGTTTCCCGAAAGGAGCCAGATGAGCGATGCCCAGTTTAAATGCTTGCAATCCCCATGGAATGCCAATAATGGTGAGGCAAAGAATCAATCCGCCCCAGAGGTATTCGAAGAAGATAAAAAAACCTCCGAATACGAACCAGATAATATTACCGATAATGCGCATGACGATGTGAATTAAATAATATGAATTGGATTATGGTCGTTTCGGTTCGTAATAACAGCGTTTGGGTGATACAATTCTGCCTGTGTCCTTCAGCTCCTTCAACGCTTTGTCGACCATTTTCTTATCCACGCCGGCGCTTTCAGCAATTTCGCCACCTTTAAGGGGGCGGCCCGCTTCGTCCATGGTTTTCAGGATTAGTTCATTGATTTCCATAAGTTAGTTTATTAGAGTTTTGAGATGCTGTTCATCAGGAAATGGTCAGCCAGTACAAGGGCAGCCATAGCTTCCACAATTGGCACAGCTCGCGGCAATACACACGGATCATGCCGGCCTTTGGGATTGATGGTCACTTCGTGCGAAGAACTATCTATCGTATGCTGCTCTTTCAGCAAGGTAGCAATGGGTTTGAACGCTACACGGAAGTATATGTCTTCACCGTTGGATATTCCTCCCTGCACACCACCCGAATGGTTCGTTTTTGTACGGATTTTGTCCCCGTCTTTCACGAATACATCGTTGTGTTCCGAACCCGATAGACGTGTTCCGGCAAAACCAGATCCATACTCAAAACCTTTTACAGCGTTAATTCCCAGCATCGCATGCCCTAAATCGGCATGTAGTTTATTGAAAACCGGTTCACCAAGTCCAGCGGGCACACCCGAAGCGACACAGGTAATCACACCGCCAACCGTATCATGATTGTGGCCGGCTTCTTCAATGCGGGCAATCATTTTCTCTGCCGTTTCCAAATCCGGACAACGGACAATATTCGATTCGGTTAAACCTAAATCCAGTTCCTGGTAACTTTTGGGCACTTCCACCTCACCTACCTGCGATACATATGCTTGAATATTCACACCAATATTCTGCAATAATTGTTTGGCAACTGCTCCGGCAGCTACACGGGCAATAGTTTCCCGGGCCGATGAACGTCCACCACCGCGGTGGTCACGACGGCCATATTTCTTGATATAGGTATAATCAGCATGCGAAGGACGAAAGACCTCCCTGAGATTATTATAATCATTTGAATGCTGATCTTTATTTCGAATAATAAATCCTATGGGTGTTCCGGTAGTTTTTCCTTCAAAAATTCCGGATAGAAATTCAACTTTGTCTCCCTCTTTCCGTTGGGTGGTGATATGCGACTGGCCAGGCTTACGGCGATCCAAATCCTTCTGCACCTTTTCCACATCCAGTTCCAGTCCGGATGGGCATCCGTCAATAACGCCACCTATCGCTGCTCCGTGTGATTCTCCAAATGTGGTTAACCTGAATATTTGTCCAAACGTGTTCATAGGCTGAAATAAGAAACCCGGGAAAGTCCCGGGTTGATAAAAATACGTTAATTTCTTTATTCGGAAAAGAAAATGTTTTTAGGATTTGCTTAGCAACCGCAACTTCCGCCGCCGCTTCCGCTTCCACAACCACAACCTCCGCCTGCATGTGCATGCTCGTGCTCATGATCGTGTTCGTCGGTACTACAGCTTCCACTGCCGCAACCTCCGCCGCTTCCACATCCACAACCGCCCTGATTGTAAACAGCAGCCAGTTCTTCAGCTGTTGCATCGCGTACTTCCAGAACCTCACCTTTGAAGAATAAATCTTCTCCGGCCAGCGGATGATTGAAGTCCATGCGTACTGTATCATCTTCGACAGCCAAAACAATTCCGTTCATGCGCTGTCCTGAAGTGGACATCATCGGAACGGTATTTCCTGGTTTAACCAGTTCACCATCAAACTCGCCGTTTACTTCGAAAATATGTTTGGGCAGATTAATGATGGCTTCTTCATTTACTTCACCGTAAGCATCTTTTGCCGGAATTTCCACGTCGAAAATGGCACCGTCAGAAAGACCAGCCAAACGCTCTTCGAACATCGGCAACATCAATCCTGCTCCGTAAAGAAATGTCAGCGGATTTTCACGTCCTGCGGTTTCGAATACTTCACCTTCCTTCCCATCTACTCTGAGCTCATAAGTAAGGGAAACCATTTTATCTCTAGCAATTGTCATAATAAGCTATTTAATACAAATTTTGCGTCGTACAAAGAAAGCATGATCTATTTGATCATGCAAATCTGACTTATCAAAAATACATTAATTTAGATTAAATTTAAAACAAATATCACCAATGAAGTATATCGTTCAATATCCTATCGCCTCTCCGTCTTTTCTCGATTCAGATGCTCCATAATAGACACCATTTTTCGCATCGTACATAATTGCCTGGTAACCACCATAAATTCCATCTTCAAAACCAACACGATGTCCGCGTTGCATCAGGCCCCGGGTAGCTTCATAGCCAAAACCGCTTTCCAACGAAATGATTCCGGTTCCATCGGCTGGTGTGCCAGTTGGTGATGTAGAACCATCGTGACTGATACGAGGTGCATCCCCGGCTTCCTGAAGATTCATCCCAAAATCGATAATGTTCATCAATATCTGCACATGTCCCTGAGGCTGAAAATCTCCCCCCATCACACCAAAACTCATAAATGGCTGACCATCTTTTGTCACAAATGCCGGAATAATTGTGTGGAAAGGTCGTTTACCTGGCTCATAAGTGTTCGCGTGTCCTTCTTCCAGATTGAAAAGCTGGCCGCGATCCTGTAACATAAATCCCAGTCCCGGGGGAACCATGCCAGAGCCCATTCCACGGTAGTTTGATTGAATCAATGAAACCATATTTCCTTCATCATCAGCTGCAGTCAGGTAAACCGTCTCTCCCTGACTGATTTCACCAGCTGAATATTTCCCAGCCCTATCGGGACGAATAAGTTTTCGACGCTCTGCTGCATATTTTTCAGAAATCAACGTTTCTACCGGCACTTTGGCAAAATCCATGTCGGCATAGTATTTAGCCCTGTCCTCGAACGCCAGTTTCTTCGCTTCGGTGAAATAATGAATGTGTTCGGCCGAACCAAAACCCATGGAAGCAATATCGTAGCCTTTCAAAATCTGCAACATTTGCAGTGCTGCAATTCCCTGCCCGTTCGGCGGAAGTTCCCATACATCATAACCGCGGTAATTTACCGAAACTGGTTCTACCCATTCAGAATGGTGCGCAGCCAAATCTTCATACGAAAGGTAACCGCCCTGTTGCTGGATGAAATCGGCGATGACATGGGCAATACGACCTTTATAGAAGGCATCGCGGCCACCTTTTGCAATTTCGCGGTAAGTATTGGCCAACATTGGATTCCGGAAAACTTTACCTTTATAGGGCGGTTCGCCGTCAGACATGTAAGTCTCTTTTACATTGGGAAATTTTTTGCTGAAATATTCCACTGAACGACCGAAGTAGTAGCCAATCACTTCCGTAACCGGAAAACCTTCTTCCGCATATTCAATTGTCGGTTCCAGAATATCTTTCATGGGCAGTTTGCCAAAGCGATCATGCAACGAGAACCAGCCATCCACACATCCAGGAACAGTTACCGGAAGCGGACCAAACGGCGGTATTTCCTTCAATCCTTTTTCCTTGAAAATCGCCAGGGTTAATGCTTTGGGCGAACGACCGCTGGCATTCAGTCCGTAAAGCTTTTTGGTTTTGGCGTCCCAAACGATAGCGAACAGATCCCCTCCCATTCCACTACCGGTTGGTTCCATCAATCCAAGCGCCGCATTGGCAGCAATGGCTGCATCTACAGCCGAGCCGCCCTTTTTCAGTATATCAATTCCAATTTGCGTAGCCAATGGCTGACTGGTACAAACCATGCCGTGACGCGCCATCACTTCGGAACGTGTGGCAAAATTCTTACCTGTTATCCGATCCTGCGCAAACAACGAGATACTTATTGTAGTAAGCAATACAAGAGAGGCAAATTTCTTCATCGTTAGTTCGGTTTTTAGAATGAAAATTGAACGGGAATTTACAGAAATTCTGACAAATGACGGAAAGGCAAAATGATAAACAAAAAAAGACGAACGAACCATCGGGGTACATTCGCCTTTTATAAACAAGTATATTTAGCAGGAATAATGATTTTCTAAACAGTTACAATATGATAATGGCATATTCCTGCGGGTTGATGATTCACTATTCTCCTTTCGAAACTACTTCGTAACGAATATTATCCAAACAAACATAAGTAGGTGTATTGATACCATAATCGCCTACATCGGAAGATCCAAAGCGGAAAGTCAGTTTATTCACTTTGCCCAGACTCGATAAATCTACTTTGGTCCATTCACTCACAATGTAATCCTGGCTGTTATCTGTAAAGCGGTAATCGGCCAGGTAAAACTCAACATTGCCAATTGAATCGCCGGCTGCATCATAGCCAATAATGTCCACTTTAAACCAGTCGGCATCATTGCCTGTATCGCCACCGAATTTTTTACTGTAGGCATCACCGTCTTTCATCGAAAGCGCCGAATAAGTGTCATTACATAGTTCAATGCTTTTTACCTGATATTCCTGATCATTCAGAAATGAAAAGTACGCATCACCAGAGTAAGACGGGAAAAAAATGGCAAATGTGTTGCCGTTATTAGCAGCATCGTAAACGCTGTACTGATTACCGTAACCAGCAGTTATGGTATCATTCAGTGTGGAATACGAAAAACTGTCCCAGGTTGACCAGTCGGCGTTGTAATTGTTTGGGAATGTCATATCGCCGGAAGTAAATTCGCCGGAAGCATCACTCCCATTCCAGTAACCGGTGTCAGGAGTTTGCAAATCTTCAAAATCGATGGTTTTCGTTTCGGTTATGGTTTCTTCCGATTTGTCGCAGGCAGTAAAAAGTAAAGCAATGGCAATTGCACTAATGAATAGTCCATTCAATTTCTTCATGATTAATCCTTTTTTAATGTTTGATTTAAGTTGATCTGGAGGTCATTTTGAAGTTCACTGATGCATGACAGACACAAACATGCATGGTAATTTTCCCGGAGTGTTTCGCACAAAGCGTCGGGCAATCTTTCACGGGCGCACCAACATTGCTGAATGTCGTCCTCTCGACATTCGAAGGTGGAACCACAGCGCGGACATACTTTTCCCATAATGATGATAATTAATTAGTGGATGATTCCGGCTTTCTTACAAATGTGAAAAATGAAGAACAATTGCTTGCAGTTCATTTTTGCTATTTATCCCGAAAGCAAAAACTTGTATCTGAATCGTGGCAGGTCTTCTGGCTCACCCAAGTTTCCTGTACCTTCCCGTTTCCAAATGAAACAGTGGTTATACGGATCAGGAAACCCATGTTATGGGCTTACAGCTGCGGGAACAGCTCCGGATTCTCACCGGATTCCCTTTTCATTTTCTTCTCCCTGAACAGGAGTCGAAAAACCAAAATTCACGACAAAGATATACGACTATTTCAAAATGAGATCATTTTTTAACAGAATATTTTGCTTACTTGCCTACGACAATAGCATTTGATTTTTTACACAAGACCACGACTTTTTACTGCATGATAAAGCAACATAAGATGATGAATCTAATCCGGCTCATTGTGCTTGCCGGGATCGTGATTATCTATCTGATTCTGATTTCACAATTTCATTAAAGCAAAAGAATTCGCTGCGAATGGCTTCTTTTTCTGTTCCGGAACAGCCATTTTTAGTACTTTTAATTTTTTAAAATGTGAACAAAATGGCTTCGGAAACGACCCGGAAACGCATACTGGAACTTAGAGAACAACTCGAGCAGCATAATTACAATTACTACGTATTAAATCAGCCTACCATCGGCGATGAAGCGTTCGACCATTTGATGAGCGAACTTATTGCACTGGAGAAGGATGTCCCCGATTTATACGACCCAAACTCACCGTCTCAACGGGTGGGAAGCGATATCAATCAACAGTTTACTCAGGTACGTCACACCTACCCCATGCTTTCGCTAAGCAACACCTATTCCGAAAGCGAAGTGGAGGAATTTGATCAACGTGCCCGGAAGTTGGTGGACGAGCCCTTCACGTATGTTTGTGAGCTGAAATTCGACGGTACATCCATTAGTTTGACGTATGAAAACGGCCAACTGGTCCGTGCTGTTACCCGTGGAGACGGTGTTCAGGGAGATGATGTAACTGCCAACGTAAAAACCATCCGGAGTGTGCCGCTGAAGCTGAAAGGCGATTTTCCCGAAAAGTTTGAAATTCGCGGAGAAGTGCTTATGCCTTTCGCTGTTTTCGAGCAACTGAACGATACCCGCAACAAAGCCGGAGAACCTCTCTTTGCCAATCCCCGAAATGTGGCTTCCGGTTCCTTAAAAATGCAGAATTCATCAGAAGTAGCCAACCGAAAACTGGATGCTGTATTCTATTATGTTTTAGGTGAAAACCTACCCTGGGACGGACATTTGGAGATGTTGGAAAAAGCCAAAGAATGGGGGTTTAAAATTTCGGAACACACCAGAGCCTGCAAAAATGTAGAGGAGATTATTGATTTTCTCCATTACTGGGATGAAGAGCGGAAGAATCTTCCTGTTGCCACGGATGGTGTGGTGATTAAGGTTAACTCTCGACGGATTCAGGAAGAGATGGGCTATACTGCCAAATCCCCACGGTGGGCCATTGCCTATAAATACAAAGCCGAACAATTGGCCACCCGTTTGAAATCCGTGACTTACCAGGTTGGACGTACCGGCGCGGTAACTCCCGTGGCTAATCTGGAACCCATTTTATTGGCTGGTACCATTGTGAAAAGAGCATCTCTTCATAACGCTGATATCATTGCCAATCTCGATTTGCACCTCGACGATCAGGTTTTCGTGGAAAAAGGAGGGGAAATTATTCCCAAAATTGTCGGTGTTGATACCAATGCCCGCAAACCCGATGCTGCGAAAGTAGAATTCATTACCAACTGTCCTGAATGTAACACACCTTTGGAACGGACCGAGGGCGAAGCGGCCTATTACTGCCCTAATGAAAACGGTTGTCCGCCTCAGCTAAAGGGGAAAATAGAACATTTCTGTAGTCGTGGTGCCATGGACATTGAAGGGCTGGGAAAAGAAACCATCCGTTTGTTTTTCGACAAAGGTTTGCTCACCGATGTAGGCAGCATTTATGCTTTACCCGAAAAACGGGACATCATTCTGGGCATGAATTCCTTCCAGGAAAAATCAGTGGAGAATTTGGTGAATGGGATTGAAAACTCGAAAAAGCAACCATTCGAAAAAGTACTGTTCGGACTGGGAATCCGATTCATCGGAGAAACGGCTGCCCGAAAAATTACCAGGGCTTTCCGTTCCATTGAAGAATTGGAAATGGCATCACTTGACGAACTGATTGCCGTAGATGAGATTGGTGAAAAAATGGCGCAATCCATCCTGAATTATTTTGACGACGAAAAAAACCGTATTTTAATCGGGCAGTTACGCAAAGCCGGACTCAATATGGAATCTGATCAGGGTGCAGTCCCTGCATCTGAAAAATTGAAGGGTCTTATATTTGTGATTTCCGGTAACTTTGGCACTTCTGAAAGAAGAAAGGAACTGGGAGAATTGGTGGAGCAAAACGGAGGGAAAAACGCTGGTTCCATTACGGGAAAAACAAACTATTTGCTGGCTGGAGACAAAATGGGGCCATCAAAAAGAGAAAAGGCTGAAAAGTTGAAAATCCCGATTATCAGTGAAGATGATTTTCTTCGGATGATTGAAGAGTAAGCAGCAATTATGATACAGACAAGAAGACATAATACAACCAGATTAAAAACAAATACGATTCAATACACAAAACATTTAAATTGCAAGTCACATAGAGCTTATGCTTACGATTCGTAAGCAGAAATATCATTACTATCAATCGTAAACAAGAATAACCAATCAACGAATTAGTAAATTTGTCCCAATATGTTTAAAAAAGCTTTCCAAACAGTTACGCTGAAAAGACTTCATAAAAAGTATCACAATCATGGGCGTAACGTACTGGTTCACACATTTAGCACGGCGAAAACTGCAGTAATTTTGTGGTATCCCGAAGATGACGGAGCAATGGAAAGCTACGAACATATGAGAAAAGTTC
>ENA-ORXD01000447-ORXD01000447.1-sediment-metagenome-genome-assembly--contig:-NODE-447-length-53765-cov-4.809008_pt1 | contig 53765 bp, 35 predicted proteins | sample MGYA00237862_ERZ511471 | MGnify/ENA metagenome assembly ERZ511471
CGCGAACCAACGCTTCAGCAATGGGCTGTACGTCATGGGTTGATCAGAATTCCATGCATCAGCTGTAGCATCACCAATAACGCCCCAGGTAGTCAGGGTAGCTGTATACGTCATCTTAGCCAAATCCAGATTGAAAAAGTAATAACCTGGTGTTGCTACACTCAAATTACCCGCATTCGGATCACTACTTATAGTACCTGCTGTTGCACCAGCTCCATAGTTTGGCCCATCCCAATTACGCTGGCTAACGAATTTAAAGCCGTTAGTCGTAGGCAAGTACAGATATCCCTGAACAACAGGGTCTGCCGCAGTATTCATGAATGAATCGACGGCAGCGGCCGGATCCCAATTCTGGAAATCACCTGCAGCATATAACGTCACAAGTGCCTCAGGAGTAGTGAAAGTAACTTCATTACCATAGCCAGTACCCGCACTGTTAGTAGCGTATGCACGTACATAATAGGTAGTTGTACCACTCAGGCCCGACAGTGAACTGGTAAAGTCTCCCATGCCATCACCATCAGAAGTCATACTGTTAGAAATAGTTGGATTATGTTGTGTACTGTAACAAACACCACGAGCCGTTACCGTAGCGCCACCATCAATAGTAACACTACCGCCGCCTTTAGCTGAAGTTCCGGAGGTTGCTGTAAAATCAGCAGTAGTTACGGTCGGAACAACGGGTAATGTGGTAAAAGTTAACTGAGCACCGTAGATAGTACCGGTTGAAGTTATACCATATGCCCTTGCATAGTATTGGGTAGCATAGTCCAAACCGCCAATCTTCACGGTAAAGGTTGCAGACTTCTCACTACCTGTATAAACTACCTTGTTGTCATCAACCGTGGGAAGTGAATCAGTACTATAAACCACACCCTTTTCAGTGATTCCCTGTCCCTCCGATACGATAAAACCAACAACAGTGGCAGAATCAGAGGTGACATTCATCTTTTCGGTTGTCGTCAGTTTTGCGTCCAAACGCACATCTGACATCTCCTTTGTACAGGCGGCAAAAACGACTGCCGCTGTAACAAAGGATGCTATCATCATATAAATTGATTTTCTTTTCATAGATAATCTCTTAAATACGTTTCACGCTAATTATTTTTCACGATAGTATAGGTACCTGTTTCAGAACCTACCGGAGCTGCCTTTGTAATTGTCAGCGAAATGGTATAATTACCAGCTGTAACAGGAATATTATCACCATTGTGAACCAGGTTGTCCGTAGTTCCACCCAGGTTCCATGCCCAACCATCGTTCAAGCGGAACTTAATATCTCCATCGACCAAGTCAATAGTAATATTCCAGGTACCTGTTTTAGCGTCATAATCCATTTTTTGGTCAGGTGCATCCCAGCCGTTTGGTGTCGCATTACCTACCAATCCAATCATGTAAGGATTCAAGCTATAAGTAAGAGCATTCACATCAGCTGTCATTTCATACCAGCCGCTTCCGGCACCAGGTATGGCAATAGCACTGCCATCCACAGCAAGAGCACCACCAGCATCTCCATAGGAAGTATTGGTATCGGGATCATTCAATGTGAACGGATTGTTTACATTGAGTTTTACAAAACCAGTATAATTCCCATCTCCAAGAATAGATTCAATTTTCTGATCAATACCAGAGTTAATCAAATCCAAACGAGGATATCCATAGGGAGTTACATTCACAGTTGTAATTTCAGAGCTGTAAGTCAGTGGTTTTGAACTTGTACCCAAAGCACCGGTACCAGCGTCAACTACTAAATTGGCACGCAGTCTCAAGTCAACTGATGTTGTTTCATCAGCATTGAACTTTTTCAGAAGAGTAGTATTCAAATCACTGACTTTGATTTTCATTGCATCAGGACTTACTCCGGAATATAAAGTAACCGGATCAGCAAAGTTTGTTCCGCTGACACAAGCCTCAAGATAATAATTTGCTGAAGCCTGGAAACCGGGGTCAACAGCGGTTCCATTAAAAGTCAGTGTATCATTGCCGGCAGTCCGCTGAAGACTCAGGTCGGGCACCGTTGTTAGCGTTGGTGCAATTGGATTGTCCAGCATTACCACTTTCATTCCGTCATTCTCACACGAGGTAAAAAATCCGATCAATCCAATGAAGACCAGTAATATTTTTAAATTCTTGTTCATTGTTTCGAAGTTTAAAGATTAGTAACCTGGATTCTGCTGAATGTTCGGGTTGGCAGCCACCTCATCTCCAGGAATCGGGAACAGGTTCAAATGGCTATCCGTACTGCTACCTTCATATGAACCGCCTTTCCAGGTCCAGTTATAAGTGCCATCGGTGTACTGGCCAAAACGAATCAAATCAGTACGACGCTGAGCTTCATAGTAGAATTCACGTCCACGCTCGTTCAGTAAGAACTGATCGGTAAGCTGTCCTGCAGTAATATCACCGTTGCTGTTGCCATATGCGCGTTCGCGGATCAAATTAACATCTGTCACGGCATCTGCATCGTCACCTATGCGGTGTAAAGCTTCAGCTCTCATCAGGTAAGCATCAGCCAAACGGAAGACAGGGAAGTCAGTACAAGCATAAGCCGCATTATAATCCGCTGGAAGAGTTCCATCATGATTTCTGGCTGTGAACTTATATACACCAACACCATAATCACCGCTAGATGATGGGCTTGGAATATTGAGGCTTTTCTTCTGTCTCAGGAATACCCTTTTATCAGGACATTGAGCAAAGATTGTATCAGAAGCAGGAACGGGATTATTTCCATAAGTTGCCAGGGTATCAACCAATACATTCATGAAATCTTTTCTGGATCTGTTACCATTCCAGTTGGTATTCTCAGTTAATCCATGATAATCCTCTGCCCGAATATAGGTTGCATCACTACTTGATTCAATAATGAAAGTAGTTCCTACATAACCCTGAGTATGGATTCCATCCTGCTCAAAGGCAAAAATCATTTCCGGATTGTGATTACCATCATTGTCGGCGCTGAAATTCTGGCGATAATCAGTAGCAAGTGAATATTTACCACTGTCAATCACTTTGTCGCAATAAATCTTACAGCTATCCCATTTAGCAGTACCAGTGTAAACCTGAGCATTCAGGTAAACTTTAGCCAGCAACATCCAGTCAGCAGCTTTATCTGCTTCAGGATAAGAAAATTTAGGATCTCCGAGTTTGTCTTCGATTGCATGAAGTTCAGAAACGATGTAGTTAAATAAATCAGCACGTTTGATTTGTTTTGGGAAGAATTTACCTACCCCGTCAGCTTCGGTTGTAAAAGGCGGATTACCAAATAAATCCATTTGGTAATAATAAGCCAGTGCTCTCAAAAAGCGAGCTTCTGCATTGTATCGTTGTACAGTCGCATCGGTATTATCTTTAGTTTTGGCAATGAAATCATTTGCATAAGTAATACTCAAACTCAACCGCTGATAAAGTGCAGTAAGAAATGGGTTACTTGGATTCCAGGTTTGCGTATTCAAATCAGCAATACCCACATCACCCCAGGCACAAATTGCCTCGTCAGTGGTAATTTCCTGAAGGTTCCAAAGCGCCCTGGTCGTAGTAAAGAAGTTGTCGTCAGCAGCACTGATATCAGCTCCCGCAGAACCTCCCTGGCCAGCAATAACGAAGCTGGCATAAATTTTACCCAATACTTCCTTCATATAGACAGGATCGTCGCCTAAGTTTCCTGCCATAATTGTATTGGGATCGATTGGCTTCACATCCAAATCTTTCACACATGATTGCATCATCAGTGCAGAAAGAAATATTCCTAATATGATATATATTTTCTTCATGTTACTTATTGTTCGTCGATTAATAAGTCAGGTTTACACCAAGTACAAATGTGCGAGCTCTTGGATAGAAATTGTTGTCAATACCGGGAACATTTATATTATTAACCTTAGAATAAGGAACTTCCGGATCCAAGCCATTATAATTGGTAATGGTAAACACATTCTGAACAGTAAAACTTACCCTCGCGCTTAGTTTATCAGTCAAGTGATCAATTGAATATCCGGCGCTTACATTATCCAACTTGAGGAATGACGCATTCTGAACAAAATAGTCACTTGAGAACTGACGTTTCACGAAATTAGTTTCATTCAACATTCTCGGGAAGTTTTTCCAATAACCAATCTGTTGCATTTGGTCATAAGATGAACCAGCTGCTACCTGATTATAAACGTAGTTGCCAATACTTGCCCTTGACGAAGCTGAGAGGTCAAAGTTCTTGTAGGTAAATCGCAGAGACAATCCCAACAAGTAATCTGGAACCGCGTTGTGATAGATGTATTTATCATTGTTATTTCCACTTACGGTACCTCCATTACCAGAGAGGTCAACATACATACCTTCGATTGGGTTGCCATTGCTGTCATAAACCTGCTTGTTCACGAAGAATGAATAAGCCGGATAGCCTACGCGGGTTACCTGATTCTGTCCGGTGAAAGCGCTACCATACAGAATACCGATGTAATTCGGATCATCAGTCAACAACAGTTTAGTAATCTTGTTTTGGTTGTAGCTCAGGTTGAAGCCGATATTCAACGACATATCCTTTTTAGATATAGGTACCATATTCAATGAAACCTCAACACCTTTATTTTCCAGACTACCAACGTTGGTTAACAATGTATTGGAGAAGTTACTTCCACTAGGGATAGTTACCTGGTTTAACAGATTGTCGGTAACACGTTTGTAAAGATCTACAGAACCATAAATCCTGTTATTAAGGAAACCGAAATCAAGCCCAATGTTTTGGGTTGTTGTTTGTTCCCATTTAATATTCGGGTCATATGCATCTGGCCTTAAAGTAGGAAGATACTCACCCCCAATTGGATAATAATTACCATCAGTTGACAATACATATTTCGCCTGAGCCGGATAATCGTTTCCGATATCCTGCTGACCGGTGATACCCCAACCTAAACGCAATTTCATCTCAGAAATAGCATTCACATTTTTCAGGAATGATTCTTCTTTGATTTTCCAGGCAAATGCTGCAGATGGGAAAATACCCCACTGATTACCGGGAGCAAAACGAGAGGAACCATCATCACGGATAGTAAATGTCAACAAATATTTGTCAGCCAGGGTATAGTTGATACGACCAAAGAAAGAAACCAGGTAGTTTTCTGTAGCAGTAGTAGTACTATCAGTTTTCTGGTAAGGATGGTTTGCATCAACAACACCACGTGTATAAGTGAAACTTTCACGCTTGAAATGCTGCCAGGAGTAACCGGCCGTTACATCAACCTTACTGTTAATGGCATCAATATCCTTTGCATAGTTCAGGTAAAAATCAAGCAGATTGTTGTAGTTTTTACCATTGTAATCATTCAATTTACCCCAAGTTGGAGTGGTCAGTACCGAAGGAGCAGTAGTTGGAAGATTGTTATGTCCAACACTCTTTGTGTAATCAGTTGCCACATTCAAGTTGGCACGCATGTCAGGAAGGAAAGGAAGTTTGTAATCGACCTGAACATTACCGATAAACCGTTTTACATTCGATTTATTATCTGTTGCCAATGCTTGTTCAACGGGGTTTGGAGTACCAAGGTTCGCTCCGTAGTTCGACCACTGGAAATAGCCGTCCGATGCAGTATTTCCATCTTTAACAGGTTGAGTCGGGTCCATGTTGATCGCTGAACCGATAGCTCCGGTATCACCGAAATTATTATCGGTATTCATACCTTTTGCATTGATGTTGAATTTCAGGTTTCCATTCAACAAGGTAGGATTCAGACTAACAGAACCAGTCATTCTTTTCAGACCTGTATTATCAAGAATACCATTTTGATCGGTATACCCAACAGATACACGATACGGCAACCATTTGGCGGCACCTGAAATGCTTAAGTTGTGATCCTGGGAAATTGTCGTGCGGAAAATTTCCTTCTGCCAGTTTGTATTTGCCGTTCCCAGTTTAGTAAGATTGTCGGCACCGAACAAATCCATATGCTCGGCAGCAATCTGTCTCATCTCATCGCCGGAATATACATCAACAAATTTTGCTGGTGTAGCAACTGAAGTGTTACCATCATAGCTGATTCTCAAAGGAGCACCTGCTTTTCCCTTCTTGGTAGTAATAAGAATAACACCGTTTGATGCCCGTGAACCATAAATAGCAGTTGCAGAAGCATCTTTCAGTACGGTGAAAGTTGCAATGTCGCTGGGATTAATGAATGACAGGAAGTTACTACTACCTGAAATAGTATTATTATCCAACGGAACACCATCAACAATAACCAACGGATCATTAGACGCATTCAAAGACGAACCACCACGAATACGAATGGTTGCACCACTTCCTGGAGCACCATTACCGGGAGTAATCACAACACCGGCACTTTTACCAACCAGCAGGTCCTGTGGAGAGGTAATCGCACCTTTGTTGAAATCTTTGGCATCAACAGCAACGACCGAACCGGTAGCATCGCTCTTTTTAACCTGACCATAACCGATTACTACGACTTCATCCAGTCCTTTGGTTTCAACTGCCAAGGCAACGTTTAGTGTAGTTTGGTCACTTACGGTTATGGTTTGTGATTTGTAACCAATGAACGAGAAGATAAGATTCTGTCCCTTGGCTACATTTAACCGGTAATTTCCATCAAAGTCGGTAGTCGTACCGCTCGTTGTTCCTTCAATCACAACGGTAACACCCACCAATGGTTCTTTTGTGGATGCATCTGTGACCTTACCGGTAATTGTCATTTCTTGCGCAAATGACACGTTTGCCATGAGTAGTGCTGAGAACAGCAACAAAACATGTAATTTTCCAAAGACAAACTTCATAAGGATCAAATTATAGGTTCATAAAAACAGAATTAATACGATTGAAAATTTCCTTTTCGAAAAAGGAGTACACAGTTGAAAATCATCCATATTCTTTCCGGAAATGCAGCGATCCGCTCTAATTTCCGATTCAAATAAACATTTTTTAACTTTAATGAAACATATGATTATGTATAACAGATTACAATTTCTTAACGCAAACGATTGCGATGACGTTTGCACTCCACATGTTTTACAACACATCTGATATTGCAGTAACTGCAATCATGAAAGCCAATTCAAGTTTAGCCTCTCCAAATTTTTGGGATTACTTTAAATTTTGTTTACTTTGACGTTAATAGTGCTTTTCATAATATTACGAGCAGCAGACCAGGGAAATGAAAGGTAGCCAAGTAACCATCAAAGACATTGCACGAGAGTTAGGAATCTCAGCATCAACTGTTTCGCGAGCACTGAAGGATCATCCTGATATCAGTGTCGAGACCAAACGTATGGTTAACGATTTGGCAAAAAAGTTGAAGTACAAACCCAATGCCGTTGCCCTTTCATTAAAAAGCAGCCGAACCAATACTATTGGTGTCATCATCCCGGAAATTGTCCATTACTTCTTCTCTTCTGTCATCAGTGGAGTGGAAGATGTCGCCTACGATGCTGGGTACAACGTGATGATTTTCCAGTCGAACGAAAAGTACGAACGCGAAGTAACCAATGCACAGACATTATTAGCCAATCGGGCTGAGGGTGTAATGGTATCGGTCTCGAAGGAAACCCACAATTTCGAGCATCTTCACATGCTGGAAGACAGTGGTATACCATTAGTTTTTTTTGACAGAATTGCTACCGGATTCACATCAGACAAAGTCATAATCGACGATCATAAAGCAGCTTATACAGCCACACAACACTTAATAAAAACAGGTTGTAAACGTATTGCCCATCTGGCTGCACCGCAAAATCTTGCCATCGGTGAAAAAAGATTGGAAGGTTACAAAGATGCATTGAGAGATGCCGGGTTGCCGTATCTTGAAGAATACGTATATCCGGCTGATTCTGTGGAATTATCTGAAAATGCGATCGAATATCTGATGCACCTTCCGGAACCACCTGACGGATTATTTGCCAACAATGATTTAACTGCCATTGGTGCCATGAAAGCTCTTCAGCGCCGTCAATACCGGATTCCTGAAGATGTCAGCATCATGGGATTTTCAGCCGGCCGTTTTTCCGATTTTACCACGCCAAAGCTAACTTCAGTAGACCAACACGGTTATGAAATTGGAGCAGAAGCAACCCGGATTTTACTGAAACGTATTGCAAACCCGGATTTTAGCTATGGTGAAACAAAAGTTGTCGATACCAACCTTGTCATTAGGGAGTCGACCCGACCACTGTAAAATATCCAGTCTATCGCAAACGATTGCAAAAAGGTTAAGCAAATAAAAAATCATATTTTTTTGATATAAAAGCGATTACCACTTGCAAAAAACATGCGGCTTGTTTACTTTTGAACCGAAAATCATTCCATTCTTTCTTTCCGTTTATCCGGCAATCAGTCCGGACAGCATTTGATCCATCTACTTTCCAAAAATGAAACAATACAGTACGCATGCGCTGTTGCATTGTTATGTATCACTGTTTCAGACAATAATTCTGATAATAATTATTTAACGTATGGCAAATAAACCACGCCTAAACTTTTGGCAAATCTGGAACGTAAGTTTCGGCTTTCTAGGGGTCCAAATCGGATTTTCCCTGCAAAATGCCAATGTCAGCCGTATTCTTTCTAATCTGGGTGCCGACTTGCATTCGCTTTCGTTTTTCTGGCTGGCTGCTCCCCTCATGGGATTAATTGTCCAACCCATTGTTGGCGCTGCAAGCGATCGCACATGGAACCGGCTGGGAAGGCGGGGTCCTTACATTTTTGGTGGTGCCTTGATAGCCACTATAGCCATGTGGCTTATGCCGAATGCATCAGCACTGGTGGCCATCATTCCTCCAATCGTATTTGGGGCCATGATGTTTGCCCTGATGGACGGCTCCTTTAATATTACCATGCAGCCATTCCGGGCGCTGGTTGCCGATATGGTACCAGAGGATCAGAGAACGTTGGGTTATTCCATCCAAAGTTTTCTAATCAACGCCGGGGCAGTTATCGGCTCCGTATTGCCGTATTTCCTGACCAATATTCTGGGTGTTCGGAATACAGCACCCAGCGGTGAGGTTCCGCCATCAGTTATCTGGTCCTTTTATATCGGGGGAGGTATCCTGTTATTATCAGTCTTGTGGACAGTATTCCGCACAAAGGAATATCAACCGGAAGTTTATTGCGAACAGAATGACCTGGACTATGAGTCCTGGAAAAATCAGAAAACGGAAAAGAAATCAATTGCAACAAGGTTAAAAGCATTCTTTGAACTATTCTCCAAGATGCCTAAAACAATGACTCAACTTGCCATTGTACAATTCTTTTCATGGTTTGCTCTTTACTTAATGTGGGTTTATACCACTCCGGCAGTAGCTCAGCACGTCTATGGAACTCCAATTGGAGATTCTTCATCGGCTGCATACCAGGAAGCCGGAAACTGGGTGGGAATACTTTTTGGCGCCTACAGTCTGTTTGCCGCTATATTCTCTATTCTAATGACCCGAATCGCCCGCCTTGTTGGTAGAAAGACAACCTATTCACTTGCTCTGGCACTGGGTGGTATCGGTTACATCTCTATGTACTTCCTGAATACTCCTAATTCATTGCTCATCTCTATGGTAGGAATTGGAATAGCATGGGCAGCCATTCTGGCAATGCCATATTCCATTCTGTCCGATGCACTTCCGGCAGATAAGATGGGGGTTTACATGGGAATTTTCAATTTCACGATTGCCGGACCGCAAATCATTTCCGGAATTGTTGGTGGGTCGATTGTTCGCGACATCTTTGGCAACCAAGCCATTTACATGATGATCATCTGCGGAATTTCCATGTTGTTGGGTGCCGCAACCGTATTTTTTGTAAAAGTGAAAAAACAAGAAGTTTTAACCATCGAATAATTTTCATGACACAGATAAAAGCTTGTTTGTTCGATCTGGACGGGGTAGTAGTTGATACAGCTAAGTATCATTTCATTGCGTGGAGAAAACTGGCGCAGGAACTGGGATTTGATTTCACCGAAGCCGATAACGAAAGGCTGAAAGGTGTGAGCCGGGTTCGTTCGCTGGAGATTCTGCTCGAAATTGGCGGTATCGAATTGGATGATGAGAAAAAAGAACAACTCGCAGCCAAAAAGAATGAAAACTATGTGGGCTACATCCAGCAGATGAAACCGGATGAGATACTGCCCGGGGTGGAAGATTTTCTAAGCGAATTGAGAAAAAACGGGATCCTGATCGCGTTGGGTTCGGCCAGCAAAAATGCACCGTTAATTCTGAAACAGATTGGTTTGACACACCTGTTCGACGCCATCATCGATGGGAACAGCGTTTCCAAAGCAAAACCCGATCCGGAAGTATTTCTCAAAGGCGCCGAGGCGCTCAATGTGGCGCCAACCGATTGTGTGGTTTTTGAAGATGCACAGGCTGGCATCGAAGCCGCCCGAAATGCCGGAATGCATGTGATTGGTGTCGGTCATCCCGATAACCTGAAGAATGCAGATTTTGTCATTCCGGGGTTTGAAGAAATGACCATTGGAAAGTTGAAATTCAATTAATCAATAATATACTGGCTACCCATTGGTTAAGTAGTCGTTCAACATAAAAGTGAATTGGGAATGAGTCTGAGAATCGTGCAGACAATACCTGATAAAACCAAACAGAAAATGAAACAGTACCTGATAAATGACGAGTGGAAGATTGTAGAAGACAAATTTCACCCGGAATACAATAAAATTAGCGAAAGTGTAATGAGCCTGGGGAACGGCCGGATGGGTCACAGGGCCAACTTTGAAGAACAATATTCAGGCGAAACCCTGCATGGCAATTACGTGGCTGGTATCTACTATCCCGATAAAACCCGCGTAGGTTGGTGGAAAAACGGTTATCCGGAATATTTTGCCAAAGTGCTGAATGCCGCCAACTGGCTCGGTATCGACGTGCGAATCAATAACATGGTGCTCGATTTGGCTCAGGCCGAAGTAAGTGCCTTCCGTCGCGAACTGAACATGAAGGAAGGACATTTCACGCGAACCGTCACAGCTAAACTCCCTTCAGGGAACGAAGTATCGATTCATTCGCAACGATTGCTCAGTATTGTAGATTCAGCTACCGGCGTGATCCGTTATTCGTTGAAAGCGAATAATTTTTCCGGCGAAATTACCCTCCGGCCTTACGTTAACTTCGACGTGAAGAACGAAGATGCCAACTACGACGAGAAGTTTTGGGACGAAGTAGGCAAAGAAGTAAACGGAGGAGAAGGCTACGTTACAGCCGAGGTTCGCAAAACCTTTTTCCACGTGACAACCGGGATGAAATTCAGGGTACTGAAAAACGGACAGGAAATTAAAATTAATGCTGCCACTGAAGAGCGTAATAAGTACATCGCAAACAGCTTTACAGTAAATGTAGCCGAAGGAGATGAGATTACCATTGAAAAATTCGGTGTGAATCTTTCTTCAGAATATCATCCGAAAAAAGGGTTGCAGGAAAAAGCCAAAGAACTACTGCATGCCGTTTACAACAAAGGTTTCGAGCAGATGCTGAAAGAACAGGCTGATGCCTGGGCAGTGAAATGGGAAACCAGCGATATTATCATCGAAGGCGACGTGTCGGCACAACAGGGAATCCGGTTCAATATTTTCCAATTGAACCAAACTTACACCGGAGAAGATGAGCGATTGAACATCGGTCCAAAAGGTTTTACCGGTGAAAAATACGGCGGTTCCACTTATTGGGATACGGAAGCCTATTGTGTGCCGTTCTATTTGGCGACTGCGCCGCAGAAAGTTTCACGTAACCTGTTGTTGTATCGTCACAAGCACTTACAAAAAGCCATTGAAAATGCTGAGAAACTTGGCTTTAAAAACGGTGCAGCCCTCTACCCCATGGTGACCATGAATGGAGAGGAGTGTCACAACGAATGGGAAATCACCTTCGAAGAAATTCACCGAAACGGCGCCATTGCCTTTGCCGTTTACGACTACATCCGGTACACCGGCGACCAGGATTATCTGGCACCTTATGGATTTGAAGTGTTGCTGGGTATTTCACGCTTCTGGGCACAGCGCGTGAATTGGTCTGAAGCCAAACAACAGTATGTAATGCTTGGTGTTACCGGACCAAACGAATACGAAAACAACGTCAACAATAACTTCCACACCAACCGAATGGCGCAATGGACACTTCGGTATACGCTGGAAGCAATCGATTTCATGAAAAAGAACCATGCAGCCACTTATGCCGAACTGGTTAAGAAATGGAATCTTGACGAAGCCACTGAATTGAGTAAGTGGAACGACATCATAGAGAAGATGTATTTCCCGTTTGATGAAAAACGCGGTGTTTTCCTTCAGCAGGATGGTTTCCTCGATAAAGATCTGACTCCTGCTGCTCAACTTCCCGCTGAAGAACGCCCATTGAACAAAAACTGGTCGTGGGATCGCATTTTGCGTTCATGCTACATCAAGCAGGCCGATACACTGCAGAGTATATTCCTTTACGAAAATGAATTCGACAAGGATACCATCAAGCGTCACTTCGATTTCTACGAGCCCATTACGGTTCATGAATCCTCGCTTTCTCCATGTATTCACACCATTTTGGCCTCAACCTTGGGTAAAGAGGAAAAAGCATACGAAATGTACCTTCGTACAGCTCGTCTGGATATCGATGACTACAACAGTGATACCGACGAAGGTTGTCATATCACCTCTATGGGAGGAACCTGGATGGCTTTTGTGATGGGCTTCGGCGGCATGCGTGTACGCGAAGGTCGTGTAATACTAAATCCGTTTATTACGAAATCGTGGAAATCATATGCTTTCCGCATCAATTTCCGCGGGGCATGGTTGCAAATTAAAGCCAGTCAGGGAAAGGTGTACATCGAAAACCATTCGGATATTGCGTGTCCGCTGAATATTTATGGGAAAGACTACACCCTGGAAGGGAAACAAAATCTCGAAGTCAATCAGTAACGCCTAATCATAACAAGTATGTTGAATATGCCAAGGTATAAAAATCTGTTACCCTTAATGGCCCTGATGTTGCTCGTGTCCTTAGCAACACAGGCAGCCGTTAAACCAAAACTCGACCGGGTGGAACCGCCAAACTGGTGGGCCGGAATGAAAGATCCTCACCTGCAACTAATGGTGCATGGACAAAACATCTCGGATACGAAAGTAAAAATCGATTATCCGGGTGTGGAAGTGGAAGGTATCACTTCCGTGGAAAATCCCAACTATCTGTTCATCGATCTGATGTTCTCCGATACAGTGAAGCCAGGCTCCTTCGATATTCTTTTTACAAAAAACGGAAAAACAGTTCAGCAGTATGCTTACAAACTGTTGGCGCGCAGAAAAGGATCAGCTGAGCGAAAAGGTTTTTCAGATAGCGATGTGCTCTATCTCATCATGCCCGACCGATTTGCCAACGGCGATCCATCGAATGACTCTGTAGATGGACTGTTGGAAAAAGCCGATCGGAGCAATCCCAACGGTCGTCATGGAGGCGACATCAAAGGAATTGAAAATCATCTCGATTACATTGCGTCGCAAGGTTACACTGATATTTGGGTTAATCCGGTACTGGAAAATAATCAGCCAAACTATTCTTACCACGGATACTCTACCACCGATTTCTACCAGGTCGACAAACGTATTGGCACCAATAAGGAATACGCCGAACTTTCGGCGAAAGCCAAGTCAAAAGGCATTGGTCTTATCATGGATATGATTTTCAACCACATTGGTTCCGGCCATTGGTGGATGAAGGATATGCCGATGAAAGACTGGCTGAACGGTTATCCGAATTACGAGTTGACCAACTTTCAGAAGGCGGTTACACAAGACCCGCATGTATCGAAAAAAGATTATAATCAGCTTTACGACGGTTGGTTTGTTCCTTCGATGCCCGATTTGAATCAGAAAAATCCCTATGTGGCCAATTACCTGATTCAGAATTCTATCTGGTGGATTGAATACGCTGATTTGAGCGGTATTAGAATGGATACCTATTCTTTCCCCGACCAGCATATGATGGCTCGCTGGACCTGCAGGGTAATGAAAGAATATCCTCATTTCAATATCGTTGGAGAAGAGTGGAGCACCTCACCTGCAATTGTTTCGTACTGGCAAAAGGGCAAAGAAAATCCGAACGGATATACATCCTGTCTTCCGAGTCTGATGGATTTCCCCATTCAGAATGCGCTCAGTGTTTCGCTTACTGACAATGATGGCTGGATGCACCTGTACGAAACGCTGGCAATGGATTTCCTTTATGCTAATCCGGACAACCTGGTTGTTTTCGCCGACAATCACGACACTGAACGCTTTTTCTCCCGCGTGGGTGAAGACTATGGCAAGTTTAAATTGGGAATAGCTTATATTTTAACCACCCGCGGTATTCCGCAAATTTATTACGGAACAGAGATATTGAGCACCGGTGGCGCTAATGGCGAAGGCGACGGTTTCAAACGAAAAGATTTCCCTGGTGGATGGGCCGGTGACAAAGTGAATGCCTTTACAGGCGAAGGCTTGACAGCGCAGCAAAAAACAGCTCAGGAATTTGTCAAAAAACTGGTCAACTGGCGGAAATCAAATGAAGTGGTAGAACACGGTAAACTGATGCACTTCATTCCGCACGACAATATTTATGTCTATTTCCGTTACAACGACAAAGGCATGGTAATGGTCATCTTGAACAAGAATACCGAAGCCAAATCATTGTCGACAGCACGCTTTGCTGAGATCATGAACGGATTCACCAGTGGACATGATGTGGTTAGCGGTGAAAACATTACCGATTTGTCAACCATTACGGTTCCGGCCATGTCGCCTATGATTATTGAACTGAAAAAGTAACCAGAACTTAAAAGCATATCGCAGTGAAGTATGTAAAACATCTTGCGGTTTTATTTTTACAGTTAGCTTTGATTTCTCCCCTCATTGCAGGGGAGAATCCATTTTTAAATCCTCAGTATCGCTCATCGGTTTACACCAATGGTCAATTGCGTATTACCACCAACGAAGGTCTTCTTACGTTGACACCCTTTGGATCGGAAATGGTGCGTGTAGCCCTGACTGAAAACGGAGAACTGCAACCCTCTTATGCGGTCATTGCTCATCTTGACACAACAGGTGTAACTGTCAAGGAAGACAAGAATTCTGTTACCATGAACCTGTCTTCGCTACAGGTTTCAGTCTTGAAAAATCCGCTTCAGATAGCTTTCATCCATAAAGGAACAACCGATACCATTGCGGTTCAAAAAGCTACTTTTTCCAGGCAGGATACAACTGGGTTTAGGTTCAGGCTTCAACCACGTGAAATGATTTTTGGTGGTGGAGAACGGGCCATTTCGATGAACCGTGTTGGACATCGTTTACACCTCAACAATGAAGCTCATTACGGTTACGGCTGGGGTGAAGAGAATCTGAATTTTTCGGTTCCATACTTTGTGTCATCCAACGAATACGGCATCCTGTTCGACAATCCATCCATCGGTTATGCCGATTTAGGTAAGAAAGATGCCAATACCATGGAACTGGGAGCAACAGGTGGTCAGTTGGTTTATTATTTCCTGGCGGGAAAAACGTTTGAAAACCTGCATCATTCGTTAGTGCATTTAACCGGAACACAGCCGATGCCTCCGCGCTGGGCACTAGGCAACCTGCAATCGCGTTTTGGTTACCAAACCGAGCAGCAGGCCCGAAATATGGTCGATAGTATGCAAATGGCCGGTTATCCGCTCGACGGAATCATTCTGGACCTGTACTGGTTTGGACAGGGCGAAAAAGACTGGCGCATGGGTGACCTCGACTGGTTCAAACAAAATTGGCCGACACCGAAAAAAATGATTGCGGATTTCAAAAAGAAAGGCGTTCACACGATTTTAATTACCGAGCCTTACATTCTTCAATCATCGAACAACTTTCCGGAAGCTGACAGTTTAGGAATTTTGGCAGATGATGAAACCGGCAAAACCGGCATCATTTCGAAATTCTATTTTGGCAAAGCCGGATTGATTGACATGTTCGACCCGGTAGCTCAGGACTGGTTCTGGAAAAAGTACAACAAGCAAATCAAAATCGGTGTCTCCGGTTGGTGGGGCGATTTGGGTGAACCCGAGACACTGCCTTCCAACCTGGTATTTATCAACGGAAAAGCCAACGATGTAAAGAATGCATACGGTCTGGTTTGGAGCAAAATGCTACATGACAAATACGCCGCCAACTATCCGGACGTACGGTTATTCCACCTCAACCGTGCCGGATTTGCGGGTTCACAGCGTTACTCAAGTTTCCCCTGGTCGGGCGATGTGGGGCATAGCTGGGCCGGATTTAAAGCTCAGATCCCCATCATGCTGGGCATGACCATGTGTCAGATTCCCTATGCAAGCTCCGATTTGGGTGGATTTTCTATTGGCAAAAAGGACGAAGAATTGTATCGCCGCTGGCTCCAGTTTGGGGTATTTAATCCCATATTCCGGCCACACTCAGGAACTGCACCGCCCGAACCCATTCACTATTCTGACTCGACGCAAACCATCGTGCGAAAATTCATCAAACTGCGCTACCGGTTGATGCCCTATAATTATACCCTTACCTGGCAACAAAGCGTAACAGGAGAACCACTAGCCTCCCCCGTTTTTTACAAATCGGCTTATCCAAAAAAATACTGGTCGAACAATGACCTGTATTACTGGGGTAATGCTTTCCTTGTATCACCCGTGTTGGAACCAGGCGAAAAATCGAAAGATATTTTGCTGCCACGTGGTACCTGGTTTGATTATTTCACCGGTGAGGAATATGATGGCAATGGCTGGGTCCACTATAATCTGAACGATTCAACCATTCCGGTATTTGTCAAAGCCGGAAGTTTCATTCCATCCGTGCCTGATTTCTATTCGACTAGTCAGTATTCAAGCCAAAGACTGACAGTCGATTATTACTATTCTCCGGAAGTAAAACAGGCTGAATACACCATGTACGAAGATGACGGTCATACGCGGGATGCATACAAAAAAGGCGAGTATGAATTGTTACACTTCGCTCAGAAGTCAAACAAAGAAGGGATGCAATTCCGCTTCACTCGTGATGGAGGACATTATTCCGGTGCACCGGAAAACAGAGAGATGAAACTGGTTGTTCACCGTGCAGGAGTTATTCATACGGTTCAAGTAGACAACGTTCAAATTCCGGTAAACGAAAACAAGGAACAAGCAGAATATTCCGCAGAATTAAAAAATGATACACTCGTTATTCATTTTCCATGGAAAATGAGTGATGCAGTAACTATACAACTAAATTAATCGTTACGCTAAAAAGAAAGTGATGCTTAGATTAAGAAACTTATTTGTGCTTACCCTTTTGGCAGGGGTATTATTCACAGCCTGTAACGGTACTTCGAAGAAGAAAACCGAGCAGGCAGCTACCGAAAAAGCCGCAACCGGTCCAGCTAAGGCTGAAGCCATTTTCCCTGATTGGTCCCGCGATGCAACCATTTACGAGGTAAACATCCGTCAGTACACCAAGGAAGGAACATTCGCCGCATTCGAAAAAAGCCTTCCACGACTGAAAGAACTAGGTGTAGACATTCTCTGGATTATGCCTATTAATCCCATCAGCGAAAAGAACCGCAAAGGTACGCTTGGCTCATATTATGCAGTTCAGGATTACAAAGGGGTGAATCCCGAATTTGGTAATTTCGACGACTTCAAACATTTGGTAGACAAGGCTCACGAAATGGGCTTCCATGTACTGCTCGACTGGGTGGCCAACCACACTGGTTGGGACAACAAATGGATTACAGCTCATCCCGATTGGTATACACAGGATTCACTGGGTCACATCATTTCCCCCGTTCCGGATTGGACAGATGTAGCCGATTTGAACTACAACAACCCGAACATGCGTGCCGCTATGATTGATGCCATGAAATATTGGGTAAAGGAAGCAAACATCGATGGTTACCGCTGCGACGTGGCCGGCAGTGTCCCGGTTGATTTCTGGAATCAGGCGCGCGCAGAACTCGATGCCATCAAACCGGTATTTATGTTAGCCGAGGATGCCGATAATATGGACCTGTTGAAAAAAGCATTCAACGCCAATTACGGATGGCCTTTCCTCCACATTATGAATGAAACTTACAAAGGCGACAAAAATGCTTCCGACATCGTCAACTATTTCGAGAAAACCTATGCCGATTATCCGAAAGGTTCTTATCCAATGATGTTCACTACCAACCACGATGAAAACTCATGGAATGGTACGGCTTACGAACGTCTGGGCGATGCCGTAAAAACATTCTCAGCATTGACTTTCGTAGTTCCTGGCATGCCTTTGATTTACAGTGGTCAGGAAGCTGGTTTGCACAAGCGTCTCTCATTCTTTGAAAAAGACGAAATCGACTGGAGTGACCTGTCTATGAGTGATTTCTTTCACAAACTGATTCAGCTAAAGAAAGACAACAATGCGCTTTGGAATGGCAATTCAGGCGGTAGCTTTGTCAACCTGGAAAATTCAGCCATTCCGAAAGTGCTGACGTTCTCACGCATGAATAACGGCAATCAGGTTGTATCGGTATTCAATCTTTCACCCGATTCGGTATCGTTCGAAATTACCGGTTCCATCCCGGAAGGAACATTTAAGGAAGCTTTCACTGGAAAAGAAAGAACGTTGAACGGCGTTTTCAAACTTGACCCGTGGGGTTACCAGATATTTGTAAAATAGTTTAGTTTGGTTTAGTTAGTTTTTATCGTTAGAGCATCTTCCTTTCGGGGAAGGTGCTTTTTTTTTTACTAAAATCCCTGCACATTTCAAGGCTCCCCTTCTTTTGTTTCTGCTCGCATCAGCGTAACTTGTATTACCTAACCCGAAATCAATTCAACCTTTAAAATGAAGAAAATCTGGTATATCCCGTTCATGCTGATGTGGATATTTATTCCAGTATTCACGTCATGCGACAAGTCCAGTGAGGAAGAAGATACCCTCGAAGAGACAAATGATTTCGACTTCGAACAGTCCATCATCGTCAACAACGACAGCGAAGATTTTTCAGAATCTGTTGTTTTGAAAGCGTCAGATTTCAACAAGGCATTTGAAGAATTTGATGGCAAGATCAAGAGCATTGTTGTGCAAAAAATCACCTACAAAATTTGGAATTTTAACGGTCCCGAAAACCAGGAATTATTGACAGCCACACTTAGTGTTGCCGACGGTTCAGGGAATGGGCAGGAAGTTTTGGCAACAGCCACCAACATGGTTCTTGCCAACATCCAAAACCAGGAACAAACCATTGATCCCGAAACAGCCGGATTAAACAAATTGCAGTTAATGCTGAAGAACAGTCCACACACCGCCACCATGATGCTGAGCGGAACCGCTAATTCGACTCCTATCAGCCTAACGCTCACATACACCATAAAGGGACAAATCACGGTCTATGTAAATTGACTCAGTTTTTCCATAAAAGAGTGATGAATTGAACGACAGCTATTTTTATTAACTTAAGTGCGAATTAACCCAACTTAACGCTTATACATTATGACTCAACCAAAACTTGACCGCCGTCACTTCTTACGGCTGGGAGCAGCTGCAACGGCTGGATTAACAACTGCCGTTGCTTTCACACCAAAAAATGCGATGGCTTCTTCGAAAGCCGACAAAAAAATTATTACCCGAAAGTTGGGTAATACCGGAATCGAACTACCTGTTGTCAGCATGGGCGTAATGCGTGCAGACAATCCTAACATTCTGAAAGCCTCCTACCAGTTAGGCATCAAACATTTTGATACAGCTCATGGCTACCAGGGAGGCCGAAATGAAGAAATGGTTGGAGAGTTCTTCAAAGACAAACCTCGCGATTCGATCATTATTTCCACGAAAATTCATCCCGAAAGCGGAGGTATATCCACCGACAAGTTCATGGAGATGCTGGACATTAGCCTGAAAAGGTTGAAAATGGATTATGTGGATATTCTCTACCTACATGCTGCAAGCAACAAAGAGTATATGCTCGATCCGCGTTATCTGACTGCACTAAAAAAAGCAAAAGCCGAGGGCAAAGCCAAACATATAGGAGTTACCACACATTCCAATATGACTGAGGTTATCAATACGGCTGTAGACAGCAAGGTATATGAAGTCGTTCTTACTTCTTACAACTTCCGTCTGGCAAAAGATGAAGAGCTGCACAAAGCATTGAAAAGGGCCAATGAGGCAGGTTTAGGCATTGTTGCAATGAAAAACATGGCTGGTGGCTTTCTCGATAAGGAAAAGCAGAAACCGGTAAACTGCAAAGCCGCACTGAAGTGGGCCCTCTCCAACCCGGATATTCACACGTGTATCCCCGGTTATACCACTTACGAGATGTTGATGGAGAACTGGTCCGTTGTTTCAGACATCAATTTGGATGCAAAAGAAATGGGCGACCTTCAGCTGGCTTCCAATGAAGTAGGCTTGTATTGCCACGGTTGCGAAAGTTGCACTGGCCAGTGTCCACAACACCTGCCCATCCCCGATCTGATGCGCTCGTATATGTACAACTACGGGTACAGTTATCCGGCAAAAGCTTACGAAACAGTAGCTGCACTTTCGTTGCCAGAAAATCCATGTGCCAATTGTGACGAATGTACTGTTACCTGTCCCAACGGTTTGAATGTTGGTGAACGGGTAGCCGATATCGCCAGAATCCGGAATATTCCGGGAGAATTTTTGGTGTAGTCAATCAATTAATCTTCGACTAACCGGGAATAACTGCATCGTTTTTCCCGGGTTTCAACACTAAACTTTCCAATTCATGCTTAAGAAATCATTGATTCTGATAATCCTTTTATTCCCAATTTTAGCTTTTGCTGAAAATGTTGAATTTCCTGACATTGAAGGCTGGCAACGCGATGGCGAGGTAAAAACCTACAATCGCGACAACCTGTTCGAACGCATTGACGGAGCTTCTGAATTCTATTTCAGCTACGCTTTCGAAAAACTGTACGTTGCCGAATATAAAAAGGGAGAATCCGAGCTGACTATTGAAATTTACGACCAGCACGATCCGGTTCATGCCTATGGCATATACAGCATGGAACGTCCTGCATCTGCCGATACCAAATCCATTGGTCTGGAAGGTTATTACGATGACGCTACCCTGAATTTTACGACCGGGAAATACTACGTGAAGATGAATACGTATCAGGTAGAAAATGCAGGTGAATCATTACTGACAAACGTAGCTCAACAACTTGCGCCCACATTGTGCAAAAACCCCGAGCTGCCCGCTCAGTACTCTGCATTTCCGAATGAAAACAGAGTACCGCATTCTCAACAGTATGTATCGACCAATTTTATGGGTTTGAGCATGCTGGGCTCAGCTTTTCGTGCAAAATACAGCGGCAGCGAAGGCGACTTCACACTCTTTATCATTCACAAAAAAGATAAAGAAGCTGCTGCTGAAACCATAAAAAAATACCAGGAATTTAGCCAGGCAGAAACAATAAGAACAAAAGAGGGAGAATACACCATTGACGACCCTTTCAATGGTACCATCTATCTTCTGTGGAAAGGAAATTACCTGGTAGGAGCTTCAGGAAAAGTGACGGCGGAAAAAGCTTTTAGTCTGGCCGAAAAAGCGATGGCTAAATTGAAACTGGAATAACATACAATCATCCACCCCCAAAAGCTTAACAGGAAGAACCCCAACGGTACTCTTCCTGTTTTTTTTTTGCAAACACACACGAAAAGAGCACGTTAAACCGTTATTGATAATAACCAAACCGCTATTAACCATGAAACGACTAATAACCATCTTCATCCTGCTGATCGTTTTTACGTGCAGCATAGATGCCCAGGACCGGAGCCATGAAATCTCAGTCAGTGTGGGAGGTGCCACGATCTATGATTTTCTGGAACTTTATTCAGATATTTTTGCGACTGTTTTCACTCTGGGTTATTACCAGGAAACCAACCAAACCAACTCGCCGGCCATAGGCATCAGCTATAAATATTATCTTACCCGAAGATTTTCACTCGGAGGTGATTTTACTTATCAATCTATCACCGCTGATGCAGTAACGGGAGGAGAACCGGCAGGAACCATAGATAAAGCGTATTATTCACTGGCTGCCCGGGCAGACTTCAACTATATTGCCAAACCGGCTTTCAAACTTTATTCAGGAATCGGATTAGGATATTGCCAATACAATCAAAAATATTCACCCAACGATGGCGGCAACAAAGACAAATCGGATATCGGGCTATTAGCTCTTCAAATTAATGCCCTTGGACTAAAATTCGGTCGCGGATTTGGTGGTTTTCTGGAATTAGGATATGGTTACCGGGGAATTGCCAACGTTGGATTATTTGCCGCATTTTGAGAACCTGTTATCATATATTTCACATGAAAAAGGCTGCCTGTCATGGGCAGCCTTTCTTATGCTGTTATAATTAAAATCTTTTAGTGTGCCGATTTAAATTGATTCAGGAAGCGCACATCGTTCTCGAAATAGAGTCGCAAATCGTTGATACCATACTTCAACATGGCAATACGCTCGATTCCCATTCCAAAAGCAAAACCAGTGTATTTCCGGCTGTCGATGCCCGATGATTCCAACACATTGGGATCGACCATGCCACAGCCTAGGATTTCCAACCAACCAGTGTATTTACAAACATTACAACCCTCGCCTCCGCAGATGGAGCACGACACATCCATTTCAGCGGACGGTTCGGTGAATGGGAAGTATGATGGACGCATCCGGATTTGAGTTCCCTCACCGAACAGTTCCTGAGCAAAATAAAGTAGAGTTTGTTTCAGGTCGGCAAACGATACATTCTCGTCGATGTACAATCCTTCAATCTGGTGGAACATGCAATGCGCACGTGCCGAAATTGCTTCGTTTCGGAAAACCCGTCCCGGAGTCACTGTGCGAATTGGTGGATTCATCACTTCCATGTCGTGCACCTGAACCGATGAAGTATGCGTACGCAACAGAATATCCGGATCTTTCTGAATAAAGAAAGTGTCCTGCATATCACGAGCCGGATGTTCTTCCGGGAAGTTCAGTGCAGAGAAAACATGCCAGTCATCTTCGATTTCGGGGCCTTCCGAGACAACAAAACCCAGTCGTTTGAAAATATCCAGGATCTCGTTTCGTACGATGGAAAGCGGATGGCGGGTTCCCAGTTTCATCGATTCTCCCGGAAGGGTCAAATCAACACCTGCCGAACTGTCTTTCTGTTCCTGCAAACCATTGCGCAAAATATCCAGACGCTCCTGGGCAAAATCCCTCAATGTGTTAATGGCCTGTCCCACATCGCGCTTCTGCTCAGCAGGAACATTCCGAAATTCAGCAAAAAGTTGCGAAATTTCACCTTTTTTGCTCAGGTACTTAATACGCAGTTGCTCCGTTTCTTCAACCGATTGGGCTACCATGGCCTCAATCTCTTTCTTCAGTTGTTCGATTTTATCTAACATTCCTTCCGGATTTTTTTCTGAAAGGCAAATTTATAAAATAATCGTCATAAACATCGGACTTTCATGATGAAGAGGGGAAAAACAGTGGTTAAAGAAGACGATACCAGGTAGGGAATAAATCATCTGTCGATTCCGGAAAGTGCAATTGCGCGGAAACAAATTCAATTAGTTAAACCATAGAGTTATCTCTGGTAAAGTGTTCAAATTTCCGTTTGCCTTAATTACGTTCCGATTATTTACAAAAGAGTTACCGTGACGAAGAAGCCATTCCAGCATTAAAGTACAGACAAATCAATACCAACGCTAAACCAAACTTACACGTACTTTTTTCTTTTTAAGCTTGCTGTTATTTAGTAACTGAATAATCTGATTCGCTTTTGATGCCTCAACCGCGACAAAAGCGCAGTCTTGTTTTATTTCGATTGTTCCCAATTGGTCGTTGCCTAGCTGACCCTGTTTCAGAAATAATCCGGCAATGTCTCCTTTTGAAATTTTATCTTTTCTTCCCCCCGAAATATAAAGTGTTTTCCATTGGGAAGCCGCAACTATGGAAGCTCTCTTCAATTCGTTACTCCTATAAGAGTCAAAATTCAAATCCTGAATAAAATCCGGTATATTTTCATGCTCCCACTGCAGAATATAAGCGGTTCCTTCGTTATGCATTCGGGCTGTTCGTCCATTCCGGTGAATGAACTCATGATTTCGGTGAGGAAGTTGATAATGGATAATGAATTTTATTTCCGGAACATCGATACCTCGTGCCGCCAGGTCGGTGGCTACGATAAGTTGGTGTGTTCCATTACGAAACTTGATGAGTGCCCTTTCACGATCGATTTGCTCCATCCCGCCGTAAAAACAACCGTGACTAATCTTCTTATCTGTCAGAAAATCGCTTACCTCCTGAATTGTATCTTTGAAATTACAAAAAATAATTCCCGGCTGATTACCAATATGAGCAAGCACTTCAGCCAGAGCCCCCCGTTTATCCTTTGTGGGAGAAAGAATGCTTTTCACGTTCAGTTCAGGTGTTCCTTCGTGCAGATAATCGACCGTGGTTGGATTCTTCAATCCCACAAATTTGGGAATGCGTACTTCCTGCGTAGCAGATGTCAACACCCTTTTTTGAACTTTAGGCAGCAATGCCGCAATTTCACTCATTTCTGTTTCAAAGCCAATTTCCAGTGATTTGTCGAACTCGTCGAGCACAAGTACCCGAATTTGCTCAGTTGAAAAAGTCTCTCTTCTCAGATGATCGGCAATCCGGCCCGGCGTACCAATCAGAATGGCGGGCCGGTGTTTCAACTCAATTTTATCCTTCGAGCCTGCGCGTCCCCCGTACACCGCATTCGTTTTGTAACCAGTCCCCATCTCCCGGGTAACCTGTTCAATCTGAATCGCCAGCTCCCGTGAAGGAACAATAATCAAAACCTGAACTTCGTCACACGCAGCATCCAATTCTTCAATAATCGGCAACAGGAAAGCCAGTGTTTTTCCTGTTCCCGTAGGCGAAAGCAACACAACATCAGAGCAGGAACGAATGGCCAGATGAGCCTCTTCCTGCATGGGATTGAGCTTCTCAATGCTCAATTTATCCAGTATATTATTTTGATTTTTAATCGTCTTTGTCATGGCGCAAATGTACAGTTAATTCCTTTGGCTTCGAAGTGGTTTCTGCTGACCTGAATGTTGTTCCGACCACCCACAACGAGGTTTTTAGGCAACGTGCCCAAATCTGCGACGGTTCTGCCTTTCTCTTTTTTATTTTTCCCTGTTCTTTCCTACTTTCCCTACGTACATTTTAAAACTTTTGCCGGTATCCCCGCGGATGATTATCTTCGGCTCCATACAATGCTTTTCCAGTCAAATACCTGACCATTACATGAAAAATAACCGGCTTCGATTTCAGCTAAAATGGATGGCATGGCTACTTCCCTTATTGTTAGCCATGTCGTCATGTCAAAAAGATGATAACCCGGTAACACCACCGAAGCCTGTAACAATAGAGAGTCCAATCATCATTGCTGGTTATTTACCCGACTACAGCTTTAGTAATTTCGACTTCGATGCGCTCAACCTGTTATCGCGTGTTTATTTCTTTTCTGTAGCTCCTGATACAGCAGGCAATTTTATCATTTCATCTGAAATGATCACACATATCAGGGAGGTGAAATCAGCTATTGGAGATCAGGCGACTGAGCTTTTCCTTGTATTGGGTGGTTGGTATGAATCGGAAACCATTTTTCCCATGGCGGCTTCTGCTGAAAAACGCGCACAATACATAGCCAGCATTAATGACTTTTGCATTAGTGAAAATCTGGACGGTGTGGATCTCGATTGGGAAGACTACCCGCAAACCATTCCTCAGCAAGATTACGAAGCATTATGTTCCGATCTTTCAAAAGCGCTGCATAGCCATAATCTACAATTTTCAATTGCAGCGACAACCTACAACATTGAACGCTCCGTCGCAGTAGCCAATTACACCGATTTCATCAACCTAATGATTTATGATTCATTCGACAACAGCGACAACCAGGCCACCTATCAACAGTTTATTGATGCACTAATCTCATTCAAAACAGCCGGCATTCCTGCAGCAAAACTCATTGGCGGCGTTCCTTTTTACGGACGAAAACCCTGGGACAACACCAGTAGTGAACCATCAGCACTCACTTACCGGCAAATTGTCGCCAAATACCAACCTGACGTGAGCATGAACAAGGTTGGCAATTATTCCTACAACGGCCCCGATTTACTCAAGCAGAAAACCCGTTATCTTATCGATAATGGTTACTCAGGAATTATGGCATGGGAGCTGACACAGGATGTAGCTCCGGGTGCCGGAACTTCCCTGTTAAGGGCCATTCATACCGAAGCGACTACTGCCCGTTAGATTGTTTCATTTTTATGCGAAGAAACCTCCACCCGATGTTAACCCTGTTTTAAGTGGCCTTGCATAAGGTTAAGGATTCTTTATAAACACAGCATCTACATATCCAGACACCTCCATTTTTATATATTTGCGGCCCTATATCGAACCAATAGAGCCAACCGTCCGACCTGCCAATAAATCAAAAAATTCAAATTGAAAAGGTAAGAATACTGTCTGTTCATCAACGCAGACAGTCGAACGAGTTGATATAAAAAAAGCATGAAATACATCATTGTAGGAGGAGTTGCCGGCGGTGCTACGACAGCAGCACGGCTTAGGCGAGTAGACGAGGAAGCAGAAATAATCATGTGTGAAAAGGGTCCGCACATTTCGTATGCAAATTGCGGATTACCCTATTACATTGGCGGAGTCATCAAAGAGCGCGACAAACTTTTGGTGCAAACGCCTGAAACCTTTGGTTCACGTTTCAACATCGACGTGCGCATACATACCGAAGTAAAAGACATCGATATAGCGAATAAAAAAGTGAAAATTCACAATTCGCACACTGGTGAGACATACTACGAAACATACGACAAATTGGTGCTATCACCTGGAGCCTCGCCCATGCGGCCTCCAATTCCCGGCATCGATCTTTCCAATATTTTCACCTTACGGAATGTGGAAGATACCGATCGCATTAAGGCTTTTGTAGATGACAACGAGCCACATTCAGCGATTGTCATCGGCGCGGGTTTCATCGGACTGGAAATGGCAGAAAACCTCCACCGCCGAGGCGTAAAAGTCACCGTAGTGGAAGCAGCTGAGCAGGTAATGAACATGATGGACCCCGAAATGGCAGCCCAACTGCATCAACATTTCAAAGAACTGGAAGTCGCACTATACCTGAATGATGCCGTCAAAGAATTCAGCAAAAAAGGGCACCAACTGTTGGTCGACCTAAGTAGTGGCAAACAATTGAGGGCTGATTTCATCATCCTCTCCATTGGCGTGAAGCCTGATACTCGTCTGGCACAAAAGGCAGGCATTATGACCGGTCAACGTGGTGGCATCATTGTGAACGAATACCTGGAAACATCTGTCAAAGATATTTACGCAGTAGGCGATGGTATTGAATTCCCGCATCCCATCACAGGACAACCGGCTCTTGCCTTTCTGGCTGGTCCCGCCAATAAGCAGGGTCGTATTCTGGCCGATAACATGGTATACGGCAATGTGCGTAAATACCAGGGTTCCATTGGAACGGCCATCGCCAAAGTATTCGATAAAACAGCCGGTATCACCGGTTTGAGTGACAAAGCGCTGGAAGCTGCCGGTTTGCCATACCAATCCACTATCGTGAATGCCGGTTCACATGCAGGTTATTATCCCGGTGCGATGCAGATGGTCCTAAAAGTTTCTTTCCATCCGGAAACCGGAAAATTATATGGTGGACAGGTGGTAGGTTACAAAGGCGTTGATAAACGCCTTGATATGCTGGCGGCCGTTATCAAAAAGGATGGCGATATTTACGATTTACAGGAACTCGAGCACGCATACGCGCCGCCGTTCAGTTCGGCAAAAGATCCTGTAAACCAAGCAGGCTTCAATGCAGAGAATATTATAAAAGGGCTGTTCAAACCTCTGTCGCCATACAAATTTCACTCACGTGAAAAGGAAAACACCTTTGTACTGGATGTACGCACTCCTGAAGAATTTCAATTGGACCATCTCGATGATGCAACCAACATTGAAGTAGACAGCATCCGCGAAAACCTTGATCGTATTCCGAAAGACAAGAAGATATACATCTACTGCGGTGTCGGCTTACGTGGTTACGTGGCAGCACGTATTCTTCGCCAAAAAGGCTTCAAGGAGGTGTACAACCTTTCGGGAGGATTGAAGGTATGCAAAGACGCTATCGCAGAACAATCCAATCGCATTAGTTACCACGAAGAGCCATATCTCCACGAAAGTGAAATTACGGAAAATACCAAAACCCATTTCAATGTAAAAACGCTCGAGGTGGATGCCTGTGGCTTGCAATGTCCAGGTCCCATCCTAAAGCTAAAAGAGGAGATTGAGAAAATAAAGCCCGGCGAGCGGATGCGTGTACTGGCTACCGATGCCGGATTTTATAAAGATGTGGAATCGTGGTGTAACGTAACCCGAAACCGTCTGGTAGCGCGTTCGCGTGAAAACGGTGAAATCAGGGCCATTATCGAAAAAGCTGAGCCTTCAGAAGGTGTGAAAGTACTGAACCAGGGTGGTAATAAAACGCTTATCGTCTTCAGTGATGATCTCGACAAAGCATTGGCTTCGTTTGTGATTGCCAACGGCGCAGCCTCCATGGGCAAAAAGGTAACCATGTTCTTTACTTTCTGGGGATTGAATGTGATTAAAAAACAAGAAAAGCCAAGAGTGAAAAAAGAGTTTACCGTTAGTATGCTCAATAAACTGATGCCGACCAGTGCTAAAAAGCTAAAACTTTCGAACATGAATATGGGCGGTATCGGTTCAAAAATGATGCGTCAACGCATGAAGGACAAGAATGTCGATGCGCTGGAGCGGATGATTGACAAAGCGGCCGAGATGGGCGTAAACATGATTGCCTGCCAAATGAGTATGGACATCATGGGTGTGACCAAAGCAGAGCTACTCGATAACGTGAATATCGGAGGTGTAGCCAACTACCTCGAAGAAGCCGAACAGTCGAACGTCAATCTGTTTGTGTAATTTTATAAACCTGCACATAAGTCTATCATTTAAAGAAAAAGGGCTTCTCGTTTTGAGAAGCCCTTTTCATTTATGATGCAATATGATTAATCTTTCAATCCGCTGCGTTCCAACAACGCCTCGACAGTTGGCTCCTGTCCGCGGAAAGCTTTATATAATTCCATCGGATGTTTCGTTCCACCTTTTTCCAGAATATTTTTGCGGAATGATTCGGCCGTAACTTTATCGAAAATGCCATTTTTCTTGAACATTGAGAAAGCATCGGCATCAAGTACTTCGGCCCATTTGTAACCATAATAGCCCGCTGCATAACCTCCGGCAAAAATGTGTGAGAAGGCTGTGTTAAAACAGCTGCCCTCCACGTGCGGGAACAGTTCCATTTTGCTCATCACCCGTTGCTCAAACGAAATCACATCTTCGGTCACCGGTTCGGTAATCGAATGCCAGGCCATGTCGTTCATACCAAAGCTCAGCTGACGTTCGCTCAGGTAACCCGATTGGAAATTGCGGGCTTCGATAAGTTTGTGAACCAGCTCTGCAGGAATCCTTTCGCCGGTCTGATAATGCACTGCAAACAGGTCGAGCCACTCTTTCTCCACTGCCCAGTTTTCCATGATTTGCGAAGGAAGTTCCACAAAATCGCGGTAAACGCCGGTCCCCGACATACTTGGATATACCGTATTGGCCAACATGCCATGCAATGAGTGTCCAAATTCATGCAGGAATGTTTGCACTTCGTCGAATGTCAGCAACGAAGGTTTTGTTTCTGTAGGTTTGGTAAAGTTGGTCACTACCGTGATGATAGGACGAATCATCTTACCATTGATATCGCTTTGTGCTCGGAAATCGTTCATCCAGGCACCACCACGCTTTCCTTCCCTCGGGAAGAAATCGAGGTACAATACCGACAAAAACGAACCATCCTGGTTGAATACGTCATAAGCGGTTACATCCGGGTGGTACACCTGAATATCCTTATTGGCTTTAAAAGTTAAGCCATACAAGCGGTGAGCCAGTTCGAAAACACCCTCACGAACTTTATCCAACTGAAAGTAGGGTTTCACTTCCTCTTCGTCGAAACCAAATTTCTCGGATTTCAGCTTTTCAGAGTAGTAGGCCCAGTCCCAGCGTTGCAAATCACCATCCAGACCGTGAGCTTTTGCGAAATCGGTTACTTCACGAAATTCCTTCTCTGCATAAGGTTTAGATGCTTCATGAATTTCTTCCAGAAATTCATTCACCTTTTCAGGAGTTTCAGCCATCCGCTCAGACAATACATAATCGGCATGGCTTTTATAGCCCAATAAATTGGCTTTCTCCAGGCGAAGATTGACAATCTTGTGAATGGTCTCCTCGTTGTTGTATTCATTGTCCTTAAAAGCACGCGAAGTATAAGCCTTGTACATATCCTCCCGCAGTTCGCGATTGTCTGCATATTTCATAAAAGGCAGATAACTTGGGAACTGCAGATTGAACATCCAACCTTCCTTACCTTTCGACTTTGCCAACTGTTCAGCCGCTTCGCGAACCGCTTCCGGCAGACCGGAAAGATCTTTCTCGTCGGTAACCAGCAGTTCAAATGCGTTGGTTTCCTCCAGTACGTTTTCACCAAATTTCAGCGAAAGCTGGGCCAGTTCAGTGGTGATTTCCGCATAGCGCTTTTTGGCCTCACCTTCAAGGTTGGCACCTCTGCGTACAAAACCTTTGTAGGAATTTTCCAGCAACTTTGCTTGTTCGGGTGTCAAATCCATTGACTCTCTCTGCTCATAAACAGCCTTCACCCGTTTGAACAAGTCGGCATTGAGTGAAACATAGTTACCGAATTCCGACAACTTAGGAGATACTTCACGGGCTACTGCCTGTAAATCCTTGTTTGTTTCGGCAGAATTCAGGTTGAAAAGTACACTGGTAACCTTGTCGAGTTTCTTTCCTGAAATTTCCAGAGCTTCGATGGTATTTTGGAATGTGGCAGGTTCGGGATTATTGATTATTGCATCCACCTCTTTGCGGGCATCTGCAAGTGCCACATCAATGGCCGGAACAAAATGTTCGGTTTTAATCAAATTAAAGGGTGCCGTCTCGTGCGGCGTATTCCACTCCATCAACAGCGGATTTGTTTCCGTTCCATCGGTAGCCCCCTGAGAAGAAGAAATGCTAAATAGAATCATCATTACCAATACTATTGTTTTTTTCATGATAAAAATAGGTTAGTTATTCCGGTTATTATCTGATCTTATTTTAAGTCTTCATAGTGTCATTTTAATTACATGAACATAGAAACATCCTGATTAAAAAAACACTAACCGGATGCAATTTCATAGTAACAGTAGTACCATGGAATAGTTTAATTTGAAATCTTTAGGAAAATTACTTCTTCCCACTAGTCGGTTTTCTCCTTTTCCGGGCAAGTCGTTTTTTGGTCTTTGGTTTCATAACGCTATAGCCAAAACGTCCTATTTCCTTACCCAGAGAATAATAATGACCGTGTGAATAAGCAATTGGTTTGGAGCGAATCAGACTAAACACATCTGTTTCCGGATCAATATAACGGTCGTCGGCAATCACATTGACCACTTCTGCCATAAACATGTCGTGACTACCAAGCGGTTTAATTTCCGTCACCCGACATTCGATACTCACAGGTGATTCGACGACAATGGGACATTGGACAACAGAAGCGGGAGCTGGAGTGAGCCCGGTTTCCTTAAACTTGTCGAAATCCCGGCCCGATTTCACTCCACACCAGTCAGTAACTTCGGCCATTTCTTCCGTTGTCAGATTGATCACAAATTCGCCGGTTCGTTTAATGATGTCATACGAATGGCGACCGGGACGAACTGAAATATAACACATTGGAGGATCGGAACAAATGGTTCCTGTCCACGAAATCGTAATCAGGTTGTACTCTTCCGGCGTATGCCCGCAACTCACCAAGGCAGCCGGAAGCGGATAAAGCATATTTCCGGGTTTCCAGTTCTGTTTTCCCATTGTTTGAAAAATTTACGCTAAAATACGAAAATCACAGTAAGAATTCTGAGCAAGTCGGTGTTGCCGGAAACTCGTTTCAACGCTTCAAAATGTATTTGAAACATAACTTTAAAAGCCATAACTTCCTCAGACTTACTGTTCGATCTACATTTTGCATATTTACAGTAGTTCTTTATACCTTTAACGAACAAATCGATAAAAACGAAAAACAAATGAATTATTTACCGGCATCCGATCGATACGATAGCAAAATTCCGTACAACCGTTGCGGACGAAGTGGACTCAAACTTCCGGCTATTTCGCTGGGACTTTGGCACAACTTCGGTGGAGTGGATGTAATGGAAAACGGCCGAGCCATGTTGCGTTACGCCTTCGATCATGGCGTTACCCATTTTGATTTAGCCAACAATTATGGTCCTCCTCCCGGTTCAGCCGAAGAGAATTTCGGGGTCATCATGAAAAAGGATTTTATGCCTTACCGGGATGAACTAATTATCTCCACCAAAGCTGGCTACCTAATGTGGGACGGTCCTTACGGGGAATGGGGGTCCCGCAAATACGTTCTGTCAAGCCTCGATCAGAGCCTGAAGCGCATGGATCTGGACTATGTGGATATTTTCTATTCACATCGATTCGACCCTGAAACACCACTGGAAGAGACTATGAGTGCACTCGATTATGCTGTTCGTTCAGGAAAAGCATTGTACGCTGGTATTTCCAACTACCCGGTGGAAGCCACGAAAGAAGCATCCCGTATTCTGAAAGAACTTGGCACTCCCTGCCTCATTCATCAGGCCAAGTATTCAATGTTTGAACGTTGGGTAGAAGATGGTCTCACCGATACGCTCGAAGAGGAAGGAATCGGATTGATAGCCTTTTCTCCACTAGCCCAGGGACTTCTGACCGATAGGTATCTTCACGGTATTCCGGAAGATTCACGCGCCGCCAAATCGTGGGGATTTCTTCAAAAGGATGCGGTTGAGCCGGCACTGGAAAAGGTCAAAAAATTAAATCAACTAGCCGATCAACGAGGACAATCGCTCGCACAAATGGCTATCGCCTGGTTGCTTCGCGATCCGCGAACAACATCCGTTCTGATTGGTTCCAGTTCGGTAAAACAGCTACAGAATAACCTGGCAGCACTGAAAAATCTTCCATTCAGTGAATCGGAGCTGAATAGAATTGAAGAGATATTGAAATAGATAAACGAATAAATATTTATCACAACAGCCCCAACTTTACTACCTTCAGTTAGGGTTTATTTTACAGGGCGAAAACAAACGAAAAACAGGGGAAGTGTAATCACTTCCCCTGTTTGGCTTCACGACTACCAAGTAATACAATTATTTACCATGATAGTATCATAAAGAGGACACACACACATCCGTCTCCGTTTTTACTACATGATCTAATCAAATGCCAGACCATTATTAACCAGATAATATCCTTAATAAGAGTTTGCTAAGTTTTGTGTAAAAAAAGTAAACTGCCCTATAGAAATAGGGCAGCTAACCACCTAAACTCAAAAGAAAAAATTTCGAATACTTATAATCACACAAACCGGTTTTCCGGCCACACCAAATATATTACAGCTTACTGCAAGCTATTTGCAGTAAGTCCGATTTTATAATCTTTAACTAATTTTAACATATAAAAAAAGCCCTCTATTCGGGCTCAAACTTTATCCTTAGCTTTCCGGGATATTCATAATAATAAGTTTCCCTAATACGGCTATATTGAATAGGTGCACCTTTATCACGAAGAAAATGCAGATAATTATAAAGTGTTCGGGTGGATATTCCCATACGCCTAGCAAACTCTTCGGGTGTACCTGTACTTGCCTGGTGAATGGAGTCCTCCATCCGTTCAAGCACATCGACCATTTTCATTAGCTCATCCAGTTACTCAGGTTACAGAACAACAAGTTTACAAAATGGTTAGTGATAATGCAAGTATGATGCCAGACCTATGACAAATTATATGTATACCCTGACATTAAACTAAACTTATTGTTCCTGCTTTCGTTTGATTAAAGCGGCGATACAAATGAAATGTTAGTGGAGGAACAAAATGAAACCAAATTCTCATCAATCTGAATTCAGTAATGAATTAATCACGGAAACAAGTCCATATTTGCTTCAACATGCCCACAATCCGGTCAACTGGTATCCATGGGGAGATAAAGCCCTCGAAAAAGCAAAAGCGGAAAACAAGCTGCTACTAATCAGTATCGGTTATTCTGCTTGTCATTGGTGCCATGTAATGGAGCACGAAAGTTTCGAAGACGAAGAAGTAGCAGCATTGATGAACCACAATTATGTCTGCATTAAGGTTGACAGGGAAGAACGTCCGGATATTGACAAAATTTACATGACCGCTGTACAACTGCTCACACGACAGGGAGGCTGGCCATTAAACTGCATTGCCCTTCCGGACGGACGTGCCATTTGGGGTGGAACCTATTTTCCAAAAGAACAGTGGATCCACTACTTGAATACTATCGCTTCATTTTACCGTGATAACCGGCAAAAAACGATTGAATACGCCCAACAGCTTAATCAGGGAATCATACAAACGTCGATGGCTTCAGAACCAACCGGCGAGGATACAGTTACCGGAATAGAATTCAATCAAGTGCTGCACCAAATTCTCACCGATACCGACAAAGTATACGGTGGCAGTAATGGCGCTCCGAAGTTCCCGATGCCGATAAATCTCAGTTTCCAGTTGCAGGCAGCTCATCTTTTACAAAACAGCGAACTGTTACATGCGCTGGAAAACACCATGGAAAAAATGGCTTTTGGCGGCATCTACGATCAGATTGCAGGTGGTTTTGCCCGTTATTCAGTGGATGAATTCTGGAAAGTTCCACATTTCGAAAAGATGTTGTATGATAATGCACAGCTGATCGGTCTTTACGCTGAAACCTTTCAAAAAACCGGGAATGAGTTATACCGCCAAGTAGTCTATCAATCCATCGGTTTCATCAAACGCGAAATGACTTCCCCCCATGGAGCATTTTATTCTGCACTTGACGCAGATAGCGAAGGCGAAGAAGGACGTTTTTATGTGTGGGAAAAAGAAGAATTGGAAAGACTGATTGGCGAAGAATTTCCTCTCTTTTGCGACTATTATAACATCAATAAAACCGGACATTGGGAAGAAGGTAAGTATATTCTATACCGGACACAAAATGATGCGAGTTTTGCTGAAACAAATGGACTTAATCTATCTGTTTTACAGGGAAAAGTAACAAACTGGCGTATAAAACTAATGGAAGCCAGAAGTCAACGCGAACGACCAGGACTGGATGACAAAACACTCACTTCGTGGAATGCATTGACGATAACAGGATTGACAAAGGCATATAGTGCCTTTGGTGAAGGTGAATTCCTTGAACTTGCATTGCAAAACGCTAATTTTTTGTATGCAAACCAGTTTTCACAGGAAGGAAATCTCTATCGTAATTACAAGAACGGCATCAGCACCATTAACGGATTTCTGGATGATTATGCCATGCTAGCCGAAGCATGCACAGCACTATTCGAAGTCACGACAGATATAATTTGGTTAATTCGCGCAGAAGAATTGGTCCAAACTTGTTTCGACCGGTTCTACAACAAACAAGACAATCTTTTCTATTATTCACCGGATGGAAAAAATGCTTTCATCACCAATTCATATGAAACATATGACAATGTGATTCCTGCCGCGAACTCAGTCATAGCTCATGTTTTATTCAAGCTTGGGCATCTTCTCGAAAACAAAGAATGGATTTATATTGCAGGGCAAATGGCATCTCAGCACAAAAAGATGTTTGTCCGGCATCCCGGAGCATTTGCCAACTGGGGAAAACTATTGCTTTCGCTGAACAACCCTTTTTACGAAGTAGCTGTTTCCGGACCCGATTCGTTGAAACTGATAAAGGAGATCAACCGGTATTATTTGCCCAACACCGTCATATGTGGTTCTGATAAGCCAAGCGATCTTCCGCTTTTAAAACATCGGTTTATTGCAAATAAGACGCTAATTTATGTATGTGTTGACCAGACTTGTCAACTTCCGGTAGAACATATTGATGACGCTTTAAAGTTGATAAGACCTGAATAGATCTAATGCCTGAACCGATAGTTTCCAATAATCACTCGGGTTAACAAGCCAATCACAGCCATGGTAAAAAACACTTTCAAAGAATGGTACAGAACAAATTGGATGTTGTAAGCAGTGATTTCGATATGTAAACGGATAATAAGAACTGAAACAATAAACAGACCCAGTAACCCGGATAAAATTCTCAGTGACCTCTTTTTAATAAACCGCTTGACAGGATACTCGCACAAACCGAAGCTTACAAGAAGTATAAAAAATACCTCGACCGACTGAATAAAAGCATAACCTGGGTTATATGGTGTTGCTTCCCAGGTAACAAACACCACTGCCAGCGATAATGTATATAAGTAAGCCAGAAAAAGCAAATAATGATTCCAATTGACGATTCCGAAAATCCTTTTGGTCATGATAACTTTTCGATATAAAACAAGCCCATTGGAGAAACTTACCTGAATAGTCTATTATGCACAAATAGCACCCTTTCCGGATTCGTTTGCCAATCAAAAGCCCGTAGAAATAAAAATAATGCAGACATGATCTAACTAACAAAGCTAAATTGTCTGCTCGAGTATTTATGTTTAGTTTTATAGGTGTTATCTGTTGTCTTGATGCGAATTTATCCTGAAAAATTGGTTATTCCAAACATCTCAATCAAGATTTATCCCATTTTTATAAAACATCGGATATTCAATAACAATCAGTCATGGGCAAACCAAGTTGCCAGATCATTAATAAGTCCGGATGGTATCTAAAGCATGTGTCAGTCAGCCGGATTTTCCTCAAAAACTTTTGCGAAATAACGAAGAGCGCAATCCTGAAGGGTCTTTTGCTTTCTTTCTTCAGTCCAATTTGTTAAAACGGTCTTTTCGCGAAACATGGGCCAGCCATCTCTATCGTTACCGAGATCTTCCACCATGCCAATTTCTTTATATAAAATACAACTGCCTAAATTAATCAGGCTCCATTTTTCATATTTGGTAAATTTCCGAAGAATCCAACCGCGTTCTCTCACACCAATCAGGTACAAAACCCCGTTTAAGTCAACATCCATCCCGAACATATCTCCCAACCTATCACACAACTCATTCCAATTTTGCGGCGTACTCATTTTGTAATTGTTTTTTACAAAGGTAAAAAAAGACATCAAAGTCGGTTGTTATGCAGATGACAACTATTCTCTGGCTAATAACTGAAAAGATTTAAAGTTGTAGTCACCCTGAAAAAAACAAAAATCTTACTTTTGTAGTTCTGTTCAATCAGCTATAAAAATTTACAAATGAAGAAGAATCAAATTATTGACATTCTGAAATCGGGCCAGGTTGGTGCCGAAACAACAGTGAAAGGTTGGGTAAGAACCCGTCGCGGTAGCAAAAATGTAAGTTTCATCGCATTAAATGACGGCTCAACCATCAATAATTTGCAGGTGGTAGCTGATGCTGAAACCTTTGGCGAAGAAATTCTAAAGCACATCAATACAGGGGCAGCCATTGCGGCTACCGGGAAACTGGTGGAATCGGCAGGAAGCGGGCAATCGGTTGAATTGCAGGCCGAAAAGATTGAAATTATCGGTAAGGCCGATCCGGAGAAGTACCCAATTCAACCCAAGCGCCATACGCTTGAATTTTTGCGCGAAGTAGCACATCTACGTCCGCGTACGGCAACTTACAGTGCCATTTTTCGTATTCGTCACGCACTAATTTATGCGATTCATAGCTTCTTTAATGAGCGTGGATTTTACAACATTCATACGCCCATTATCACCAGTTCCGACGCTGAGGGAGCTGGTGAAATGTTTAGGGTAACCACATTGCCAATGAATGATCTTCCCAAAACGGAAGAAGGTCAGATTGACTACAATGAGGATTTCTTCGGTAAATCGACCAATCTGACGGTTTCAGGTCAGCTGGAAGGCGAATTGTTTGCCATGGCCATGTCGCGCATTTACACATTCGGACCCACATTCCGTGCCGAAAACTCTAATACCTCACGCCACCTGGCCGAGTTCTGGATGATTGAACCGGAAGTTGCATTCTTCGATTTGAATGACAATATGGATTTGGCAGAGGAATTCCTACAATACCTTATTAGTTATGCCCTTGACAACTGCATGGATGATTTGCAGTTCCTCAGTAAAAGGCTGCAGGAAGAAGAAAAGAACAAACCTGTCGACCAACGCTCAATGGAATTAATTGAAAAACTTCGGTTTGTGGCCGACAACGAATTTGTTCGCCTCACGTACACCGAAGCTATTGACATTCTGCAAAATTCAAAACAAAATAAAAAAGGCAAGTTTCAATATCAAATTAAAGGATTCGGAACCGACCTTCAGAGTGAACACGAACGCTACCTTGTCGAAAACAAATTCAAGAAGCCGGTTATTCTGACGGATTATCCAAAGGAGATCAAAGCTTTTTACATGCGCATGAACGACGACAATAAAACAGTCGCTGCGATGGATGTACTTTTTCCACAAATTGGCGAAATTATTGGTGGATCGCAGCGTGAAGAACGTCTGGAAGTCTTGGAAAAAAGGATGGAAGAGATGGATATTCCGGCTGACGAAATGGAATGGTATCTTGATACCCGTCGTTTTGGCGGATGCCAGCATGCCGGTTTTGGACTGGGATTTGAAAGATTGGTTCTGTTCGTAACCGGAATGGGAAATATCAGGGACGTTATTCCCTTCCCGCGGACGCCGAAAAACTGTGAATTCTGATAAAATAAGGTGTTTAAATACTGGAACCCCGTTAATTCTTGTATTAGCGGGGTTTTATTTTCGCTGATAATTGTTCTATATTTTATAAATTTCGGACAGATTAATAAATCTGGTGATGCAAAAACTTAGTCTTCAACAAAAATTACTGCAAAAGCTTTCGCCACAGCAGATACAAGTTATCAAGCTGTTGGAGATTCCTACGATGCAGCTGGAGCAACGCATCAAGAAAGAACTGGAAGAGAATCCGGTACTGGATATTGACAATGAGAATTCCAATTCGCAGGAAGAAGAGTATGATAACGAACTGAAATCCAACGAAGACAAGGATAATGAGGAATTCTCGGTAGACGATTACCTGAATGATGAAGATTACCCTTCGTACAAGTATACATCACAGAATTACTCAAAAGACGATAAGTTTACAGAGATACCGTTTTCAGCGGGTTCGTCATTCCATGAATTTGTCGAACAACAATTGACCGAAATCACACTTTCGGAACACGAGTTAATATTAGCAGAACAAATCATTGGGAATATAGATGAAGACGGATATCTGCGTCGCGATCTGGAATCAATCATGGACGATTTGGCTTTCATGCAGAATGTCATGACCGATGAATTTGAATTACTACGCATTCTGCGCGTCATCCAGGAATTTGATCCTCCGGGTGTCGGAGCGCGCAATCTGAGAGAATGTCTGAGATTGCAGATGGAGCGAAAGGATTTGTCGAAACCTGAGATACAGCTTGCATCCCGAATTCTGCGCGATACATTTGATGAATTCACTCGTAAGCATTATGATAAAATAACCAGGAAATTCGGCATCTCGGAAGATGAGCTGAAAAAGGCTATTGATGAGATTTTAAAGCTCAACCCGAAGCCGGGAAGTTCTTTCAGCAACACCATCAACCGTACCAATCAAGCCATCATCCCGGATTTTATACTGGAACTGGTAGACGGTGACCTTCAGCTTTCGCTGAATCAACGTAACGTGCCCGAACTGCACATCAACGGTCATTACGCCAACATGCTAAAGGCTTACCAGGAAAACCGGAAAAATCTGACCCGGCAGGACAAGGATACGGTGATGTTCATGAAACAAAAGCTCGATTCAGCCAAATGGTTTATCGATGCCATTCGTCAGCGGCAGCAGACTTTGTTGCTGGTCATGAATGAAATCATCGATTACCAGAAAGAATACTTCATGGAAGGCGATGATACCCGTATGCGGCCAATGATTCTGAAAGACATTGCTGATCGTACCGGACTGGATATTTCGACAGTTTCGCGTGTTTCGAACAGTAAATACATTCAAACCCACTTCGGGATTTTCCCGTTAAAATATTTCTTTTCCGAATCGATGCAGAAAGACACCGGCGAAGAAGTATCCACACGGGAAATCAAACAAATTTTGCGGGAATGCATTGAGGGTGAAGACAAACGAAAACCGTTAACAGATCAGGCATTGGCCGAAATCCTGAAAAAGAAATCGTATCCGATTGCGCGACGTACCGTTGCCAAATACCGTGAGCAAATGGACATCCCGGTAGCACGGATGCGTAAGGAATTGTAGATTGACTGATGCCAAAATGCCGGTAGCTTTCACTTAATTTAATAGAAGAACATCCACATGGAAAAAGTCGTAGCCCGTAGTTTATCTGTTATATTTCATCCGTTAATTTTGCCCACGCTCGGATTAATTCTTCTGTTCCAGACAGATATGTACATCACCTTTCTTTCCGGCACATTGAAACGGGCAATTATCATCAGTACTTTTATCAGCACCGGTGCTATTCCAGCTATATTTATCCTCACCGGACGGATTCTCCGCAAAGGGTTTGAAGGTTGGGATAAAGCACCTGTACAAACGCTCACATATCTGATTTCAGGTGTCAGTTACTACACTGGATACTATTTAATATCGAAATTGCCGGTTGCAGGCATTTTTAACGCGATTTTTCTTGCCGGCACATTGGTATTGGTATCGCTTGCGCTGATTTCCTTTCGGTGGAATATCAGTTCACATATGGCCGGGCTGGGTGCTTTGTTTGGAGTGACATTAGCCATTATGCTGCGTCTTGGGCAACATGATATCAAACTTATTATACTGATATTATTAGCCGGAGGATTTACGGGTTATGCCCGGTTGGCAATGGGAAAAAATAACCCGGCACAGGTTTATGCCGGGTATCTATTAGGATTTTCAATTTTGTTCTTCATCTTCAATTTTGTCTGACCTGTTCATTACCCAGGCGTCTTTAAATTCCGGATACTCTTTCCGAAGCTTCAATGCTGAAGCCATAGCATCGGAATAATCGTTAAACGAGGTAACTGCCAGACGATAATAGCCATCCATATTCCGCATAATCACGCGCGGTTTGAAACCCTTTTTGCTCCATTCCTTGCTCCTTTCACGGGCATATTCAGGAATCGTATAGCTATTCACAATGACAAAAAACTTATCATCGAGATTAACCCCTTCATCCTTCACAACAGGTTTCGTGACTACCGGTTTTGGAGCTGGTTTAGGAGTTTCTATTTTGGGAGGTGCCGGAGGTGGAGGTGCCGGTTTTTCCTTCTTTTTACAGGAATAGGAAAAAGCAACGACAATAACCATTACGGCAATCACAAATCTCTTCATAAGCCTGAATTTACGTGACTAAAACAAATTTAACAATTATCAGGTTGAATTCCCAGACTAAACCCATCCGGGTAATGGGACTAGTTCACGAATTTATAACCGATGCCTTTCAGTGTTTTGATATGATCGTTACCAATCTTTTCACGTAATTTTCTGATATGTACATCAATGGTCCGATCGCCAACAATCACATTTTCGCCCCAGACAGCATTGTAAATCTCTTCGCGCGTAAACACTTTCTCTGGTTTGGAAACCAGCAGTGAGAGCAATTCAAATTCCTTTCGCGGAAGAATCATCTCGCGGTCATCAATTTTAAGCAGATAACGCTCTTTATCAATGGTTAGATTACCAATGACAATTATTTGTTCAGGCGCAGCAGCTTCAGCAGCTGCGATTCCCGACCTTTTCAACAATGCTTTAACTCGGCTGATTAATACCTTCGGCCTGATGGGTTTTGTGATATAATCATCGGCACCAGCTTCGAAGCCGGCAATTTGGGAATAATCTTCACCACGTGCGGTTAGAAATGCAATAACCGTATCTTTGCATGACGGAATTTTGCGTATCTCCTCACAAGCCACAATACCATCCATCTCGGGCATCATGACATCAAGAATAATCAGGTCGGGTTTCTTCTTTTCAGCCATCCTGATGGCTTCCACTCCATTTCGTGCCGAATAAACTTTAAATCCTTCGCGCTCCAGGTTGTAACTGATAAACTCCAGAATATCCTCTTCGTCGTCAACCAGGAGAATTTTGTAGTTGTTTTCTTTTTCTGCCATAATGATTATGATTATGCCGGGTCAGGTTTTTTCCCTCCCAAATTACAAAATGTTAATTTGGTTTAGACCATTCCGGAAAAATTATTTCCCCGGAGTGCCCTTTTCTAACGTAAAGGTAAACGTTGTTCCTTTATCAAGGACACTTCGCACCTGAATGGTTTGGTCGTGTGCTTCAATAATATGTTTAACAATTGCCAATCCAAGTCCGGTCCCCCCCTGCTGCCGTGAACGACTTTTGTCGACACGATAGAAGCGTTCAAAAATGCGGGGTAAATCCTGCTTGGAAATTCCAAGTCCATTATCACTTACTTCCACCAGTACATGATCGTCCATGTCGAAGAATCCGACTTTTACATACCCGCCCTTTTTACCATACTTCAGTCCGTTCATCACCAAGTTGCTGACAACCTCGAAGATTCGTTTTTTATCGGCCAGTACCCAAAGCGGTTTGGTGTTGGTTTGTTGGAAAAGAAGCGAGATACGACGCTCCTGAGCTTCCATCAACTCCATTTCAAATACGTCCTCTGTCAATTTCACGATGTCGAAAGTCTCCCAATTCAGTTTCAGTTCGCCGGACTCCAGTTTGGTGATAGATTCCAAATCCTCCACGATGCTAATCATCCGGTCGATGCTTTTCTCTGTTCGTTCGAGATAGAGGCGGTTGATTTTCGGATCGTCCATTCCACCATCCAACAATGTAAGAATATATCCCTGTATATTGAAAATAGGCGTTTTCAGCTCATGCGAAACGTTTCCAAGGAAATCCTTTCGGTATTTTTCCAGATCGCGGAGACGTTCAATTTCCGAAAGTTTTTCACTGGCCCATGCCTTCACTTCCATGTTCACCTGCGAAATAATATCGCTGCTGCCCTCCTGACGTTTCAATTGTTTTTTCCCTTCTACCGGAACTTCCCGAATGGTTTTGTAAATTGGCGTAATTTTATCGTAAATCAGATGATTCAGGATGTAGTGAATCAGCAAATAGGCAATGCCAAAAAATATCGGTACAAACAGGAAACTCCAGTATGTTACATGCATAAAGAAGGAACCTGAAAGTAAGAGGGTGAACACAAGGGTTAGGGATACCGACAAAAGAACCGACATCCTTCTTGGAGAAGATGTATTCATTAACTGTTCGTTTTTCAATTCTATTACACTCTAAATATCAGCAAATATAGGAATTGTTCATCCAGAATACCTAAACTAAACAATAAATACGAATTCCCGGATAATGATACCCAGTTAACATTATTTTAACATTTCTTAACATAGGTAACAACTGTGTAACAATATCTTTGGCAGAAGTTTTTTTTACAAAAATCTAATCAATGGAAAGCTTTTATCTAATCCTTGTAATTATCCTGTTTGCTTTGGCTGTTTCCGATCTAATTGTCGGAGTAAGTAACGATGCTGTTAACTTCCTGAATTCAGCCATTGGTTCCAAAGCCGCTCCAAAATGGCTCATCTTTGGGGTAGCCAGTTTAGGGGTGCTCATCGGGGCAACCTTTTCGAGCGGTATGATGGAGGTAGCCCGTAAAGGGATCTTCCATCCTGACATGTTTGCTTTTTCCGAAATCATGACCATATTCCTGGCGGTGATGATAACGGATATCATCCTGCTGGACATGTTTAATACATTTGGTTTACCCACCTCCACTACGGTATCTATCGTGTTCGAGCTGTTGGGTTCAGCTGTCGCAGTAGCAGCTGTTAAAATCAAATCATCAGCTGGTTCAATGGTAGAACTGGCACAGTACATTAATACCGAGAAGGCGCTTGCCATCATATCCGGAATTTTAGTTTCCGTGGTCATCGCTTTTACGGTCGGAACTATTGTCCAATGGTTCACCCGGTTAATTTTTACGTTTAAATACGAAAAGAAAATTACCTATATCGGGTCAGCGTTTGGAGGTTTTGCCATCGCCGTTATCACGTATTTCATTGTTATTAAAGGTGCGAAAGGTGCATCGTGGTTAACTCCTGAAAACGTTGATTTTCTCAAAAACAATATGTGGCTGATTTTGCTGATTAGCTTCATTGGATGGACCATTTTGCTGCAGATTCTGCAACTCATTTTCAAGAAATTCGATGTTCTCAAATTCATTGTATTGGTCGGTACTTTTGCGTTGGCCATGGCGTTTGCCGGAAACGATTTGGTGAACTTCATAGGGGTCCCACTTGCCGGATTCGAATCCTTCAAAGCCTGGATGGCAGCTGGTGCCGTTAATCCGGACGGATATACGATGAACATTCTGAATCAACCGGTGAGAACGGATACCTACATGTTGTTAATTGCTGGTTTGATTATGATTGCCACCCTCGTCGCTTCCCGAAAAGCTAAATCGGTGGTAGCTACGACCGTAGATTTGGCCCGTCAGGCCGAAGGTGATGAGCGCTTCGGCTCATCCTATGCTTCACGGGCGCTGGTTCGCTCATCCATTCACACCGGTGACCGTCTGAAAAAAATACTGGGTTCAAAAGTCTCCAACTGGATCGACAGTCGTTTCGAAGCCGTTCCGATGGACGATACCAATCCCGACCGCCCATCATTCGATAAGGTAAGGGCAGCCAGTAACCTTGTGGTAGCCTCGGTGCTTATTACAATGGGAACCAACCTAAAATTACCGCTCTCGACTACATATGTGACTTTCATGGTAGCCATGGGAACATCGCTGGCGGACCGTGCATGGGACCGGGAATCGGCCGTATATCGGATCTCAGGCGTATTCACGGTAGTGGGTGGATGGTTTCTCACAGCCTTTGTAGCCTTTACTGTTTCACTCATTATAGCTACGCTGATTGCGTTGGGCGGAAAGTTCATGATTTTTGTATTTGTGGCAGTTGCCATAGCCATGGTAATCCGCACCTATGTATTTTTCCGTAAACGGGAAGCTAAAAAACTGGAAGAAGAAGATTTTCCGGAAGCTACCGTTGAAGTTGAAAAAGTGCTGGACAAATCCAATCAGAAAGTTACCAATGCCTTAATATCAACCTCTAAAGCATATTCTCTGGGAATCGAAAGTTTTATTGCTCAGAACAGAAAGCGATTGGTTGAAATTGATCGTGACGTGGAAGAGTTCAACCAGAAAGCCAGAAAACTGAAAGCGAACATTTCGAAAGTAGTACAAAAACTTCAGCAGGATTCGGTTGAAACCGGACATTACTATGTTCAAATGGTCGACTACCTGCGGGAAATGGCTCACTCGATGAAGTATATCGTTGGTCCGCTTCACCAGCATGTAGAAAACAATCATAAACCATTCAACGATGATCAGGTTGCCGATTTAATGAAGTTCAGTGCTGAAGTAAGTTCTTTCCTTAACTTCGCTCTTCATATCATTAAGGAAGAACAATTTGATCAAATCGAAGAGTTGATTGATAAGCGGCAGCATATCATTAACAACATCCGCGACTTCGAGAAAAACCAGATTCGCAGAATCAAGAGGAAAGAAGTTAACAGTCGAAATTCGGTTCTGTTTTTCAATGTCATGTCAGAAACCAAAAACCTGTTGTTACAAACCGTAAACATGGTAAAATCTACCAGAGATTTTGTAACCCATACTGCAATGGAATAACAGTAAAAACAATTTACTACTTATAGGACAAACCCTTCCCGTTTCCGGGAGGGGTTTTCTATTTTTTATCCATTGACAAAGCCTGATTTTAAGGCGATTCGTCAGTATTTGTTAACTCACCGTTAACATGTAACACCCATGAAATAGGTCTGCAATGCACTTGCAATGATTCGTTAAACACTTATTTAATCCAAATTAGCATTCACTTTTCATTTCATACTTATTATTGCGGTATTGTTAAAAGGCTGAATTAGAAAACGGAATTGAACAAGCATCATTCTCATTTTTAGAGTCAATTCCGGGGCAGGAATTACAGGAAGAGAAGAAATAAGCTCTCAACAATTCCGCCCCATAAAAGGTGTTTCAACCACACTTTTTAACTGAAGACATTTTCACAGACAAACGATTTTTAAAGATGCCATTGTTAGATGGCTAGTAACTTTCCTTTCCAAAAGGGTACCTGAAGCGTCGGGTGCCCTTTTTTATGAATTTGGAAGAAATAGCGTCACGCTCCATTACAGAATGTGTTTATCTTTAGGATGTTCTAATCCAAATAAACCAAACCATGAAACTGACCTATTCTTTAATCTTATTTTTCAGTTTTTCGATTTTGTCGTCTGCAGTAAAATGCGACCCTGTGGAAGCACCTCTGAAAGAGCATCCGCAACCAGGATTCCAACGCACCACTTACCAAAATCTGAACGGTACATGGAACTTCAGGACCGATAAATTGAATATTGGACTGAAACAGCACTGGCAAGATCGGCCGGAAAGCTTCGATAAACAAATACTGGTTCCTTTTTCGTGGGCCAGTCCCATGTCAGGAATTAAAGAGCCCGACGTGCATTACGGCTGGTACACACGCGAATTTGCACCAGATAGCAATCTCCTGTCAGTCGAAGGCAACATGCACCTTGTTTTTATGGCCAGTGACTTCCTCACTACCGTTTGGCTGAATGGGCAGAAAGTTGGAGAGCATCGAGGCGGTTATACCCCATTCGACTTCAATATCCAACCATTTCTCCACAAGGGAAAAAACCGCCTGGTCATACGGGTAGAGGACAATGATTTGAATAACCGACCTTCGGGAAAGCAGTACTACGGCAATGCCAGGGGAATCTGGCAAACGGTTTACCTCGAAAAGCGACCGGAAATTTTCATCCGGCGGATTCATTTTACTCCGGATATCGACAAGCAACAGGTAAATGTTCAGGTAGTGCTTTCTGCGAAAGCTGGAAAAGATTGGCCTTTTTCTCTCAAAGGAGTGAACAATGAACTTGTATTAACTGCAACAATTCCCAACAATCAGGATGAAGCCACCTTTACTCTACCGATAAAGAATATGCATCTGTGGAATTTGGAAGACCCGTTTCTGTACAATGTCATTGTGACGGCCGGAAAAGGTGAAGACTCTGATGTGGTAGATACCTATTTTGGAATGCGCAAAATATCGACAGTGAAAATTCCCGGTCAGGATTTTTGGTATGTATCATTGAATAATCGCCCTTTATATTTACGATTGACGCTCGACCAAAGCTATCATCCCGAAGGCTTTTACACTTTTCCTTCTGACGCGTTTATGAAAGAGGAGATTGAACGGGCAAAGGCACTTGGCCTAAACGGACTTCGTATTCATATCAAAGCTGAGATTCCGCGAAAGCTTTACTGGGCCGATAAGCTGGGCCTTCTTATTATGGAAGACATTCCAAATTTTTGGGGTCCTCCGACAGCCGAAGCGAAAAAGAACTGGGAAGAGCTGGCAGTCGCCGAAATCAATCGTGATTTTAATCACCCTTCCATCTTTTCATGGGTCCTGTTCAACGAAACATGGGGACTTTTCTCCGGCAAAGGAAATAACCGAAGATATACTTCAACCACACAGCAGTGGGTAGCTAATTGGTATCACAAAGCCAAGGCGATGGATCCGACGCGGCTGGTGGAAGACAACTCACCGTGTAATTATGACCATGTGATTACCGACCTCGATACCTGGCATGCATATCTTCCCGCCAGACAGTGGTCTGATTTTCTGGATAACATCGTCGCCAAAACCTTTCCGGGTTCAACCTTTAATTTCATCAACGGCAACCGGCAGGGCGAGGTACCCATGCTGAACTCGGAGTGTGGCGCCGTTTGGGGGTATGAAGGAAGCACCGGCGACATTGATCTAACGTGGGAATATCATATCATGATGAACGAATTCAGACGCAGGCCAAAAATTTCCGGCTTCCTTTTCACCGAATTCCATGATGTGATTAACGAATGGAACGGTTATTATCGTTTCGATCGGAGTAAAAAGATTTTCGGACTGTCGGAATTGGTTCCCGGCATGACAATGCGCGATTTCCATTCCGATTACTACATCATTCCCGGCAAGGATTTTTACAAAATCTACAAGGCCGGAGAGAGAGTCAGCATTCCGGTAGTGATCTCATCGGTAACCAATCGCAATATCGGTCCACTCACAATTTACTGGTATATAAAAGGATATTCGCCATCGGGAAAACTAATTGAAGGAACATCCGGTTCCATCCCTGCAATCAGTAAACCATTTGAGTCCGTTCCTCAAAAAAGCATCTCAACTGAAATCCCGGTCGAAATGGCTTCCGGGATGCTGGTTACCTTACTGAAAGATGAAAACGGCCATATCATTAACCACAATTTTCTTCCTTTCAGGGCAACAGATGCAAAATTGTCCGAAAATACAGTTGCCATTCCACCGGAGCAATTCAGCGATGCCAACTGGAGTATCAAATACAGAAAACCCCAGGGAGGCAAGAAAGTGTGGGGGATGGGCACTGGTTACTTTGAATATCGCTTCAAGGTTCCTGCCAATCTATCCTCTGATAAAGTAAGCGGGGCGGTATTCCGTTGTGAAGTCGCATCACGATACCCACAAAGCAAATACCTGGAAGAGGGAGACGCAGAAAATATCGGAATGACCATTGTCACCGAGAAAGGCACTGACCCGGGTTACGGACAAAACTCGTATCCGCAAACAGATGAGAAAAGATATCCTGGTTTGCTCACCATTTCCATTAACGGGAAACCATTGAACCAGATCTTCCTGGAAGACGATCCGGCTGATCGCAGGGGAATGCTTTCGTGGATGAATCAGAAACCCGGTGACAAGTTAGGTGAGAACTCCGGGAAAAAATGGTTACTTGACGAGGCGGGTTCATACGGATACCTGATTACAGTTGGATTACCAGTTGACCAGGTAAAAGAAGCCCTGAAAAATGGGGTCTTTACCATCCGGTTGATATCAGAAAAAGGAGGGCTTTCAATCTATGGAGCTGAATCTGGAAGGTACCCTGTCAATCCACAAATTGAATTCCTAACAAAAGAGTAATACGTATAATATTCTATAAGAGAATAGAGAAGGGTGGAATAATTTCCACCCTTCTCTATTTTAAAACCATGCATGTTGTTAGACTTTGGCACCAGCCAATAATTACCCGTCACACTCTACTTTCCCACCGTCATTTACCTTGGCAAACAACCGTTTTATCACCAAAAACGGCTAAAAACAACCCATCACAATATTTCGCAACAAGTTAATCCCTTTGTTACAATAATGCGCTGAAATATCACCCAAAATCAGCCATTTATCACTGTGTATATGAAACTTACATAACAAGCCATATGTAACACCTCATCTCTGATTGTAACACAAAAGTTAATATTCCTTAATCACAGTGTAATATTTTACGTCGTTCTTCACATCGAAATCGAAAGGGGTTGATTTTCAAAATTATGACGAAAATGTAACAAACGAGTTCATCATAAAATCCGGCTTAAAAACCGAAAAATCGAAGGAATTATAAACATAAAATACAAACTGCTTTTCACACATTTTCAAATACCAAAAACTAAACAGAACCCGAATTTTAATTTAACAATAAAGAGGATTATGAAAAAATTGCATTCTTGGTTATTCCTGTCGCTGATTTTGGGTGCGACGGTTTTGAATTCCTGTTCAAACAATGACAATCCTGCTGTTCCGGATGGACCGGCAGTAACAGCGCCTACCACTTCTGAAGTTCAGATTGGAGAAGCTGTTGATGTAACTTTCTCAATTGCCGTTCCAGGCGGATATAGTGCTTCTCAGGTTGATGCTACCGGTGGTACCGCTTCTGTCAAAAGTGAACCTACAGTCGCAGCTACCAGTGGAGAAGTGGTAGTTACTTTCACAGCCGATACTGAAGCTGGTTCAGGTTCAGTTAGTTTAACCGTTACCGATGCCAATCAAAAATCGGACAACGCTACTTTGACGGTAACAAAAACGACTATGCCAACGAAAGACGTGTATTCCAGTGCTGCCGGAACCGGTTCGGTAACCTGGAGCAAAGACACCGTTTATGTGTTGCGTGGCTTCATCTTCGTTAATGATGGACAGACACTGACCATTGAAGCTGGAACAGTTGTGAAGGGACAGCCCGGACAAGGTGCAGGTGCTTCTGCTCTTATTATTGCCCGCGGTGGTAAAATCATGGCTGAAGGTACAGCTGAGGCACCGATCATTATGACCGGTTTGGCTGATGACCTGAATGGATCTGTACCTGATGATGCCAACCAGACCTGGGGTGGTTTAATCATTCTTGGAAAAGCAACTACCAACAACATTGCCGAAGGTGGTGAAAAATCTATTGAAGGTATTCCTGAAACAGAATCACGTGGCCTGTATGGCGGTACTAATGATGCAGACAATTCAGGTGTACTGAAATATGTTTCAGTTCGCCACGGTGGTAGTGTGATTGGTGCAGACAACGAAATAAACGGTATTTCATTGGGCGCTGTAGGTTCAGGAACAACCCTTGACCACATTGAAGTATTTTCCAACTTCGACGACGGTATTGAGTTCTTCGGTGGTGCTCCTAATTTGACCAATGTAGTTCTTTCGTACACAGGAGACGACGGTCTGGACGAAGACGAAGGTTTCCATGGAACGGTACAGAATGCACTGGTTTGGAAAAAAGCTTCGACCAACGAAAGTAGCGACCCACGTGGTGCTGAGCTTGATGGTGGTGTAGGTGCTAACGAGCCTGAAAAACCATTCGCTACAGCAGCCATGGCCAACATTACCCTTTTCAACGAAGGAACCAATGACAACCTGACTTCAAGTAACAAGCAGACTTTCTATATGCGTGATGGTTGGGCAGGTCGTTTCTTTAACTCCATTTTCTATGGCTTCGATGGCCCGATTGATATGGAAAGAAGAACAGATAAAATCAACTCTGTCGATAACAAATCAGCAAGTAGTTACGATATGTGGGTATCTGTTGCCAACGGTGGTTACGGAACATTAAAAATCGAGAACAACCTGATTTACACAAACAGTGTGACAACCAACGATTCAATCGGTTATGCCAACGTATTCGTTCTTAGCGACGAAACTGATGCTGCCAAAGAATACGAAGTAGAACAATACCTGATGGCACACAACAAAATTGCCGACCCAGGATTTGGTACTGGTGCTGATAAATTCACTCCCAGCTCAGCTGATGTGACTACCGGCCTTGCTACCGGCCTTTCAACCTACGGACTGGTTGATAAAGGTTACAAAGGAGCAGTTGACCCAAGTGCAACTCCATTCTTTGCAAACTGGACAAAAACCTGGGAAGTTATCAATAAGTAAAACCCGATGGTTACATACAAAAGGGCCAATTAATTTTGGCCCTTTTTTTTAAATAACATATGACAAAATCTTTACATCCGGACACCTTAAAAACAAACCAAATTAGCTGATCCATAAATATATTATACATCAGTAATTTAACAGATTTTTTTATGAATTTTAAGCATGCTGTAATAAGTCTAATGTTGGTGCTTGGCAGTGTTTTTTCTGCCTTTGCTCAAACCGGTTCCATACGGCTAACCGTAGTGGATGACAAAACCGGAGAGACGCTGATTGGTGCCACAGTACTAATAGAGGGGACCCCGAAAGGTACCATTACCGATTTTGACGGGGTTGCTACACTCAATGAAGTCAATTCAGGCACCTACAATCTAAGGGTGTCCTATATATCATACCAGACAACAGTTATTAGTGATGTAAAAGTTGATGCCGGAAAAACGAACGCTTTAACTGTACATCTAAAACCAGCCGATCTGGAAATCAACGAAGTAGTTATTACTGCCAAAGCTGCCAAGAACAGTGAGAATGCATTGCTCACGCTGCAGCGAAAATCACCCAAGCTATTTGATGCGATTACTGCCGACCAGTTTTCACGAATTGGTGTAAGCGATGCGGCAGGCGCTCTGAAAAGAGTTACCGGAGTAACCATTGAATCAGGGAAGTACGTATTTGTAAGGGGACTTGGTGATCGCTACAGTAAATCGGTACTAAACGGCTCGGATGTTCCGAGCCTTGATCCGAATAAAAACTCAGTCCAGCTTGATCTCTTCCCTACAAATCTGATCGACAATATCATTGTTTATAAGACATTCACCCCCGATCTCCCCGGAGATTTTACCGGAGGATTGGTGGATATAACTACGAAGGATTTTCCTACGTCATTTAATCTTCAGTTCTCGCTAGGTCTCGAATACAATCCGCAGGCCAACTTCAACAGCGATTTTCTGGCACCCAAAGGAAGTCCCACAGATTTCCTTGGTTATGATAACGGGTTTCGTTCACTGCCTAAAGAAATAAGCAAGTACAGTGCCAGTGATTTCCCTGATCCGTATCTGAATAAAACAGAAATTACCACGGTTTCCAGGGCGTTTAAAAATCGTCAGTTCGATCCGGGAAAAGCCACGCAGTTTCTGAACCATAGTTTCAGTTTCTCGGTAGGCGATCAGGTTAAACTGTTTAATAAACCATTGGGCTATGTTTTGGGCCTTTCATATAACCGTAAATACTCCAATTATTCGGATGGTGTTCAAAACTCCTACGAAGGTATCAGTGAAGGACAAACCACACTAAACAGAGATGTCCACACCTCAAGTATCGAACAAAAATCGGAAGACGAAGTATTGATGGGAGCAATGTTTAATACTTCCTACAAATTTAATCCGAACAACAAAATCGGATTAAGCTTGCTGGCGAACCAAGGAGGTACAAGCGAAGCCCGTTACCAGGAGGGGTATCTACTCGATGCAAATCCTGACTCGACAACACGGCTGCAAAACCGGGCCATCACTTACACACAGCGGGCCTTCCGAAACGGGCAATTGAGAGGAGAGCATGTGTTTCCCCATCTTCATAACCTGAATATGAAATGGAGCAATTCATTCACAATTTCCTCCATCAAGCAGCCCGATACCCGGATGATACGAAATCAGTACACCATCAATCCGCAAGGTGATACGCTTTATTACATGGGTAACCTGGACAGACCTTCACGATTTTTCCGTGATTTGAATGAGAAAAACAACAGCTCAAAGCTTGACTTTACCCTTCCGGTGAAATTATTTGGCGGACGCGATTCGAAAGTGAAGGTTGGTGGATTGTACACATACAAGAACCGGACATTTCGGGAGAAAATATATCAATACAACATTCAGTCGAACAAGAATTTCGACGGAGACATTAATGTATTCTTCCTCGATGAGAACCTGGGTTATGTGGACAATGTGCTGAAAAACTACCTGATGATCATCAATATTGACGGAAACAACTTTGACGCTTACCAGCGGTTACTTGCAACCTACGCGATGATAGAAAGTCCGGTTGCCAAAAAATTGAATCTGACAGCCGGTGTTCGCATGGAAAAAACGGACATGCACCTGCGTGCCTTCAACGACTCGACTGGTACAATCAATACGAATGATTTTCTTCCTTCGCTGGCATTGACCTACAACATCAATGATAAAACCAATATCCGTGTTTCAGCCAATAGAACACTGGCGCGGCCATCTTTCCGGGAATTTGCGCCATTGGCTACATACGACTTCTTCGGTGGATACATCCAGAATGGTAATCCGGATTTGAAACGCACGCTGGTTAATAACTTCG
>ENA-ORXD01000448-ORXD01000448.1-sediment-metagenome-genome-assembly--contig:-NODE-448-length-53696-cov-7.400903_pt1 | contig 53696 bp, 52 predicted proteins | sample MGYA00237862_ERZ511471 | MGnify/ENA metagenome assembly ERZ511471
GGCCTCGATTGCAGGCCCGGGGACCCCGTCCCTCTCACCGAGAATGACCACTTTCTTTCCGGCCAGCTTTCCCATGGGTTTCACCTCCTCGTATGATTTTTCGTTCTTATTGCAAGACTAGATCGTTATGGCACTAATCCTTGTGAAACCAAGCTCACAGGTCGATCCTGTAATCGCCTGGATTTCTACCTCGATCGCCCCGTCCGCGCGAAGTGACCCCTGGAAACCGCCAGCTATGACATCAGCGAATGTCGGGTAACCGATCAGTTTCTCCACCGGGGGCAACAGCAGCATCGCGTTGGCATTCCCTGCCGTCACAACCGCATCGGCTTCCTTGGCGGCATCGGCGAGCGACTGGCTGGCACCGTCGCGCCCGGCGTACTCGTCGGTCACGAGAACCGTCTTGATTCCTGCGTTTTCGGCCTTCTTGCAGTTCATGATGAGGTCGGTATCAGGATTGCCGAAACCCTCCTCAGAAATGACCAGGCCGTCTACCCCCAGGGTCTTCGCCAGCTTGACCGCATAAGAGGAACTCCGCTTCTTGTCGGCGAGGGTAACATTCTCATTCGTGATGATCGTGCCGACAAAGTTGTAATCCTTGCCGTGGCGATCCGCCATGGCCTTGATGACCGGGTTGTTCTGGTGGGTGTAGGTGCTGTTCTTGTCGCATGCAGAGACGCAGTTCCCCGATACGATTGCCCCGTCGAATATCTCGGTGAAGTTGATCAGCGTCGGGATGATCTTCTTCACGTCGACACCGTAGACATAAGTATCGTGAAGGAGACCCTGCGACTGGAGCATGTAGAGGTAAGCCACCTTCGGCAGGCCGGGATACTCGTTCATAGACTCGTTCAGGGACTTCGTTTCGTAAGTTTCAACCGATTCGGCCTTCGTTCCGAGGGCAGCCTTCGCGAGGTACTCGGCCGCCTTCAGGCCGGCAATCCGGCACGAAGCTTCGTAGTCATGACGTTCGAGCCCCTCGACAGGTTCGAATACCAGGACCAGGTTGCAGGTCTTCGCAAAGGGAGTGTATTCGGCCGCCGGTCCTGACATGTCGATGATCCCTTCCTGGAAGCCGACGATCTTTCCGCAGGTCACGACCGCAGCCCCTTCAAGGACCAGGGTCTTTCCTTCACCGACGGTTTCAACGTCGGAAATCATTCCCGGGAAAACGCCGTTTTCCGTTCCCATCTTGCAGCGGGGCTCGACAACATCCTTGACCGGGATAATACGCGTGCTGTCGCCCGGTAACGCCAAGTCCACATCGACCTTCTGGAAATAAGGATCAGCCGCTACCAGGTCCAGGACTTCCTGTTTGCAAACGGTCAAAACCCCGTCCTTGACTCCCGTCTTTTCTCCCCAAACCAGGCTTTTGATCAGTACCTTGTGAAGTTCAAGCTTCACGTACCTTCCCCCCTTTCTTTCGGTCACGTTAGGCCAGGAGGGCGTCTGCCCTCTGACGTATACCCTCGACCGTGACGTCTCCTCCGCTCAGCCGGTCCTTTTGTTCACCACCCTTGTAAAAAAGGAAGGTGGGAACTCCCATAACTTTCAGGGAAATGACCAGCCTGCGGTTTTCAGCGACGTTAAGCTTGCAGAATCGCACCTTTCCTTCGTACTCCTTTGCCAGTTCCTCGACCTGTGGCAAAAGGGCAAGGCAAGGACCGCATTTTGGCCCCCAAAGGTCGACAATAACCGGCAACTCGCTTTGCACAACCTCAGCTTCATAATTATCCTTATCCAGTTCCACCATTTGTTTTCACCCCCTCTCCGCTAATTTTTCAAGACATGCAAAAAAGCTTCTTTTTATAGTCCGTCGAAAGAGATCTTGAAACCATAGTGCCTGAGGCTTTCCTGCATCAGGTCGGCATCAATGAGCGCATAATCTCGTTCGATCGACTCCTTTTTCTGGCCCGGCAATGCCCAGCGGCCTTCGTAGCTGCGAAAAACCGAGATCGCTTCTTCTATCAGGTTTAGGGAATTGTGATCGACAGCCGTCCCACCTTCCGGTACTGAAAGAATCAGCGTCCGGTAGGGTTGCTGGTTAGGCAGGAAGTTTCCGTAAAGTGGATGGGTAAGGAGGATATGTCCGTTGTGAATGAGATTCCTAGCCGCAACCAGCACCTCCCAGGCGCTGGAGCAGGGAACTCAGAGGTTGGGAAGTTCAGGGAGAAGTATCGGGTTGTTCGTCAATATGCAAAACAGCATGCCTGCCTCATCCTTTCTAAGAAAAGGAACGACAACGGGATCAGCCAGTGATGACTTTGTCCCTGTCGGCAGGCGTGATGCCTACTCCAGAGTTCCGTCCGGCCGCAATCCTTAAGCCTGAGAGTTTCAAGCTCTATAAACAAGCTCTTGCCCCTTCGGCGCCCGGCTTTTTCCCGGGTCTCTCTTGCGGCGTTCATCCGGATCAGTACAGACTTATTCTACATGAGGATTTCATTGGGTCAAGTGGGGGACCCGATGATGAAAAAGGGAAGGAAGCGTCTAAGGCTTCCTTCCCTTTTCTTTCCTTCTTTTTCGCTCTGATTATTCGACTACCACTTCAGTCCCTTGATGAAGATATAAGCGATGGCGGCGGGAGCGACAACGCGGCAGATCCAGATCCAGGCCGTCATCCAGCCGAACGGATGCTTGCCTTCGTTGGTTGCCTCTGCCTTTGCTCCATCAAGCCAGACCCAGCCCACGAACAGGGAGATGAAAATCCCGCCGAGAGGCAACAGGAAGTTCGATGAGCCCCAGTCCATCACGTCCAGGAAGTCCTTCCCGGCGATCTTCAGGTTTCCGCCAAGAGAAATCGCGGAGGGGACACCCAGGGCCGTGATGATGCCGCCCAGCAGCCAGGAGGCTTTCGAACGCGTCCATCCCATCTGGTCCTTGAAGTAGGCCACGCAAACCTCAAGTAGGGATACGGAAGAGGTCAGTGCAGCAAAGAACAGGAGGAGGAAGAAGAGGAAAGAGAAAAACATCCCGCCGGGCATTTTTGCGAAGACGTTCGGCAGGGTGACAAAGGTCAGGCCGGGACCCGCGCCAGGCTCGATGCCGAAGGCGAAAACTGCCGGGAAAATCGCGAAGCCCGCCAGGAACGCAACCATCGTGTCGAGGAACGTCACCGTGACGGCCGCTGAAGGAAGGATCTCCTTCTTGTTGAGGTAGGAACCGTAGGTGATCATGCAGCCCATGCCCAGGGAGAGGGAGAAGAAACCCTGCCCCAGCGCTGCGAAAATGGAAGCACCCGTCAGCTTGCTGAAATCGGGCTTCAGGTAGAACTCGAGCCCCTTGCTCGCGCCGGGCAGTGTGACTGAACGGACGATGAGGATAAGCAGTATGACGAAAAGGGCCGGCATCATGACCTTGCAATATTTTTCGATGCCTTCACCGACGCCCTTGTAAACGATCCAGATCGTGATGGCCATGAAGACAACCTGGTAGGCGACCACCTGCATGGGGTTTGTGACAAAAGCGCCAAAGGCATCCCCTGCCTTGCCTGCGGCAGCCAAGGTCATCAGGCCCGTTACGGACTTGATCATGTAGGCGATGGTCCAGCCTGCTATGACCCCGTAGAAGGAAAGGATCATGAACCCTGCGATGACGCCCATCCAGCCAACAATGGGCCAGGCGCCGCCTTTGATCTTCTGGAAGGCGCCGACGGCATTCAGCCCGGCGTTGCGTCCGATGACGAACTCCGCCAGCATGACCGAGATGCCGATCGTGAAGACGATGGCGAAGTAGACAATAACGAAAGCGGCACCGCCGTTAACCCCGGTAATGTACGGAAAACGCCAGATATTGCCGAGGCCAACTGCCGAACCAGCTGCGGCCATGATGAAACCAAGTCGGCTTCCCCACTGTTCACGATTTTCAGTACCGTTGCCCATGGTATCCCTCCTCTAGGCTAAGTGTCACAAAGCATTCTTTCCGTCCCCAAAACGGTGACTGTCTTTATATTTTCCTCTTCTTCCTGGCCCCCTTTCCATAGAAGTGCGAGTCAAGGAAAAAATCAGGTAAATATAATTAAAAAGCGGTGCCATAGGCAATTTGCGTGGGATCTCTTCCAGCAACTTTTACGCAGTCCCCGCTCTTTTGACCCATCGTAAGGATAAACGGACAGGGGTGATTAATCAATACCCCATTTACCTGCCTCAATGCCACTTGCGGTAAAGCTCCTGGCGCCTGGAGGACCAGACTGCATGGATGCTCCTGGCTTTATTTACAAGCGCTTTCCGGAGCCAGGCCATTTCGGTTGCCGGCCGGTCATCCAATTGAAGGAGCGTTTCTCCAAAAGGATCCACCGCGAGGCTGTGCCCTCCAAAACGGACCAATGGCCCCTTGTCGCAACGGTTGACGCCAACCGTGAAAACCTGGTTCTCAATCGCTCGCGCCACCATGAGTGTTCTCCATATCCGTATATGTTCGGCTGGCCAAGCCCCGGCCACAACAAGCAGGTCCGCGCCTTTTTCGACCAGGGCTCGGCAAAGCTCCGGGAACTCAATGTCGAAACAGATAAGGAGCCCGATTTTCCAGCCAAAAAGGTCACAAATGGCAAGGGCAGAACCCGGCTTGAAAAACCCCGTTTTGAAAAAAGCAGGGAACGTATGGATCTTGTCGTAGGAAAGCAGTATTTTTCCTTCAGGCCCAATGGCGTGTATCCGGTTAGATTTCTCTTTCCCTGAAACGACCGCCATGCTCCCCGCCACGATTCCCATGCCGAACCGCCGGGCAATGGCGCAGAACGAATCGAGGGCTTCGTAATCCTTTAAAACGGGACATTCCGCCTTGCCGTTAACATAGGCTACGTTCCAGAGTTCAGGCAGGATAACGAGTCGTGCCCCGTTTTCCCCCGCCCTTGTCGCTTCAGCAAGGAGAGATTCGACATTTGCCTCAGGACTTTTTCGTAGGATCGATGCTTGAACAAGGGCCACCGGCAAAATGTCCATGCGCCCCCTCCTCTCCTCCGCATGACCTTGCTGCCTTCATCGGATTATAACTTGAAAGCGCCCTGGATTGACAGCTGGCAGGCCTGGAAGGATGATGGTTTATCTTAAAGATGGCAACAAGGAGGGACAGAAAATGTGCCTTGCCATTCCGCACACTCTTATAGCCATTACCGGCCCGAAAACCGCAATCGGGCGATACGGGACCGTTGAAGTCGAAGTCAGGACCGACCTCATCGACAAACCAGCCCAGGGAGACCATGTACTCGTCCACGCAGGGTTTGCTATCGAAAGGCTTCTCCCCGAAGAGGCCGAAGAGGTCGAAGCCCTTTGGGAATCGATCCGGGCGCACTCGGGAACGGCTTCCCGATGAATGAAATAGCCCGCAACAGGGTCATCACCGCGGCAAGAGCATTGAAAGACCTAGCCGACAAACCCCTGAAATTCATGGAGGTTTGCGGCACACACACGGTATCGATCTACAGGGCTGGGCTTAGGGCCCTTTTTCCACGCAATGTTTCGCTTGTTTCCGGACCCGGATGCCCGGTCTGCGTTACAACCCAGGACGAAATCGATACGGTTGTCCGCCTTTCCGGGATGGAGAAAGTCGCAATCGCCACTTATGGCGACATGATCCGTGTCCCGGGCAGTACCCTTTCCCTCGCCCAGGCAAGGGCAATGGGAGCCTCCGTACACGTTGTCCTTTCGGCTGCCGGGGCTCTCGACCTCGCACGGCGCCTCCCCGAGACGACCGTCATCTTTGCAGGTGTCGGGTTCGAAACAACCGCACCTGCCACAGCCGCGGTCGTCCTGGAAGCAGACCGGAGCGGACAGGACAATTTTCTTGTCCTCAATTTCCACAAGACGGTGCCCGTTGTTCTCAGGACACTGGCCAAAGACCCCGGCCTGGCTCTCGACGGGTTCCTTCTGCCCGGCCACGTCAGCACAATCCTGGGGCTCTCACCTTACGTCCCCCTTGCGACCGAACACGGCCTGGCCTGCGTCGTCGCAGGTTTCGAGCCGGAACAGATCATGGCCGGACTCGTCCTGCTTGCACTCCAGAATAGAGAGGGGTTATTTTCCGTTCAATCCGCTTATCCGCAAGGCGTAAGGCCCGAGGGCAATGAAAGGGCAAGATCCCTTCTCGATACGGTTTTTGAAGTGGCGGATGCCAAGTGGCGCGGACTTGGCTTGTTGCCCGGTTCCGGCTTAAGATTCAGGCCGGCCTTCTCGCGTTTTGACGCCCGCATACGGCTCGGGCTGACTGATATCCCAGCAGCGGAACCCGCAGGCTGCCGTTGCGGCGACGTCCTGACAGGAAGGATACACCCTGCCGAATGCCCCCTTTTCGGATTTCCCTGTACTCCGGAAGAACCCGTCGGCCCCTGCATGGTCTCGTCCGAGGGAAGTTGTGCGGCAGTGTATCGTTACGGAAGGAGTGAATTGCCCTGAAACCCATCACACTCGCCCAGGGTAGCGGCGGCAGGCAAAGCTCTCGACTGATCCAATCCATTCTCGACTCGACGGGAAGCCGGCCAGACCTTCCACTCGAAGATTGCGCGATTCTTCCTGGCGGATTCGCCATGACCATTGACGGCTATACGGTCCACCCTCTTTCATTCCCGGGCGGGAACATTGGGAAGTTGGCCGTTTGCGGCACGGTGAACGATCTCGCCTGCCGCGGAGCAAAACCCCTTTATATCGCACTCGGAGTCCTCGCCGAAGAAGGTTTCGACGAAGGAGAATTTCTCGGGTACCTCTCCGATGCCTCGGAAGTTTGCGAAAAACTGGGAATCCGGATCGTCACGGGCGACACTAAAGTTCTCCCCCGCGGGGAACTCGATCGCCTAGTTTTGACTACTTGCGGTTTGGGCAGAATTTCATTGGGGCGGGACCTCGGAATTTCCAGCCTCCGGCCCGGCGACAACCTCGTGCTGACGGGACCTGTAGGCCTTCACGGAGCAACGATTGCCGCCCTGAGATACGGACTGAAAAGCGAAGGACTTGCTTCCGATTGTGCTCCTCTTTGGGAGCTCGCCGAGAAAATTCTTCCCTTTGCCGGTCTTAGGGCAATAAGAGACTGTACCCGAGGAGGACTGGCTACTGTCCTCTGCGAGTGGTCCGAGGGATCCCGCCTGGGCATCGAGGTGGACGAGAATGCTATCCTTGTTCCCGATTCCGTCGCTTCCGTCTGCGACCTCCTCGGGTTTGATCCTTTCACCCTTGCATGCGAGGGATGCCTGATTATCGGCGTTGCACCCAGAGAAACCGAAGCACTCCTGGAAACTCTTAGAAGTTACGAGGGGGGCCGTTACGCCTCCAGGATTGGTTCAATTACTCCCGAACACCCTGGCTGGGTTTCTCTTCTTACGCGATCCGGGGGGACTCGCGTCCTTGATATGCCGGCCGGAGAGATCCTGCCGAGAATTTGCTGACAGGGGCCTTGATCCGAAAAAAGCGGGCGGGGGATAACCCCCGCCCGCTTTTTTATCTGAGCTTGATCATCAACTTGACCGCTGTTCTTTTTGTGCCTTCGATTTCAATTTCAGAAAAAGCGGGAATGCAGCAGATATCGATCCCGTTTGGCGCCAGATACCCGCGGGCTACGGCAATGGCCTTGACTCCCTGGTTCACCGCACCTGCCCCAATGGCCTGTATCTCGACCTCCCTATCCGCACGTACTATTGAGGCGATGGCTCCTGCCACGGAGTTGGGGTTACTTGTCGCACTGACTTTCAACGTTTCCACGGCCATCGGTCCCACACCTTTCCGAATCGATTCGCCCACGTTTTCCAGGTTCATTCGAGCGGCACGTCGACCCTCCGGATGTCAAACGCTCTTCCCGTTTCTTCGTCAATTTCAATCATTACAGCATTCATTCGAGGGCTTTCTTCGCATACGTCAAACTTCGTCGGCATTGCGGTCAAAAAGCGCGGAAGGACGCCTTCCTTGCGCATCCCGATCACTCCGCCATGTCCCCCTGTCATCCCGCAATCCGTTAGATACGCCGTCCCTCCGGGCAGAATCCCCTCATCTGCGGTCTGTACGTGGGTATGCGTTCCGATAACAGCCGAAACCCTACCATCCAGATAAAACCCAAAAGCCTTCTTTTCAGAGGTGGCCTCCGCGTGAAAATCCACGAAAATGCACGGGGGCAAGCTGGGGTCCTGCAACATCACGTCCACTGTCCTGAACGGACAATCGATCGCGGGCATGAAGACCCTCCCCTGAAGGTTAATGACTGCCAACTTCTTTCCAGACTTTTCCAAGATCGCAATTCCCTGTCCGGGGCAGTCAGGGGGGTAGTTCGCCGGTCTAAGGATCCGCTTCTCGCCAGCCAGGACTTCCAGGAAATCGCGCTTGTCCCAGACATGGTTACCTGAAGTCAGGCAATCGACCCCCGATCCCAGGATTTCCAGGAATACTTTTTCCGTTAGCCCGAAACCAGCGGCTGCGTTCTCCCCGTTGGCCAAAACAAAATCGAAAGGGCCGTGCTCCCTCCTCAGTTCCGGCAAAAGGCCCTGCACAACCTTTCTTCCGGGGCTTCCGACGATATCCCCGATAAAGAGGATTTTCATGGTCTTCCTACTTTGCGTATTCGAAGGCTCGCGATTCGCGAATGACCGTTACCTTGATCTGCCCCGGGTATTTCATCTCGTTTTCAACTTTCCGGGCAATGTCGTAGGCCATCTTCTGGATCTCGCCATCGTCCGTGATTCCGGGGTTTACCATGATGCGGACCTCGCGGCCCGCCTGCATGGCAAAAGCTTTTGTAACTCCGTTGAAGGTTTTCGCGATCTGTTCCAGTTTTTCAAGGCGCTTGACATAGGCGTCAAGGCTTTCTCTGCGGGCCCCGGGCCTCGCGGCGCTGACTGCATCGGCAGCCGCAACGAGCACGGCATACAGCGACTGCGGTTCCTCGTCCTCGTGGTGCGAAGCGATGGCATTGACGATCTCCAGGCTTTCCCCATGACGCCTTGCCAAGTCGGCGCCGATCATTGCGTGAGGACCCTCGACCGCGTGATCCACGGCCTTCCCTATGTCGTGTAAGAGGCCTGCCCTTCGGGCCATTGCTTCGTCCAGCCCAAGCTCAGCAGCCATGATTCCCGCTATGTGTGCGACTTCCAGGCTATGGGCAAGCGCGTTTTGCCCGTAACTGTTCCTGAAACGCAGTTGCCCGATGATATTGAGCAGTTCAGGGTGCATATGCTTGACACCCGCTTCCAGTAGAGCGTTTTCACCGGCGTCCAGGATCATTTCTTCAACATCCTTGCGCGCCTTGTCCACCACTTCTTCGATCCTTGCCGGGTGTATCCGGCCATCAACCACGAGCCTTTCCAGGGAAAGGCGGGCAACTTCCCGGCGGACAGGATCGAAACTGCTAAGGGCCACGGCCTCGGGAGTATCGTCGACAATAAGGTCAACCCCTGTCATCGTTTCGAAAGTCCGGATATTCCGGCCCTCCCGACCGATAATCCGCCCCTTCATTTCATCTGAGGGCAGACTCACGACGCTGACCGCTATTTCTGATGTCTGGTCTACCGCGCATCGCTGGATCGCCGTGGTGATATACTCGCGTGCTTTTCTTTCAGACTCGCGTTTCGCTTTCTCTTCCAGGTCCTTCAGGCGAAGCCCGATGAGGTGGCCGGCTTCTTCCTCCACCTCTCTCAGCAGGATCGCGCGAGCCTCTTCCCTCGAAAGCGCGGCGACCTCTTCAAGTCGCTCAATTTGCTTCTGCTTCAATGCTTCGATTTCGTCAACCCGATGTTGCGCTTCTTCCTGCTTCGTTCTCAGGTCTTCTTCCTTTTTTGAGAGGGACTCCAGTTTTCGATCGAGATTTTCATCCTTCTGCTCGAGACGCCTTTCCTGCCTCTGCAGTTCGGCCTTTCGTTCCTTGATTTCACGGTCAGCTTCCTGCTTCAGGCGATTGATTTCTTCCTTGCCCTCTGAAAGGAGTTCCTTCTTGCGGGCCTCGCCCTCGGCGATCGCGTCCTTGACCAGTTTCTGGGCCTGTGTGCCGGCCCCCTGGAGACCTCTCTCATCCTGGTACCTTCTCAGCAAATATCCGATGGCAAGGCCTAGCGCGACCCCTGCCACAAGTGCAATAAATGACATGTCTCTATCACCCCTGTTTGTTTGTCAAAGTTCGGTATGCTGCCTTGTCGATCATCATTTTTGACAGAACACCGCGTTTTCGAGCGTATTCTAGCTTCTATTTCCCTCCCGGACAAGACAACCGCAATGCCCCAAAGACTTCACCCGGAGAAAAACCTCTCCGAATTAGCCTCCCGGCTATTCTCCGGTCATCGATCCCGGCTATTCTCCAATCCCTGATCATTTCGTCAATGACGCTCGGGTCATGAGTTTCCTCTATAGCCTCGGAAACCACCGCATCGGGGATTCCCCGCCTCCTGAGTTCCTGCCTAAGCCGAAGCGGCCCCCACCTCGCATGGCCTTCAACAAAAAGACGCGCGTAAAGAGCGTCGTCAAGGAAACCCGTTTCAATCAGGAGGTCGATTATCCGGCTTGCCTCCTCCTCCCCGGCCCCCCGGTTTCCAAGCCAGTCAAAAGCCTGGCGCACCGTTTTGGGCCACCTAGCGAGAAGAACGGACAGTGTTTTCTCCAGTTCAGCCTGTTTTCCCATTATTCTTCCTCATCCGAAAAGTGGAGTTTCCCTATTTGTTTCAAGGACCTCATCACCGGAGAACCAGAACCGGGCATCCAGAAGGGGGTCTGTAGCCTCAAGCTGTTGGGCTTCCATCCTGGCTTGCTCAAGAAGGCCCCTGTCACGCCCGAGGTCAGCGACTCGAAAATCCGTAACGCCATGTTGCCTGAAACCGCAGAGGGATCCCGGGCCACGCCAGCGGAGATCCGCTTCAGCAATGGAAAAGCCGTCCGAAGTCGTCGCAAACAGCCTCAATCTTTCCATTGCCTCCGCTTCTTCCGGGGAAGAAAGGAGAACGCAGATTCCTCCGAGAACCCCCCGCCCCACTCGACCTCGCAACTGGTGCAACTGGGATAGCCCGAAACGCTCAGCATCCTCAATGACAATCATCGTGGCTCCAGCCACGTCGATGCCAACTTCCACAACCGTTGTCGCGACCAATAGCCGGATAGCACCGCTCTCGAAGCGAGCCATCGTTTCTTCCTTTTTAACCGGAGTCAACTGCCCATGCACGAGATCTGCCGGGAGTCCAGGCAAGGCCTCCCTAAGCTTGTCCAGCCTGGCAAATACAGAGGCTGTCGGATTATTTTCGCATTCCTCGAGATGGGGGCATACCCAAAGGACCTGTCCTCCAGCATCAACTTCCTTTTTCACACGTTCAAGAAGTTTTGCCGCCTTTTCCTTTTCGACCAGGTAAGTCCGGACCGGTCTGCGACCAGGAAGAGGTTTTTCCAACCGGCTAACGTCAAGCTCTCCGTAAGCAGTCAGGGTTAACGTGCGGGGAATGGGTGTCGCAGACATAACCAAAAGGTGGGGGTTCTTTCCTTTTTCAACGAGGGCGGATTTTTGTGCAACCCCGAAACGATGCTGTTCATCCACGATGACAAGGCCGAGATTTCTCCATACGACTTTTGATTGAAAAAGGGCATGGGTTCCAAATACAATTCCTGGTTTCTCATTCTTCAGCATTCCCAGGTTCCTTGATTTCTCCCGTGTTCCGGCTCCCCCAGTAAGGATCCCGCATTCAACCCCCGCGGAGGCCAGGAGCGGCGCGACCCTCCTGTAATGCTGAGTGGCCAGTACCTCGGTGGGCACCATGAAAGCCACTTTTTGGCCTGAGTCGATGGCAGCCATAGCCGCTCCGAGGGCCACCGCCGTTTTTCCGCTTCCAACTTCCCCATGCAGGAGTCTTCTCATGGGCGCTGGCCGGTCCAGGTCGGACCAAATCTCCTCCAGGGCTTTCCGCTGCTCTTCGGAGAGATTGTAGGGAAGGATTTTCTCCAGGTACAGGGCAACACCCGCACCCGGCCGGATGATCGGAGCCCTCCTGTTTCCAGCAAGGTCCAGGCGGAACTTCCTGAGACGGACCTGGAGACTGAAAAACTCTTCGTATACAACTCTTTTCCTGGCCGCTTTCCACGAAGCATCATCCGGAGGGAAGTGAAGCCACTCAACCGCTTGGTCCAATCTAACGAGGTTTTGTCGGTCCCGATTACCTTCAGGTAGTGTTTCCTTGAGCAATCCCCTGGCTTCAGGAGATTCAAGAAGGCCTTTCACCAGTTTTCTCAGGAAAACCTGGCTAAGCCCGGAAGCCAGAGGATAAAGAGGAAAAATCCCCGTTTCCGGAAGAGCCTCTCCCTCCAGGATTTCAATTTCCGGGTTGCACATTTTCCAACCCATTTCATGCTTCTCGGCCTTCCCGAAAAGCGCTAACCTTGTCCCAATTTGAAGTTTTCCTGCTAGCCCTGGACGGTTGAACCAGGTGCAGTGCAACTTTTCACCCTTTTCTTCAAGTATGGCCTCAATGACAAATAGCGCGCTCCTGCTATCACGCCTGCGCGTCTTCGTCGATTTCACCCGGTTCAGGACACCCACAACCAAGGCGTTTTTCCCTTCAGGGAGTTGTTCGCAAATCCCTAAAACTCGTCTTCGGTCCTCATACCGTCTCGGAAAGTGGAGAAAAAGGTCTTTCAAGGTGCGAATTCCAATGGAAGCCAAAGATCTTTCCCTGGCACGGCCAACCCCTTTGAGTACACTTACGGGCGACTCAAGCGCAAGCGGTTCTTTCAACGCGCTTCAGGCGGCCTGCCGTTTTCCGAGACGAGGCCGATAAGGGTTTCGAACTTGGACAAGGTCCCCTTCATTTCAGCAACAAACTGTTGCCGGACCTGCATTAGGCGCCCCAGTTCCCTTTTTTGCTCTTCAATCCGCCCTTTTGCCTCTTCTACAACCGCATCAGCTTTCACTCGCGCTTCTTTCAGGGTAAGTTCGGCTTGTTGGGTTGCAGACTTGATTTTCTCCTCGGCACTCTGTTGCGCGAATAGGATCGCCTCGTTTAGCGAATGCCTGAGTTCACGACACTCCTGAATCTGTTCATCCGATGTTTCCAGCTTCCGTTCGAGATCCCTTATCTTCTCGACGTAACCTTGGAGATTTTCGGCAATCTTGTCAAGAAACTCGTCGACTTCTTCGGGGTCATAGCCCCTTAAGGCCCTTTTGAAAGATTGTTGCTGAATATCCAGCGGGGTAAAAAGGTCGTTCATCCCTCATCGACCTCCGCTATTCCCTCAGACTCGTTTTCGGACTCTGGCTGGTCAGATTCCTCCCAGATCTCGAGCAACCGGCCATGCGGTGCGGCAAGAAAGACTCCCGGCGCAATTCGGATGACCTTTCCCTGGGTGGAATAGACGGCTCCACAAATGAAGTCAAGCAGGCCTTGCCCGGGCTCCAGTTCCACCGCCCTCAGGTCCAGGATGACCATTTGCCCCATTCTCAGGGACTCCGCGAGTTCATCCTTCCTGTCCAGAGCAGACTGTCCACGGACCAGGATAACGGCTGGTTTCCCGATCGCAGGCTGGAAAACCCTCCTTTTCCGTTCTTCCCAGTCGTTTCCGCGGAGCTCCTCTTCCCCCTCAAAGTCATCGTCTTCTTCGATCAGGCCAAGAAATGCCAGGAACCTTTCCCACAAAGCGCTCACACCTCCCTGTATTCCCTGGGGCCGAATAAAGCCCTCCCCAAGCGTACGCAGGTGCTCCCCTGCTCGATAGCCATTTCGAAGTCGTCCGACATCCCCATCGATAACTCAGGCATTTGGAGACCCAAATTCCCCGACATCCTTTCCCGCAATACCCGCAAAAGGGCAAAAGCTTCTGCGATGCGGGCCTGGTTTCCTTCCAGGGGGCCGACGGTCATCAGGCCCTTCAATTTCACGCTCGGGCAAGTGCGGAGGATGTTCTCCAGCAGTCTCTCCAACCCTCCAGGAGAAACCCCGTGCTTGGAAATCTCCCCCGATGTGTTGACCTCAACCAGGGCTTCGATTTCCCCACCCCTTTCCGCAAGTATGCGTTCGAGGTCCTCGGCAAGATCAAGACGATCCAGGGATTCGATCCTGGAAAAAAGGGAAAGCGCCTTTCTCGCCTTGTTTCTTTGCAGGTGACCAATCAGCCGCCATTCGGAAAGCCGTTCCCTTGGCCAATTCCCGATCTTGATTCCTGCCTCCTGTACGCGGTTTTCCCCAAAAAGCCGAATACCCGCGTCCCATGCCTTCTCTATTTCCACGAGCGAACGGGTTTTCGTTACCGCCATCAAGGCAACCTCTTCTGCGTTCCTTCCCGACCTGCGGGCTGCTTCGGAAATCTTCAATTCGATTTCCCGGATGCGGCTTTCTAGATCAGTCACCAGAGCAAAACCTTCCTTTCCGCACCCACTGCCGCCTGGCTAAGGACGAGATCGCCGGCCTTAAGGCCTCTCGTTACTAGAAAACGGGAATCCGCCAGGGGCTTTCCTGTTACGTTACGGTATTCGAGTTTCCCGGAACAAAACGCGTAAACGCCAACTCCGCCGGCTTTCTGCAGGAGTGCGCTTTCCGGCACCACGACTCCCTTCATCTCCCCTTGAAAGAAATCAATCTGCCTGCTCCTGGAGTTGACCATCGTCATAGGGAAAAAGGGAAGCGTCACATAAACTTTCGCTTTTGAACCATAATCCTGGACTGCACGAATGAGAGCCTGCTGGGGCCTTTCGCCGTCGATTGAGAAGAGAACGGTTCCTTTCCTGATCTGTCCGCGCGTCGCTTCGTCCATTTCGATATAGGCGATGGCACGCAATTCCTGGGGTTGCGGGATGAGCTTCCCTACGCTGCAGCCAAGCGAGACCCGTTCGCCCTCGGCCTTCCACCTAAGGGGTCCTGCGTGAGGAAGTTCACCATCTCCCGGCCAGGCCCCTGAAAAAGCCCATTTCCCCTCTAGTCCGTCAAGGCCGGGTACGAAGTAACCCGATTGGGGCACTTTGATTATCGCCTTCTGGCTGCCTGACAGGATCTCAGCTACGATATCTCCCTTCGAAACCCGGACTGTTTGAGGGCCCAGCGGAAAATGAACAACACCATCCGAGGGAGAAACCAGGACCGTTTCTCCCCACAAGAGGATAGTCCCGGAACGGACCGTCTCCCGGATTGTAAGAGGCTCTGCCGTTGAAAATTCCGGCCGGTACGACCTGAAATGAGTCCACCAACCCAGGTAAACCGCCAGGCTTCCCGCAACGATGGCGACCAAAAGCCCCCTGTAAAGCCATGGGCCGGTTCTTTTTCCAGATGATTGTTTCTTCCCGGCTGGCTCTCGTTCCAAGCAGACAACCTCCCCGATAAACTTTAATCACATTTTGAAAAATCGCAACTCTTGCACCGAATACATCCCTCGCTATGTATCAATGGGGAACCGCATGACGGGCACATTTCCGCCGCCTTTGAATCTACCCTGAACCCTCCAGCCCTTTCCAATCCTCGTGCAATGGCATCCGGCAGGCTCAGGATAATGCCGTCAGCCTCCCAAACGGGCTGGCTTCCGCCAATCCCCTTGAGTTGGCTAACCACTTCCTCGACGGGGACACCACTCCTGAGCGCCAAAGAGATCAGGCGTCCAAGAGCCTCCGTGTGTGCCTGGGTGTCCTTGCCTGATTTTCCGAGTGTCGCGAAAACTTCGAAAGGACGGGAATCCATCTCGTTGACCGTTAGATAGAGGTTACCAAATCCTGTCATGATCTTGACGGTTGTGCCCTGGAGAAGCGAAGGTCTTCTCCGTGGCCGGGTTGGCCCTTCCTTTTCCTCACTCTCCGCCTTTTCCTGGGACCCGGAGTAAAGGATCTGGCTATCCTTGCATCGGTCTCGATAAACGGTAATTCCCTTGCAACCGGATTCGTAGGAAAGCCAAAAGGCCCTCCTGACATCCTCACGATCGGCTTCGTTCGGAAGGTTGATCGTCTTGCTGACCGCGTTGTCGGTAAAACGCTGGAAAGCAGCCTGCATTCGGACATGCGCTTCGAAGGGGATCTCGTGGGAAGTGAGGAACACCCTCCTGATGTCCTCCGAAACATCGACGCCTTCCAGTGAGCCCGACTCGCAGATCACCTCCAGCACTCCAGGGCGCATCATCCCTCTCTCCTCAATCCTCTTGAGGAGTATTTCGTTGACGACCGTGAGGGTATCCGTTTCAAAGGCTTTCCTGCGGTACGCAAGCGCATAAACCGGTTCTATGCCGCTGGAACAATCCGCCAGGATCGAGAGGGTCCCAGTCGGGGCAATCGTCGTCACCGTCGCATTGCGCATGGGACGCCCCTGCTTTTCCCAAACACTGCCCTTCCAGCTCGGGAAACACCCCCGTTCTTCCGCAAGAGCCTCACTCGCCGCGTGTCCACGGGATTGGACGAAGGACATCACTTCTTCCGCGAGGGCAATCGATTCCCGGCTGCCGTAAGAAAGGCTTTTCTCGAAAAGAACTTCTGCCCATCCCATGATTCCCAGCCCTATCTTGCGGTTTTCCCGTGTGCGTTCGGCAATGGCAGGTAAGGGATAATGGTTCATCTCAATCACGTCGTCCAGGAAACGCACGGCGAGTTCGACAACGTTCCCAAGCTTCTCCCAGTCGAAATTTCCCTCGCTGTTCAGGAAACGGACAAGGTTGATTGAACCCAGGTTGCAACTCTCGTAGGGTAAAAGGGGCTGCTCTCCGCAAGGATTCGTTGAATCAATCTTTCCGACGTGGGGAGTCGGGTTTCCCGCGTTGATCCGGTCTAGAAAGACAAGCCCCGGGTCCCCGGAGGCCCAGGCGGAATCGACAAGGAGGTCGAAAAGTTCCGCTGCACGGGCAACAGAGGACACTTCATCCGTGCGGGGATTTTTCAGTTCCCACTCCCCGTTGTCCTTCACGGCCTGCATGAAGGCATCGGAAACCCCGACGGAAATGTTGAAGTTCGTAAGCCTCCCCCGGGTCGTCTTCGCCTTGATAAAGTCGAATATGTCGGGATGTGAAACTTCCAGGATCCCCATGTTGGCGCCCCGTCTCATCCCCCCCTGTTTGACGACTTCGGTCGCGTCATTGAAAAGTTCCATAAACGATATGGGACCGGAGGCCACTCCCGAAGTAGAGCGAACTCTATCACCGGACGGCCGGATCTTCGAAAAGTTGAAACCGGTCCCTCCCCCGCTTTTGTGGACCAGCGCGGTGGCCTTGATCGCATCAAAAATTTCATCCATGCTGTCGCCTACAGGGATGACGAAACAGGCCGAAAGCTGCCCCAGCTTAGACCCGGCGTTCATAAGGGTCGGTGAGTTCGGCAGGAACAAAAGTCGAGCCATGATTTCATAAAACTCGGCCGCACGGGATGAGGGATCTCCTCCCCACTTCCCCTCTGCTTCAGCAACCGAGGTTGCAACCCGCCAAAGCAACTCCGAAGGGGTTTCCTCCACCTGCCCCTCGTCATTTTTCCTCAGGTATCTCTTTTCGAGCACTTTTACGGCATTTTCCGAGAAACAGGGTACAAGGTTTTCTGGGGTCATCACTCGGGTCCTCCTCACGAAATTGATAGCTTGCCCTATTATCGCTCGGAATGCCCCGTTAATCAAGCTAAGATCACAATATATGGTGGCCCTTTCGGGTCAATGCACAACATGTTGTGTGTTTTGTTTCACACTCCCAGCATATCTCCCATTGAAGACAGGTCCAGTGCAGTTTTCCAGGCTCCTGCCCTGGCCAGTTCCTGTTCTCCATGGTTTCCGGAAGAGATGCCTATAGTCCTCACTCCAGCGGCTATCCCCGTTTTCATGTCGATATCCGTATCGCCGACAAAAAGCGCAGATTCTCGATCCACCTCGAGGATCTTTAACCCCAGCAGGAGAGAATCCGGGAAGGGTTTGGGCCTTTCCACAGATTCAAGACCAACGATGGCCTCGAAGTAGGAGCTCAGCCCAACAGCTTCAACGGATACGCGGGCATAACGCCGATTTGTCACGACACCCCTGCGAATTCCCTTTGCGGCAAGCCTTTTTAGCAGCGGCACGGTTCCTGGGAAGGGTCGCAATTCCTTTCTTTCCAGTGCGCTGTAGTGGTTTCTGTAATGTTCAAGCCATTCCGGCCTGAATTCCCCCCAGAGAGCCCGCCAAGCTGCCTCTATCGGGAGGCCTATCGTAGACAGAACCTGTTCACGGGTGACCTCCAGCAAATTCAAATCCCTGGCCATGCCGTTCATGCAGGCCGTAATGGCATGGCTGCTGTCAATGAGAGTCATGTCGAAATCGAAAAGGATAGCCTTTATGTCGTTTTTCATGGTCTTACCTCCATCAGGAACCCCTTCAGGTAGTCACTTTCGGGAAAATTCAGGCTGACGGGGTGGTCGGGGGGCTGATGGATTTCAGCCGTAATTCGGCACGATTTCTTCACGTCCCGTGCCGCTGAGGAAAGTGTTTCAAGAAGAGCTTCCCTCCCGAATGCCTGGCTGCAGGAAAAGAAGAAAAGCGCTCCGCCCGGTGCCAGCAACCTGAAACCTCGGACCGCCAATTCCTTGTACCCGCGCCTAGCCCCTTCCACCTGTTTTTTCGATGGGGCAAAGGGAGGCGGATCCATCACGACCAAATCGAAGAGCTTTTTCTGTTCGTTGAGAACCTTCAAGCGGTCAAAGACATTGCATTCCTCGAGTTCAAGCCTCCCTTTGCCGCCAAGGCCATTCAAGTCCATATTTTCTCCTGCAAGTTTAAGGGCCTCTGCGGATTGGTCCAGGGCAAGGGCCTCCCTTGCTCCCCAGGAGAGTGCATGGAGAGAAAAGTTTCCCGCGTAGGAAAACGCATCAAGGACCCGGGCTCCTCCGCAGAGAGGCCGTATCGATCGCGGAAATTTCCTGACGTCGAGGTAAAGGCCAGTCTTCTGTCCCCCTAAAGCATCCACACGGCTTCTGATGTCGCCGGTCATGACTGAGAAGTCTCTCTCTTCCGGCATTTTGCCCGAAAGTACGCGCTTTTCGCGGGGAATCCCTTCGCTTTCCACGTATCGCCCCTCGTTCCGCAAGACCACCGTTTTAACTCCAGGGTGCCCCAGTAGGAGCTCCGCAACGCGGTCACGAAGCCCATACATTCCTGAACAGAGGGTCTGGATCACCACCACCGAACCGTAACGGTCTATGACCAGGCCCGGAAGGCCATCCGCTTCGCCATGAATCCACCTGTACGCATCTTCTCCCTCTTCAAGAAAAGGGGCCCGGGCTTGCAGGCCCTCCTCCAGTTTCGTTCCAAGCAGGCTGTCCAGTTCAGGGCGATCGCTCCCCCACGATAGGATTCGCACGCAGAGGGACGCCCCCGGGCTAAAGAATCCCCAGCCCAGGATCTCTCCTCTTTTTCCTGCAACGGGGACAAGTGATCCGTTTTCCTCACCAAGGGGAAGGCGACTGAAATCGCCGCGGAAAAACCACGGATGCCGAGCTTGTATCTTCTCCAGCGCTTTTCCTTCGAGAACCGCGGGAAGAGAGGCTTTCAACAATTCGCCCCCCCGTTTCCGGAAACCTCCCGGACCTCCGAAAGGACAGGATCGCCCTTTGCGAATCGGTCAAGGTTGTTCCTTATGAAAAGAGCGACTCCTTCCAACCCTGCGTCAGTAACTCCCCCAAGGTGGGGCATTGCTGCGACGTTGGTACGTCTCAATAGGGGGTCTTCACGATCGGGAGGTTCTTCCCAGAAGACATCAAGTCCAACCCCGGCAATTTCTTCAGCATCAAGAGCCGCTTCAAGATCAGCACGCCGAACGAGGCCGCCCCTGGCCACGTTGATCAGGAACCCCTTGGGTCCCAAAGCTCGGAGCACTTCTCGATCCACAAAGTTCAACGTATCTTCGTTGAGGGGCAAGGCCAGAACCAGGAAATGCGCGCCGTCCAACGCCTTCTTCAGGTCTTTAAGGAGGTGGACGGACGCGAGCCCCCAGGACTCAAACTCGGGTCGCAGAGTCCTGTTGACCCCCACAACCTCCATCCCGAGGCACAACAAGCGCTCCGCGATGCAATGCCCGAGGTTCCCCAGCCCGACGAGGCAGGCTTTCTTTTTCCAAAGCGCCATTCCCTGCGGCGCGTGGACCCTTCCTATCCTGAGCAGGTTTTCCTGGGCCCGCGGGTAACGGCGCGCCAGGAGAAGCATCAGCAGCAATACGATCTCGGACACGCTTTCCGCATTGCCGGTTCCCCGAGAAGGGACGTTGCAGACTTTTATTCCCAACCTGGCACAGGCTGCGAGATCTATCCCTTCAACCCCAGTCCCCCACTCCTGGATGAGCCTCAGGGATTTTCCCTCACGAAGCATTTCAGCGTTGATTTCCCGAGGCCCCGTGACAAGAACCTCCGCCCATTCCAGCACGTCGGGCAACTCTTCATCGCTTGCTATCCTGACTTCCAGATGCCCAAAAGCCGGAAGTATTTTTTCCTTCAGCCTTTCAAAAGCTGTTCCGGCAAAGAGGACCTTCATTCCCCACACCTCTTTGTCATTTCGGGTTGGTTCCGGGACCCCTTGCTCCTTTCCAGGCATGCAAAGGCCTGGTGATCGTGAATGCTTTCGTCGCTCACCACTGAAACACGGTACCATTTGATGCGGCAATCCGAATCGAGCTTGATGGAAATCTCCCTGACGACATCCTCTACAAACCTCGGGTTTGAGAAGGCCATTTCCGTCAAAGCCTTTTCATCCTCCCGCTTGAGCAATGTCCTGACGGGAGCGGATGCCGATGCCTCGGCCAGGGAAAATAGTTCCTCGATCCAGACCAGGCGCTTCATCCTGACCTCTATTTCAACTTTTGCCCGCTGGTTGTGCGCGCCGAATTCGGAAATCTCTTTCGAACAGGGACAGAGGGTCTGCACAGGCACACCCACTTTAAGGATGAAATCGAATTGTTCCGCCTTGACGGCCCAGAATTCCACATCGGTGCGACTGTAGCTTTCAGCTCCGCTGATGGGAGCTGCACGCCGGATAAAGTAGGGAAAGGCAATCGTGATTTCAGCCTCCGGCGCGTCGAGCTGTGCCTTCAACTCGTCCACGATCTCCTCCAGGTTGGAAAGGGTCATTTTCCCCCTGCATCTTTCAAGGACCTCGATAAAGCGGCTCATGTGCGTCCCGCGAAAATCCTTCGGAAGGGAAACGGACATCTTGACCGCAGCGGTGACATGCTGGACGTTATCGTGAGGATCCATCACCACGACCGGATAGGAGACTCCACACACTCCCACCCGGTCGATCGGAATGTTCCGGTTATCCCGCTCCCCCTGGACATCCTTCATTCCATATCCCCCCGACCAATCACGGCAGAAGCATCCCTTGTCTCCCAAACTTCCACTTCTGAAAGGACCCCGCCTCTTCTCCCGATTTCCACGTCCACGGATCTCCAGATCCAGACGCCAATGTTTTCAGCCGTCGGCTGGGAAATCAGGTCGTTCAGGTAGGCATGGTCAAGCCTTGAAAGGACCGATTCTTCAACCAGCCTTTTCAGCGCTACGAAATCCATGACCATCCCTTCCGAATCCGGTTTCCCTTCCACCGTGACGGAAAAGGAGTAGGTATGGCCGTGCAGCCTTTCGCACTTGCCGTGGTAACATTCCAGCCTGTGGGCCGCGTCAAAGGAAAAATTCCGCCTGATCTTCATGGTCATTCCTCCGATTTCGGGACTTCGTTATCCATAAGGTTCCCATAGTCCAGGACCCCCTGAGAACCATCCGTCTCCTGGATGGACAATCCCAGTGCCCTCTTCATCCAGGTCGCATTTTGCGCTGCGTAGTCTCCATAGCAGTTGTTGAACATCACGAAAAGTCTTTCCACCTTTGCCGAAGCGTCGAGAATCCGGTTTTTCCACGAATAAAGCTCCTCCGGCGAGTAAAGATAGCGAAATTTTTCCGATACTCCCGCATCCCTGTTTTCCCAGGCAACTGCATTCCGTCCATGGAAACGCACCACGCTCCCCCAGCTCGCCGTGATGGGCCATTCTGCAGGAACGGCCCAGGAAAGGGGGGGCTCGTCGACGGCGACATAAGCCATGTTGAGGTCATGAAGGGCTCCGAGGAAGGATTCTCCCGTCTTGCCCTCAAGCCAGGAACGGTTCCTGGCTTCAACTGCGATTCTCACCGGGCCAGAGACTTCCCTGACCCTGTGCAGGTATCTCTCGAGTGACCGTGAGAAATCGATATGCGGCGGAAACTGGAAAAGAAGGTACCCCATTTTACCCGTAGCCTGGAGCGGCGAAAGATTACTTTTGAACCGTTCCCAAATCTCTAGAAGCGTGGTTTTCGAAAAATCCCTCAGGGTGAACCGTTCCTTCCCTTCAGGAACCTTTCCCTCGGGGAGCGCCCATGATGGAAGGTTCTTCCAGGGTACGGCGTGCAGCGTGAACAAACCGAAAACCTTGATATTGAATAGGAAGTCCCTGGGTGTCCTGGTTATCCATCTCCATGCAACCATTTCGTCCGGGATCGCGTAATAGGTACTGTCAACCTCCACTGAGTCGAACCGCGAGGCATAATAGCGGAGACGCCTTTCAGCATCACGGGCGTCCCTCGGATACCAGCCGGTTTTCACAAGCCCGGCGTCCGTCCAGGAACACAAACCGACCCTCAGATTCCCCATTCTTCCTCTCCCCGCTGGCCCTATGGCCTATTCTTATTATAACGGGGTCACGTCCCCCACGCTTCCGGCGCCAATTTTTTCCGGTCTTGTGGTAGACTCCGGAATACGAAAGGAGTGAAGCCAATTGGACTTGAAAGGCGTTTACGCACCGATACCGACTCCCTTTGACGACCAGGGAAGAGTTCATTGGGAAGCTCTCGACGGAAACCTTGAAAAATGGCTTTCCTCTCCACTGGACGGCCTTGTCGTTGGGGGCTCAAACGGTGAATTCCCGTTTCTTTCCTTCAAGGAACGAGTCGAACTGACCAGGCGCGTTGCCAGGAAAACCGCCGGACAGATTCCCATCGTAACCGGTATCCACTGCCCGAGCCTGACTGAAACCATCGAGCTCTGCGTGGCCGCGGCCGACGCGGGAACCGATGCGGTTCTTGCCCTGCCGCCACATTATTACAAGGGACAAAACTCGACTGAAAGCCTTCTAAGCTATTTCTGGGCGGTTGCAGATTCTTCTCCCGTTCCGGTTGTCCTATATAACATGCCTTCAAACACGGGTTTCAACCTCTCGCCTGAATCCGTGCAAGCGATTTCCGCCCATCCAGGGATCATCGGAATCAAGGACACCTCGGGCGACATTGTCCAGATTGCACGCCTTTGTCTCGAGTCGCCTCCTGGTTTTTCGGTGTTTGTCGGATCCGGGGGATTCTTCCTTGCAGGGCTCTCCGTCGGTTGCACGGGTGGGACCCTTGCAGTGGCCAACATCCTACCAGCCGCGTGCAGCAGGCTCCAGAAATCCTTCTCCTCAGGTGACATCCAGGCAGCACGAGAAATCCAGCAAAGGATCCTCATTCTAAACCATGCGGTCACGAAGGGTTACGGAATCCCGGGACTCAAAGTCGCGGTTGAGGGGATAGGCCTGTACGGCGGCCGCTGCAGGCCCCCTCTCCTTCCCCTGGATCCGGGAAAAACCAGTGAAGTGTTGCGGCTTCTTTTTGAAACCAACCTGCTCGAGAAGGAGGAGTGGAGATGAAACGTACGGTCGTGCTCCTAGGTAGTCCGAGACGTGGCGGCAACAGCGAAACACTGGTGGAAGCCCTTCTTAAGGGAGCCGGCGAACGGGCCGGGGAGGTCTCCCGGTTCCGCCTGGCGGAAATGCCTATTTCAGGTTGCCTGGATTGCCGTTGCTGCTGGTCCGGCGGAAAACCCTGCGTCCTTGAAGATCCAATGATCGAGATCTATGACGCCCTCGGTAAATCGGACCTTATCCTTTTCGTCTCCCCACTCTATTGGTACACCTGGAGCGGACAAATCAAGCCTGTCCTTGACCGATTCCTCCCCTTTTCCTCTGAAAAATCGCTCTTTGACCTCAAGGGGAAGAAAGCAATCCTCGTTTCAACTGCCGGGGATGCAGACTCTTCATGTTTTGACGGCCTAAGGTTTTCCTACAGGACCTCCTGCAAACTTCTTGGACTCGAGAACCATTCCGAGATCCTGGCACACGGCATCTACAAACGCGGGGAAATCGATGGATCCGATTGGCTCAAGCAGGCTGAACGCATCGGGAAGGCTCTCTCCTGAAGGACACTGACGTAAAGTGAAAAGGCCACCCTCGCGGGTGGCCTTTTTTTAGTTATTAACTGCTGTTAACCGCATAGATGCCTTTATCAGCGCTTACTGGCATTTTTAAAGAGGCTTTTCTGCGTATTTAACCGTATATATATTGCTTATTATTCGTTTTACTGGTATTTATGTCTCATCTTGGATCTCCGGGAGGAATAAGAATGACGGAAGTTCGACCCTCAAGCCAATTCGGGGAACTTGTTTTTAACCGCAAGGCAATGCGGGAACGCTTGCCAAAGGAAGTCTTCGCCCAGCTTGCGGCCGCGGCGGAAACGGGGGAAAAACTCGAGGCCGGCGTCGCTGATATCGTAGCTTCTGCCATGAAAGAATGGGCTCTTTCCAAAGGGGCAACCCACTATACGCACTGGTTCCATCCGAGGACAGAAAAAACCGCTGAAAAGCACATGGCTTTCCTGAGTCTCGACATGGAAGGGACCCCGCTCGAATCTTTCACGGGCAGCGAGTTAATTCAAAGTGAACCAGACGCCTCTTCTCTCCCCTCAGGCGGGATGCGATCAACCTTTGAAGCCCGCGGCTACACGGCATGGGATCCCTCTAGCCCAGCATTCATCGTGCAGACTGAAAGGGGCGGAACCCTGTGCATCCCCTCGATTTTCATTTCATATGACGGGACTCCCCTCGATTTGAAAACCCCTCTTCTAAAGTCCCTCAACGCCATCGAGACCCGGGCCCTGCGACTCCTGAGGCTTTTCGGAAACCGGGGAGTCAGGTGGGTCAAGGCAACTGTCGGTGCCGAACAGGAATTTTTCCTGGTAAACGAATCGAAAGCTCGCCTTCGTCCTGACATCATCTTCTGCGGGCACACCCTTTGCGGAGCCCAGCCTGCCAAGGGACAGCAGATGGAGGACCATTACTTCGGAACCATCCACCCGAAGGTTCTTGCCTACATGGAAGATGTCGAGAGAGAGCTCTACCGGCTGGGAATCGCCATAAAAACACGGCATAACGAGGTCGCGCCCTGCCAGTTCGAGTTTGCTCCCGAGTTTTCCGAAGCAAACCTTTCCAACGACCAGAACCAGGTGATGATGGCAGTTATGAAGCGCTTTGCCCGCCGTCATGACTTGAGGCTGATGCTGCACGAGAAACCCTTTGCCGGCTTAAATGGGAGCGGGAAGCACACAAATTTCTCTCTCATGGACAGCGAAGGACGCAATCTGCTATCCCCTTCAGGCACACAGAAGAAGAGCATCCAGTTCCTGACGTTCCTCGGCGGTTTCCTTCTTGGGCTTTCCCACTACGGAAGCCTTTTGCGAGCTTCAATCGCCTCCCCGGGCAACATGTACCGTCTTGGCGGGAACGAAGCTCCTCCGGCCATTATGAGCGTCTACCTCGGAGAGGTCCTGAACCATATCCTTGACCGCATCGAAGAAGGTTTGCCGGAATCCATCCCTTCAAAGGGATCACTCGACCTTGGGTTGACGCGTCTACCGGACATCAAGGCGGACAACACGGACCGAAACCGCACAGCTCCGATTGCTTTCACAGGCAACAAGTTCGAATTCCGTGCGACAGGGGCACCACAAGCGATTGCTGGTCCCACGACGATGCTCATGGCAGCCTGGGCCTGGGGACTGGAACAGATGACGGCAATGATCGAGAATCGGCTTGGCGACGGCATCGACGTTGCAGATGCAGCCCTTGAGGCGATTCGTTTCGCTGCGATCGAAAGCCGCAATGTCCGTTTCGACGGAAACTGCTACTCGGAAGAGTGGGCACGGGAAGCTTCGCTTAGGGGTCTTCCCCTCGCCTACACCACCCCGGAAGCCCTGGCCTATTACCTTGTGCCTGAAAACCGCCGACTCCTCGCGGATCTAAAAATCATGTCGGACAGGGAAGTTTCAGCTTTTTACGAGATCCAGATCGAGCGATACGTCAAATCCCGCGAGATCGAAATCGGTGTCCTCGAGTCCATGGTCCGTGAAGGAATCCTCCCTGCGATTACCCGTCAGCTTGAACTCGATGCAAGGGCCTACAGGACGTTGCCCGAATCGCTTGCCAAGGAAATGCCTCTCTTGAGGGAAGGCCTCTCCCGTCTAGCCAATACCCGGGAGAAGCTTGTCGCTTCATGCGACCGAGCACAAGCCCTGCGGTCCAGGGTTTCTTCCGCGACCCTTGAAGAAGGGGCCGAGATCGTCACTTCCGAAGGTTTGGCCCTTATGGAAGAGATCCGGAGCCTTTGCGATTCTGCTGAAACCCATATCGATAAGGATTTCTGGCCCTATCCCCGTTACCGTGAACTTCTCCTTATTTTTTAGGTCTATAAAAGAAGAGGGGCGCTCGAGCACCCCTCTTCTTTTTTTGTCTAGAATTTTATTCATTTTCCCGAAGAAGAGACCTCGGCTGGCTTGATCGAATAAGACCCGGGCTTGAGGTAGGAAGTGAATATTTCCAGTTTTTCCCGGTTCCCAAGGCGCCCATACCAACTGATCAGGACGTTCAGTTCCCTGGTCTGCGGCTGACGCAGGAAATAGGCTTCCAGCCTGGCCAATCCTTCCGCAAGAACTCTGCCGTCCTTCCGGGCCGTTGCAAGTGCGAGGTAATGCTCGGCGTAGGCCCGGTCGGAAAGATCGCGAACCATCAGGCTGCGTGCTGCCTTTTCCAGCATCGATTCCTGGAACCGGGCATCACGGCTTCTCATCGCCTGGGCAAGTGCATGGTCAGCCATGAGGCCATTCCCGAGAAAAACGAGTCCCGTCACAGCAGTGCTTGCGACAAGCACGCCGAATCCTTTCCAGATCAAGGGCCGGTTGATTTCGGTCCATGAAAACTTTTCCGGCAAAAACTCCCTGCCCAGGAAGGCAAAGGCCAAACTGAGCCAGAGAGCATCCTCTATCCTGTGAAACGGCCTTTCACCCCACAAGGCAACAGTCCAGATCAAGGTCAGCAGTGCGACGGCCCACAAGCCTTCAAGTGAAACTCTTTTTTTCGCGACGGTCGCCTTCACGATGCACCAGGCACACCATCCGAGAATCCCGAGCAGGAAGATTCCCCCGATGAACCCCATTTCGCAGAACCAATGGAAAAGCTCACTGTGAGCCCACATGGTGTACTGCCATTTCAGCTTCGAATTCGGGTAGCGACGGAACAGGTCTCTTTGGGCGTCAAGATAGTTCCACTTGAAATGACCAATGCCCACACCCACGAAAGGATGTTTTTTCAGCATCGTCCAGGCTGTTGCATAGATGCTCAGACGGCCGGAGTCCGCTTCTGAAAGCTCGCTCTTTTCGCCGACGGCACCTTTAGCGAGGCTTTCCGCCTTTTCTACAAAAACCTGCGTCCGCACCGTGTTGAACTGGTATGCCGCCCCCATGGCGAGAAGAATGATTAAAAGAACAGGGGCAAGAACCTTGATGAAACTTTTCCCCCTCAACCAGGATCCCATTAGGAGCAGGATAAAAATTCCCGCAGCGAAAGCAAGCAGGCTCTGGCGACTTGTCGTCGAGAAAAGCCCCCAGGCGTTTACACCCAAAAGAACCATGTTGAGCCCGAACAGAGCGGGGATGGCAGCTCCTGCGCGGGACTCCCTTCTTTCCTCCATGAGCATCAGGTGCAGCACCAGTCCTGACAGAAGTGCCATGGCCACCCAGATCCCAAGCATGTTCTGCTGCCCTGTATTTCCAACGTAATTTCCCGGGACGGGAAGCACGAACGCGGGCAGTTTCGGCATTCGGACCTGCAACTCGGCGAAAAGGACATTTACCGCAGCGTTCAATCCAGCCCCGAAAAGGACGAGCATGAACATATCCCTGCGCCGGAAGAAATTTACGCAGAGAAGCATCGTGATGAAAAGGCTCGCAAAGAACATCCATTCCCTCACGAAGGTGGGAATTGAGGATAGACGTAACCATGCCGGCTGCGCGGTGATGTAAAGAAGGAGGAAAAGCCACATCCAACCGAGTGGGTCGACAAGGAAATCCTTGCGGTTCTTCGAACCCGTGACGATCATCACTCCCGTCACCGCAGAAAGGATTCCGATTGGCACTAGCGCCGTGGCCCATTTGAGGATATGAAGAGATTGGAAAAAGGTCCCGCCCGGAGAAAAAACAAGGTTCGGCACCACGAGGGAAATGCAGATAAGCGGATAAAACAACCACTCGGGAATAAGGGGAACAATTTCTTCCCGCAAGCCATTGACAAGCTCGCGGGAAGTTCCGGATTGCGCATCTGTTTTTGGGACCCTCTTTTTTCTCATGACGGTGGGCATTGCCCCCTTAGTGATCCCGACCTAGGAGGGCCGGTATCTTTCCGCGTTCACGAAACGGGTATACTCCCTGATGAAAACCAGGGGGACCGTTCCCGTTGGACCATTCCTGTGCTTGGCGATAATGGCTTCGGCAACATTGTCCTCTTCTTCGGGGTTCGTTGAATAATAACCCGGCCGGAAAAGCAGGACCACGAGATCCGCGTCCTGTTCAATGGCGCCGCTGTCCCTGAGGTCGGAGAGTTGGGGGCGTTTGTCCTGCCTTTGCTCGACGGCCCGGGAAAGCTGGGAAAGGGCGATGATCGGCACGTCCAGTTCTCGGGCTATGCCCTTGAGGGAGCGGGAAATTTCTGCAACTTCCTGCTGTTTGCTGTCCGTGGGTCGCGAAAGGTGCATGAGTTGGAGGTAATCGACCACGATCATCCCGACATCGCTCTTTCGTGCCTTGAATCGCCGGCATCTTGCGCGAAGCTCCAGGGTTGAAAGAACCGAACTGTCGTCGATGTAGATCGGCGCTTGCGAGAGTCGCCCCGCAGCATCGGCCAGGGCTTCCCAGGCGCTTTCGTGAAAGGTTCCGGTCCTCAGGTCGTGTACATTCACCCGGGCCTCCGAAGCGAGCATTCGCTGCGCAAGCTGCTCTCCACCCATTTCGAGGCTGAAAACAAGGACAGGGCGTTTCTTTTCGAGCGCGGCAAACTGCGCAATGTTCAGCGCCAGGGCCGTCTTGCCCATCGAGGGACGAGCAGCGATTATATTCAGGCTCCCAGGCTGGAAACCCGCCGTGATCCTGTCAAAGTCAAGGAAGCCCGAGGAAACGCCGGTTACCGATTCCTGCTGCTGGAAATGGGTCTCAATTTGCTGGAAGGTGATACCCAGGATGTCTCCTATGTGGCGGAAGGATTTCTCGCCACCCCTGCGCGCGATTTCGAAAACAGATCGCTCCGCCTCGTCGAGAATATCTTCCATCTCCCGGTCTTCTGCGTAGCCAAGCTTGACGATGTCGCTCCCGACTTGGACCAGGCGCCTGTGGACAGACTTGTCCCTGACGATGTGCGCGTGGTACTCGACATTGGCAATCGTTGGCACGGTGTCGACAAGCCCGGCTATGAAACCCTGTCCACCCAGCCTGTCGGCCATCTCACGTCGCGAGATTTCCTCCCAGACAGTCAGTGGGTCCACTGGCTTGTCTTTTCTTGCCATATCCAGTAAGACCTCGAAGGCCAAGCGATGGCGGGTGTCGTAGAAATCCTCCCCAGCAAGTGTTTCCGTCACGAGGAGGAGGGAATCCCTATCGAGCAGGCAGGCACCCAGCACAGCCCTTTCGGCATCGAGGCTATGGGGTGGAATCCTTTCAAAGGGGCTTTTCGACACGTTATTCTGCCTCCACCAGGACGCTCATTTCAGCCTCCACGTTTGCGTAAAGGCGAACAGTAAGGCCATACCGGCCGACCTGGCGGATCGTCTCGTTTACCCGTATGTCTTTCTTGTCCACCTTGGCCTTCAGCTGTGCGAGGATTGCCTGGGCAATCATCGCGGTGGTAACGCTGCCAAAAAGCTTGCCTGAATCACCGGCACTGGCTTTAAGCAAAACCTGCTTTCCCTGCAGGGTCCTTTTCGCCTCCTGGGCAGCTTTTTCGGCCCGGTCCGCCTTCAAAGCCAACCCTTGCTTTCGCGTTTCCCACTCTTTCTGGCGCCCCGCGGTCGCTTCTTCGGCCAATCCCCTGGGGAGTAGATAGTTCCTGGCATAACCGTCGGAAACGTCCAGCAATTCGCCCTTCTTCCCGATCTTGCTCACATCGTCTTTTAGGATGACTTTCACTTCGCTCACCTCCAGAGTCGGGTACGCAGGTCCCACCAGATATCGACAAGTCCGACAATAATTAAAAAATAGGAAAGAATTGGCACAAGGACTGCCACGAAAATTATAAGGCCTCTTGCCGCCTTCCCGGAAACTCTTGTTCTACCGAGGAACGCCCAGGCAACCGACATCCCCTGGATCATGAACAAGAGAGAAACCAAAAGCCGTAAGTTGATGCCCACCCTCGAAAGGGTTGAGGCCAAGGAGCCCGTTCCTCCCAGGAAAGGAAGGAGGGCGGAAGCCAGAAGCGCCCAAAAGATGTTCCGCGGAAAGCGCCATTCGCCAAAGGGCGGCAGAGGGGGCAAGACCCCGCGACCGAGCCTGACCAGGATCAACCGGCTGACGATATAGCTGGACAGGCAGTCGATCGCTGCGGCGATCGAGAGAAGAGCGGGAAACACCTGCGGGATGATGCGGAATGTGGCTTCGAACTGCTGCCTCATTGGCTCCAGGGATTCGGCTGGAATCAGGCCCGTCTTCGAATAGATGGACATCACCCTGTCCAGGACAGCTTCAAATTCGCCTGTTTCCAGGGAAAAAGGGTTCACCCCGGTCAACCGGCTTACGATGACCATGAGAACCAGCTTGCTGGCCAAGGAAACCAATATGCCATAAAGGACGATCTCTACCGCATTGTCTCTCCGGCGCCCCAGGGCGCCAAGTCCCACGCCGAGGATTGCGAACCCGAATAGGAAGAACATTCCCCCCACGACACCCAGGAAGATCGAAATGATAAGGGTCGCCACGATGGAGCCTAGTGCAGCACGCTTCAGGCTGTGCCGCAAGCCAAGGACTACGAGGGGTGCAGGGCAAAGAAAGGTGAAGGCAATTCCCACGATCGGAATCGTGTTGCTTGCCATGAAAAGCACAACAGCGAGGGCGACAAGCAGCGACGACTCAACAAGCGCCTTTGTTCGGGTCATATCCGGCCTCCGTGTCAAAAAAAGGGGGGAGGAGCCAGCCAAGCGCCCCTCCCCTCCCCGTCCCGTCTACCTTCCCCGGCCGCCTAATCGGCGGAAAATGGAAGGAGAGCCATGATCCGGGCGCACTTGATGGCCCGGGTCAATTGTCTCTGGTGTTTTGCGCAATTTCCCGTAACGCGCCGCGGAACAATCTTGCCCCGTTCGGTGATGAAACGCCGCAACCTTTCGATATCCTTCGGGTCGACGTAAACAATCTTATCCGAACAGAATTGGCAGACCTTCGGGCGACGCCGAGTCCGCTTCCTGGTGAAAGCCATCTGATCGTTGCCTCCTTTTTTCCTGTCGTGCAAGAGGCCGTTTAGAAGGGAATATCCGCGTCGTCTTCGCCGGATTCCACTTCCGATATATCCATGGGAAATTCTTCGAAGGCTTTTTCTTCCCTCAGGCTGGCCATCTGGCCGTTTGCCCTGGAAACCGGGGCCGGAGCCGCTTCATCGTCCCTGCGCCCCCCAAGGAAAACCACTCCCTGGGCGACGACTTCCGTGACATAGCGCTTTTCCCCTTCCTTCGTCTCGTAGCTGCGGACCTGCAGTCTCCCCTCAACGAGCACGGGGCGCCCTTTGCGAAGATAACGCTCGCAGTTTTCGGCATCGCTGCCCCAAACCACGACAGGGATAAAATCGGTCTGGTCGACAACCTCGCCGCTTTTTCCCTTGTACTGCCTTCCGACGGCCACCGTCAACTTCGCTACGGCCTGCTTGGAGGCCGTGTACCGAATCTCCGGGTCCCGAGCCAAATTACCCATGATGACAACCTTGTTGAAACCTCTTGCCAACACGTCCACCGTCCTTCCTATTCGTCTAGACGGATGACCATATGCCGCAGGACCTGGGGACGAAGCTTGAGTACCCGGTCAAGTTCGACAACCTGGGCGGGATCAAGCTTCATGTTGAAGACGGCGTAAAAGCCTTCCTGTTCCTTTTCAACAAGATAGGCCAGCCTCCTCTTTCCCCAGACATCGACCTTGGCCACTTCACCTCCGAGGGTAACGACTAGCGCCTGGAGTTCTTCCAGAAGGGTCTTATGATCTTCCACGTCGGTCCTGAGCAGAAGCATCATATCGTAAGGTCGCACCTGGATCACCTCCTCCCTTTGGACTGTGGCCCCTCTCTACGGAGGGGCAGGGAACACGAAGGTTGATTATACCTTATGGCCCTTGCTGCGGCAACCGGTCTTCCGACTGGATCTCGATCCGGTAGATTCTCTCTCCCGGGAAGGTCAGGTTGAACTCCTGCCTGGCCTTCCTGGCAATTCCTTCCGGGGTCTGCAGGTAACGTAGCTGGCCCTGGAGTTCCTGGATGGTCCGGCTAAGCCGAACCAGTTCCTCCATGCGAGTGTCCACGAGCGATTTCAGGCGGCTGGCCCTTCGCAACTCGATAAAGGTCCCGGTACCGATGATGGCCAGCACAACTCCAAGCACCGCCAGGGCCATAACCCAGCGCAACCTGACCACGAAAAACTACATCCTTTCCGGAGCCTTTACACGCAGAATTCCAAGGGCATTGGTCAGGGCAACACGTGCGGCTTCGACAAGGTAGAGGCGCGCCTTGGACACCTCGTCTTCAACCCCGAGCACGCGATGGGCATTATAGAAGGCGTGGAAATCGGACGCCAGGTCGTAGGCAAAAAAGGCGATCCTGTGCGCGGCCAATTCAGACGCGGCTTTCTCGACCTCTTCCGGAAATCTGGCAATACGTTTCGCCAGCGCCTTCTCTTCAGGTTCCTTAAGGAGATTGAAATCAACGGAACCCGAAGCGGCAATCTCTATGTTCCTGGAAGCGGCTTCCCGCATGATGCTCTGTATCCGGGCATTTGCGTACTGGACGTAGAAAACGGGATTGTCGGTCGAGGCCTTTTTCGCCAATTCAAGATCGAAATCAAGGTGGCTGTCGCAACGCCTCATGGCAAAAAAGAAACGGGCGGCATCGATTCCGACCTCATCCAGGACTTCCCTCAGGGTGACAAATTCTCCCGAACGTGTGGACATGGAGACCTGGTGCCCTCCCCTTAGGAGGTTCACGAATTGGATCAGGAGAATCTGCAGGGCTTCACGGTCCTTTCCGAGGGCCTCCACGGCAGCCTTCATGCGAGGGACATACCCGTGATGATCCGCTCCCCAGACATCGATAACCAGGTCGAATCCGCGATCGAACTTTTCCTTGTGGTAGGCAACATCGGAAGCGAAATAGGTCGTCACTCCGTTGCTGCGTACCAGCACCCTGTCCTTGTCGTCCCCAAAGGCCGTTGTCCGGAACCAGAGAGCTCCGTCCTTATCGTAGGCATGCCCTCGCTGCTTGAGGAAATCGAGTGCCGACTCGACAAGGCCCTTTTCGTAGAGGGACTTTTCCGAAAACCAGACGTCAAAAGAAACACCGAAGAGAGCGAGGTCCTGCCGGATGCCATCGAGGATGGTATTGGCGGCATGGGCCTGGAAGACAGGGAAACTCTCGTCAAGAGGCATTCCGACAAAACGGTTTCCTTCCTTTTCAATGATTTCCTTCGCCAGATCGTAGATATAATCTCCCTTGTACCCGTTTTCAGGGAACGGAGCCTTCTCCGCCACTTCAAGGATCTCGAAATATCGAGCCTGCGTGGATTGACCGAGAAGGTTCATCTGGAGTCCCGCGTCGTTGATGTAGTATTCGCGTTCGACTTCCCAACCCGCGTATTCAAGGAGGCTGGCCGTCATATCTCCCACTGCCGCGCCTCGGCCATGCCCAACATGAAGGGGACCTGTCGGGTTGGCACTAACGAACTCGACCTGCACTTTCCTGCCCTTCCCCTGGCACGACCTTCCAAAGTTTTCGCGCTCGTTCACCGCAGCTTCAAGGACGTCACGCACCCAAAGGTTGGTCACGAAAAAATTGATGAAGCCCGGTCCCGCCACTTCCATTTTCTCCAAGTGAGGGTCCTTGCCGATTTTCGAAACGATCTCTTCGGCAAGCTCCCGGGGCTTGGCCTTCAGGGGCTTCGCCAGGAGCATCGCGATGTTGCTGGCCCAATCCCCCTGCCCCTCATGCCTCGGTCTCTCTAGAAGGACCTCCGGCATTTCCCCGGGGGAAAGCCCCTTACCCGTGGCCACATCCATTGCAGCCCTCAAAAGGAGATCCTTCAAAAACTCAGAGACTTCCTTCATCCTTACCATCTCCAATCAGCGCTTTCTCAGCGGTATCGAATTCGCTCCCCATCTCAGTGACTGTACGAGGGATTCTTCCAGGGCGGTTTGCCCGTTTTCATCAAGGCGGGAAGCTGTTATGCTGACAATCTGGCTTGCTTCCACCAACCCTTTCTTTTCCCTGTTCCTGAAGCTCTCTTCCACCATTGCCTTTCCCATGTTCCTCTCACGCATTGCGGGCGGTTCGAGTACGCGATAACCAGCGGGAAGCCTGATCAGGAATTCCTGCTGGATTGAAAAGGGGAAGCGCGGCGAAAATTTTTCTCCGCCTTCGAGAAGTTCCCGTATTCCCGGGAGCTCCGTTGCGGGAAACTTGACCAATAGGTCCTTCTGAGCAGAAATCCCTAAAAGGCCCTTGACTGGAACGACGATCCGAAGGCCACTCCCGGAATCCGACAGTTCGGGCATACCCATTCCCGACAGGAAAGGCGTAGGAACAAGCATTTCCCTGGCCAGATCGGCGGCCATCTCCCTGGAAGCGGTCGCGCCATTCCGAAGCAGGTAATCCCACCCCCCCCGAAAGCTGATCAGAAGTTTTCCGGTGGCAAAACCCGCCTCATCCAAGTCCAATTCCCATCGCGCAGACAACCGGTTGCTCGATGCGGAACCCTCCGAGTTCTTCATCGTAAGGACTTTCCCACCCTCGAGGCGATAGAGGGTCGTCCCGATGAGAACCGAGGGGATTTTACCCGGGCTGGAAGCTGAACCTCGCTTGAAAAGGAAGGCCTTCCCGCCCGGAGGTGTCGCTTCGATGACAGGGCAGGCCCATATGGAATTCCCGGCAGGCACGTTTTCAGTAACGGGCATCGAGGGCAACCACCAAACTACCGTAGTCCAGCCTAGTGATTTCAAACCGGAGAGCGCTATGAGCGTCGCTTCCCAATCCGTCCAGGGCCCCTCACCGAAGGCAGGAGCAGCAGCGGGCCTAATCCAGTTCGCAGGGAGGGATTCACTGCCGGATTTTTTTTCGTTGAGCTCCTGGAGCAAACGAAAACCCGACCTCTCGGGATCCTTGGCAGATAATCCCAATGCGAGCCTTTGGGGTACCGGAACCGGCTTTAACTCCAGTTCGCGAAGGCTCTCGAGGGAGGCCAAAAGACCGGTTCTCAGGCTGAAGCCCAGGGAGGACCGGCCACTGTCCAGGATCGAAAGCCCCTGCCATGCAGGAGTGTTCTTGGCATGCCAGGCATATCGGTCAGTCCCTAATTTCTCAGTTTTTTCCGGCTGGCCGATGCCACTGCCGGCCCAATGCAATTTCGCCCCGCGCGGGACCTCAACTTCCACCTGCAGTTCCCATTGCGGGAGATCGAGCGCTATCCAGACCTGGTCATCCAGGTTAAACCTCCGTGGGAATTTCTGGACCGTCTCGATAAAAAGAAGGGACTCCTCAGAAGCCTCGGGTATTTTCACTGACACAGTCTTTGTTCCGCTTTCATCGCTTTCCTTCACTTCAAGAGTCCTAAGCAGCTTCACTCCTGCAACCGCGAAAACTTCCGCCCGGCTTATGGACACAGAACCCCCCTCCGGTGCAGGAATTGTCCAGAACCCCCACTTGGAAGGCAACGTCCCCTTATATAGCAAAATCCAGCGTGAGCTCCTTTCCATGCTGCCGTCCGCAAGAAGGCGATTTTTCAAATGCCTCGAAAGGACAACCGCCCCTTTCCCAGGGTAGGAAGAGAGGCTGGGAGCTTCTTCCAGCAAGCGGGCCATCTCAACACGGGCTGTTTCGTCAACTGCACTTGCTTTCCCTGCGGGGAAGAAAGTCGCAAACGACAATACAAGGAGAAACACGCAACAACAAAACGAAAGGAGGAACCTCCGACTTCGAGCCTTCAGGAATAATTTCCTTTCCGTTTTCAAAAAAATCACGCTCCTCGCCCGCAACAATGCTTGAACTTTTTCCCGCTCCCGCATGGACAGGGATCGTTTCTCCCTACCTTTGGGCCACTTCGGACGGGCTCGGCATGGGTTTCCCTGGGGTTCAGGTTTCCCTCTGCCACCACTTCCGACCCGGCAGGCAGAAGCAGGGCCTCTCGACTCTCGCGGATCGTCCGCCTTCGAGAAGCGCCTTCCTCCGGCACGATCGAAATGCGGAAAGCCATCTCCGCGACTGCCGTTCGAATGCGATCCAGCATTTCCTGGAAAAGGTTATAACTCTCAAACTGGTACTCCAGGAGTGGGTCCTTCTGCCCGACCGCCCTAAGACCAATTCCCGAACGGAGTTCATCCATTGCCAGGAGGTGTTCCTTCCAGTGGCTGTCCAGTACATGCAGGGTGATGAATCGCGCCACCTCCGTCGCCATGGCTTCCCCAATGGATGAAACCCTCGAGTCGAAATGTCCCTTTACCATTTCAAGGATCGGCTCGATGTCTCGTTCGCGCTCGCCACAGGCACCCGCTTTGGCGATCTCTTCGTCGTACCCCTTTCCGAAGAGGCTCCTGAAACGCAACTGAGCCCCTCTGACATCGGGTTCCGCATCGTTGGGGAAGGCTTGCTCGATGATTCCGCGCGCAACGTCGAGAACCATCTCCCTTGTACCGGCGAGGATCTCCGCATCTTTGAGGATCCTTGCCCTTTCCGAATAAACCGCTTCTCTTTGCTGGTTCATCACATTGTCGTACATCAGGAGTTGCTTCCTGATGTCGAAGTGCATCTGCTCCACTTTCTTCTGTGCGTTCTCGATGGCCTTCGTCAGGAGGGAATGCTCGATCGCTTCGCCTTCCTCCATGCCGAGCTTTCCCATCAAGCCCTGCACTCGCTCCGATCCAAAAAGCCGCAGGAGGTCATCTTCAAGGGAAAGGAAGAACCTTGTGCCCCCAGGGTCGCCCTGGCGCCCTGAACGCCCCATCAGCTGGTTGTCGATGCGCCTTGCCTCGTGGCGTTCCGTCCCGATGATGTGGAGTCCTCCAAGCTGCACTACTTTCTCATGCTCGGTGCTGCACTCCGCGCGGACCTTTTCCAGTATTCCCTCGTAGGCTTCCGCGGCCTTCGATTCCTCCAGCTCTTTCTTTCTCAGGACTTCTTTTGCCAGGGATTCCGGGTTCCCCCCAAGCAGAATGTCCGTTCCCCGTCCCGCCATGTTGGTTGCCACGGTGATGGCTTTCAGGCGGCCGGCCTGAGAAACGATTTCCGCTTCTCTTTCGTGATACTTGGCGTTAAGGACCTGGTGGGGAATCTTGCGGGCTTTCAGGAGGCGACTGACCATCTCCGAATTTTCGATCGAAGTTGTGCCCACAAGCACGGGCTGTCCTTTTTCAAAGCACTCCGCCACCTCGTCGGCGACAGCGTTAAACTTTTCCCGCCGGGTCCGGAAAATCACATCCGGGTAATCCTGCCTGACCATGGGACGATGTGTCGGCAACTGGATCACTTCGAGGCCATAGATTTCCTTGAATTCCTCGGCTTCGGTGGAAGCCGTTCCTGTCATGCCCGCAAGCTTGCGGTACATACGGAAGTAGTTCTGCAGGGTGATCGTCGCCAGTGTCTGGTTCTCGCTGCCGACCTTGACGTGTTCCTTTGCCTCGATCGCCTGGTGCAGTCCCTCGGAATATCGCCGGCCGAACATTAATCGTCCCGTGAACTCGTCAACGATGACGATATCGCCGTCCTTGTTGACATAATGGATATCCTTCTGGAAAAGGTGGCGGGCCTTGAGGGCCTGGACAATCTTGTGAGCCAAATCCGCGTGCCGGGCCTCGGAGAACAGGTCGGGGGTTTTAGTGATTTCTTCGCACCGGTTTATGCCCTTTTCCGTCAGGACCACGTTGCGTTCTTTTTCGTCCACTTCGAAATCCGTTCCCTTGTTCAGCCTCGAGGCAATCGAATCCGCAGCCATATAGGGTTCGACCGATTCCTCGGAGGGACCCGAAATGATCAGGGGCGTCCTTGCCTCGTCTATGAGGATCGAATCCACTTCGTCCACGATACAGAAAGAATGGCTCCTCTGGACCTGCTGATTGATGGAGGTTGCCATGTTGTCCCTGAGGTAGTCGAATCCAAACTCGCTGTTCGTTCCGTAGGTTATATCCGCCTTGTAGGCTTCGATGCGCTCTTCCTGCGGCATAAAGGCGTAAATCACGCCGACCCGCAGCCCTAGGAACCGGTATATTTTCCCCATCCATTCCGCATCACGCCGGGCAAGGTAGTCGTTTACCGTGACGACATGGACCCCTTCCCCCTTCAAGGCATTCAGGACAACGGCGAGGGTCGCGACGAGGGTCTTGCCTTCACCCGTTTTCATTTCGGCGATTTTCCCCTCGTGGAGAACCATTCCCCCCATGAGCTGAACGTCGAAATGACGGAGTCCCAGATGACGCCGGGAGACTTCTCGGACAACCGCAAAAACCTCTTCCAGGATTGCGTCGGTCTCTTCGCCATTTTCCAATCTTTCCCTGAAACGTTCCGAGGATGCCGCCAGGGTGCTGTCATCCCAGGAAGAGACCTCCGCTTCAAGGGCATTGATGCGGTCTACTCTTTCCCTGTAGCGCTTGATGGCCCTGTCGTTCGGGTCGAGCCCCAGGGCCTTGACCAGCGATTCGAACATCACAACAACTCCCACTCGTCATTTGCCGGGGAGCGACTCCCGCGGCCGGAACGACTCATTATAGGCTTTTCCCGGAAAGGGCGTCAAAAAGGGAGAGACGGACTTTTTGCCGTCTCTCCCCCAAGTTTTTCCTTTAAACCGGCCGTCTTAAAGAGAAACCGGGCGGAGCCGTGCCAGGAAGTGGTGAAGTCCCTTTACAGGCGGGGCATAGTCGACAACAAGGCCATACTTGATGGATTCACGGCGCTTGTAGACATCCACGATCGATTGGGCGACATACTCCATGTGGCAGTTCGTGTAGGTCCTGCGGTTGATGGCCAGCCTGTAGAGCTCGAGCTTGGGCATGACCAGTTCGCCAGTTTTCTCATCTTCAGTGGCAAAGGCCAGGGCCCCAAGACCTATGCCGCGGATCGCGCCTTCGCGGTAGATCTCGATCGAGAGGACATCCGCCGGGTAGAGCTTCTGGGGAATGTGCGGCAGGAAGGCCTTCGCATCGATGAAGATCGCGTGTCCGCCGGCAGGTTTCACGAAAGGAACTCCGCCCTCTTCGAGAAGATCCCCGAGATACTTGACCTGGGCGATCCTATGAGCCATGTACTGTTCGTCAACCATTTCCCTGAGTCCGACCGAAAGGGCTTCAAGGTCCCTTCCCGCCAGTCCTCCGTAAGTTGCAAAACCTTCGAAGAGGATGACCCTGGGGAGAAGCCTGTGGTACATCTCCTCCGTCCGGCAACAGATCATGCCACCGATGTTCACGAGAGGATCCTTCTTTGCTGAACAAGTGATCCCGTCCGCACAATCCATCGTAGCCTTCAGGATTTCCGCAAGGCTCATGTCCTTGCAGGCAGATTCCCTTGTCTTGATGAAATAGGCGTTCTCGGCCATACGGGCTGCATCAAGGATCAGTAGGATTCCGTGCCGCTTTGCAACTGCCGAAACAGCCCGAAGGTTCTCCAGGCTTACCGGTTGCCCTCCGCCGGAATTGTTGGTAACCGTGACCATGATCAGGGGGATGCGATCCTTTCCGTAGGTTCGGATCGCTTCTTCCAGCTTATTGATATCGACGTTGCCCTTGAAGGGGTGTTGCAGGTCCGGCTGGTAGGCCTCTTCGATGACGCAATCGACGGGTTCTGCGCCGACGTTGAAGATATGGCCTCGCGTCGTATCGAAGGGCATGTTGAAGGGAATTCTGTCTCCCGCCTTGGCCAGCGTCCCAAAGAGGACGTTCTCCGTAGCGCGTCCCTGGTGGCAGGGAATGACGAAGTCAAAACCGAGGATGTCCTTGACGGATTGTTTCAGGGCGTAGTAGCTGTCTGCGCCCGCGTAGGCCTCATCGCCCCTCATCAGGGCAGCCCACTGGTATTTGCTCATTGCTCCGGTGCCGGAGTCGGTGAGAAGGTCGATGTAAATATCGGCTGATTTGAGGCCAAACATGTTGAAATAGCCGGTTTCGAGTGCCTTCTCCCTCTGCTGGCCATCCGGAACAGTCACCGGTTCGACCATCTTGATACGGAAAGGTTCTGGCATGATTCTCTTTACCATCGAATTGTCCCTCCATGCACTCTTCTTCATCTCGGCTTGGGGACTCGTCTGGTTTGCGTTGCCTTTCCTCGTCTGGGCGTATTATATCAGAAGGGGACTTCTCGAACCTATCCCTCAAGTCCGCAAGAGAAACGGCTAGAAGGAGAGGTCTTTTTGAAACGATTAAACCCGCTCGGGCACTTCCCGTTCGACTTCATCCTTTGCCTGGGAGCTTCATTTTCAGCTTATACCTGCATCTCCGTTTTTTTCCTGTTCCCTTTGATCCTAAGCCTTAAGGGTTACGAACCCATTGCCGTGGGAGCAGCTTGGATCATTTTCGAATTCGTTCTCCTAGGCACGCGTGAATGGGTCAACCGATTTCTTTCGACCCGGGGAACACGCTTTGGAATGCTCGCCGGATCTTTTATGCTCGCCCTGGGTGTCGTCGTCCTTTTCGCGGACCTTCCGTACGGAACGATCCTCCTGGGACGCTCACTGATGGGGGCAGGCTGGGGGCTCTTTTACATCGCCAACACCCTCCACCAGGCCCGGGTCCTGCCGGCGGCGCTCCTGGGGCGCGGCTTCGGGATTGCCGGGCTCGCCCCCCTTCTGCCCCAGCTCGGCCTCATTCCTCTTGCGGAATGGCTTGTTTTGAACAACCACCCCGGTTTTGTCTATGCGGTTTCCCTAATGGGATGCCTTTTGTCGATCGTGTTCGCCTGGGGGCTTTCGGGGGAAAAACCATCAACCGCTTCCCACATTTCCCTGAAAGATTGCTTCAGGGAGAGCTGGAAAGTGCCTTACCTGAAGTCGATCCTCCTGTCAGGCAGCGTTTTTGCCTTTGCTGCAGCCGGAATCATGCCGTATGTAGCCAATGCGGCAAGGGAATGGGGCATTGCCGGGAGCAGTTTCCTCTGGTCCGAGGCTCTCGCGGCCCTGGCAACGAGGCTTTTTTTCGGCGGCTGGGTTGACCGTTACGGGAAAAGGCTCCTTTTCCCGTTATTTTCCTGCATCTCGCTCGGAGCTCTTTTGGCAATGACTCTTGGAAACACGTGGGCTTTCCTGCTGGGAGGGGTGCTTTACGGTTTCGGAATGGGACTCGCCTATCCTCTCCTTTACGCCCTCCTGGCAAAAGCTGCTGGAGAGGGATCAAAAACCGCTCTCTTCACTCTTTTCGGAACTTTCATCGATCTCCTATGGGCAATTGCCCCACTGGTAGCCGCCGCCGGAGCCCAACTGCTGGGATTCGGCACGGTCCTGCGGGGCATGGCCGTCCTATTATTGGTTTCAGTGCTATTTATGCGTTTGAAAATCTGGCCCTGGCTAGGAGAAAAATATTAGTTTTTTGCCTATTCGGCCTTGACCATCCCTGCGAAAACCAGCGCCTCGTTGACCATGTGCTCGATCACGGCGAACTCGTTGGGCATATGGGCGGTGTCCGCTTCCTGGGCCCATACCACCGCAGGAATCCCCTCAGCCCTGAAATGCGCGGCACAGGTCCCGCCGCCTACACCGCCGATCCTCGGCTCAAAGCCGTAGACCTCCCGTATGCTGTCGCGAATCCTCCCGACAACCGGAGACCCTGTGGAGGTGACGGGTGCCGCTTCAGCCCTCTGGACATTTTCGCTTCTTATCGTGACGCCGGTTTTTTTCTCCACTGTTCTCTGCACATCCCGAATGACCGATTCGACTTCTTCAAGGCGAACCTGCGGCAGGATGCGGCAGTCAAAAGCGAGAATTTCCTTACCCGGGATCGTGTTGACGTTAGCAACGTTTGCAAAACGCCTCGTCGGTTCAAATGTCGAGCAAGGAGGTTCAAAAAGAAAGTCCGATTCAGGGAAAGCCTTATGCAGGGCCTCATCGAGGTCAACGGAAAAAAGGTTCGCCGCCCTGCAGGCGTTGTTTCCAAGGTCCGGCCGGCTCGCATGAACCTGTTTCCCCTCAATCGTGAACTGTATCCAGAGAACCGATTTCTCCGCCACCTCGACGAAATCTCCTTTATCGTTGCCCCCGTCTGGGACCACGACAAGGTCATCCCGCCGAAATAGTCCTTTCTTCAGCAAATGACTGATCCCGTAAGCGCTTCCCAGTTCTTCGTCCGCAACGAAGGCCAAGCCGACTTCCGTTTCCGGAGTCAAGCCAAGTTGTGTGGTTGCCGCAACGGCATAAAGGCTGGCGATTAGTTCCTGCCCGTTGTCATTGCTTCCGCGGCCATAGACTCGTCCTTCCCTTACGAACGGCTGGAAGGGATCCGTTTCCCACAGGGATCGGTCGCCTTCAGGAACCACATCCAGGTGTGAAACGAACCAGGTCCTGAGGGGAGTGCGGCCGGGAATTCTCACGACGAGGTTCGGCCTGACGCCACCCTGGGCTGTAGGATCCGGCGCATCGAAACGCTCAGGTGCCGGAAGTCCGAGGCGGCCAACCAAACCTGTGAGCCACTCGGCCTTTGCGAGTTCCCCGTATCCCCCGTCCCTGGGACTGACCGCAGGAATCTTCACCAATTCACACAGGGATTCGACCATGTCCTTTTCATGTTCTCGGATCCATGATTCTATTGCCTTGTTCATTCGATGACGCCTCCTTGAACGAATGCCTTCATGACCGCACGGACGGAGGGGCGCTCAAGAGGTTCCAACCCTTCACGAGATAATCCATTCCGGACCACACGGTTAAAAGAAGGGCGATCCACATTGCGGAAAGAGCCAGTGGAAGGTTGAAAATCATCATGACAATCGCGACGATCTGGGCAACTGTCTTTGTTTTCCCTCCCCTGGAAGCGGCAAGCACTACCCCTTCAGCGGCTGCAATCATGCGAAGACCGGTTACTATGAACTCCCTGGCCAAAATGACGACAACGATCCATGCCGATATTCGCTGCAGTTCCACCAGTCCGACTAAGGCGGCGGTAATCAGGATCTTATCCGCGAGAGGATCGATAAATTTCCCCAGGTTCGTAACGATGCCGCGTTTTCGGGCGATATAGCCATCCGCCGTATCCGTCAGCGCGGCCAGTATGAAGACGGCGCCCGCGATCAGGTCGCCCCATTCGATCCTGAGAGTCAGGAAAAGCACGACCAGGGGAGCAAGAAAGACCCTTGACAGGCTCAGCAGGTTCGGCAGGTTCAAAGCCGATGCACCCATGGTTTCCCCTCCGATTGAATTTCGATGGTTGGCTACCTGTGATTATCGCACAAGAAAGGGGCCGGCGATAAAGCGCCGGCCCTTATTTCCTTAAACTCGCGCGGGGGTTTTCTCACCCTCCTAGGTAGGCTTCCTTGACCTTCGGGTCCTGGATCAGCGCTTCACCCGTTCCCTCCAGGACGATTTCCCCCACTTCCAGGACATAGGCATAATTGGCGACCTTAAGTGCCGCAAAGGCATTCTGTTCCACCAACAGCACGGTCTTGCCCTCTGCATTGATCGTCCGGATGATTTCAAAAACTTCCTTGACAAGGAGCGGGGCAAGGCCGAGGGAAGGCTCGTCCAGCATCAGGAGCTTCGGGCGACTCATCAGGGCCCGTCCCAGGGCAAGCATCTGCTGCTCACCCCCGGAAAGGGTGCCCCCCTTCTGCCAGGTCCTCTCCTTCAGCCTGGGAAAGAGCTCGAAGACCCAGTCCAGGTCCTTTCCGATCCCTTCGCGGTCATTCCTGATGTAGGCTCCGAGCATCAGGTTCTCAGTGACGGTCAGATGAGGCAGTATCCGTCGCCCTTCCGGGCACATCGCAATTCCTGCGCTTACAAGGGCTTCAGGACTTTTCCCAAGGATGTTTTGCCCCTCGAAAATGATTTTCCCCTTCTTATTCTTGACCAACCCGGAAATGGAACGAAGAGTGCTGCTCTTTCCGGCCCCGTTTGCTCCGATCAGGGTAACGATCTGGCCTTCGGCGACTTCGAGCGACAATCCCTTCAAAGCATGGATCCCCCCGTAATAAACGTGGAGATCTTCAATTTTAAGCATTCTGAGTCGCCTCCTCCCCCAGGTAGGCTTCTATTACCTTGGGGTTTGAGCGGATCTGCTCCGGGTTACCCTCTGCAATAAGGACACCGTAATCGAGGACCCAGATATGTTCGCAGACGCCCATGACCACTTTCATGTCGTGTTCGATCAGGAGAACCGTTAGGTTGAAATCTGTCCTGATTTTCTTGATGAAGTCCATCAATTCCTGCGATTCCTGGGGATTCATTCCTGCGGCAGGTTCGTCCAGCAGCAGGAATTTAGGCTTAGTGGCGAGGGCACGAGCGATTTCGAGCCTCCGCTGGGCACCGTAAGGCAGGGAATTCGAGATTTCGTTCGCATGCATGTCCAGCCCCACCGATTTCAACAATTCCATAGCCTGTTCCCGAAGTTCCTTCTCCTCCCGCGTGCAGGAAGGAAACATCAGCGGAGCCATCCACCAGGGGCTTTTCTGCCTGACGAATCCACCGATCATGACATTCTGCAGGACCGTCTCGTTGTAAAAAAGACGTATATTCTGGAAGGTCCGGGCTATCCCAGCTTCACAGACCTTGTGGGGAGGAAGACCCGTAATCGGCCTTCCTTCAAGGAATACCTCACCCTTGGTGGGCTTATAGAAACCGGTAATGATGTTGAAGCAGGTCGTCTTGCCGGCACCATTCGGCCCGATAAGCCCGACGATGCTGCCCTGGGGTACTCCTATATTGAAATTATTAACCGCCGTGAGTCCTCCGAAACGGATCATCACTTCGCGGGTCTCAAGGACATACGACCCTTCGCTCATCGGTTTTCACCTCCCCGGGGAAACCGCCGGAGAAACGCATCCCAGCTCAATTCCCTCATCCCCATGATTCCCTCTCGCCGGAAAAGGATGATGAGGATCAGGAGCAGTGAAAAAATAACCATGCGCATCCCGGGAATCCCTTCGAGGTGGAATGATCCGATATCGATCGGGTTTTCAACGAAACGCAGCCATTCAAGCAGGATCGTGATGACGGCACTTCCAAGGACACTCCCCGTCAGGGAACCAAGCCCCCCTGCAACGACGATCATCAGGACGTTGAATGTGAGCAGGAAGCTGAACATCTTCGGGTCTATGGTCGTTATCAGGCTGGCCATGAGAGCGCCTCCGATTCCCGCGAAGAACGCCCCGATCGAGAACGAAACGACCCGGTACTTGAAGGTGTTGATACCCATCGCACGGGCGGCAATCTCGTCATCCCTGATGGCCCTGAGGACATTCCCGAAGTTGCTGTTGGCAATGCGGATCATGAAAAAGAGGGTCAACAGGCACCAGCCGTAATTCCACCAGATGTTCGCGTAGTCCGGTATCCCCTTGAGGCCGAGCGCACCGTTCGTTATGGGTGTGATGTTCGTGAAGACGACGCGGATGATTTCGGCAAAACCCAGCGTCGCAATCCCCAGGTAGTCCCCTCCAAGCCTTAGAACCGGCATCGCTATCAGCAACCCCAATAGTGCAGCGGCAACCCCACCTGCAAGAACGGCGATGAAAAAGGGTGCTTGCATCACGGAGAAAGGCCAGATAAGAGGCTGGATGATGTAGATCATATCCTTTTGCACCTGTGGCAAGATGAGCAGGGACGAGACATAGGCCCCGATGGCCATGAACCCCGCGTGTCCCAGGGAAAACATGCCCGTAAAACCGTAAATCAGATTAAGGCTCAATGCAAGGATGGAGTTGATCGCGATGAGGTTGAGGATCTGGATCTTGTAATTGTCCAGATTCCCGTTTGCCCACCATAGGAAAAGGGCCAGAACCGCGATCGCACCCAGGGAAGGCAGGAGATAACGGGGTTTTTCGTTCCTGTTCATACCTTCTCCTCCAGCTTTTCACCCATGAGACCGGTCGGCTTCATGAGCAGGATGACGATAAGCAAAACGAAGGCAAAGGCATCCCTGTAACCGGAAAGGGTGGGAAAGAAGGCAACCGCCATGATCTCGATCAACCCGAGAAGCATCCCGCCGATCATGGCCCCCTGTATCGAACCTATCCCGCCGAGTACCGCCGCAATGAAGGCCTTGAAACCAGGGAAAACGCCCATGAACGGATGGATCTGCGGATACCTCAGCGCCCACATGATACCCGATGCTGCCGCTAGCGCTGAACCCAGGCCAAAGGTAAGGGCAATGATCTTGTCCACCGAAACCCCCATTAGCCGCGTGGTCTCTATATCCTTTGAGATCGAGCGCATGGCCAGCCCAGGCTTCGTCTTGTAAACGATCCACAGGAGCCCCATCACGAGAGAGAAGGCGATGATCGGGACGATGATTGCCAAGGGGAGAATTCGTATATTTCCGAATGTGATGATTTCTACCAGCCAATCGGGACGATAGACCGGTTTCGGAAGACCCGTAAAAATGACCAGCCCCAGGTTTTCGATGAAGAACGAAACACCGATGGCACTGATAAGCGCAGAGATCCGCGGGGCATCCCTCAGGGGACGGTAGGCAATTCTATCAATAAAGACGCCACAGACTGCAGCAAGCGCAACCGCCATTACGACGGCCACAGCCCAGGGCAACTTTGTAAGCGTTACCCCGTAAAAAACGAAATAGGCCCCCAGCATGAAGATGTCGCCGTGAGCGAAGTTGATCAGCCTAAGGATGCCGTAAACCATCGTGTAGCCGATGGCGATAAGGCCATAAAGGCTACCGAGGGTTAATGCATTAAATAGATGTTGCACAAACATTTCGAAACTCATGGGTGGCCCCCTTGCTCATCAAGAAAGGGAGGAGGTTGCCCTCCTCCCCTTTCGAGATTGTCGTAGGTCAGGTGTCAGCTTACAGTTTCGGCTGGATGACGTCGACGAATTTCCTTTCGCCGTTCTGGATCATCATGATCCCGACCGGCTTTTCGGCGTCGTGGGTCGCGTTCATTGTCGTGCTGCCGGTAACGCCGGGGAAGTTCTTCGTCGCTTCGAGCTGGTCCCGAATAAGCTTGGGTTCGGCCTTGCCAGCGCGCTTGATCGCATCCAGGATCAGCATGTAGGAATCGTAACCGAGAGCGGCGTTGACGTTCGGATCTTTGCCGGGGAACGCTTTCTTCCAGTTTTCCGTAAACTTTTTGGCAATCGGGCTCATGCCCTTCATGGTCGGGTCGTACGGGAACGTGGTGTAGGCAAAGCCTTCGACAGCCTTTCCGCCGATCTTGACGATCTCGGGGTTGTCCATGGCATCGCCGCCCATGATCTTGAACTTTCCGCCCAGTTCGCCAACCTGCTTCATGATGATGGCCCCTTCAGCGAAGTAGGAGGGGATGAAAAGGACATCAGGCTTCTTGCTGATGATCTCCGTCAGCTGGGCCGTGAAGTCCTGGTCGCCGGAGTTGTAGTTCAACTTCGAAACGATCTTTCCACCCATCTTCGTGAAGGACTTCTCGAAGAAGTTTGCCAGCCCGACGCTGTAGTCCTGGGAAACGTCGATAAGGACAGCAGCATTCTTCGCCTTCATCTTCTGGAAAGCGTAGGTGGCGGCACCGGCGCCCTGGAAGGGGTCGATGAAACATGTGCGGAAGATGTATTTCTTTCCCTGGGTAACGAGGGGGTTTGTGCAGGAGGTGCCGAGCTGCGGGATTCCCGCCTTCTCGGAGATTTCTCCGCCGGCCATCGCCAGCGAGGATCCGTAGGTGCCGATGATCGCAACAACCTTTTCCTTCTCGATGAGGCGCTTGACCGCGTTGGCCGCCTCGACCTTGTCCGACTTGTTGTCGACCACGATCAACTCAACGGTCTTTCCAAGAATTTTCGGAGCTTCCTTGTGAGCCATCTTGACTCCGTCCAGCTCCAGTTGGCCGCCGAAACCCATCTGTCCCGTCAGCGGAAGGAAAACGCCGATCTTAACCGTATCGGCAGCAAAAGCGCTTGCCGCCAGGACCAAAACCAGAGCAATAGCCAGACCTACTTTCCCAAACTTCATGCGAGTACCCCTCCTCCACAAAGGTTTAATCTTCAACCGTAAAGCTTAAGAAGAATTCTACACGATGAGCGGCATCATTCATAGGGGGAAATACGTATTCCAGCTAGGCCGGTATGAGCCCCATTTCCCGCCCGACCGTGGCGAAAACGCCCGCGGCCATCTCCAGGTCCGCAGCCTCGTGGGCAGCGGAAACCATGACTCGGATACGTGCGGTTCCCTTTGGAACAGTCGGGAAGGCGATGGCCTGGGCAAAAATTCCCTCTTCGAAAAGGCGTGCGCTGAAGGCCTTGGCGACAGAAGCTTCCCCTAGGATGACCGGCGTGATCGGCGTTTCGCTATGCCCGATGTTGAAACCGTTCTTTTTCATCAGTTCCTTGAACAGCCTGCCGTTCGACCAGAGGCGTCGGACGAGGTCATCGCTTCCCTGGAGGATCTCGACCGACGCCAGGTTCGCCGCAACATCGGGAACCGTGAGTGCACTGCTGAACAGGTTGGGCCGAGCCTTCTGGCGCAAGTAATCGATCAATTCTCCCGTTCCCGAGATGAACCCTCCTACGACGCCGAATGCCTTGGATAGGGTTCCCACTTCCACATCAACCCTGCCGTGGAGACCGAAATGATCGACAATTCCCCTTCCGCCCCGTCCTAGAACACCCTCTCCGTGAGCATCGTCAACCATGATCATGGCTCCGTATGCCTCGGCCGCTTCCACGAGTTCAGGCAGGGGAGCGACATCCCCGTCCATGGAGAAGACTCCGTCTGTAACCACAAGCTTACGGCACGGGTCATCCTTCCTGCTCTCGAGAACTTCGCGGAGGCCTGACGGGCTGTTGTGCGGATAACGCAGGATCGCCGCACCGCTAAGCTTGCAGGCATCGATGATCGAGGCATGGTTCAGTTCGTCGCTGAAGATGAGGTCTCCCTTGCCCACGAGGGGGGGAACGGCGGAAAGGTTCGCGCAGAACCCCGACTGGACCACCATGGCGGCTTCCGTCCCCTTGAAATCCGCCAGTTTCTTCTCCAACTCGACATGCAGGCCCAGCGTCCCGGCAATCGTCCTGACCGCGCCGGGGCCTACCCCAAACGCGTCGATCATCGCCCGGGCACGATCACAGATCCTCTTGTCGCTGCACAGGCCGAGATAGTTGTTTGAGCAGAGGTTCAACCTCCTGCGGCCTTCGATCGTAACCCAGGGACCCTGGGCGCTTTCGATCGTACGAATGTTCGTGTATAACCCTTCAGCCTTCAATCTGGCCAATTCCTCCGTGATGAATCGCTTTTCGACGGACATGTTCGTTCTCCTCCTTCGAAATGGGCTTCCGGTAAGAATTATATCCCTCCTACCCTCTCACCCTTACCCCTTGCAGTGCACTCGCGATTTCGTCCCGTTTAGGAGACGCAGTCTCCCGGAGAGCAGGATCCAGCGCATTGGCCGGCTGAAACAGCTGGACGATCCACCTCGGATCACCGTCGAGCTGGCTACGGATCCGGTGCAGGTCTTCGATCGAAAGTAGTCCAGGGACATAGGTCGTCCTCAGTTCCAGGGGAACCCCGCGTGACTTTAATAGATCGAGGGAGGCACGAACTCTTCCCGTATCGACCGGCACTCCGGCCAATTCGGCATATTTACCCCAGGGAGCCTTGATGTCCATTGCCACCGCATCGATCAATCGATCTTCGAGAAGGGCTTCAAGAACTTCCGGGTGAGACCCGTTAGTGTCCAGCTTCACAGGGAGTTTCGCCACATTTCGAAACCAGGAAAGCATTTCCGCAAGACGTGCAAAAAGTGTGGGTTCGCCTCCGCTCACCACCACACCGTCAAGGAAACGTTCTCGCCGAAGGATATCGGAAAGGACCGGCTTTGCATCAATACCCTCGGCCCGGCCCGTTGCAAGGGGCGCGTTATGGCAAAAGGGGCACCTAAAATTGCAGCCGAGCAGAAAGACAACGGCAGCTACCTTCCCCTCCCAGTCAAGGAAGGAAGTGGGAAGGTAGCCGCCAATCAAGGGAAATTCAGGAATCGGAAGCAACGGGGATAGCCACCCTTTTCCTGTCCCGAAGTTCTGCCCTTTTACCCGCGTTCCACGAGGAAGTCCGGGTGAAGTAGCCGGTTATCCGGGTAATCCCGTCAACATTCACGCTCTCGCAGGCCGGACATTGCTCCTTGAGACCCCGGACCACCTTTCCGCAGTCATTGCAAACGGTGAATTCGGGACTGAACGCAACCTGCGCGCTTTCGGAGTGAAGAAAAATCTTCCTTACGAAGGAAGCCAGGGCGCCGGGATCCGGCTGATGCTCTCCAAGCCAGACATGGGTGATGGCGCCCGCCTTGATCATGGGGTGGAAGCGTCCTTCCTCAAGGACTTTCTCGACCGGGTCCATCGACACATCGTAAGCGAAATGGCTGCTATTCGTGTAATAAATCTCCCCTGTTTCGCGATTCCCATGGATAAACCTGCCTGCCTGGTCGGGGAAATAGCGCAGGTCAAGCTTGGCCATGCGGTAGGCCGTGCTTTCCGCCGGGGTCTGCTCAAGCACGATTTTCAGGCCGTACCGGTTCGACAGTTCCTCGCACTTCAGTTCCATGAACTTGATCACCGCAAGGGAAAATTCCATCGCCTTGGGATCCTGGTGCAATTCAAAACCCGTCATTGCCTGGGCCAACTCATTGAGGCCAAGGATACCAACGAGGTGGCTGGCCTTTTTCATCCTGATGTAGTTTTCCCCATCGTGATCCACGCAGAGGGTATTCAGAGGCCCCCTCTTGCCCAGGAAGAGTATCTCCTCGAGAAAGTGCCTTTTTTCCAGGTGAGCACGTCCCGCCAGTTCCATCTCGCGGTCAAGGAGGTCGAACATCAGGTCTGGATCAGCACCGCTCCGGTACGCGAGGCGCGGAAGGTTGATCGTCACGTTCTGGAGTGCGCAGTAACGCATCTTCCAGGGCATATGCGCCTCTTCAAGGTCTTCCGGCGTAAGCTCGAAGCTGAGTCGGCAACACTCGGAAAGCTTGGCCACCCCTCCCCGGTCAAAAACGAAGTAGGTGTTGCCCTTTTCGGAAGCGACGAGGCAGGCCAACTGCAGCATCTCCTCCCAGCCGGGCTCCTTGAAGAAATCGTCGGTGATGTGCAAAAGGGGTTTCGGGAAAAAGAAGGGCTGCCCTCGACTGTCTCCCTCCAGGTAAACATCCATGAGAGCTTTGAGGAATCGCTTTGAGTCCGGGGCATAATCGGCATACGTCTTCCCTGTGGTCACGCCCCCCGGGCCTATGGCGGGCACGTCACGGAAATGTTTCGGAATCTCGTAATAAAGGTTGATGTCGGTAAAGGCAACCTGTCCGCCCCTGCCGCCTGCCAGTTGGTTGAACTCGAACACCAGCATCTGGGCAAGCTGCTTCAGCCGTTCGTCTGATTCGCCGGCAATGTAGGGGGCAAAGAACACGTTCACGGCGTCCCATCCGATCGCCCCGGCAAAATTGTTCTGAAGGACCGATGTCATTTTCAGCACGTGGGCAAGGAGGACGTCCCCATGCTTCGCGGGAGCCGAAATGCTCGTGATGCAGGGAAAATTGAGTCCGTATTTCTCGACGTAGGCCATGCTTTGGCCGGAACAATAAGGCCGGTTGATCATCCCGAGGTCGTGCAGGTGAAGATCACCTGAAAGATGCGCTTCCGCGATGTCGGGGGAGAAGACCTTCGTCAGGGCATACTCTTTCAGGACCATCTCAGCGATCGAGAGGTTTATCGATTCCGGGTTGTGCGTCGTATTGCTGTTCTCATGGTTCGGAGACAGCATCATCGACTCAAGGTCGTAAAGGGGGATACCGATGCGGCTATGATCCTTAAGCTTCGCGTCGAGCCCCCTCTGGAAGAGCTTGACGTTGACCATCTCGCGGATGAGGGTCGTCGTGACCTGTTCCCTGTTGCACCGGATGAGGTCCTCTTCCACTTCCGCAGCGATTTCGCCAGCCAACTGGGGTTCAACCCCGGCCTCCACGACCAGGGCTTTCTGGATGCGTTCCGCTTTCCAGGGAGATCGTTCTTCCTGCGCCAGGGCGTCGACCATTAGGAGAAGGTCCGTCGATTCAGCCCGGCTTCCGAAAAGCTGCATCTGCCGCCCGGCAAGAATTTCGGCGTTATCGGCCATTCTTTTCATCCCTTTCTTCCAGGAGTTTTGAAATTTCTCGTGTGAAGCTTGAAAGGTCGGTGAATTCCCGGTAAACCGAAGCGAAGCGGACATACGCGACCTGGTGGAGCAACCTTAGCTTTTCCATCGCCAATTCTCCGACACGGACACTCGAGATTTCCCCTTGTCCCGCGTTTCGCAAGGAATCCTCGATTTCGGCAACCGCTTCTTCGATCCTCTCCAGGGGAACCGGGAGCTTCTCGCAGGATTTTGCCATCCCCTTCAGGAGTTTTTCCCTGTCGAATGCCTCCCTGCGCCCGTCCTTCTTGACCACCCAGAGGAAAGTTCTCTGTTCAAGCCGTTCGTAGGTCGTGAAGCGTGAACCGCATGAAATGCATTCTCGCCGCCGCCGAACGATACGATCCTCGTCGGCCGTTCTTGTCTCTATCACGCGGGTGTCGCCAGCTCCACAATTAGGGCATCGCAAAAAAACACCCCCTAGATATAGTGGCTCTCCTATTATAATCCGCTTTGAATGTTTCGTCTGGGTCCATGGATGGGATTTTTAGTCAGCAAATGGGACTTAAAGACCTGGGAGGGAAAAAACGGGGGGATGCCTTTCCAGCACCCCCCCGTAAAACAACGCTGTTCCCAGCCGGCTAAAGCCGGCCCTTTTCGAGAATTTCCGACACCGCGGCCCTTACCCTGCCGCCTTCTGCCCTGCCCTTGACCTTCGGCATAAGGATCCCCATGACTCTTCCCATGTCTCGGGGTCCCGTCGCGCCAGCCTGGATTGCCGCTTCGTGAACCATTGACGCGAGCTCTTCCTCTCCCAGCTGTTCAGGCATGTAGCCTTCCAGGATGCGGGCTTCTTCCAGTTCCCGGTCGGCCCTGTCGGCGACACCGTGGGCTCGGTACTGTTCGCTTGCTTCGCGGCGCTGCTTGATGAGCCTTTGCACAACGGCGAGGATTTCCTCCTCTGCCAACTCCTTGTCCTTGCCCTTATCAACCTGAGCCAACTGTAGCGCGGCCTTCAGCATCCGGAGCGTGCCCAAGCGCATTTCGTCGCGACTTTTCATCGAAATAACGAGATCTTCCTGGATGCGCTTTCCCAGGTCCACAGCGAAACCTCCCCGCTAGGTGCGCTTGCGCTTCTTGGCCGCAGCCGCCCTCTTGAGTTTCTTCGCCTCACTCGGCTTCTGGTAGTGCTCATGGCGTCTCGCCTCACGCAAAACCCCCACTTTGGA
>ENA-ORXD01000449-ORXD01000449.1-sediment-metagenome-genome-assembly--contig:-NODE-449-length-53601-cov-4.883137_pt1 | contig 53601 bp, 35 predicted proteins | sample MGYA00237862_ERZ511471 | MGnify/ENA metagenome assembly ERZ511471
ACTGGCACATCTGACGATTGAGCGACTGGATTATTATGTTAATCTACCCACGTACCTTTCTGATGGACTGTACCAGGAAAGACAGCGACAGCTGGCCATCCTTTCCAATTGCGTACATATCGCCAAACAATATCAACAGGAAGATCTAAGTAAAGAGCTTGATGCCCGGCTGAATGAACTCATCAACCGATACAGCCTCTCCATGAAATGAGCATGATTTAGAAAATCGTGATGAAATAAAAAACCTTTTCCCGCAAGGCAGAATCATCTGTCTCTGGGAAAAGGTTTTTTATTTTATTTATTACCCGAAGAATTTATTCCGATTTGCGACGCCAGTATTCCGATTTTTCCTTGCTGCTCAGTCGTGCATAAATATTAGCCAGATAGCCGGCATAATTCTTTGATGGGTGAGCGGCATACAATTTTTCGAAATAATCACGGTCAGTCCGGAAATCAGCCGAAATGCCCTTCAAAGCCTTCAGCAATATGCTGTACTGGCTCCGGGTGTGATTTTTTTCGTAAGCATTCATCTCTGTCTGATACCTTTTCTCAACCGCATCATACAGTGTCCTGGCTTTTCGAAAAAGCGCATCTTCATTGGTCGGATCGAGTTTCAGTAACATCTCCTGCGCCTGATTCACTTCCGGCTCCCGGTTTAATGACGAACAAGCATTGAAATACATCTCGACATAATCTTTGTTCGTCTTTACATCACTTTCAATGCGTGGCCATTGTTTGATGGCTTCTTCATAATTCTCGCTTTCGACAAGCGCCTGAAAATACCGTTCCCGGGCTTTCAATGCTTCCGGGCCTTCAACATCAAATGAGAAATAGTACCCCAGAGCGTCAAGCTCTTTAGAGAGATTATTAACTTCATGGTAATGCCGTGCAATATAAAGCCACATATCCGGTGAACTCACTCCTTTTTGCCGGGCAGTATCATACCATTGAAACGCCTGTTTCTTATTTCCGGCTTTATCCGCACTTTGCGCTGCCTTCAGATAAACATCGGGGGTAAACACGGAACCTACTTTACCATAATCGGCAATAATTTGTTCGTAGGCAGCTGTTGCTTTCGCATATTCGCCTTTTTTGTAGTACGACTCGGCGTTGCCGGTCAAGGCTGAAAAGTTTTTCGAAACGGAGCAGGAGGCTAGTAAAAGTACACTCACTCCAACAATGATGTATCCCTTCAATCTCACATCTACAGTTTTAAAATTTGAAAACATCAAAGGTAACTCATTTTGTTTCACCAACCCAAACAGGTGTTACAAAAAGGATTTTCTTAAAAATTGTAAATATTTGATACATATCCGGCTGCAACTTCTATTTTTGTTAAATTAGATAAACCATACAGACCCTGTGTCTGATAAATTAAGCATTGCATTTCGAGTTGTCCTGTGAAGGAAGGTTTTATATCTTCGCACTTCTCCGGAGGAACAAGACAGATTAGCGAAACAACGTAATGAACATGAAAAAGTACAATCTCTACAACACCATTGCCGGTTGGCTGGTTTTTATTGTGGCAGCCACCACGTATCTGATGACCATGGAGCCAACAGCCAGTTACTGGGACTGTCCGGAATTTATAACCACCGCCTTTCGGATGGAAATTGGACACCCACCGGGAGCTCCGTTTTTTATGCTCATCCAACGGTTCTTTTCGCTCTTTGCCAGCTCGCCATCTCATGTGGCCATTATGATTAACTCGTGGTCTGCGCTTGCCAGCGGATTGACCATTCTCTTCCTTTTCTGGACCATTTCTCATTTGGCACGCAAAATCGTTCTGAAAAATAATGAAGAACCAACCACCGCGCAGTTGATCGCCATACTGGGGGCAAGTGCAGTCGGCGCTTTGGCTTACACTTTTTCCGATACCTTCTGGTTTTCGGCTGTGGAAGCCGAGGTGTATGGTACATCTTCCCTATTTACAGCGCTCGTTTTCTGGGCTATTCTGAAGTGGGAAAACGAAGCCGATTCGCCTGGAGCAACTCGCTGGTTAATTTTCATCAGTTACATGATTGGCTTGTCCATCGGGGTTCACCTGCTGAACTTGCTGGCCATTCCTGCCATTGTATTTGTCTACTATTTCAAAAAATATCAAGTCACAAAACCCGGACTGGCCATTACCATGGTGGTTTCTGTGGTGCTGCTGGCAGTAATCATGTACGGCGTGATTCCCGGAGTGGTAAAAATCGCCTCGTGGTTCGAACTCCTGTTCGTCAACTCTTTCGGAGCCCCTTACAATACAGGTGTTGTTGTTTATGCAGCATTGCTTATATCTGCTGTTATTTGGGGATTACGATATACCATCAGAAAGAAAAAAATACTGGCGAATACTATTTTACTGGCATTTACGGTCATTGTAATAGGCTATTCATCTTACGCTATAGTGGTTATCCGTTCGTCGGCCGATCCGCCAATGGACCAGAATAATCCGGACAATGTTTTCGGCTTACTCTCATATCTGAACCGCGAACAATACGGTGATAGACCGCTAATCTACGGTCAGTACTATGATGCCCCAATCGATCGACAGGATCCTTATTCGCAGGGAAAACCAAACTATGTAGAGGATCATGGGAAATACATCATATCCAACTACAAACAACATGCAAATTACGATAGCCGTTTCGAGACGTTTTTCCCAAGAATGTACAGCTCCGACCCCCAACATATTGCAGATTACAAATCGTGGGTCGATATCAAGGGAACACGAATACGAACAACCGATCAGGATGGGAATCCGCAAGTGATTGTCAAACCAACTTTTGTTGAAAACCTGACCTTCTTCCTACGCTATCAGGTGGGATGGATGTACTGGCGATATTTCATGTGGAACTTCTCCGGAAGACAGAATGACATTCAGGGACACGGAGATATCCTTCGCGGAAACTGGATTACCGGTATCAAATTTCTGGACGCTGCCCGTTTGGGGAATCAGGATAATATTCCCAAAGTGTACGCCAACAACCGTGGACGAAATACCTATTTTATGCTACCTCTTCTTCTTGGGTTACTGGGAATATTCTTCCAGTTAAATTCAGGAAAAAAAGGAAAGCGTGATTTCTGGGTGATCTTCCTGCTATTCTTTATGACAGGAATTGCCATTACAATTTACCTGAACCAGACTCCGCATCAGCCTCGTGAAAGGGACTATGCCTTTGCCGGATCATTCTACGCTTTCGCGATTTGGATAGGTCTGGGTGTCCTGGCGCTTATCGATATGCTGAAGAAATTTACTCCGCCGGTTTTAGGCTCCATTCTGGCGACTGTTATCAGTCTGTTCGCAGTTCCCGTATTGATGGCTAGCCAGAACTGGGACGATCACGACCGTTCAAACCGGTATACAGCGCGAGACTTTGGTCGGAACTACCTTGAATCGTGTGCACCCAATGCCATTCTGTTCACCAATGGTGACAATGATACCTTCCCGCTTTGGTACGCGCAGGAGGTAGAGGGAATCAGGACAGATGTACGGGTTTGTAACCTGAGTTATTTGCAAACCGACTGGTATGTTGATCAAATGCGCCGGAAGGCATACACCTCTCCCGCACTCCCGATTAACTTCACACACGATCAGTATTTGGAAGGAACCCGGGACATTATTTATGTGATAAACCAGTTAAAACGGCCGGTAAATCTGAAAGAAGCCATTGATTTTGTTCGCTCGGACGACCCACGTACGAAACTACGACAGGCAGACAATTCATCATATATTCCAACAAATGATTTATTCTATCCGGTTGATTCGGCCGATGTGATGAAGAATCATGTTATTACGCCTGACCAGGCCAAAGACATGGTAAAACAACTCAACATCAAATTAAAAGGCCATTATATCACCAAAGATGAATTAATGATTCTGGATATGATTGCCAATAACGATTGGAAACGGCCAATCTATTTTGCCATCACGGTAGGAAGCGATAAGTATCTCAACCTGCAGAATTATTTCATGGCAGAAGGTTTTGCTTACCGGATTGTTCCTATCCAATTCCAATCGCAGAACGGGCAAATAGGAGGAGTGGAAGCCGATACCATGTACAACAACATGATGAACAAGTTTACGTGGGGGAACATGAATGACCCGAAAGTGTACCTCGACGAAAACAATACCCGCATGGCCATGAATGTTCGTAACAATTTTGTGCGGTTGGCCGATGCTTTGTTGGATAAAGACAGAAAAGATTCTGCTATCCACGTGCTTGATAAATGTGCTGAGATTGTGCCCAACAGTAAAGTGGAATATAATTACTTCAATTTGCTGATGGCTGAGGATTATTTCAAAGCCGGCGCCAACGACAAGGCAAAAGCAGTGATGACTACGATGCTGAGCAATTACGAAGATGAATTGACCTATTTCTTCTCACTGCAGCCCAAATACCAGAAAACCATTCAGGATGATATTCAACGACCACTCTTTATTATCCGCGAAATGGCTCGAACAGCTGATAAGTATGGTGAGAAAGACCTGGCGAAAGAGTTGAGTGATAAATTCAACACCTACGTGCAGATCTATTCATCAACCAACTGATAAATAATGGCTACAGGTAAAGTAATTTATGCTAAATTTGTTATTACGGCATAAATTATTTTACCTTTGCGCCGTATTGAAGGTGCTGCGATAGCATCCTTAATCCGACAAAATGAGACTGAAACTTCAGGTTCACTTACCTCGACATATTACAAAATGGTTTCCGGCAGCCATCTGGCGTATTCCGGAAGAAGACAAAAAGATTGTTTATCTGACCTTTGATGATGGCCCTATTCCTGGTGTGACACCGTGGGTGCTGAAACTTCTCAAGGAAAATGATATCAAAGCTACTTTCTTTTGCGTGGGAGAAAATGTATTCCGTTATCCTGAAATTTTCGAACAGATTGTAGAAGACGGCCACGCAGTTGGAAACCATACCTATCACCATCTTCAGGGATTGAAAAGTGAGAATGTTACTTACTTCAAAGATATTGAGCAGGCTAACCGGCTTATCAGCTCTAATCTGTTCCGCCCGCCGCACGGATGGCTAAAACGTTCGCAATACTATTTCCTTTCACAGAAGTACCGAATCATTATGTGGGATGTAATTTCCTGTGATTACAACCAAAATATCACAAAAGAAGAGGTTCTGAATAACGTTCTGAAATATTCACGTCCCGGAAGTATTATCACTTTTCACGACTCTCTGAAAGCGGAAAATCATCTCCAATACGCGCTTCCACGGGCAATAGCTGCCCTGAAGGAACGTGGGTATGAATTCCGGATGATCGAATTCCCGAAAGAACGTAGTTTGTTCAATCCTTTATATCGTCAGCGTCTGCAACGTCTTCGCCAAACTATCCGACAGGTACGTCGCTGGGCATAATCTATTTCTTCTTATCCATCTTTTTATGAATTATTTCCTACCTGTGTACTTGGATAAATAATTTATAATTCCTACAAATAACAGCGACTTACAATCTAAAAGAGTAAGAATACAAGAGAAAACTTTTTGACTTATTGTACTCTGCATGTCTATTCCTTATTGTAATACAGACATTTTAATGCTTGACTTCTTAAATCTACTCTCTCAATCTATCAGTTCAGATTGAGAGATAATCTTATCCTACATATATTTTCGACAATATTACGCAGTCGTAAATTTTCCAGACAAACCGTAAAACTCTCATTCATAAGGCTTAAATTGCAATATATCCTGAGCCTTTAAATGATGTATTCTTTCAAGATTCCAATTATTAGGTTTTTCATTACCGCATTTATTATTATCCTAATGCCGGGATTTGACATGCCAAAACCGGAGGAATCAAAAGAAAAATTTCAGGAAGCCATTGAATTACGTGAATCGGACCCGGAAATGTCACTTCAAATAACAGAATCGTTACTGACACGGAAAGAACCGATTGGTATTCCGGCCTGGGATATATACATTTTACAGGCTAAAATCTATCTCAGGTTAAGACAGATAAACGATGCGATGCACTCAGCCGAGAAAGCAGATTCTCTGTTTTATGCTAGCAAAACCGAGCATCTGGAAGCGGCCCATAGTATTCTTGCCATTACCAACAAAGACAAGGGAAATCTGCCCAAAGCACTTTACCATTATCAGCTAGCCCTGAAATACTCAAAAGACACCCTCAGCCGGTTAAATAATCTTTTTAATATGGCCGAGATTTCGCTGGCTGCCGGTGACACAACCGGCTCCTTGCGATACTTTCAGGAAAATATCGTCTTAGTAAACAACATTGAACCACTTGACTTACGTGCCTATTCCTATCTCAGATATGCCAATTTCTTATTAGCCATCAAACAAGAGTTAAAAAAGGCGCTTTCACTTTTCATGAAGGCAATTCAAATCGACTCAAAGCTCCAACAATATCAAACAGCAGGTTTTGCCTGTTCCGGAGCGGCTAACATATATTCTCTTTTTAATCAAAAAGACAGCAGTATATGGTGGTTTAACAAAGCAATTGAATTGCAGATGAAGGAAAATAATCCATTGGGACTTTCGGATGCTTATGTCAGTTTTGGCGATTTCCAATTTGATTCGGGCAATTATGAAAGAGCACAAAAGCTCTATGAGACTGCACTACCATTTTCTCAGAATGCCGATTACATTCCTGTATTGGAACACAATCTGAAACGGTTATCTGACACCTATGAAAAGAATGGAGACTTCAAGCAAAGTATCATCTATTTGAGGCGCTATAACCGGTTAGTCGATTCGCTCGGAAGAGAAAAATGGCTGGGACAACTGTCCGATCTGCAACTTAAATACGAGTCAGGTAAAAAGGACCAACAACTCAGCGAACTTCGCAGAATGCTTAAGGTTTCGATGCAAATTCCTTTTCTTATCATGGCTATCGGTCTGTTTGCCTTGCTTTATTTTACATTCGTCACCCTACGGAAAAAGAAAAAAGTAAAGTATTATTCTCAAAAAACGTCAGCCAGAACAGCTGTTATAGTAGCTAATGAAGAATGTCAGGAACTCTGGATGAACATTCAACGAAGCATGGATGACGAGAAAGTCTATTGCAATCCGGGAATCACTTTGACTACACTGGCCAACGACTTGCATACAAACCGGACAACTCTCTCGAAAGTCATCAACCACTACTACGGAAAATCATTTAATCACTTCATTAACGACCATAGGGTGGAAGAAGCCTGCAGATTATTACGTGACACAAACAAAAGAAATCTTTCGGTTGAAGGTATCGGCCAGGAAACCGGGTTTAAATCAAGATCTGCATTCTACTCCGCTTTTGTCGATGTAACGGGCACGACTCCCGCCTGTTACCGAAAAAAGGATACTTTGGAGAATTAACTACATCCGTGTTTGTCCTGATTTATTCATCGGGACAACTCCTGCCTTTTACTTTCCTCAATTTGCCGGTAAATTTGGATCGGAACCAAATCAAAAAGCCATTATTATGAAAAACATATTCCCTGTCGGGCTTTTATGCCAGACTTAACTCTTAGCCCGGAGCTTCACAAGCGCTTCACTACATTTCAGAATAATCCTCACGGAAGGATTGATTTTATATGCCTTTGAATAAGGTATGCCTGTGAGATCTGCTTCATCAGTTATGTGTCCAATAATGAGTTTGTCACAGGTAAAAAACCTGTAATACCTGAAAGAGAAACCAAACATTCAATATATGTATTAGGCAAAACCTAATCAGCGTTAATAAATCCTAACATTTTAACAAGTTAAGAAACTAGTATTATGACAGAAGAAAAAGTCTTTTTTGAAGAAGGAGATGTAAAAGTTACGTCTTCACGCTTCCTTACTTACGGAAAAACCCAAACCCTTTCGGGTATAACCTCTGTAAGTTCTTTCGAGCAAAAGCCTTCACGAAAATATCCAATCATTCTGGGGATTGTTGGATTGATTTGCTTCACCTTCAGCTGGCTTGTTGCCGTGATTCTTGTCGCTTTGGCTGTTTTATGGTGGATATCACAAAAAACAGATTACATCGTACGTCTTGAAAGCTCTTCCGGTACGACCGATGCCCTCACTTCAAAAAATCAGGATTTCATCTTCAAAGTGGTGGATGCAATGAACGAAGCCATCGTTTACCGGGGTTAACACTCACTCAACTGTTATTAAAACGGCAAAAGACTGATATTGGAGCAAGGATTTGATGGTACTTCCATTCAAGTCCCTGCTCCTCAATTGCCAATGTCAGTATAGGTCGTTATTTACTTCATGACTACATAATGATCGGATCGATCATCTGCCACAAAAAAATAATTTCATGAATCAGGAACAGGAACATTTCCTACAAAGGCAAAAGGTCCGCACACAAGAAGCCCAATCCAGTCAAGCAGAAACCCGGAATGAATCCCAATGCCCAAAATGTGGAGCAGTTAACCCGACGGGCGCCATGTTTTGTGAAGAATGTGGGTCGCCCTTGAGCGCTGAAACGTGCCTACACTGCGGAGCAACAATTCTTCCCGGTGCAGACGTGTGTGAACACTGCGGAACATTCATCGGAAAAGAGCTGTGTGGCTTTTGCGGCGAGAAAATGAATGAGGATGATGCATTCTGTCCTGAATGCGGTTCGCCAAGAGCGGGTATCAAATGTCCCAATTGCGGCACCCACAATCATTCAGCGTTTTGCATCAAGTGTTACACCCCATTGACGCAAGCTGCCCGTGACGAAATACAAAAGGCTCAAAAAGACCCGGCATTTCAGCAAGTGCTTACCATATCTGACGAAATCAATCGGCTGGAACAACAACTAAAGCGAAAAGAGCAAAACCCGCCTCCTACCTATACTGAACCCGAAAAACCAACTCCCCCACCAGCGAAAACAGCACGCCAATTAGAGCGCGAACGCAAGAATGAGGAATTGAAACGAATGTACCTGAAACTAACAAAAGGAGCAAGAATACCTCCGCGACCATCTGCACCTGAACCCGAACCGGAAATTCCCGAAGTACAACCTGTTAAACACAAGCAAGAAGAAAACGAACTGACTCAGGAAGAAATCGCGAACATCATCAGACAAAAGAGGGAAGAGATGCAGAAACTTCTCGACAGCATGAAACCAGATAACTCCACATCACCTCAGATGGTGAGAAACTATTATACAGCACGCAAACCCCCGGTAAGCGATTCCGTTTGGGAATGCAATTTCAATCACAGCCTGCACCCTAATCCTACCCACTGTGGTAAACCTTTCATGGGAGGGAAATGGGTTGTCGAATACCGGAAAATCCAATGGGAGGTTCATCATGGCGAATGCTGATCTCTCTTAACTGACATCAAAGTAAATAATCAAAAAATTTACCGCCATGAGTGAGGATAAAACGCTCAGAAGTCCATCAACGACCGATGTAGACAAAACGCTTCGGCAACCAGAAGAACAAACTGACAAAACATTGCGCAGCCCTGCCCCTGATTTGGACAAAACACTCCGCCAAAATTCCGGAGATGGTAACAAAACAATGAGAATGTCCATATCTGATAAGAAGGATGATCTGGACAAAACCAGAGCCATCAACCAACAGCATTCAGATGGCGAGGTCGTCAATCCTAAGGGGGAACAGTCAACCTACGAACTAAATGGAAAAACTTACGCATTCAAAAAAATCATTTCGGAACATACCGGAGAAGCACAAATTTACCTGGTCGAGCGGGAAGGAAACGTTTATATACTGAAATTGTATTATCCCCAGTTCAAGCCGCGGTTGGCGTTGTTTGAAAAGTTAAAATCATTCGATTTTCCGGGAATGATCAAGCTTTACGAGTACGGCGAATGGACCAGTCCGAATACCGGCAGCAAGCGGACTTTTGAGCTAATGGAATATCTTGAAGGTGGCGAACTGGACAAAATCAAGTTTGCCGGGAATGCAGACAAGCTGAGAGATATAGCTATACAGGCGGCTCATTCCCTTACTTTTTGCCATAACAACAACATCATTCATAAAGATGTTAAGCCAGGGAACTTCTTCTTCCGCGATAAAAAACACAAACAACTTGTACTGGGTGACTTTGGTATTGCTTCGCTTTGCGAAGAAGATGAGCTGATGCACCAAACACAGCAGGCGCGAACACCCATTTATGCGGCACCCGAAATGTACATTTCCATCGATGACAAAATAGAAATCAACGGGAAAGTCGATTTCTATTCGTTGGGCATCCTGTTAATGTATGTCTGGCTTGGTGATAACCCGTTTAAAGGCAACGAGCGGGCCATGACCAACATGAAACGTTTCGGCGAGCTCCCTTATCCGGAAAATGTACCTTCTGATATATTAACCCTGATGAAGGGTCTCACCGTTGTCAATCCGGAAAAACGTTGGGGATTTGATGAAGTCCAGCGTTGGTATAACGGCGAATCGGTGGCTGTGGCCAGGAATACGCTGGCCCGCTATAAGCCGTTTGTTTTTGATGCCGATCAAAATCTGGCTGCTAACAATCCTCAGGAACTCGCAGAGTTAATGGACAAATACCCACAGCTCGCCATCAAATATCTGTACGGAAACCACATCAAAAACTGGATGGAAGAATCAGCCAATAACAAACTGGCTGTCGAAGTTTACGAAATCTGCGAAAAACGATATCCCAAAAATCAGACTGCCGGATTGCGGGCAACCATATACCTGTTCAACTCAAAGATAGTTTACAAGTCAGTCGACGGCAAAGAGTGCGAAAATAATACCCAAATGGCAGCTGCTATCTTGAGAAACTTCGCCCATTATACCAAAGCACTGCAAAGTAAGGATGATGATTATTATATCTACCTCGATTCAACCGGAAAATCAAAACAGAAAAACCAGTTCCTGAATTACTTCAAGACCTTCGGTTCCACGGTAGCTATCTGGAAAATCATTCATTTCCTCGATCGGAAGACTCCGTTTTACCTCCAGATAAAACAGACAAAACGAAAATCAACTTATCTGACCTGTAAAACTCCGGACGAAATAATTGTCGGGTTCCGTGATAATGATATAACCGACGACGGTTGGCAATCGTTCGTCGACGGTCGTTTCCTCGCCTGGTACGAAAATCAATTTGACCCGGACACCTATGAAATTCTAGAAAAGATTCTTGCCGACGATTCTGTCTACTTGTCCGAAAAAGTACATGCTATCATGTTCTATATCAATCGCCAGGTTTCAATTAACCTTTACCTGCCGGGAGAAAATGACAACTATTACTTTTTCACCAAAAGTGAAGTCGGCAATCTTTACAATCACTATGCCCGCAACAGATTTCAGTTTCAACAGAAAGATTCCTTTGCTGATATGTGTATTGATCGACTTACGGAGAAAAACTCGATCATGTACTTTTATTTCGAGTCGAAAGGCTGGCACGAAGAAGTTCGGTGGGTTAAATATTGCTTCGAACTAAACAAAGGTGACAACCGAAAGAAATGCGGCCCTTACAACCAGGAAGTTGCATTATACAAGGCCATCAAAGGGCTGGATTTCGATCCTTATTACTATTTCCCTAAAAACGAAAAATCAATTTATACCCTGGAGGAGCTGAAAGAGATTCCATCGGAAGAGATTATTGATGAATTGGATAATGGTTCACTGAAAAGCTGGCTGACTCTTTTCTATCAGGAAGCTCCAACGGCTAATCTCCGCACGCAGTATGCTTATGAGAACCTGACAAAGGAATACACTCTTAAACTGGCTGAACTGGATCGTGAAAATCCTGAAGCATTGCGTTTCAAGGATGCGATTAAACGAACGGAAAGTCTGAGGAAAAAGGTAAAAAGAAGATTCACTGCCTTGTCTGTAATGAAACTTCTATTTGCCATTTTGTTCCTCGTTCCGGCCGGTTTCTTACTTACCTGGCTCTTCATGTACAAGGTTCCACTAACGGACAATCCGCTACCGGGTGCTTTCTGGAAAGTAAGTTGGATTTATTATGCATTGGCAGGAATCCCACTGGGACTTTATACCTGGGGTGCAAATGATAACGAAGGCTTTATTACATCGATGTTTGCCGGACTGATAGAAGCTGTTATTCTGTATTACGTTATTTACATCATCGTTGCGCTGCTTTTCCCGTTTTTATCAATCCTCGCCATTGTCCTTGCTATTGGCGGAGTGATTGGTTTTATCTGGGCAGCTTATGGTGCTCCTTCCTCCAGTCGTTCGCTACGAAAGGAGTTGTTTGTTAAATCCGATCCGGCGACTTCTTTTATTGAACCTCTTTACCACGCATTCCATCCGTCAAATAATGGCTTTAAATCCAGCAAGCATGATGCTTTGCTCAACTTTGGTGAAGATTTGACCCGGCAGCGTTCCAAACTAACCCATTGGATCATTCCCGGTATTATCATTTTCGCTTTATCCTCTGGTGCCTATTTCTTTCTTCATCCGCATTTTTCAACCAATCCTATTCGCAAAGACTTACTCGTCAAAGCCGGATTACAAATGGACGATGAGCAGAAAAATAAAATACTGGGGACATGGAAAGGGAATTTCGACAACCGGACTTCAGTGTTGACCATCGAAGAAATAAATTCCGACAGCAATATAAAAGGAAACATTGGAGTGCAGTTCAACAACTACATCGTCGAAGGATTTTCAGGCTCTTTCAGCAGCAGGAAAAATTTGCTCGAGTTTAAAGATACTACTCGTAACAAACTGCTTGACGGAGAATATCGTGCAACGTTCAATGCCCAAATGGACACACTGACCGGCAATTACAAGAGCCGTATCACGGGTAAAATTATTCCATTCACTTACGTTAGAAGCAACTAGCAATCACCATAAATTTTCGCCCATGTTATGTGAAAACTGCCAAAAGACCAACCGCGAAAGTGCCAAATTCTGCAAGTGGTGTGGACAACCCATGCTGGCGAAAGCCAATCATGCACTGGATAACCTGGTCGGAATGAGTGAAATAAAGCAGAAAATACATGCCATCATCAACACTTACAAATCACTTAAGCAGCGGGCATCGGCCTCTGGCAGTCATATCAGGTTAAGCATGAATACCCTGATTATAGGGAATACCGGAACGGGAAAAACAACATTGGCCAAGGCTCTTCAGGAATTGTTTTTCGCCAATGATATCGTCTCGTCTCCCAATATTAAGATGGTTGATGCGGTTGATTACGATAATTTTGTCAAAGATTGGGACCGGAATATCAAGGCTGCCAAAGGAGGAATACTGTTTATCGACAATGTCCAGAAATTATTGCCCGATGGCTACTCCACTGACATTAACAAACTAGACAAACTTTTTGTCGAAATGGACCACTGGGAGAATGATCCCATTGTTATGCTGGCAGGATTGCCCGGCGGTCTCGAAAGTTTCCTGACGGCAAATCCGGCAGTACGGAACCGTTTCCAGTACCTGTTTCAACTTTCCGATTATTTATACAATGAATTACTGACCATCTGTATTCAAAAACTACGGGACAAATATTTCGGACTAACCTTAAGCGAAGAAGCTCATGACAAGCTCAGCCGTCAATTCAAATATGCAGTCAAAACGAAAGATGAATCATTTGGAAACGGGCATTTAGCTGCCAAAAAAGCGGAAGAAATTTTTACCTCTCACCTCAACCGTACCAGTGCTGATGTTGATAACATGACCGTTATACCGGAAGATATTAAAGGGTATGTTCCGGAAGAAAAAACACTCGACGAAATACTGGCCGAACTGAACGATTTCATTGGCATGGAGAATGTGAAAGATGCCGTTCGGGAAATTGCCCAGAAAGTGCAGACATTCAAAGAGCGCGAAAAGCGCGGGATGTTGACCGAGCAACCTGCCATGCACATGGTGCTGACCGGAAATCCGGGAACAGGGAAAACAACCATTGCCCGCAAACTTGGCGAAATTTTCGAGGCCATTGGTTTTCTGGATACAGGAAATGTGATTGAAGTGGACCGGAGCAAAATGGTTAGCCAATACATGGGCGAAACCCCTAAGCTGGTCGACGAGCTTTGCGATAAGGCCATGGATGGAATCCTGTTTGTCGATGAAGCCTATACGCTTGCTCCGCAAAGCAACAGCGGCGAGAAGGACAAGCTGGGAACAGAGGCTATCGAGCGATTAATGAAACGGATGGAAGACGACCGCGATAAATTCGTGGTGATAGCCGCCGGTTACCAAACCGAGATGAACAATTTTCTGTCGGCAAACGAAGGATTAAAAAAACGATTTGACCGTTTTCTGCACATTGATGATTATACTCCGGAAGAGCTATTTGAGATATTTAAAATTCAGGCCAAAAAGAAAAAATTCTCGTTAGGCGAAGGAACCGAAGAAAGACTTCAAAAGGCCATTACTCAAATCTACGAATCACGCGACCGATCGTTTGCCAATGCACGTGAAATGCGGCGTTTGTTTGAGGAAACCACCAGCAGGCTCTCCTCCCGGCTAAACAAAATAGCCAATCCCACAGATGAAATGCTGGAGACAATTCTTCCGGAAGATATTCCATACGAAGAAGCCAAAGAACTTGATCTGAATGAATGCCTCGGCGGTCTAAATGAACTGGTTGGATTGGAGAATGTAAAAGCTGAAGTGCGCAAACTGGTTTCTTACCTCAACATGGAACGGCAGCGGGCTATGTCAGGAGGTGAAAAGACACCCTTGGGCATACACTTTGCGTTCACCGGAAATCCAGGTACCGGAAAGACCACGGTCGCCCGCATCATGGCTGATGTATTCAAATCGCTCGGCATTTTATCACGCGGACATTTGGTAGAGGCCGATCGTAGCAAACTGGTTGGAGCCTTTTCAGGTGAAACAGCTATCAAAACCAACCAGCTCATCGATACAGCAATGGGCGGTGTACTATTCATCGATGAAGCTTACAATTTAATTACAGCCGACAACGACTCGTTTGGGAAAGAAGCCGTCGATACTCTGCTGAAGCGTCTTACCGATGATAAGGGAAAATTCATTTGCATTGTTGCCGGATACACCAAAGAAATGCACGATTTCATTGCTTCCAATCCGGGACTACCATCACGGTTTAACCATCAGATTGAATTCGCCGATTATCAGCCGGAAGCATTAACCCAGATTTTCCGAAACCTTGTAGCGAAAAAGATGATGACCCTGACTTCCGAAGCCAATAAGCATCTGAAGAATTACTTTGAGGGACTATATATCTCAAGGGACAAAAATTTTGGGAATGCCCGCGAAGTGGTCCGGGTATTTGAGCAAGCCCTTACACGCCAAGGCGATCGATTGTCGAAAGTTTTTGATACACCCGGATACACGCCGGACATGTTGAATGAATTAACTATTGCGGACATTACGGGCGAAGAAGCCGGCAAAGCCAAAACACTGGAGGAAATCATGTCCGAACTTGATGAATTTGTCGGGATGACCAACGTGAAGGAGGCCATCAAAGCACTGGCCCGCCAGGTAGAATTTAATAAAATGCGCATGGACCGCGGACTGGCCGGTGCCGAAATCCTGGCCCTGAACCTCATGCTGACCGGAAATCCTGGTACCGGAAAAACAACCATTGCCCGCAAGCTGGGGGAAATATTCAAAGCAATTGGACTGTTACCTTCTGATAAAGTTATCGAGGTCGACCGCAGCCAAATGGTCAGCCAGTATGCAGGGGAAACGCCCAAAGAGGTGAACAAGTTATGCGACCGTGCCATGGGGGGAATCCTTTTTGTCGACGAAGCTTACACTCTGGCACCGACCGATGAAAGCGGAAGTAAGGATAAATCTGGAACCGAGGCAATTGAGTCATTAATGAAACGAATGGAAGATGACCGCGGGAAGTTTGTGGTGATTCTCGCCGGTTATCAAACTGAGATGGAACAGTTTATCCGTGTCAATCCAGGAATCGACAGCCGCATTACCCACCGGATACATATCGATGATTACACAGTTGACGAATTGATGGAAATATTTAAAATGTCGGTCCGCAAGAAAAAATATATGCTTCTCCCTGAAACTGAGGAGAAACTGAAGAAAGCCATCGGGCAAAAGGTCGAGATGCGGGCCAAAAATTTTGGAAATGCCCGCGAGATGCGCAAGATGTTCGACCAAACCACTCAGCTTCTTTCCGAGCGAATATCTCTGCTACCTATTGAGGAGCAAAGCGACGAGGACTTTGTAACCATTCGCCCGGAAGATATTCCGATGGAAGAATCCAAAGTTCTGGACCCGGAGACAGTTTTGGGCAAACTGAATGAGCTTATCGGACTGAATAGTGTAAAAGACGAAGTTCGGAACCTTGTCGCCTACCTCAATATGGAGCGCGAAAGAGCCCAGGCCGGTGGAGTAAAAAAAGGTGTCAGTCCGCATTTTGTTTTCTCCGGAAATCCGGGTACCGGAAAAACCACGGTTGCCCGGATTATGGCGGAAGTATTTAAATCGCTGGGAATTCTCTCGCGTGGACATCTCGTAGAAGCTGACAGAAGTCTTCTGGTTGCCGGATTCTCCGGGCAAACGGCCATCAAAACAAATCAGTTGGTCGACCGTGCACTGGGAGGTGTTCTGTTTATCGATGAAGCCTACACGCTCAATGGTGGTAGCCACGATGAATTTGGACACGAAGCTATCAACACCTTGCTCAAACGATTGGAAGACGACAAAGGAAAGTTCATCTGCATTGTAGCCGGTTACACCAACGAAATGCAGGACTTCCTCGATTCAAACCCGGGCTTGCCCTCCCGTTTCACCAAAACCATTCATTTCCCGGATTACTCGGCTGAAGAAATGACTCTCATTTTCCGATCAATGGTCGAAAAGAATAAAATGCAGCTGGATGTCGATGCTGATACGGCAATTCCTTCGGTTTTTGAAAAAATCGAACAACGCAAGGATAAAAACTTTGCCAATGCACGTGAAGTACGAAAACTGTTTGAATCGGCCATGACCCGCCAAAGCAGTCGGTTATCGGCCATTTTCGGAACGCCCGATTTTAATCCGGATGATCTGAATATTTTGATCCGTGCAGACATTATTGAAAATGAATAAAAACACATTTCACGATGATAGACTGTCCGAAATGTAAAGCCACCATTGAAACCGATTCCTGGTTTTGCGATCAGTGTGGTCAGGAACTAAAAGTTTGCCCACAGTGTGGAGCTTACGGAAAAGGCCGGCGCTGTACCCAATGTGGTACTGTGCTCATTACTGCCAAAGAAAAAACTGAGGGAAGCTCCAAGACACCTGAAAATATTCAATCTCAGGTTCCTCCGCCTCAACAACCAGCCGCTCCGCAACCGGAGGTCCACCATGTTTCAGAAACCAACCCGGACAAGACTGTACGCAAGCCATCGGCTCCTGTTCAAAGTCAAAATATGGTGTTGAAAAATTTAACGCAGGGAATCCAGTTACTAGCTTCAACAGGTGCCATTATCGGGAGGCGAAAAGGGGCCTATGTAGGCATGTTGAGTTCGAATGGTTATGTATCAGGCACTCATGCCCGATTGGATTACAATGCCGCCGGTTACTGGACAATAACTGATTTGGACTCCACCAATGGAACCTTCTATAACCGGGTAAAACTAGCTCCGAATGTTCCCTGTCGCCTTGAGCCAGGAGGCCAAGTAAAAATTGCCGATCTGGAATTCGTGGTTGAATTTAACTAGCTCATCGAAAAACGACGCACAGAATCAAAACCGGAATAACTAAACAAACAACGCCAATGCTACTTTCCATCGATGCCCTGAGCGATACCGGATGTGTCCGGGAACACAACGAAGACATGATTCTGGCACAAGGCGAGCTCATCCGTGACGAACGAGTCCAGTTCCAGGTCGAAACGACTACTGATGTACCGGTCATTCTGGCTGTAGCCGACGGCATGGGTGGGCACAACGGAGGTGAGTTTGCCAGTGAACTGGCCATCCAAAGTCTGGATGACTTTATTCATCAATTACCGGGAAAGTTAAGCTACGATGAATTGAAGGCCCGGTTCGATGATTGGATTCAGGCTATTCACCGGGAGGTTTTACAAAAAGGAATTGATCTGCCCGAATTCCTAAATATGGGAACCACTCTGGTGGGAATTCTTGTTTATGAAAACCAACTGTACTGGTTCAATGTCGGCGACAGCCGACTTTATCGCTTTCGCGGAGGAGTTCTCTCACAAATTTCTTCCGATCATTCCGTACGCAAAATGTACAATCCCAGTGCTCCTTCCAACATGATTTGCAACTCCATTGGTGCCGGACAAGAGGTATTCATCGATTTTACTGAGATGCCGGTAGTGTTCGAGGACGACCAGTTTTTGTTATGCTCCGATGGCTTGAATGACATGATTGAAGATGACACGATTGAAGCATTATTTTCCACTCATGCCAACGCAGAACAATTGGTGGAAGCAGCAAAAAATGCAGGCGGGAAAGATAATGTTTCTGTTTTACTGATCGATATAAAAGCTGTCGGACCGGAAGTAGAAACTCTCGAAAATGAAGACGATGATCATCCTGAAGAAAAAGCAATACAGACTCCCCTGGAATTCAAACAAGAAACCAGGGAATCCACATTAGAAAAGGAGACAAACAAGCCTGAAACCGAATCGCAATCAGAAACGAGAAAAGTTTATTTCCGGAAGGAAACCCAAAAACCGGAAAAGCTTTTTAGCAAGTTGGGAAAGCTTTTCGGAAAAGAACCGCAAAAAACAAGCTCATCCAGCATGAATAAAAAACAGGAATAATATTTCTTCTCCCATTAAAATACCTCTCAAACAATCCCGTTTTTCTGGTTTCTTCAATAACCTGTCGAAAGAATTTGTTTCGCTACCGTGCAATAATTGAGTATATTTGCCGACAACTGGAAGAGCACAATCATCCTGAACAAAAAAGAAACCAATCACATGAAGATTTTACTCGTTGGCTCCGGAGGCCGGGAGCACGCACTTGCCTGGAAAATCAAACAAAGCCCCAAAGTAGAACAACTATTCATCGCACCCGGAAATGCCGGCACCGCCGAAACCGGTACCAACCTGAACATTGGCGTAAGTGATTTTAATGGCTTACGCGATGCAGTAATCGAACATGGTATCGACCTGGTAGTTGTAGGTCCGGAAGTTCCGCTGGTAGAAGGAATCGTTGACTTTTTTGCGGTCGATGAACAGGTTAAAAATATTCCCGTGATTGGTCCCGATAAGGAAGGAGCCCGCCTGGAAGGCTCCAAAGATTTTGCGAAAGAATTCATGGTTCGCCACGGAATTCCCACCGCTAAATATCTTTCGGTTACCGCCGAAAACCTGGAAGAAGGTATTGCATTTCTGAAGACCATGAAAGCTCCTTATGTACTAAAAGCCGATGGTTTGGCTGCCGGAAAAGGAGTACTTATCATCGATTCACTGGAAGAGGCAGCAGATTCACTGCAGGAGATGTTGGGGGGAAAGTTTGGTAACGCAAGTTCCATGGTTGTTATTGAAGAGTTTCTGAAAGGAGTGGAATGTTCGGTGTTTGTTCTCACCGATGGTAAAGATTATAAGATTCTCCCAGAAGCAAAAGATTACAAGCGAATCGGAGAAAGCGACACCGGTCTCAATACCGGGGGAATGGGAGCCATTTCACCCGTGCCGTTTGCCGATGCAGTTTTCATGAGAAAAGTGGAAGACCGAATTATCCGGCCCACCGTGGAAGGTCTGCAAAAGGACAATATCCACTACAAAGGATTTATCTTCGTTGGATTGATCAATATCGACGGCGAGCCTTTCGTCATCGAATACAATGTGCGCATGGGTGACCCCGAAACAGAAGCTGTCATGTTGCGGGTAAAGTCTGATTTTGTTGATTTACTGGAAGGCATGGCTGAAGGAAATCTTGCTGCCAAAACGCTCGAGATTGATGAGCGCGCCGCGGTCACAGTCATGTTGGTTTCCGGCGGTTACCCCGAAGCCTACGAAAAAGGCAAAGCCATTTTAAATCTCGATAAAGTAATAGGAAGCATTGTATTTCACGCCGGTACAAAATTCGATGGAGATCAGGTTGTGACCAGTGGAGGACGGGTTATTTCGGTTAGCTCGTATGGGAAAAACCGGCAAGAAGCGCTTATGCAATCATACAAAAATGCCGACATTATCGATTTTGATAAAAAATATTATCGCCGCGATTTGGGATTCGACCTTTAAACCGCTGATTTCATGGTACTGAAATTTCTGAAAAGCAATCAAATTGCTCATTTGATACTTATTCCGTTAGCCGGAATTCTTCTCTGGCTGCCTGGATTAATTCATCCGGAAAGTTTCCGTTTTTTTGCCGGAGAAGCTGACATGCCACTATACCGGATTACCGGAGCCTATTTGCAAAAACTTCCTTTCTTATCGGTTTTTGTTGGATTGGCTGTTGTAGTTGTTAGTGCATTTTTTATTAACCAAATCAGTACTCGTTTTCAATTCTTGCGATCACGTTCCGGCTTGCCGGGAATCATCTATTTACTGACGGTTTCAGCGTTTCCATCCATGCATACGCTACATCCGGTGCATCTGGCATCATTGTTTGTATTCCTGGCCATCATTAGCATCTTCGACACCTATCATCAATCAAATACCATCCCTGATACATTTAATGCCGCCTTCTTTCTATCGGTTGGTTCGTTATTTTACTTCCCAACCATCTTCCTTTTTCCTATTACCTGGATAAGTATCGCGGTATTGCAAAAGGGAGACAACTGGCGTTTACTTTTCATTCCTCTTGTAGGATTTGTAGTTCCATGGTTTATCGCCGCTGGTGTTTATTACCTAAATGACATACTTCCCCAGCTTTTTAGCGCAGTTCAGGAAAACGTGCATACAGCCAACGTCAACATCATTAACACCATTTCGTTTCAGCTAATCTCCGGGCTGTTCATCTTCCTGGCGGTTCTGGGTAGCAGTTCTATTCTCAGCCGTTATGATATAAAGAAAATCAGCTCCCGCAAATATTTTATCATCTTCTACTGGATGGTAGCCTTTTTGGTCGTCTCTATTTTATTCAGTCGTTCAGTCGGCATTGAAGCGATTATTCTGCTGGCCATTCCATTTTCTTATATCATTGCCCACTTTTTTATTTTTGCGCGAAATCGCTTTTGGCCCGAATTACTCTTTTATCTCTTCCTCGGGACCATTGCTGCCGTGATGATCATCGGATAAAATGAATGCTTCAAAGCCGACATTGGCCATTTACGGAATTCAGGACCGCATGGAACTGGATCATCCGGGATATGTGCACGACCATAATATTGCACTCATGTCGGGCGGAAAAGTGATCAAGTTTTTGCAGCTGGAACGGATTACCCGCCGAAAAAGGGACAACCATCTGTATCATCACCTCACTGAACTTTTACGAGAAGAAAAACTTCTCTCTCCTACCGATTACGACCTCGTATTTGTGGATAATGTGGTGGGAAGAGCCTTTATTTCCACTGATGGACAGGCACGTTTTGAGGCTCCGTTAAACCACAAGCTTTCCGCTTCCGCTGAAAAAGGACGTTGCTGGTGGTACGGCAAGGAACAAAAAGCCTGGGTGGTGAATCATGAGCTGGCCCATTTGTTTTCATCGATAGCATTTACCGGCGAAATTGAAGATGACAGTCTACTTATCCATTTTGACGGAGGTGCCAGTTTATCCAACTTCTCTGCCTGGACTTACCGGGATAAAAATCTTACACTGCTGGAATATCACTGGGATCTGAAATATCTGACCGCACTATTCAATGCTAATGCACTGGCATTTGGCATCATCGGGGCAAAAATGGAAAACCAAAATTCCGTCCCCGGAAAGATGATGGGTTACGCATCCTATGGTACCTATTCTCTGGAGTTAGAACAGTGGCTGAACCAGCATCAGTTTTTTGAAGATAACTGGGGAAAACGATCGGTATTCTTTCAGCAGGCGCAAAAAGACTGGAATTGGCATGGAAACTCCTTCGACCAGAAGGACCCGTTTCTTCAGAATATTATTACCACCATGCAACATGTTTTCCAGCGGGACTTCCTGGAAAAGTTAAGAAAACTGCAGCAACAGACCGGTTGTCGTAACTTATACTATTCCGGTGGATGTGCTTTGAATATTGTCACCAATTCACTGATTGTTAATGAAGGCTTATTCGAGCATGTTTTCATCCCACCCTGTTGTGAAGATTCCGGGCTGGCTTTGGGAGCGGCAACTTACGTTGAATGGTTGAAACACGGTAAAGTTGAGAAACACTCTCCTTTTCTGAACAACTGGGGTCTGCTTCCCGAAAAGGTTGATTACAACAGGGAAACTCTAGAGGAAATAGCTACGGACCTGGCGGCAAACCTGGTGATTGGTATTGCCAATGGCCCGGGAGAATCGGGGCCCCGCGCATTGGGAAATCGTAGTATTGTAGCCCGTGCAGATTCGGCTCAACTGGCCCGAAAAGTGAGCATGGTACACAAGGGTCGTGAATGGTATCGCCCGGTTGCACCAGTAATGCTTGAACGAAATGCAAAGGAGGTGACCGGACTTGATGTCATTCATCCGCTATCGCGATACATGTTGCTTGATTTTGATATTCTTCCCGAAAGAAAAAAAGAAATGATTGGTACGGTACATGTGGACGGAACCGCAAGAATACAGACCATATTTCAGCGTGATGACAATCCTTTCCTATACGATTTACTGGAATTGCTTGATAGCCAGCACGGAATCAAAGCACTGATTAATACGTCATTTAATCATCGTGGAGAACCCATTGTTCATACACCGGATGATGCAATTGAATCGGCCGGGAGAATGAAACTGGACGGTGTTGTTATCAACGGAAAATACATCCACCTGTAACCATTACTGGGGAGGTAAATTCTCAGCCTGATTGCTCCAGGCATTTTCAACATCCGACAAAGGAACACCGTAAATGGAAATAAAATCGCTGGCAAAATGATCGCTGCGTCCTTGGGTGAAAATCTTCCGGTATTTATCCATTCCATACCGGCGAATAATATAGCCGGCAAATGAACCGGAAACCGGATAAGATATGTTGGTATCAAATTTCTCAAAATCACTGGCCAGACTTTCAATATCCGGTAACTCTCCATGTGATGCTAAAGCGGCAACAACCATTTGCGATCCGTTGAAGTTAGTTTCGTCACTATACGTCACGCGCTCCATGTAAACAGCAATTCCTTCACTCAGGATTCTTAGATCGGTAGGGCCCCAGGCATTAAATGTGATAATGTGTGCCACTTCATGAGCCGATATACCCCGTTTGCCAATAGTGTAACCATCGTCGCCGTAAATAACCTCTATGGTATTTAATATCGGAAATGCCTGCCCGGTCTTATCTGTAAACCCCGCGTCAGCCAAATCGTTGAAAATATAAGCGTGTATCTTCTGGTTGTATTGTGTTCCCAGTATTTCATTCAACTGAGTAAAAACACGCTCCTGCTCTGTTATAATCTTATTAATATCCGCTTCAGCGGCAGAATTTGGCCGATAGTAGAACACATAGTGGTCCGATTCGGCCTGTAACCAGGTTCCATGCGAATCCAACTCATTGTTATCGGGGAGCAATGAGCAAGCCTGCAACAACAGCATAATGGCTATCGCGATATATCTACTTCGCATGGAAAGGCATAAATTTTAATGAAACCGACCACCTTTGTTCTGATAACTTCAGACTATATCGTTTATTGTAATCCCGACCATAAAGATAAGTCCAACCCGGACAAATCTGAATACGGCTGGAAAGACTAATGTTAGCTTTGGCTGATAACCCAAAGGCAAATCCGCTTTCCACCCCTGAACTGTTCGCATAATAACCAGGCTCACTGGAATACCAGCCAACCATCCCTTTCCCCCTGGCCTGAATGTCAACCTTCAATCCTGGCAAAATACGGATAAGGCTTCCGGTTACCAATCCGGCGTTGAGACCGGCCAAGTGATACGTCAAATCCGTACCACCATCGTAATTCAGGTTCCATTTTCGATAGTTCAAACCCGCTTCCGGACCAGCATACAATCGAAATAACGAATTTTCCTTCTTCGTGAAGTAACGATGCTGCTCCCAATCCGCCACGAGGTTCATCATCTTCTGATCAGGTGCGGCCTCTTTACTGTCACTGTATTTCCAGTTATTGAAATTCCACATCGAGAACCGAAAGATATTCTCGTGCCTTTCATTCACCTTAAATAAGGTAAACTCCGGAAAAAGTGAACTGGCATAGAAACCAGCCGGACTGGATTGTCGTTCATGAGAATATTCAAGATGCGAGTATCCTCCACCTATACTCCATCCCCAGTCTTCGGCCCTGGCTCCCCATGGCAATGCAAATACAAAGACCAATAATACAAGTAGTTTTCTTTTCAATAGTCTGTGATTAATTACATAACAACATCCGGTTAACTTGCCGATGCATTGTTTAACCAATCAGGCTTATCAACCTTTTGCAGGGAGCATGGAGGATACTGTACGAATTTGGATATCCGCTGAAAGTTCTAAAGATAACAAGTTTTTAAGCAAATTATGGCCTTTCACTGACAGATTCATTCTCCGGATAATTATACAGTAATAAACATTAATTCAAAAGCCACTTTTGCGTCCGTAATCGTACACCCCCGGTTCGAAACCGTACAATATCTTCACAGAACAGCAAAAGGGCAGAAATCATTTATATCTCATTTCGTGACGTTTATGCCATTTGGCACGTCTATTGGTAAATGCTGTTCGGGATGTAACGTTTAAAGTGGAATTTAATCCATCATTCATTGTAACTATTTATGTCCGGAGTATGTCTAACATTCCGGGGTTAGTTAAATACGGGTGATTTTTCCGCGCATTAGGTCCCAACCGAATACAAAACCTTTAAACATGATACAAATCAACAACTTACACAAATCGTATGTAACGGGGAATAACAGCCTGCACGTCCTGAAAGGCCTGAACCTGGAAATCGAGGAGGGAGAATTCGTTTCCATTATGGGGTCATCGGGCTCGGGTAAGTCAACTCTGCTGAATATTCTTGGCATCCTCGATAATTATGATGAGGGAGATTATTCACTTGATGGTCGTCTTATTCGGAATCTGAATGAAACTCAGGCTGCCCGGACACGGAACCAAATGATTGGATTCATTTTCCAGTCATTTAACCTGATTTCCTTCAAGAATGCAATGGAGAATGTAGCTCTTCCGCTTTACTACAAAGGTGTTTCACGACGTAAACGGAACCAGATGGCATTGGATTTTCTGGAAAAACTGGGATTGAAAGAGTGGGCCAATCACATGCCGAATGAACTCTCCGGTGGTCAGCGTCAACGTGTAGCCATTGCCCGTGCGCTGATTTCCAAACCGCGTATTATTCTGGCTGATGAACCCACTGGTGCACTTGATACCCAAACCTCTTACGAAGTGATGGAATTGCTGAAGCAGATCAATGAAGAAGGTATTACCGTCATCATCGTGACTCACGAATATGACATTGCCGCCATGACACAAAAAATCATTCGCCTGAAAGACGGCGTGATTGAAGAAGTGATCAAAAACGGCGATTTGAAGTCCTTCCAGGCACAGTATAACCGGAACCTTAACAAATCAGAGCATCATGTTTGATATCGATGTTTGGCAGGAAATTTTCAGCACCATCCGGAAGAACAAGCTCCGTACTTTTCTCACCGGTTTCTCGGTAGCGTGGGGTATCTTCATGTTAATGATACTGCTCGGATCGGGAAACGGGTTGCAGAACGGCGTGAAACAGGAGTTTGCCAGCAACGCAGTAAATGCCATGTGGATCTGGACAGGTGAGACCAGCATACCTTACAAGGGAATGAAAACCGGCCGACCCATTCGTTTTAACAACCAAGATTATACCTTCCTGAAAACCAAGGTTGACGGGCTTGATGAGGTGTCTTCCCGGTTTTATCTGCCCGGTGATACCAACTATGCCTATGGCAATGAATATGGTTCATTCACAACAGTTACCTGTCATCCTGCCCTTCAGGAAGTGGAAAATATTAAATTGACTAAAGGTCGCTTCATCAATCACAAGGATATTACCGACTACAGGAAATCAATCGTAATAGGAAAAGATATTGCCAAAGCACTCTTTAAAGAAGAAGATCCCATTGGAAAATACATCAAGATTAATGATGTTCCTTTTGAAGTGATTGGTGTTTGCCACGATCCCGATAATCATAACGACCGGACGGCTTACATGCCGGTTTCAACTGCTCAGCGAATTTTCAACGGAGGCAACAGGGTTCACAGCTTTGCCGTTACCACAAAAATGGTTACTTCGGCCAGCCAGGCTGAAGCCATTACCAAAGAAGTTCGCGAAGCGCTTGCTCAGCGACACAAATTTGATCCGGATGATAAGCGTGCCATGGGCGCATTCAACATGCTGACCGAGTACCTCCGTACCATGAAGATTTTCCAGGGAATCAAAATATTTGTCTGGATCATTGGCATCGGTACCCTGATTGCCGGTATCGTTGGCGTCAGTAATATCATGCTGATTCTGGTAAAAGAACGCACCCGCGAAATTGGCGTACGAAAAGCTCTTGGAGCTTCTCCCCGCTCCGTTATCGGACTCATCCTGATGGAATCGATCCTGATAACAACCGTTGCCGGTTACATCGGTCTAACAATGGGAGTAGGTATCATGGAAGGAGTGAATTACGTTCTGGAACAAATGTTTGCCTCCGGTGGAGGTGAAGGAGTTTTCTTCCGTAACCCTACCGTAGATTTCGGGACAGCTATTTCAGCCACTTTAATCCTGGTCTTGTCGGGCGCCATTGCCGGATATATACCTGCAAAGAAAGCGGCCAGTGTAAAACCCATCGAAGCCCTGCGTGATGAATAAGCAAAGGGATGAGTTAAAATCAAAAATCGATAACCTGCTTAAAATTCCTTATCATGTTTGATATTGAACGCTGGAACGAAATATGGAACGCCCTGACAAAAAACAAGCTCAGGAGCTTTCTCACCGCCTTCGGGGTTTTCTGGGGTATCTTCATGCTGATTGTCATGACAGGTGCCGGTAACGGACTGAAGCACGGCATTTACGACGGTGTATCCAAGTTTGCTGTCAACTCCGCTTTCATGTGGACTCAACGAACCGGCGAACCTTACAAAGGATTTAAGCGCGGTCGCTTCTGGAACATGAATACCACTGATGTGGAATACATTGAAGATCACGTAAAAGACATCCATTATTTGGCTCCGATGCTGTTTGGCTGGCGCGAAAGAAGCGGAGACAACACTGTTCGCGATAAGCGAACCGGCGCTTTCAGCATCATGGGCGATTACCCTATCTATGCTAAGATTGACCCGATGACCATGGTAAAAGGACGATGGATCAACGACATCGATATGATGGAGAAGAGAAAAGTGTGTGTGATTGGTGAAAAAGTCCTGGAAAGTATGTTCGATAAGGATGAGGATCCTATTGGAAAATACCTCAAAGTATCGGGTGTATATTTCCAGGTCATCGGGGTAATGAAGCCTGAAACGCGGGTCAATTTTGGGGGACGTAAGGAAGAGACCATTTTTCTCCCGTTTACCACCATGCAACAAGCATATAACTATGGCAACGAAGTTCACCTGATTGCAGTCACCTCTAAAAAAGGCGTTTCGGTTAGCAGTATTGAATCGCAGCTTAAGGAAATCATCAAAAAAAGACACTCAATTGCTCCAAATGACGATCAGGCGCTAAGAACTGTAAATATTGAAAAAGAATTCAAACAAATGGACGGCCTCTTCTTTGGCATTAGTATTCTCACCTGGATTGTGGGTATCGGAACTCTAATGGCCGGAGTAATTGGTGTCAGCAATATCATGCTTGTCATCGTAAAAGAGCGTACCCGCGAAATCGGGATACAACGTGCACTGGGCGCTACTCCACGAACCATTATTTCCCAGATTGTACTCGAAAGCGTGGTTTTGACAACCCTTGCCGGATATATCGGACTTTCACTGGGGGTAGGACTTCTGGAGCTTATTAGCAACCTTCTGGATAAAATGAACAGCAGCGGCGATGGTGTTTTCTATACCAATCCTACTATCGATTTGCCGGTGGCCCTGGCTGCCCTTGTGGTGCTGATCCTTGCCGGACTGTTTGCCGGCTCTATCCCGGCGAAGCGGGCGCTGCAAATAAAACCCATCGACGCTTTACGCGATGAATAACCAACGTATTGAAGAGATAATTAATAACATTGAATAAACCACAAAATCTGCCTAAAATGAAAAAGTTTTTCAAAATCTTCGGATTCGTTTTACTGGGGGCAATGTTCCTTGGAACCCTGGGTTTCCTGTACAAGAAATCACAGGCAAAACCAGATGAATTTAAGGATGAAACTCCACTCATCACCAACATCATTCAAAAAACCGTGGCGACCGGATCGGTCGTTCCCCGCAGGGAAGTGGAGGTAAAACCACAGGTTTCCGGTATCATACAGGAAGTATATGTGGAAGCAGGTACCATTGTCAAATCAGGCGATATTCTGGCCAAGGTGAAAATCATTCCGGACATGGTGAACCTGAACGCTGCTGAGGCTCGGGTGACCAAAGCTAAAATCAGTTTCGAAGATGCCAAGCTTGATTACAACCGGCAATCACAACTTTTCGAGAAGCAGGTCGTTTCGCGTGAAGATTATCAGAAATCAAAACTTACCTACGACGGAGCAAAGGCCGAAGTGGAGGCTGCCGAAAATAATCTGGAGTTGATTCGCAAGGGTGTAACCAAGAGTTCGGCAAAAACGACCAATACACTGATTCGCGCTACCATTGACGGAATGGTGCTCGACGTACCGGTAAAAGTGGGAAATTCCGTCATCCAGTCGAATACATTCAACGACGGAACCACTATTGCGACCCTCGCAGACATGAACGACATGATTTTCGATGGCAAAGTGGACGAAACTGAAGTTGGCAAAATAAAAGAAGGCATGCACATCGAACTGACCATTGGTGCCATCGAAAATGAAAAATTTGCCGCCACGCTGACGTATATATCACCGAAAGGGGAAGAAGAAAACGGAGCCATCCAGTTTGAAATCAAAGCCAATGTCAACCTGAAAAAAGATCAGTTTATTCGTGCCGGATACAGCGCCAATGCCGATATTGTACTGGCCCGTCGCGACAGTGTCCTGGCCGTTCCGGAAGGCTTGCTGCAGTTCGAAAACGACTCGGCTTTTGTTGAAGTGGAAACACAACCCAAACAATATGAAAAGCGATATGTGAAAACAGGCCTTTCTGATGGTATCAACATCGAAATCAAAGAAGGCATCACTAAGGATGACCACCTGAAAGGTCCCAAAATTGAGCCGGGTGCAAAGAATAGTTAAAAATTAATAGCCCCGAAAGGGGTAACACCCAAAACGTTTAAGTAAATTAGCATAATGTCGAAATATAAAAACAGCAATCCATGAATCGACTAATCTATGCCATCGCCTTTTTAATTCTGGCAACGATTACCAACGGACTTCGGGCACAGGATGCCTGGACGTTGAAAGAATGTATCGATTATGCCATTAAAAACAATATCCAGGTTAAACAAGGCGAATTGAGCACACAATACCAGGAAAATTTATTACAAAAAGCTAAAACAGACCGTTTTCCAAACTTAAGTGCACAGGTATCGCAAAACGAGAACTTCGGTCGGTCATTGACCTACAATAACACCTACGAAAACATCAACTCATCGCAAACTGACTTCAGTTTAAGCTCCAATGTTCCTGTTTTCTCAGGTTTGCAGATCAACAACAACATTAAAGCAAAGGGCTTTGACCTGAAAGCGTCGATGGAAGATCTGCAAAAAGTGAAAGACGATATTACCATGAATATCGCCTCAGCTTATCTCGAAATTCTGTTTTCGCAGGAGTTGGTGAAGATATCGGAAGATCAGTTGACTGTAACGAAGCAACAGATTCAGCAAACACAAGAGAAAGTCGATGCAGGAAGTCTGGCCAAAGGTAGTTTGCTCGATATTCAGGCACAAGCAGCCAAAGAGGAACTGACACTGGTAGATAACCAAAATCAGCTTAAGCTCAACTACCTGCAGCTTGTTCAGTTACTTGAACTTGATTCGTATAAGGGTTTTGAAATCCAAAAACCCACGTTGCCGGAAATCAAAGCTGAAGCATCATTAATGTCAGCTACCGAAATCTTTAAATCAGCTCTTGCGCTGCGTCCGGAAATCAAATCATCTGAATATAAACTGCAAAGTTCAGAATATCAACTGAAATATGCTAAAGGTGCCAATTATCCGTCCATCTACCTTTTCGGAAGTTACTACAACCTATACAATAACAAGTATACCGATCTGAATGGACAGGAAATTGCTTTTAGCGACCAGTTAAAAAACAATCAGCGGAAAGGATTTGGCCTTCAAATGAACATCCCGATTTTTAACCGGTTGCAAAACAAAACTCAAATTGACAACGCCAAACTGGATCTTCTCAGTAAGCAACTGGATGTGGAAAATGCCAAAAAAGTCCTTCGTAAGGACATTGAAACGGCTGAAACCAATGCTGTAGCAGCACTTAACCGGTATACCTCCAACCAAAAGGCAGTAGCAGCGATGGAGGAAGCATTCCGTTATTCAGAAGAAAAATACAACGTTGGTTTGGTGAATGCATTGGAGTACAACCAGGCAAAAAACAATCTGGCAAAAGCACAGTCTGATTTATTGCAGGCCAAGTATGAGTTTATTTTCCGCACCAAAATACTCGACTTTTACCGCGGACTTCCCATTGAATTGTAATCCGAAAGATTTTGTGAAGAACTTTTATTCTATATAAAAAGCCGCCTGAGAAATCGGGCGGCTTTCTTTTTTATGATATTCATTGAGAAACTTAGTTCGCCTCTTCTATTTTTAATATCACACTAGTCCGTTGCGCATTCACGTCCGGATTAAATCCGATTTGCATCAGAAAATCACCGGTAAAAACCTGTCCTGGTTTCAATGTTGATTGCGTACCCGGATAGAGATTTATCTCCCCTATTTTATATTTCTTCGAAGCATCCAGCCCTTTGAAACGAATGGGCAACTTGCTTCCTTTCCCGAAACGGTTATTTACCAGGTAACTGAAAACCACACCTGATGATTTGGTTTTATCGACATACATTACCGATGCCACATCGTTGGTAAACGGATCGGATAAACGATACTGATCCCCATGCCAGACAATCTCTTTAAACGAATCGTAGGTTTTCGCTGCTTCGCGGCAAAACTGAAGGTCCGGCTCACTCAGGTGGCTGATATCGATGTCAAATCCCAGCTTGCCCATCATAGCCACATCGGTCCGGAATTTGAGCGGCTGTTTGCCCCAGGCGGTCACGTGATTACTGGACGCTATGGCCGGATAGAAATAGGAATATTCCCACTGAATGAATATGCGCTCCAGTGGATCGGTGTTATCGCTCGGCCAGAATTCGGTAAAATATTTCAGTGCACCGTAATCAACGCGACCTCCGCCGCCAGAACACAGCATCATGGGTATGTGTGGATATTTCTTCCGGATACGTTCCAGTACTTTGTACAGACCACGCACATAATCGATATACAGATGTGACTGGTTGCCCAGATATGCTGAATTCGCATTATAAATAACCGAGTTGCAATCCCATTTAAAATAAGCTAATCCAGGATTTCTCGTCAGCAATCCATCCACGATGCCGTATACAAAATCCTGTACTTTTGGATTGCTCATATCCAGCACCAGCTGATTTCTGAAATAATATTCGGGTCGATCCGGCTGTTTAATCACCCAATCGGGATGCTTCTGATACAGTTCGCTTTGCGGATTGACCATCTCAGGTTCAATCCAGATGCCAAATTTCACACTGTCCTTTGTTGCCTCTTGTACCAGCGAAATGACCCCATCGGGTAGTTTCTTTTTATTGGCCTGCCAGTCACCCAAGCCGGCATGATCGCTATTTCGCGGATACTTATTTCCAAACCAGCCATCATCCAACAAGAATAAGTCAACACCCAACTTCCGGGTATCCTTGATTAAATCCTTCAGCTTATTTTCATCGAAATCGAAGAAGGTCGATTCCCAATTATTGAGAAGCGTTAACCGTGAACCTTCTCCGTCCATCATTTGGTATTTCCGTGCCCAGTCCTGAAGTTGCCGGCTGGCCTCCCCTTTTCCACTGTTCGACAGAACAGTGATAAACGGTGGCGTATCAAACTCTTCTCCTGGCTTCAGCGAGTAAGTTGAAGCATAGTTATTCATACCGGCAATAATGCGCAGATTATCCTGTGGATCGACTTCCAGATCGAACCGGAAGTTTCCACTCCATTCCAGTGCCCCGTACATGACTTCTCCTTGATCCTCAGTGGAAGGTTTGTTGAGTGATATCATAAAGACAGGCGGCTGAAACAGATCAGCACGGGTTCCCAACTTCGTGTCCAGTGTTTTGATGCCGTGCGTCAACTCCGACACCTCGGGTTGCATCTCTTTTGCCCAGTCACCGTGAAACTGCCGGAGCCAGTAACTTCCAGCCTTTAGACAGAGATTGGCAGATGCGAATTTGTGCAACTGGACATCGCCTTTCTCGTGGTGCTCGATGACACTCCATTGCTCAATGACATCTTCATTGAAATAAGATTTGTAATAAAGAGTCACGCCGAAATCGTAAACCGGATCTTTGAGTTGAACACTAAGCAACGATACATCCTTGCTTACCAATGTTTCTTTGTGGCTGACATATTTCAGCGCCAGCGAATTGTTTCCGTCAGCATGTGTAACAGTGATGGCAGGTTCCAACAGGTTCCGTGAGCCCGCAGGCGTATACGCAGAATTATACATCCCGGTATAATCAGATGCCTGTCGGTATTCCAATGGAATCTGAGCGTACTCGCCCGAAGAAGATAGTTTCTTCCCATAGTAAATCATGTTGACATCTTTCACCTGGTTAACCTGAAGAACTAAGGCGTTGTGGGCCGTTTCAACCGGAATGGTGATGGTTTGTGCCGCAACATTTATTGTCAAAAACGGAAGGACGAGTATGACAACAAGTAACCCGGCCCGTTGGATGGATTGTTTTCGTTGGTTCATATATCAGCTATTTTAGATTCAATGGTTTTATCAAAATGTACCAGATACAATATCTTCAAATTTAAACATAATCGGTAAGCCTAGGAAGTAAGCCTTTCCTGCGTAAGCATATTTTCACTTTCAAATTAATACCATCGCCAGATTCCCGTCAGGTTCAACTGAGCTAATCCGCAATATTAATTTTATGTTCATATGATGACGCCATTTCTGTTAAAGGCAAATAATTGTAACTTTAAGGAACATTACTTTCGTTTTGTGGTAAATCATGTAGTCATAATACCGTAGCCCGTATGAAGAAGAAAAAAAGGAGTTTTCGCCTTCTTATCATCGTTGTTTTTGCAGCCATTATTCTGCTCATTGTTGGCAAAAAAGCCGGTTGGTTTGGAAAGGAATTTGCCACCCGAATAGCCGTTGAAAAAGCAGAGAAGAAAGATATTACAGAAATCATTACAGCGAACGGAAAGATTGAACCGCAAACAGAAGTAAAAATCAGCCCGGAAGTTCCAGGTGAGATCATTGAACTTCCCGTGAAGGAAGGCAACGAAGTGAAAGCCGGCGACCTGCTGGCCATCATTAAACCGGATATTTACCTTTCCAATCTGAACCGATCCCGTGCCAGCCTGAATACCCAAAAAGCCAGATTGGCGCAGGCAGAAGCGCAATTGACCGAGAAAAAACTAAGTTTCGACCGATCTCAACAGCTTTACAAACGGCAAACGATTTCGCAGTCCGACTTTCAGTCGGCCGAAGCGGCGTATAAAGTAGCCGTTTCGGAAGTGGAAGCTTCACGATATCTGGTGAAGAGTGCCGAATCAAGTGTACAGGAATCAGAAGAAAATCTGACGAAGACCAAAATATATGCGCCCATTTCCGGGACCATCTCCAAACTGAATGTGGAAAAGGGTGAACGTGTGGTCGGGACCAACCAGTTTGCCGGAACCGAACTGATGACAGTGGCCAACCTGAACAGCATGGAGGTAAAGGTGGATGTCAACGAGAACGACATCGTGAAAGTGCAGCAGGGCGATACTGCCGTTGTGGAGATTGATGCTTACATGAACCGCAAATTCAAAGGGATTGTGACCGAAATCGCCAGCTCGGCGAATGTGACAGGTACTTCGACCGACCAGGTGACCAATTTTGATGTAAAGATTTTACTGCTGCAAAGTTCCTACAACGACCTGCTGACGAATCATTCGGAGCGCTACCCCTTCCTTCCGGGAATGTCTGCTACCGTAGATATCCGGACCAATACCCGCAATGGAGTAATTACCGTTCCCATTCAAGCTGTGACAACCCGTAGCGAAAGTGGTGAAGCCAAAGATGAAGCTTCCGGCTTGCAACAGGTAAATGACGAGCAAACGGATGAAACAGCACAGACAGAACCTAAGCCCGAGGCAAAACAACATGAAGTAGTCTTCGTATACAACAAGGGCTTGGTGCGCGAAAAAAAGGTAAAAACAGGTATCCAGGATAATGTCAACATCGAAATCGAAAGCGGTCTCGAAGGTGGCGAAGAAGTGGTTGTAGCTCCCTACGGACTTATTTCCAGGACTCTCAAGGATTCCATGACCGTGGAAGTCGTCCCGATTGATGATCTCTATAAGACGAAGAAGTAAGCCTCCCAAATTGGAATGTTTTTAACCTGTGCCGGGAACTTTTTAGGGTACCCCGTTTGAAAAGATATGTATCCATAACATGTTTCAGAGTGCCCCGTTTTGAAAAGTATGTACCCATAACATGTTTTAAGGGTCCCCGTTTGAAGAAATATGTATGCTCAACATGTTTTGACCACGGATTGACACAGATTAGCACAGATTATTTTCATGGTCAGGACATGTCCAACCCGGAGAAGTGTCATTCGCAATGGTAACACACCGTAGGGTCACGATACATCGTGACCAAAGGTTCCCATTCCATAACCAAGGTAGGTGTTAGAAATACCGCGGGCCCATGCGGCGACGGCGGCGGCCAATGTTGAAATCATAGCTTACCATGAATTCGTGCGTGCCTGCGTTGTAGTTTGCCTGCGACATGGTTGTCAAATCGTAAGCATACCCGATTTTCAACTGCGGATTAACATAAAATTGCAACAGTCCGCCAAATGAGTTTTGATAACGATACGTTGCTCCCACCCAAACCTTTTCACTAATCAGAAATTGTGCAGAGAAATCGGCTGATACGGGTGAATTCTCGGCATAGCGAACCAAGAATGAAGGTTTAAACTTCAGGGTGCCATAACGTGATACATTAAAAACCTGGGCACCCATCAAATAGAAATGAAGGACTTCCTTCTGCGTTAAGCTGGAGGTTTCTTTCTGAATATCGTTTCGGAGAATTTTCGGAACTGACAATCCAAGGAAAAAACGATCGCCATGCCACATCACTCCTACACCAAAGTTTGGCAGGAACTTATAGTTGATGTCCTCGGCAAAAATCGGGTCATTCGGATCGTTAATCCGGAGATCGGTTAAACGAGCCTCATACAAATTGAAACCAGCTTCCAAACCAAATGAGATGTATTGTCGACTGCTGTATCGATTGGCTCGAACACGGTAAGCGTAATCGAAATAGATACCGTTCTGCTTCACCGGTCCCCAGCTGTCATTGAAAAGCGAAACGCCCAATCCCACATTGTATGAATTCAGTGGAGCCTGGATGGTAACGGTATTGGTTGACGGTGCACCATCGAAGCCGACCCATTGTTGCCGTGAAAGTGCAGTCACATTCAGGGTACCTTGACTTCCGGCATAAGCTGGCTGAACCGTCAATACATTATTCAAATATTGCGTAAATACGGGGTCCTGCTGTGCTTTTCCCACAAATGGGAGCATCATCAGCACAACAATCAATCCTATTAAGAGATTGCCACGTTTTAATATGTAGGTTCGTTTAATCAAGTTAATCTATTTCACTCTTTTGGTTCTTTAAATTCCCTTCCAGGAATTAAAGTTTTTCTGTTAATTCTTTCGTTTCTCTTCTTTTGCCTTATTTTCTAGTAAGCGATGTAGACAAAACCTTTGTACGTTTTATGTGTACCTCCCAGGGTCAGTACATAATAGTAGGTTCCAACAGGTAACAACCGGTTACCTGACATCAGTCCGGTATTACACTTACCATCCCAGTCGTTCTTATAATCCTTGCTTTCGTAAACCTTACTCTGCCAGCGGTTATAAACTGTCAGCATCGTACCCGGATATTGCTCAATACCCAGAATTTCAAACGTATCGTTAAAGCCGTCGCTGTTAGGAGAGAAAGCTTCCGGAATGGCAAAAGGTCCTTTACTAACATCGATAATAACGACTGCTGAATCACACAGGTTAGCTGTATCGCACACCTGATAGGTAAACTGATCGTTCCCCTGATATGGCTGTGTTGGAATATAATTGATAGTTCCGTCTGGTAATACCGTCACATCTCCATAACTGGGTTGCAACAATATGGTAACTGAACTGGTATCCAAATCATTGTCAATGTCTACATCGTTTGTCAAAACGGCGATGTTGATTGGTTCCTGAGCCGATGTAGCCGCAAAATCATCGTATGCCACCGGAGCATGCTCAACCGCCTGTACAAATACATCCTGCGTTGCCATACATCCGGAAGTATCAGCAATGGTTAGCGTATAGGTACCGGCCGAACTAATTTCCAATGTTGCTTCGTTCGTTACCCCTTCAATGGTTCCATCATTCGTGCTCCAGCTAAAAGTCAGCGGACCCGATCCGGTTGATGCAGAGGCATCGAGTATGGCATTCATACCTGATTCGATGGTTTCCGGTGCATCCATAACAATTTGTGGCTTTGGCAATATGGTTACGACACAGGTATCTGACTGACTTAGTCCCGCACTATTGGTAACCGTCAAAATCAATTCATGCTGACCTGGAGTATCCGGATTAGGTATATAATTAGTTACCTGAGCAGTCGGATTTTCGAAGGTTCCCGTTTTCGATTCCCACGAATAGGTTAAATCCAAACCTTGCGAGCCGGAAGCATTGGCTACATAAGTAGTACAACCGGTAATAGTAGTATCGTTACCGGCATTGGCAATGAGATCAGCCATTACATATACATAGGCAGTAGCATATGTCTGATGTGATCCGTCATTCAGTTCATACACAAAATGGTCGGCACCAATGTAACCTGGATTCGGCACATAGGTGAAATCGCCGGTTGCAGAATTCCAGGCCGTAATCGCACCGTGCATCGGTTGACCACTGGCATCATTCGCTTGCAAATAGCTCACCGCATGAGATGCATCTACCGGAAGGTCATTAGAACCAACCGAACCGGAAACTGCCTTCATAAATGATATAAAGAGATCGTCACCGCCGAACGGTGGATTATTCTGTTGGGTATTATCGTACAAATCCAGTTGCACAGTTGCAGACTTAGTCCCATGTCCATCTGAAACTTCGTACGTGAATTGATCCTTCACCGGATTCGGCGTTGACGGAGTATAAGTATATGTTCCGTCGGAATTCAATACCAATGTACCATGAGACGGACCGCTCTTTGGCGTTGTGTTCACCGTTAACGGATCACCGTTCAGATCGATATCGTTATTTAATACCGTCGATTTAATTAGCGTACCGGCTGGAGCTCTGACCTCGTCATTAAAGGCAACCGGCGGGTATTGTTTCGACGGATTGGTACTCAAAATTTCGAACTGTACACTCGATTCCATTTTGATACCATTCCTTTCAACCTGATACGAGAATGAGTCATGTCCGGCATAGCCCTGATCCGGAATATAGGAGTAGTTACCATCATGAACCCCGATTATCACATGTCCATGTTGTGGTTGAACGGTAATGCTGGCGACAATATCACTCTGTCCGGCCAAACTGGCTAATGGTAAAGCTTTTGTATTCGTTGTAGCCAACGACAACATGAAGTCGTTGGTAAACACACTGGCATTGATTGCCGGAACATTTACGCTGCTGATGTTGTGGTCATCTACCAACTCGAAGGTATACGGTTCCACAATCTCGATGGAGATTTGTCTCGGGTCTCCCACACAAGAAGCAATTGGTTGATTGTCGCTATTAAGGTGCACCTGCGTGACAGAAAGTTCCAACGTATAAATACCGGGAGTTCCATCCCAGGTAATGGTTACCGAGTTTCCTGTCGATGAAGTCAAATCAGTTGAAGAACCACCTGAAAGGCTCCAATGATACTGGAAGCCTGGTTCAGCTGTTACGCTGTAGGTCCGTTGTTCACCCTGTGGCACTTGCTGGTCGGCTGTCGTCTGGGCATACCCTTTCCCTACCGGGAAGAATATTGCCAGCATGCTAATCAGCAGGATGATATGTTTAACGTAGACCTTCACGTAACTAATTCATTTGTATAACCGGGGTTGCCGGTGTTTTAAATATCGTGTATTGGAATGTTCCGGCAGTTGTCGAAACATGAATCTCCATTCCGTACTTATCGGTGGCTTTCACTAGTACGACGTCGTAAATCTGGTCTTGCGACACATCATTTACGAGGCCGTTCAGCGGCAAGCTGAAATCAGTGGCATCCTGTAATACTTGTTGGAGATTTTGGGTCGTTCCGTCTGGTTTGGTAACGGTATAATCAACGGTTACCGGGTAATTTGAATTCGGTAACGGAACGCCAGTAGCAGCAAACAGTTCAACGGTAGCTGTAGTGTTGCTGGCCGGTGTATTCGGGTCGGCACAATCGCCGGCCTCTTTTGGGTTAAAGGCTATACTGGATGTGTTGGGTTGGACATTGACAACGATGGCTTTTGTGTTGGTACAGCCATTGACGTCAGTTTCAGTCGCCGCTACATAGTAGGTACCGGTTTTGGCCCATGTCACATCGATGGAAGCCTGGTTGTTCCCCGACGGGAAACTGATTTCCGAAGGTTGTGTAGCTTCGGTGGTAAATGTTTGTTCGTTGTAAATCACCCAGGAGTAACTACTCCCGGGATGATTTTCAACAAAAAGGTTACGTGTTTGCCCTTCCGACACCACAAACGCCACCTGAGCCGTGGCAGAAGCCACGGCCAGGAACACCCATCCAAGAATGAGCAGCAGGCGTTTATATGTGCGGGTTGAGAACACTAAATGTTATTTACATTAATTGTAAGAAATTCCATTTACAGTCGGACGAGCATTGACTGTTTGAGTCTGAACTGCGCTACTCGTAATATCCGTTCCGGCATTGTTTGTAATAGATTTTACGGCATTACTACCACTATCTTGAACATTACTAATAGTCATCTGAACTGTTTGAGCTGCAAGACCTTCCTCGCTTGAACCATTATTCAGATTTACTCTTACAATTACTGGAGTAGTTCCTGATGCTACCGTTACAGGCGAGGCTGGTAGAGCACTAAATGTAGCTCCTCCGTCAATACTGTAAGTAAGAGTTTGCGTTGCACTTCCAATAGTATTGCTAAAAGCATACGCAAACGACCATGAAGAAGCTGCACCAAGTCCACTAGGAGTTAACTTAAACTCATAGTCTCCTTTACCATAGTCATAAGTAATCGTTGCACCAGAAGCAGATAATCCAATACTAGGCGCACAGTCAGTGTTATTGTCAGTTGCAACTCCACCCGAGGTCAATGCCACATATTGGAGTGTGAAGTTGTTCGTTGGAGTAATTGCTACTGCCTTCAGGTTACTACAGCTATGAACTGCATCGGTTTCCTGTACAACCAGATAATAGGTTTTTCCGGCTGAAGATGGATTCCATGTCAAAGAGATTTTATAGGCATCTACACCACCGGTATTATATGTAGCTCCCCCTGCAACAGTGTAATCTGCAGAGCCATCCGCTGTTAATAAATTCGCTGGAGTTGTACTAATCCACCATGTATAGGTATCACCACTACCTGAAGTCAAAGTAGCACCGGCATCTGTGGAATTCACATAATAGTCATGTGTAGAACCGATTTCTGGCGCGATACCAGTACCTTGCGCAAACACCCTTGCATTACCGAGTGCAAAAAATGCGATAAGTGAGAGAATGAGTAATTTTTTCATGATTTAAAAATTGATTCTGAGTTAGTATTTTGAGTGTTATTAATCAGCTTGAATATCACCTGTATTTGGCAGACCGTTAACTGTAATTGCCCCGGTTTTTGTTCCTGTACCATTGTCCGGAGTAGTTGCAGAACCTTTTATGGCAGTACCATCAGTTAATGTTAATGTCACAGTTTGATCTGCATCAATTAATCCATTGATAGTCACATAGACATATGTTGTAGTATTGGCACCAGCAATATTAGCACCCAGAGAATAAGTTCCTGCGCTCAATGTAGCAGCTGTAGCACCAGCTTCAGTCTGGCCAACCACAACTGAAGAAATCGTTGCAGCGGTTTTAGATGCTTCAGGAGTAACAGAAAGAGTAAATTTGAAGTTCCACGAATCTGGTGTAAATGAAGTGGTATTAAGGTCAACCGGGATTATTGCAACAGAATTGCCACTGTCCCCCTGATTATGAACCTTTCCATCTTCACCATTACAAATTGCTGTCTGGTTAGATGTTGACACATAGAAAGTGTTGCCAATCACATTAATTGCTTTCTGTCGTAATGCAATACATCCTGCACCACTCGCTTCGGTGAATTGTAAGGTATAGGTTCCTACTGCTATATTTTTATCAAAGGTGATTACAGCAGTTGCATTACCTGGACCTGAAGCAGCAGCAGTTGCAGGAACGATAGTGTAATCTGTACCGGCGGTTAGCTCTGTATTTGAAGAATCAAATAACTTCCATGTACCCGTGTTAGACATTTCTTCCATCGCTACTGTATAAGTATGCGTAGAATTTAAATAAGGATTTAAACCATCCTGCGCCCAGGCACCAACGCTAAGTACCATCAGGGCGAGCATTGTAATTGATTTGATGATTGACTTTCTCATGATTTTAAAGGTTATGTGTTTCTTTAAGTATCTTTTTAATTATTGTTAGTTCGCTATGCTAATTTCCTTATTTACTAGTTTGGAATAATCTGCCCGGGTTTTGGAACCGGGTCCACCGTTATATAAAAACTCGTTATAGTTGAATTATTGCTGGCATCCGTTATCCGGTAATAAACATGAAACATGGTAGCCGTTAGGAAACTTGCTTTCAGGTTATCATAGGAGAATTCATATGAATCCAGATTATTGGCTGTTAACCAATCAGAAATCAAACCCAAGTCGGATGTTCCGTTATTTGCCTGAATCATATATTCAATTTGGATGGAACTGTAAGCTGTGCAATTATCTATCAACAAGGTTGGATCTACATTCCTGTCATAACCAGGGTCGCTATAAGCACTAATTAATTGATTTATGGTGAATGACTGGTTTGAAGTATCCACTGCACATTCTTGGATATTTGCAAAGGATTGACCGAATGAAGGTGCTTGATCATCCGTAACGGTTACTTTTTGCGTGGCTGTCGCCGTGTTTCCGGAATTATCTGTTACTGTCCATGTAATCGTCGTAGTACCACTATTGAAAGTATGTGTGCCTACCAAATTGATTCCGGTACTGGGAGATGTATCCGTTGTTGCACCCGTCATCGCCCAGGTAAGTGATGCAACTGAACAGTTATCACTGTATGTAGGATCTGTTACTGACACACTGGCTGAACATGTTCCGGCATCAGTTGAGGCAGGTATATCGCCCGATGTAACAATCGTTGGAGGTTCTGTTTCCGTTACAGTAATCTGAAAACTACAGGTAGCAGTGTTTCCATCAACATCGATGGTTGAAAATGAAATAGTATGCGTTCCTACCGTAAAGAAGGATCCTGACGGCAAGCCGCTATCCATCGTAAACCGAGGCCCTTCAAATTCAATAATAGCCTGTCTGGTGTCGTCATTATATCCATCATTCCATTCTCCGTAATAATCGTGGTAGGTTGTGATTGTCCATAAAACAAAATTCCATAATTCAGCCCAATCCTGATCTACTCCGTTTCGAACCAAATTATTGGGTTGACTAGATGACCAATTCGTATATGTAAGTGGCTCTCCTGTAACCCATTTCCACACACCTTCATTATCTGCATCGGTTAAACCAATCCAATATTTGTAGTTAGAACCATCCGTAGTATTTACATTAGTCCAAGGAGTGTTATCTGCCAAATACTGATCTTCTCCCCAACTGGAGATAGTTGCTAAATGCCCTCCAACCTCAAATGCTTTCGCCTGTGCATCAGTCGGGGTTAGTTTTGAATTTGTATAATAGTAACTATGACCTTTATATTGTCCCATATAAGTAAGACCATAACTACTTAAATCACCCGTAAAGGCACCACTATTATCATTAACCACCGGAACATTATAGTATACATAAGCGCCACACTGTCCAGAAGCATTTGTAGCGTTGGCGGAAAGCGTAGTATCTCCAGGGCAATTTGTAAAAACCGGAGGATTAACCTGGACGGTCACCGTCGGAGTACCTGAATTGCCGATTCCTAAATTTGAAGTAGCATCAACCACACTGACCAGAGAATAAGTTGTGGTCGTGTTTGGAGTAACTGAAATCGCATCACCACTAACATAGTTACTAACCGTATAATTTGTCGTTCCATCAGAATATACAACCGTGTAAGGAGCGGTTCCTCCTGTTATGGCAACAAACAGATTGGTCGATTGACCAAGCGTAATAGTGGCGTCACCGGAAAAAACTGCCGATGTTGACCCAATTGAACAATTACTTCCTGATAGTGAGCAATAAAAATCATGCAAAGGCGTAGGGAGATCGTAAGGAGTTGTTCCTGTCGGAAGAAGGTTTCCCAAAGTAGGATTACTGTCGAAAACATAGATTTGCCCGGAGTTCGTAATTTTATTTCCAGTGTTGTCAAAAGTTCCGGTGAAGATAATATTTCCCAAGTTATCAATGGTTCCTCCGGTTACAGAGCCATTGTAATTTCCCATTACAATTAATAAACCATTTGGACCAACTGTCAATGAGGGATTCTGAGCAATAAAATCACCTGTTACTACCAGCGTATCACAGATATACTGCTGAGCTCCATTGACAGTCAAGTTGTCATTAAGTGTGATATATCCGTTCACTGTAATATTCTGGCTCCCTGTTGGATTATTCGCTGGTGGAATCACAAAGCTAGGATCACTTGCACCCCATGAAAGTGGATCTCCCCAGTTCCCGGTATAATCATTTCTGCTATAATAACCTGCTCCACTTAGCCCGCAGTCAGAAACCAAAACATAAGTTGAATCTGTGATGGAGCATCCAATTGAATTTACTGCACTACAATCATAGTATCCAGACATAATAGCCGTTGCTCCAGCAATTGTAATGGCTTGACTGGTTGTTGTTTGAGAAAATCCATTGGGGCCAGACCAATGGTAATAAACAGGAGTGTAAACAGAGCTGACATCAGAAACCGCATCAGCCTGTAAAACGATATCACTTCCCACACTAACCTCTCCCTGGCTGTGAGGAATTCCTGAAGTTCCATTCCAATAAGGAGAAGTAGAGGAAGTACAGTTTAACAAGTTTAATATGTCCGAAGGAATAGAATCAATATTATTGGCAAAATCCTGGGCTGTACCATAGTCACAAGTTTGGTTGATATCAGAAGTTGTACCGGTATAAGTTCCATTGCAGGTCGTGAAAGAACTCCAGGAACCACTGCCAGTGGTAGGAATATTCACCGTACCTAAAAGATAAATATGAGCACCGTCAACTGTTAAGCTTCCCTGATTACTTGACCCTGCCTTTGTAAAATCTCCTGTGACAATGAAATAACTTGAAAGTGTAATAGTTACTTTATTCGATAAAGTGACATTTCCATTAACAACAACCGCAGAATTACGCCCCATTATAAATTCGGATTCCTGGGTCCCAGTAAACTCCATCGTCATGTCACCATTTACAATCAAGGTTCCATAAACAGATAAACTACCTGTTGGGCTAATTGTCAGGCTTCCTATTTCAACAGTAGTGCCAAACGGAATTACTATCGTATTATTTACTGTTACATTATCAGTAATTCCTGGCAAAGTCCCGGTATCCCACACAGTTATATTTGTCCAATCTCCATCTGCAATGGTATTTTGTGCCAAAGAATATCCAACTGAAAAGAGCAAGATAATTGACGACAGAAGTAGATGTCGAAGAATGGAGTCGATTTTTATAGAACAGCACCGAGTTATCATAATTTTTCCCCTCCATTGCATTTTTGTCCATACAACAAATCGAAAACGAGGGTACTTCTGGGAATAACTGCAAAAAGAGAAGAGAGATGAAGAAGGGGAATAAAGAAATAATTTGAGAAAATTATTTCTGAATAAAACTTATTACAGACACGACAGCTGAGACTGTGGAAGTGGCTGCATAAGAATCTCCTTACCGATATGTCGATCAGTTTGTGTAACAAGTGCTCCTAAATTTTTGCCTTTTTATCCTTAATCAACTGCGTAAATCAAGCTCCCAGTTAGAATAACTACCAACCTTTTTGATTTACGCAAATGTTTAATTTGTTTAATGTCCGAAATTATGACAGTATTTTCAGACATTTTTGACTTTGATAAACGCCTTGAAATGTGTTCAATAAAGTCTATACCCTTTTTACTCCGCAGGTAAAATTATTAAAAATTGTTAAACAAAACAGCAGCCCTGGTATAATAATACTTTGACAACTTCGTTACATGCGCCTTATCATAGGTTAATTATCTGTCTTTGTGATCGTTTAAGCAAATCTACCATTGTTAATTTTTTTTACATTTCAATTTTACTCATCTCTGATTCATGCAGCCTAATTTATCATATAATAATCTATGAGTACCGAGCTCGATTTAATCAAATGCTTCTACCTTATTTTGAGTGGGTACCGAACCTCCTTGCTCCTTTGTAAATCCTAGAATATATGACGATTCAATTAGTGCATTAGTCAGGTTTCCTAATAAAACCCAGAAGACCTTATTATCTCAATTCGAGTCATAGTCAACTGGTAATAAAATAACGCGATACCACCCTAAATATTTTACTAATCAGGTTATTTAGAACTAAAAAACTTCTTATTTCAATCCTCAAATAAACAATTACATCATCCCACAAAAAACAATACGCTTGCATTCATTTAATTACTAGTACATTAATCATCACTCAAATCATTAATCTGTTAATTTTTTTTACAACGACATTTAATTCATTTCAAAGACCTCTAAGTTTATTATGTTTATAACAAGACGGTTATTATATTACTCCATTACATGAAGTCTTGGAAGAGCACTTGAGAAGATAATACGGGGATATCTAATAAGCAGTGTGCTTAATAACAAACACCATCAATTAAGGAGATAACCGGAATTTATAGGTTACCTTTTTTGCGCAGTAAGATGAATAAGGAAAATAAAAAGTACGATTCAAGAGAAGACGTAAACTACAAACGATTGTGAAGTAACCGGTTCAATAGTTCATCCTTGTATTTGGATGAGACTTTCAGCATTTCACCGCTTTTCATCTCCACCATACCGCCTCCTGATTTCAGGTAACGGACCACATTTCTAAGATTTATCAAATGGCTTCGGTGGATCCGGCAAAAGCCGTGATGGGCCAGAAGATTTTCAAACTCCATTAAAGTGCGACTGACAAGTGTTTCACTGCCATCCTTAAAAAAGATCCGTGAATAATTCCGCTCTCCTTCACATCGCTCGATGTCTTCAATCTTCACAATGGAGAAACCGTTTAATTCGGGTAATGCAATGGTCGCATTGGTTTCCTCGGCCGCCCCAAATAAATTATCACGCATGGCTCTAACTCTTGGCAGAGTAGATGCAGCCGACACTTGATTAATCCGGTTCAACGATGCTTTAATATCATCCGGAACAATGGGTTTGACGATATAATCAAATGCTGAATATTTGAAAGCCTTTATGGCATATTCACTGTAGGCAGTTGTAAAAATCAGCTTGAAATCAGTATTTTCAAGTTTTTCTATCAAATCAAATCCAGTGCCATCCGGAAGTTTAATATCAAGAAAAACCAGATTGGGATGCACCCGGTTAATCAATTCCAACCCCGAGGCCACCGAGTCGGCTTCTCCCTCGAGAATGACATTCTCAAAACACTTTTCAAATGTCTTTTTCAAAATCGTCCTCGAAAGGTGATCGTCATCTATGATAACCGTACGCAACATTATTTTAATCCTAATGAGTGAAAATCAACCATAAATCACGTAAAAGTATAAAAACACAACTTATGAACACCGGAACCGGGGCGAAAGTTTTCTCTCGGCCTGATTGACATAACTTTTTTTCTTTTCCAAATCCGGGTAATTTGGTAAAATTAAAAAATGAATGAATTGTTGTTCCTCACTAATAAAATGGACACAGTATAGCTATTTCCCCTCGCTTTGCATTTCAACTTCTTCCATTAACACTGAACCTTAACGCCCACAACAACCGGCTCAACGACTGCCATTGATAAACCTTCCCCCTTACAAAAACGTTACTTCCTTGCCAGTCGTAAGACCTGCATAAAAAATTTACCATCTTTGCACAAAATTTATAGCATGCCATTAATTCTGAATTTGGAGTCATCTACCGAAGTATGTTCAGTTTCCATTGCAAAGGACGGAGAAATACTCGCTTTTCGCGAAAACGGCGACGGTATGAATCATGCCAAACTGTTAACGCTTTATGCTGAAGAAGTCTTAAACGAGTTGAAATTACCTGCTGATGAACTGGATGCTGTGGCTGTTTCAAGTGGCCCCGGGTCCTACACCGGTCTTCGAATCGGTGTTTCGGCTGCCAAAGGAATTTGTTTTGCATCAGGCATCCCGTTAATTGCCATTTCATCACTCGAGTCAATGGCTACACATGTGGCAAACAACTTATCGGGCTATCATCTTCCGGATAATGATCAGTTATTGCTATGTCCCATGATTGATGCGCGACGAATGGAAGTGTATTCTGCTTTTTACTCAACCAAAGGAGAATTAATCCGGGAAATTACTGCCGACGTTATCGATCACCACTCTTTCCTTGATTTTCTGCAAAAAGGACCAGTTGCTTTCTTCGGTAACGGAGCAGAGAAGTGCAAAAGAGCCATTCAACACCCCAATGCCATTTTTCCTGAAGGTATAATCGCTTCATCGAAACACATGGTTTCTTTAGCCGAAAAAGCTTTCGCTGAGAAAAAATTTGTGGATGTGGCGTATTTCGAGCCGCTTTATCTGAAAGATTTTATTGCGACTATACCCCGTAAAAATATCTTTGGCAATAGTCAGGCAAGTTAATGATGCCTTGAAAGGTTATATCGATGTAAGGAGAATACTCCAAACATCTTATTCCGAATAAACATCGAACACAAATTGCTGCCTTTCTTTGAATTTTCAAAGCTGATGCATTTCCCTTGTTATGATATCAACCGGACTTCGTAATGGTACATCAGCAGTTATGAAACCAGTATAAAATTTAGGCATCTCATTTTCTGTTTGGTAAAGCTTTCTTGTTTCATTAAATTTGCGCCCGGATAAGATCCCCGGAAATCTGGGGAAGCAAGTAATAATCATTTATTTAAATACATTATAATGGCATCTACTGCAGATTTCCGAAACGGATTGTGCATTGAGTTCAACGACCAGTTGTTCCAGATTGTGCAGTTTCAGCACGTAAAACCAGGGAAAGGAGCAGCCTTTGTTCGTACCAAGCTCAAAAACCTGAAAACCGGCCGTGTAATTGAAAATACATTCAATTCCGGGGTTAAAGTCACCGTAGCTCGTATTGAGCGTCGCCCTTACCAATTCCTCTATAAAGATGACATGGGTTTCAATTTTATGCATGCAGAAACCTTTGAACAGGCGGTAATCTCCCCCGAGCTGGTGGAAAACGCCGATCTGTTGAAAGATGGTATGATGCTGGAAATTGTTTTCCATGCCGAAACCGAAACAGCCCTCAGTGTTGAATTGCCTCCATTTGTAGAGTTGGAAGTAGTTTATACCGAACCAGGAGAAAAAGGGAACACCGCTTCTTCAACCGCACAAAAACCCGCTGAAATGGAAACCGGTGCCACCATCATGGTTCCGATTTTTGTTAATCAGGGCGACATTATCAAAGTGGATACACGCGACCGTTCATACTCGGAAAGAGTGAAAAAATAAAAGATTTAGCCCAATATTTCATAAAAGAATCCCGATTGACACTTGTTAACCGGGATTTTTTATGTGACAAGATTACATTAGCATCTCCACATTAGGGAAATCCATTTCCCCGACCAATAATAATTTGGCAAACAATTCATTATTCAACAAGGATCCTAATTCTCAAACATTTATTGTTGATAATCGAAACACCTTAACCACAGGTGAAATAAATGCGCGCTCTCAAAATTTTGTTTTTATTAATTCTCGTATATACCCCCCCCATTTTTACATGTGCGTATAAAATTTTTACTTTCCCCACCACGCACCCCCTCAATTAGCACTATGTGTTTAATATTTTTTGCCTTTTATTAACTAAACATTAAAAATGATACCCCTACCCGCCTTTCCCTAACACTTTGCATAATTTTACTTTCGCAAAACATATATTTGTCATACATATTATGTGTTAAGTAACACATGTAAAGCTGTTGCTCGCATAAAATGGAAGTGTATTTTTATATGACATATTACGTCTTAGGTAATACACCTTAATAACCAAACTGAAATGACGTTTTCTTCTCTTTTGCCTGACTGACAAAATGGAAAGTAACCCCCAATCGTCATTTACAGAATCAGTCAAGGAGAAAAATTAACCTCTATATATTTCAACTTCATCATTCTTCGTTATTAACCTTCTTAAAGATTCGACTATGAAAAAACGGCTTCTATTGCTTTTAATCCTTCTAAGTGCGGGGATATTACATGCACAGGACCTGCCGGTAAAAGGTGTGGTCACAAATGTCGACGACAAAACCGGAATTCCGGGAGTTTCCATTGTTGAGAAAGGAACACTAAATGGAACCACCACAGATGTGGACGGTAAATTCCAACTTACGGTTCATCAAAATGCCATTCTGGAATTCAGATATATTGGCATGAAAACCAAAGAGGTAAGCGTTACCAGTGGGAAAGACCTCTATGTAGAATTATCACCTGACCAGATTGCTGTGAATGAAGTAGTTGTTACAGCAATGGGAATCAGGAAAGAGAAAAAATCACTGGGATACGCCGTACAACGAGTAGGTGCAGTGGAATTACAGGATAGTAAGCAGAATAACCTGGTAAATGCCTTACAAGGCAAAGTAGCCGGTGTAACTGTCACAAACTCAGGTGGTGCCCCGGGTGCTTCTTCTGTTATCATGATTAGAGGAGGAAACTCCCTTAGCGGAGATAACCAGCCTCTTTTTGTGGTAGATGGTATTCCAATTGACAACAGTACAGAGAACAATCCTGCAATTGCATCTTCCAATCGGGCTCTGGACATTAATCCTGAGGATATCGCTTCCATTTCCATCCTGAAAGGTCCGGCTGCAGCTGCTTTATACGGAATTAAAGCAGCCAACGGTGCAGTAGTTATAACCACCAAAAGCGGAAAAGCAGGAAAAGCGCAAATTTCATATAGTGGTTCTGCATCAGTTGACCAAGTAATGAGCACTCCTGATATTCAAATGGTATACGGTCAGGGCACTCAGATGGATGACGGATCAACCAACACATCCACTACTTACTCGTGGGCAAAAGACCCTCTTTCAGCCTCAACACCACGGTATAATAACCTCAAAGATTTTTACAAAACGGCCATCACTCAGAACCATAATCTTACTTATTCGGCTGGTACCGATAAGACATCTATGTATATGTCAATTGGTCGTCTAGACCAGTCGGGTGTAATTGATCACACCAATTATGATCGTACTTCTGTTCGATTAAAAGCAGATTCCAAATTGAAAAAGAATCTGGATGTTGGCGGTTCATTCAACTATGTGAACTCCGAAAGTGATCGGACCCGACAGGGATCTTCCAATAGTGGTAATTTCAGAAGCATCCTTTCCTATCCGATCAATATCGATATGAAAGATTATCTGAATGCTGACGGAACGCAAAAATTCATTCCCGGAGTTGACGATGCACCCATCGATAATCCATACTGGAGTGGCATTAATAATCCCATTAACAACCGGGTAGACAGGTTTATCGGAATCGGAAATGTAAGCTACAATCCGTTCGACTTTATGAATATTACGTATCGATTAGGATCTGATATCTTCTTCGAAAAGAATAAGAGCATTTATGCAAGCGGATCGGCGACTTATAACAACGGATATATTTCTGAATATGAAGCTTTCAACCAGATAACAACCTCCACGTTATTGCTGAACTTCAACAAATCAATTAAGGATAATAACCTGGCACTTACAGTAGGTAATAACGTAGAAAGTTCATACTACCGTAAGACTTACTGGACTGGACAAAATTTCATTGAAGCTGATTTCCCCGGAATTGATAATACAGAAAGTAGCGACCGAACCGTGGGGCAAAGTACCCATCGGAAACGTATTGTCAGTTTGTTTGGTGAATTCAAATACGACTGGAAGAGTCTGGTATTTCTCAACGCAACCGGACGAGTGGACAAATCATCCACCCTGCCGAAAAATAATAATGTCTTCTTCTACCCTTCATTTGGTATTGCCGTACTACCTTATGATATACTGCAAACCACGGGTAATGATTTCTTATCACCACTTGGAATAAGCTACTGGAAAATACGGGCCACATGGGCACAGGTTGGTAAAGATGCACCGCCACACGTACTGATTACGCCCATGGCTTCTGAAACCAACAGCTATACGATTGATCCGGGAGGTTTTATACATGCAACCTATCCTACCGGGAATCCCGGACTTAAACCGGAATTCACCACATCGATGGAAGTTGGGACCGACCTCCGTTTCTTTAAGAACCGGCTTGGGGTTGACTTCACATACTATAACAGTAAATCTGAAGACCAGATTCTTTTTGTTCGTATGCCACCATCAACCAGTACCTACGGAGGATACTTAAATGCAGGTACTGTTAAGAACTCCGGAATTGAACTGGTACTGAATGCCAAACCCGTCGTTGCTCAAAACTTCTCGTGGAATCTGGACCTGAACTTCTCCAAAATGAAGAGTTGGGTCACCGCCCTTCCCGGAACAATTGAGCAAGTGGAAGAGTCCGATTCATGGGCTTTTAACAGTATTGCGGAAGGAGCTGCATTTCTCGACGGTCCGTTGTTCGGAATTTATGGCAAAACCTACCTGAAAGATGACAATGGTAATTTGTTGCTCGATGAAAATGGCATGGTTCAGGTTGACCCGGTTCAGCACCGGATTGGTGACAGAGCACCAAAATGGACGCTTGGCTTGACCAACACTTTGCATTATAAAAATATCACACTTTCCTTCCTGTGGGATGTATCGTATGGAAATGATGTATTGAATGGAACCGAAGCCGCTCTGGCTTATTACGGCCTAAGCCCGGTAACGCTAAACAGAAATACACAAACAACTTTTAAAGGCTTGATTCCTACCGGCGAGGTAGATGCTAACGGTGATATCATTTATACACAAAACACAAAAGCGGTTACACTCGATCAAGCTTATTATCAGGACAGATATGCAGCCGTTGGAGAAAACTTCGTGGAAGATGGTTCGTGGTTAAGGCTCCGGTATGTGACATTGACATATAATCTGCCTGACAGTTGGTTCAAAAACAAGGTTACCAATGCACAAATCTATTTTACTGGTCGTAACCTGCTTCTGTTTACCGGCTACTCAGGTGTCGATCCGGAAGTCAATACGATTGGTGCAGCGGTGAAGGGAACCGGTTCCATCGGAATCGATAATTTGGGTACTCCTTCAACGAAAGGTTTTGATATAGGAGTAAGATTGAGCTTTTAACCTTAAAACTTTTACGAAATGAAACAATTACGATATATATTCATCCCCATCTTACTGATGTTACTGGCCACCTCTTGTGACAAGTATCTGGATGTTAATGCCGATCCGGATGCGCCTACACAAGTATCGCCAGACAACCGCATTAAACCGCTCATCCGACTTTCTAATGGTGCAGCTCAATGGAGAGGTACACGGGAAGTGAGCGTCATTATGCAATATGTAGCAAGCTACCAGGCTGCCCGCAGCTATGATATCTGGAATTACAACGCATCTTATTACTTCTGGCAAAACACATTGGTATGGGCTTATCCCAACGCTGCCGATCTCATCCTTCTTGGAAAAGAAACAAACAGTCCGCATTTTACAGGTGTTGGTGAAATTTTCAAATCATACCTCATCCTTTCACTTTCCGACCAGCTCGGACGTATGCCGTGGGACGACCTGTACGATGGTGTTCATGAAACCATTCTCATGCCTAAATTTGAGGACCAAAAAACGGTGTACCAAAAAGCACTCGACGTTCTCGACCAGGCCATTGTTGATTTATCAGCTACCGGGAATGCAATTCCGCTTAATAACCGCGACGGCGATATTTTATATCAGGGAGATACGCAAAAGTGGATAAAGTTTGCTTACGCACTGAAAGCCAGGTATCTGAACCACTATTCCAAAAAATCTGATTTGTACAATCCGGACGCAGTGATCGAAGCTTGCAGCAAAGCTTTCGATGGTGATGGAATGGACGCGGAATTTGCCTATTCAGCTGATGGAAGTAGTACCGATGCTAACCCCTGGAGCGTGGAAGGTTTCGGTGGTTTCTCGAGCCTTACAGCACCCAGGTACGGTGGCTACAGCTCTTTCTTTGTAAATATGCTCAAATCGTCTCCATTGGCTGACAGCGGAATCGACCCACGCCTTCCAATCATCATGAAACCGGCCAATAATACGGGCGAATATACAGGAATAGTTGTCGGTCGAGGCTTGGATGACGGTAAAACATTGGATGACTATTCTAATGTTCCCGGAGGTTATTATTCCAGTGCCGATTCACCCTTCCCGTTTATCACATACAGTGAAGTAAAATTCATTGAGGCTGAAGCCCGCTTACGTAAAAATGATGTAACCGGTGCCATTAGTGCGTACAAAGAAGGCGTCCTGGCTAACATGCGTAAATTAGGGGTTAGTAGTGACGCTATTGCGGAAGCTACCGCCAAAATGGACGCGTTAACAACTACCGATTTTACCTCTGGTGGGGATATCACATCCGGCCTCAGTTATATCATGACGCAAAAATACATTGCCATGGTTTTCAATCCGGAGACTTGGGTGGATATGCGACGGATGGATTACAGCAGCGCCATTTACCCGAACCTGAATCGTCCGGAAAATGTATACAGCATTTTCCAGGATGGTGAATGGATTAGAGCGATGTGCTATGAAATTAACGAACAAAACCGGAACGAAGAGAATCTTGGTGACAACCGTCCGGAAGTAAGACTGAAAACACCCGTTTGGTGGGATACTGCCGAATAAATAAACCATTCAACCTGTTAAAGACCTGTATGACTCCTGTTATGCAGGTCTTTTTTGTTGGGATTGACTTTGCCTCTCTTGAATATCCAGCACCACAATCAATGCAAAACTCATCCAGAAAGGAATGGCGGCATTGTCCATATCTAGGAAGTTATTCAGGAAACTGTGCACAAAATAAGTAACAAGCGACAGTACCGCAGCCATAGAAAGCAACCTTGTTCGTGCATCGTTGGTGCGTGAATACAGTCGAATTCCGGTGTATAGAATTAGGACAATTAAAGCCAGAAAGGCAAATAATCCCGGGAAACC